>LNAP01001198.1_pt1 | contig 30453 bp, 31 predicted proteins | sample 602601 | NCBI WGS metagenome assembly LNAP01 (sample SAMN02440304, study PRJNA202911) | soil metagenome | biome: Subtropical and temperate rainforests or woodlands; isolation source: soil samples (1 kg each in a 20% v/v slurry with milli Q water) were... ...
AACAGGCGGAAAAGCGGAGTCTAGGTGTTCTAAATGAGCATTTTCCGCCTGTTTTTAACGCAGTATTGCCGAGCGCAGTAGTTTTCACACAGTCTGTACAGCGGATTTTGCTGTTCAGCTGTAGGAGTGGCCTGTGCCTCGGATCAATCTCTGAACTTATCCAACCTCACTTCCATCACCTCCAACACATCACAACTGTCCTGCAACAACAGACAAGCCGCTTGGGCGACATGGGCGAGGTGTTTTTCGTCGGGGTCTTTGAGGTCGGTGGTGCTCAGGCAGGCCATCAGGTTTTTCACGGCGGTCAGGCGTTCGGCGGCGCAGTGGTGCAGGTCGGGGAATGGGGCGTTGGGGTTGATGAAGAGAACGGTTTTTGGGTTTTGATTCAGCGGGGTGTATTGGGTCATACGATTTAAACCATGAGTAATTTAAAAACGCTGTCATCACTCGTCGCCAAACGAGATCAGGTGACAGCTGCACGCAGGTTGGCGAACCGGTACTCATACCCGGCAGACCCGAAGGTCTCCCACGTACAGCCGCCATAACAAAGCCATCCACGTAGACACGCACAAAGCAGTATAGAGCCATACGATTGAGTACTCGGATCGCCAAATCCGGTCGCTGATGTGCAGCGACGGGGCGAATCATAGGGAGATGGTTTGATCGGTGCAACCGCTGGCCGGATGATGGCGGGCTCGCTCCGACGGAATCGTGTTCTCTTGAGGGTTCGGGCTGCCAGCACCGACGCCCTCCCGGACAAGTCCGGTCCTACCTGGCAATACACAACCCGGAAGGAGGGAACTTGTTCCCGAAAGATGCTGCAGACAACGAAATACTGCAGCGCCAGCGCCAGCGCCAGCACCAACGCCTGCCCGGATAAATCAGGTCCCACAGGGCTTGCTCACTCGATAAAACCGGATTTCCCTGCACAATCAGAAACGTCCTATCGACATATCGCAATCGAACGTCTTCAATGTGGCTCGCACTGGATCAAGCCTTTCCAATCGCACAGCCATTCAGGACCACGGACGATGAGCCACCCGTCACAATTCACCCTGTTAGGAAAACGCCGCTTCCTGCCGTTTTTCATTACCCAGTCCCTTGGGGCGTTTAATGACAACGTGCTCAAGCAATCGCTGATCCTGGCGATTCTCTACAAGCTGGCCATCGACGGTGATCGTTCGATCTGGGTCAATCTGTGCGCCTTGCTGTTTATCCTGCCGTTTTTCCTGTTTTCGGCGCTGGCCGGGCAGTTTGGTGAGAAGTACGCCAAGGACGCGTTGATTAGGCTGATCAAGCTGGGCGAGATCGGGATCATGCTGGTGGGCGCGGCGGGGTTCATTTATGGGCATTTGTGGCTGATGCTGCTGGCGCTGTTCGCCATGGGCACGCATTCGGCGCTGTTCGGGCCGGTGAAGTATTCGATCCTGCCGCAGCATTTGCGCGAAGAGGAGTTGGTGGGCGGCAACGGTCTGGTGGAGATGGGCACGTTCCTGGCGATCCTGGCGGGTACCATCAGCGCCGGGGTGATGATGTCGACCTCGAATTACGCGCCGGTGGTCGCCAGCGTCATGATCCTGGTGGCGTGCCTGGGTTATCTCGCCAGTCGGGGCATCCCTCGTGCGGCCGCTGCGACGCCGGGATTGAAGATCAACTGGAATATCTTCAGCCAGTCCTGGGCCACCTTGCGCATGGGCCTGAACCAGACGCCAGCGGTGTCGCGTTCGATTGTCGGCAACTCGTGGTTCTGGTTTGTCGGCGCGATCTATCTGACGCAGATCCCGGCCTACGCCAAAGAGTGGCTGTATGGCGACGAAACCGTTGTCACGCTGATCCTGACGGTCTTCTCCATCGGCATCGCTGCCGGTTCGATGCTTTGCGAACGTTTGTCCGGGCGCAAGGTGGAGATCGGTCTGGTGCCGTTCGGCTCCATGGGCCTGACCGTGTTTGGTTTGCTGCTGTGGTGGCATTCCGGGCAGATGCCGCAAAACGTCATGGCCAATGACTGGCTGCAGGTGCTGTCCTTCAGTCAGGCGTGGTGGGTGCTGATCGATATTCTCGGCATTGGTATTTTTGGCGGCTTTTATATCGTGCCGCTGTATGCGCTGATCCAGTCGCGCACGCTGGAAAACGAGCGCTCCCGGGTGATCGCCGCCAACAATATTCTCAATGCGCTGTTCATGGTGGTTTCGGCGCTGGTGTCGATCCTGCTGCTCAGCGTCGCCAAGCTGTCGATCCCGCAACTGTTTCTGGTCATCTCGCTGATGAACATCGCGGTCAACACTTACATCTTCAAGATCGTGCCCGAGTTCACCATGCGCTTCCTGATCTGGCTGCTCAGCCATTCCATGTACCGCGTCGAGCATCGCAACCTTGAGCTGATCCCCGATGAAGGCGCGGCGCTGCTGGTTTGCAATCATGTGTCGTTCGTCGATGCGCTGTTGATCGGCGGCGCGGTGCGGCGGCCGATCCGGTTCGTGATGTATTACAAAATCTATAACCTGCCGGTGCTCAATTTTATTTTCCGCACTGCCGGGACGATTCCGATTGCCGGACGTAATGAGGATGCGCGGATTTACGAACAGGCCTTCGAGCGAATCGCCCATTACCTGAGCGAAGGCGAACTGGTGTGTATCTTTCCGGAAGGCAAGTTGACCAAGGACGGCGAAATCGATGAGTTCAAGGGCGGCATGGTCAAGGTCCTGGAGCAGACTCAGGTGCCGGTGATCCCGCTGGCGTTGCAGGGTTTGTGGGGCAGCTTTTTCAGTCGCGACCCGGATAAGGGCCTGTTTCGGCGTTTGTGGTCGCGGGTCACTGTGGTGGCCGGGCCAGCGCTGGCGGCCGATGCTTCGGCACCCGCGCAGGCTCGGGAACAGGTGGCGCTGCTGCGCGGAAGCCAGCGCTGAAGCAACCCCAATCAGTGCTTGAGCAGCCAGTCATCGATAGCCGCGTAAACTGTGGGAGCTCACGCACAATGCGAGGCCGCGAAAAGCGATGTGTCTGCTACAGCGTTTCGCGGCCGTCGTAACCTCCGAACACCCCCACAATAATGCCTACAACTTCGCGATCAATCCCACTGCGGCGCCAGGCTGGCCGGGCTGGTCAGGCGCTGGCCACGGTCCAGAGCGGCGATTTGCGCCATGTCTTCGTCGCTCAATGTCAGGTCGCAGGCCTTCAGGTTGCCTTCAAGATTGGCGCGTTTGGTTGACGACGGAATCACCGCGTAACCCAGTTGCATGGCCCAGGCCAGCGTCACTTGTGCCGGTGTCGCGTCATGACGCTTGGCGATCTGCTCGATGATCGGGTCTTTGAGCACTTCGCCATAGGCCAGGGTCATGTACGAGGTGATCTGAATACCATGCTCTTTGGCAAATTCCGCCACCTTGCGATTTTGCAGGTATGGGTGCAGTTCGATCTGGTTGGTGGCGATGTTTTGCGCGCCGACCACGTCGATGGCTTCCTGCATCAGGGCCACGGTGAAGTTGGAGATGCCGATCTGTTTGGTCAGGCCTTGCTGCCTGGCTTCGAGCAGCGCGGTCATGAATTCGCGTACCGAGACTTTGCCCTGCGGCGATGGCCAGTGGATCAACGTCAGGTCGACGTGATCGGTTTGCAGCTTGGCCAGGCTTTCCTTGAGGCTGGGAATCAGCTTGTCGGCGGCGAAATTATCGGTCCAGATCTTGGTGGTGATGAACAACTCTTCCCGTGGCACGTTGCTGGCGGCGATGGCGTGGCCGACTTCAGCTTCATTGCCGTAGATCTGCGCGGTATCGATGACGCGGTAGCCGACTTCAAGACCGTTGGTGACCGAATCGATGACGACCTGATCCTTGAGACGGAAAGTGCCAAGGCCAAATGCTGGAACTGTCATTGCGGTACTCCGTGAAGATGAAAGGATAAGACGTGAGCGCAGTATCCCGGCTTGGTCTTTGCGGAAAAACAGCGGAACCGGAAAGGGATAATTGCCTGGCACTCACGAATGCGCCTGACTGTTTGGTCAGCATCGAGTCGATATCGTTCCTGTTCTTACGGGAGTCGGCCTTACCTGTTCATGTCCAGAATCATGCAAGTGGTACTGCCGATGGCGTAGAGCCGGTCATCGACGTCGTACAAGCGCCCTTCGGCCAGGGCGGTGGAGCGACCGATATGCAGCACTTTGCCTTCAGCGCGAACCGGCCCGGTGCCATGGCTCAAGGCGCGGACATAGCTGATGCGCAGATCGAGGGTGGTGTAGCCCTGGCCTTTCTTGAGTCGGGTATGAATCGCACAGCCCATGCATGAATCCAGCAGCGTCGCGGCATAACCGCCATGCACGCTGCCCAACGGGTTGTAATGCCGGGCATCGGGAGTGCCCTGGAAGATAAACTCTCCCGGCGACCAGCGCAGCGGAATGAAATCCATCAACTCCCCGATGGGCGGGCAGGGCAATTCGCCGCGTTTGATGCGTTCAAGAAAGTCCGTGGGCTCCATGAGGGCCACTTCCGCCAGGCTCGTAGTGCCGGCCGGGCCAAGGCTGGCGCGGATGGCGTGTTCCTCTTCCAGCCAAAGGGCGGTTTTTTCGTCGCGGGAGAAGTTTTGCATGGCGTCCACTCCGTATCGGGCACTCAAGAATCGTGAAAGATTACGAGCATAATCCGACTGTTTTATTACGGTTGCAATATAAAAATCTGCGACGATTCGGAAACTGTGCAGCAGTTGCTGTCGCGCTTTACGAAATGCTTGTGCATGTCCAGGGTCAGCGATTCGATGCGTTCGGTCAGGGACTTGGTCATCTCCGTCAAGCGGGTGTTCTGTTCCAGCAGCGTCAGCATTTGCTCGGCGTTTTGCGCGGCCATCGCCAGACGCTGCTCGTTGGCGATGGCCAAGTCTTCGCGGTGTTGGGCATCGGCGTCGGCATTGGCTTTATCCCGTGCGGCCTGACGCGTCTGGGCCAGCAAGATCAGCGGCGCGGCATAGGCCGATTGCAGGCTGAACGCCAGATTGAGCAGGATGAACGGGTAGATATCGAAATGGGTCAGGCCGGTCGCATTGCAGGCAATCCAGAGCACGACAATGACCGTTTGCGCACCGAGGAACGTCGGCGTGCCGAAAAAACGGGCGAACGCTTCCGCCTTGAGGGCAAACGAATCGTTGCCGAAGGTGCTGGTCAAGTGCGCGTGACGTTTATGAAAGCGCAGGTGGTCGACGGTTTTTACAGCGGGCGCGGTTGAAGCGGGCCCAGGCGCAGCGGTATTCATGGCGGACTCCTGATAACCAATACAGGCGGCCACTATAGGCGCTTGTGCAGGGCTGGTGCTTCAGGAGGGCTGAATGATTGCTGAACGTTTTTGAACTGATGAGGATCGCTGGGGCCGGCCAGGGTGGCGCTCCACTTTAGCCGGGAAGAGGCCGGTACATCCGATGAACTTTCCCCGTCACGAACGCCGTCTTCCCGGATAAATCCGGTCCCACATGCTCGGTGTTTAATCCACCGGTTCAGGATGCAGCGGTTTGGACAGGTGCATGATGCTCGCGTAGTCGTAGACGTACTGGCGTCCTGCATGGCTGGTCTGACGCAGTTGGTCGATCAGCAGTCGCTCTTTTTTGTTCAGGTATCTGAGCCCAGGATGGTCACTTGACTTGAGGTGATCACGTTCATGGGCGTCAGGGAAAGTAATGACGTTTGTCATGAAATATCTCCTACTTGCTAAGTCCTTGCTTCCGGCTGTTCCGTCCCGGTCACGGGTTTTGTGGCGACGGCCCACCATACCCAGAAAAAGCGGGAGCGATCAACCCTGTAAATGAATAGCTGATCACACTATCTGCGTGACTTCGAAGGATTGCGTGCTGCCATTGACGGTGATTTCCAGCTCATCGCCTTCGAACTTGCCTTGCAGGCTTTGGCCCAGAGGCGCTCGGGCCGTGATCACGGTAATGACTGCGTTTTCCAGGCGAATCTTCAGACCGGCGGCATCCGGGCCAAGGAAAAGATGCTGTTCTGCACCGGTTTCGGTTTGCAGCGTTACCAGATCGCCAGTCTGGATCCCCCGTTGCGCGTCGAAGGGCGTCAGGCTCAGCTTCTGATAAAGCAGCAGCGACAGGCGAATCTCTTCGACGCGGCGGGCCTGGCCTGCTGCCAGATAAGAAGCTTCAAGGCCGAGTGTGTCGTACTTGTTCTCGGCGATGTTCTCTTCGTGGGTCGCGGTTTCGTAGGCGGTCTGCGCGGCCCGCTGGGCAACGCCCAGATCGACCTTGAGTGTGTCGATGATCGCTTGCAGCACGGTTTGCTTGTTCATGGTCTATCCGCAGAACTGGATCACATTGGCGCGGCTCTTGTCGCTTGGCGCCGTTCGGTCTTGTTGCAGCCAGAAATTGCATTTCGGCGCACTGAAGCTTTTTTGCTGCTGTTCCCGGGTTTGTTCCATGGCCTGCCGCGCTTCGCTCTCGCGCAGATTCTGCTCGTACTTCTCGAACATGCTCCTTTGCGACTCGGCGGGGGCGGTCGGCGGCGTGCTCAAGCGGGTGACCGCATTGCTCACCGCCTGGGTCTGCGCTTGGGGCAACGCCTGGAACACCAGCACGCCGGTCACCACCACTGCAGCGATACCGAGCCAGATGCCGAGTGCGATACAGGCGATCAGCTTCAACGGGTGGACAGAGACGTTCAGCTCGCGACGACTTGAAAGGGGCATGACGTGTTCTCGGCGTTGACGGCAGGTGATGGCGATTGTGCCATGACCTAAGGCTGGTGAATGCGGGTTGTTCTGACGGACAATCAGCGTTTTTGATTCTCGGGCCGCAGGGAGCCGCAAATGAAAGCCTCTTGGGACATTTTTTGCAGCGTCGTTGATAACTATGGCGACATCGGCGTGACCTGGCGCCTGGCCCGACAATTGGTGGCCGAGCACGACGTGGCCGTGCGTTTGTGGGTCGATGATCTGCAGTCTTTCACGCGTCTGTGTCCAACGGCTGATCCTGATGCGGCACAACAGTGGCAGGAAGGCGTCAGCGTTCACCACTGGCCCAAAGAATGGCAACCCGTGGCAGTCGCTGACGTGATCATTGAGGCATTTGCCTGCCGATTGCCGCCTGCATACACCGAAGCCATCCTGCAATGCTCGCCGAGGCCGGTGTGGGTGAATCTGGAATACCTCAGCGCCGAGGAGTGGGTCACCGGTTGCCATGGTTTACCGTCGGTGCAGTCCAATGGCTTGCGCAAATTCTTCTTCTTTCCGGGATTTCGTCCGACGACTGGCGGCCTGCTGCGTGAAAGCGGTTTGATCGAGGCGCGTCAGGCGTTTCAGCAAGACAAGGCGGCGCAAGGAAGTTTCCTGCAGGCCTTGGGCGTGAAGCCTGAGGCGGATGCCCGACTGGTTTCGGTTTTTGCTTACGAGAATCCGGGGCTGGGCGGCTGGCTGGATAGATTGTCGACGGACAGTCGGCCGACGCACTTACTGGTCCCGGAGGGCCGGATCCTCGGCGATCTGCAGCGCTGGCTGGGCGTCAACGGTTTGCAGGCCGGGGCGCTGGAAAAGCGTGGCGCCTTGACCGTGCAGGTGTTGCCGTTCGTCAGGCAGGAAGATTACGACCGGCTGTTATGGTGCTGCGATTTCAATGTCGTGCGCGGCGAAGACTCTTTCGTGCGTGCGCAATGGGCGGGCCGGCCGCTGCTTTGGCACATCTATGAGCAGGACGACGATGCGCATTGGGCCAAGCTCGACGCCTTTCTTGAGCTATACCTTGCGGAGCTTTCGCAGCCTGCGGCACAGGCTCTGAGCGATTTCTGGCGGGCCTGGAATGCCGGGCACGATGGCAGTGCAAGCTGGCTGGCGCTGACGGAACACTGGCCGGAAATTGAAAACCACGCCGGGCGCTGGTGTCTGGAACAGGCCTCGCACGCTGATCTTGCTGCGGCGCTGGTACTGTTTTGTGGAGTTTCGTATGATACGCGGCCTTGAGATTAGGCTCTGTACGAAAAAGACCTTTCCGCCCCACGGGAAAGCGGTTTCTCGTACAGAGCCTCGGCAACTTCCATCCAAATTCGGATATACGCAATGAAAACTGGTAAAGAACTCAAACCCGGTACCGTGATTCGTCTCGAAAACGATCCTTGGCTGGTTCAGAAAGCTGAATTCACCAAGTCCGGTCGTAACAGCGCGATCATGAAGACCAAGCTGAAAAACCTGCTGACCGGTTACAAGACCGAGATCGTTTACAGCGCTGACGACAAGCTCGATGACGTGATCCTGGATCGCAAAGAAGCGACCCTGTCGTTCATCAGCGGCGACACCTACACGTTCATGGATACCACTGACTACACCATGTACGAGCTGAACGCTGAAGACATCGAAGCCGTTCTGCCATTCGTTGAAGAAGGCATGACCGACGTTTGCGAAGCGATCTTCTTCGAAGAGCGTCTGGTTTCCGTAGAGCTGCCGACCACCATCGTGCGTGTAGTTGACTACACCGAAGGTTCGGCGCGTGGCGACACTTCCGGCAAGGTGATGAAGCCTGCCAAGTTGAGCAACGGTACCGAGCTGCAAGTTGCTGATTTCATCGAAATCGGTGACCGCATCGAAATCGACACCCGTGACGGCGGTTCCTACAAAGGCCGTGCTAAATAAGCACCGCTTTTACTGGAACAACAAAAAAACCCGCAGCGATGCGGGTTTTTTTGTGGGCGGCGTTTACACGGTTACGTGCAGACGCACATCAACGTTGCCGCGAGTGGCGTTCGAGTACGGGCACACCTGGTGAGCCGCTTCGACCAGTTGCTCTGCGTCGGCTTGTTCCAGGCCCGGCAGGCTGATGTTCAGGTCGATGTCCAGACCGAAACCACCCGGGATCTGGCCGATGCCAACGTGGGCAGTGATCGAGGCGTCCGCCGGAATGCTGCGTTTGCTTTGACCGGCAACGAATTTCAGCGCGCCGATGAAGCAGGCCGAGTAACCGGCAGCGAACAATTGCTCAGGGTTGGTCGCCGCACCACCGGCGCCGCCGAGTTCTTTTGGCGTGGCGAGTTTGACGTCGAGGATGTTGTCGCTGGAAACAGCACGACCGTCACGGCCGCCGGTTGCAGTTGCGATTGCTGTGTAGAGAGTGTCCATGGCGTTGCCTCGCGAAAATAGAAAATGAGAGTGGGATGACGTTTGAAAACCTTGTCTGTTTGCGCTAAATGCTTGTGCGCTAACTGAGTACGGGTGAAATGTAGCGCACGAATAGTTTGCGCGCAAGGTAATATTTAAAACCTCTGGATTTGGAGGATTCACCGGCCTTAATCAAACATGCTCACGCAAATTCCCGCGCAGTTGGAGCAGGTCGCTTTGTATTTTCTGTAATTTCTCCAGATCCAGGCCGCTGGCGGAGAGGATGCAGCCGGGCACTTGTTTGGCGCGCTGCTGCAAGGCGCGACCTTGTTCGGTCAGGCGCAGCAGGACCACGCGTTCATCTTCCTTGCTGCGCGTGCGAGTGATGAAGCCTTCGCCTTCGAGCCGTTTGAGCAGCGGCGTCAGGGAACCGGGATCGGTCAACAGACGGGTGCTGACGTCGCCAACGGTCAAGCCATCCTGCTCCCAGAGCACCATCATCGCCAGGTATTGCGGATACGTGAGGCCCAATGCCTGGAGCAGCGGTTTGTAAACCTTGGTCATCAGCAACGAGGTCGAGTAGAGGGCGAAACACAGCTGATTGTCGAGCAGCAAGGCTTCACATGGCTCAGCGACGTCGGTTGTAGAGATATCGTCTGCGTTCATGGGCAGTCCTTTATACGAATGTGTCATTGGCAAACAATTTAGTGCCCTGATCTTTAATGCGCCAGATAAATTCTGGTTTCGGGCGGAGCTATTCATTTGCCACTCCTGCAGGAATGCGTAGCATGCTTGCCAATAATTCGGGGGAAGCGGTGTGATCGATGTTGTGATGTTTGTGTTGTTGGGCGCCGCCATGGGCACCCTGGGTGGCCTGTTCGGGATTGGCGGGGGCCTGGTTGCCATCCCGGCGCTGGGCGTGCTGTTCGGGCTGGATCAACAACTGGCGCAGGGCACCGCGCTGTTGATGGTGTTGCCCAACGTGTTGCTGGCGTTGTGGCGGTACAACCAGCGCAATCGCATTTCGCTGCGCAATGCCATGATGCTGATCATTCCCAGTTTCTGCTTTGCCTGGCTGACATCGTTGTGGGCGGTGCGGCTGGATCCGCAAACCATGCGTATCAGCTTCGTGGTGTTTCTCATCATCCTGACGGTGTTCAATCTGGTGCAGATGTACTGGCGCAAAGGTGACGTCAGCACCGAGCTGCGGCACACCCATCGCTTGTGGCTGCTGGGTGTCGGTTCTGGCATCACCGGAGGTTTGTTCGGGGTCGGTGGCGGGGTGATCGCCACGCCAATCCTGACCGGGTTCTTCGGTGCGACTCAAGTCATTGCTCAAGGCCTGGCGCTGGCACTGGCGACGCCAAGTACCGCAATCACGCTGTTTACCTATGCGCTGCACGACCACGTCAACTGGTCCATGGGCATTCCCCTGGCAATCGGCGGGCTGGCGAGTATCAGTTGGGGCGTGAAACTCGCTCACTCGCTGCCCGAGCGCCTGCTGCGTACGCTGTTCTGTGGCTTTCTGGTGATCTGCGCCGTAGTGCTTGCCCTTAAAGTTTGAAGCCTTCGGCGATGTGTTCGGCCAGGCACTCGGTGATGGGTGAAACGCTGTGCGGGTTGCGCAGCAGGACGATGCTGGCCAGCGGCAACTGCGGCAAGCCCTGGGCTTCGCCGATGATGCGCAGATCCGGCGTCAGCAAGCTTTCCAGCTGCGCGGTAATCGCCAGTCCGGCTGTCACCACCGCGCTGATTGCCGCCAGGCTGGCGCTGGTATAGGCGATGCGGTAATCGCGCTGCAGGGTATCCAGCGCATTGCAGGCCCAGGTTCGGCAGAAACAGTCGGTGTTGAACATCGCCAGCGGCAACGGCGTCTGCTCATGAGGCGAAAAGCCTTGCGCTTGCATCCAGACAAAACGTTCCTGACGCAGAATCTGCCCGATCTCGGTCCCCGGCTCGCGGGTGACGATGCTCAAATCCAGGTCCTGACGCTGCAACAGCTGTTTCGACGGCTCGCAGTGCACTTCAATCTGCACCAGCGGATAGGCCTGGGCAAAGCGCGACAGGATGCCGGGTAGAAAGCGCATGGCGTAATCATCCGGGGTACCGATTTTGACCATGCCCACCATGTGCGGCTCGCGCAGGGTGTTGAACACTTCGCCGTGCAACTTGAGAATTTTGCGCGCATAGCCGAGCAGCACCTGGCCTTCCATGGTCAGGCTGACGTTGCGGCCCTGTTTCTGAAACAGCGGACGCTGAATCAGGTCTTCTTCAAGCCGCTTCATCTGCATGCTGACCGCCGACTGCGTACGGTTGACCGCTTCCCCGGCCCGGGTAAATCCGCCCTCGTCGGCGATGGCGACAAAGGTGCGCAGCAGTTCTGTGTCGATACTTGGGAAGCTGGCCAATACATCAATCTCTCAGATGGGGTGCATAAGAAACATTCGTTGGATTGATCTTAGCTCCGGCGCGAGACTTTAGTCATCCCACTTGGAGGGCAAGATGATGAAAGGTCAAAAAGGTTACGTGCTGGTGCTTAAAACCCTGTCCCGTGATTCGTGGATCGAGCGTGTGTTCAGGTCTGTGAAAGGCCATGTGTCGCGTTGGTACGAACTGCATCAGCAGCGTCGACAACTGGCCGAGTTGAGCGATGAGGCATTGAAGGATCTCGGTCTGAGTCGCGCCGATGTTTATCAAGAAACCGAGCGGCATTTCTGGGTCGATCCGATGAAGCGCTGACAAGAGCCGCTGCTATCAGGTAGCGTTGAGGTTCACAGGGAGCCTCGCATGCCGTTAGAACTGTCGCTCAAACAAGCACGTCGCATGGCGCTGGCCGCCCAGGGATTCAACGGGCGGCAGCCGCCGGCGACCGTCAAGGCCAGCCATGTCACGCAACTGATCCAGCGTCTGGGTGTGTTGCAGATCGATTCCGTCAACGCGCTGGTTCGGTCCCATTACCTGCCGCTGTTTTCCCGATTGGGTAACTATTCCCAGACCCTTCTCGATCAGGCTGCCTGGAGTCAGGGCCGCCATCGCACACTCTTTGAATACTGGGGCCATGAAGCCTCGCTGCTGCCTATCGAGCTGTATCCGCTGATGCGCTGGCGTATGCAGCGTGCTGCTCAGGGCGACGGCATCTATCAACAGTTGGCGACATTCGGTCGCGAACAGCAGTCGACCATCGCCCGCGTGTTGCAAGCCGTGCGCGAGCAGGGCGCATTGGGTGCCGGCAGTTTGAGCACCCGCCAGGAACGCGCCGGGCCTTGGTGGGACTGGAGCGCGGAGAAACTGGCGCTGGAATGGCTGTTTGCCGCAGGCGAAGTGACAGTGGCAGGCCGGCGGGGGTTCGAGCGGCTTTACGATTTGCCCGAACGCGTGCTGCCGGCAGGGATTCTGGATCACCCCGAAATCAGCGAAAACGACGCTCAACAGGGTTTGCTGCTGCACGCGGCTGCGGCGCTGGGTGTCGGTACCGAAAAAGACCTGCGTGATTATTTCCGCCAGGATCCATTGCCAAGTCGGGTGGCGCTGGCCGAACTGGTGGAAGCGGGCGCATTGCAAGTCGTTCAGGTCCAGGGCTGGCGTCAGCCGGGATTCTGTCTGCCGGACAGCAAGATCCCGCGCAAGGTGACGGCCAGCGCCTTGCTCTCGCCATTCGACTCACTGATCTGGGAGCGGGCGCGCACCGAACGGCTGTTTGACTTCCGCTATCGGCTGGAGATTTACACGCCTCAGGCCAAGCGGGTTTATGGCTATTACGTGCTGCCGTTCCTGCACCACGAACGCATCGCCGCCCGCGTCGACCTGCGCGCCGAACGCGCCAACGGGCGTCTGGCGGTGCATGCGGTACACGAAGAAGAAACCGGGCTGGACGAGGAGGGCATGCAGGCGCTGGCGAACAATCTGCGGCAACTGGCCGATTGGCTGGGGTTGCCCCAGGTGCAGATTAATTGCCTGCGGGGGAGTGGGCTAAGGCTGGCAAGCCAGCAGATTTAAGCTGCAAGAAAAACCTGAGCTTCTTGCCGCTTGCCGCTTGCCGCTTGCCGCTTGCCGCTTGCCGCTTGCCGCTTATTAGCGCTTGACCTGCTTCAACGTCTCGGCAATCAGGAACGCCAGTTCCAGTGACTGATCGGCATTCATTCGTGGGTCACAATGGGTGTGATAGCGATCCGAAAGGCCATCTTCGGTGATAGGTCGCGCGCCGCCGATGCATTCGGTGACGTTCTGACCGGTCATCTCGATGTGGATGCCGCCCGCGTAAGTGCCTTCGGCCTGGTGGACCTGGAAGAACTGTTTCACTTCTCCAAGAATCTGCGCGAAGTCGCGGGTCTTGTAGCCGCTGCTGGCCTTGATGGTGTTGCCGTGCATCGGGTCCGAGCTCCACAGCACTTGCTTGCCTTCACGCTCCACGGCGCGAATCAATTGCGGCAAGTGATCGCCGACCTTATTGGCACCCATGCGCGCAATCAGGTTCAGGCGACCGGGATCGTTGTCCGGATTGAGGATGTCGATCAGACGGATCAAGTCGTCGGTGTTCATGCTGGGGCCGACCTTGACCCCGATCGGATTGTTCACCCCACGCAAAAACTCTACATGCGCGCCGTCCAGTTGTCGGGTGCGGTCGCCGATCCACAGCATGTGCGCCGAACAATCGTAGAAATCATTGGTCAGGCTGTCGCGACGGACGAAGGCTTCTTCGTAGTTGAGCAGCAGAGCTTCGTGGGCGGTGAAAAAGCTGGTTTCGCGCAGTTGCGGCGAGGTGTCCATGCCGCAGGCGCGCATGAACGCCAGGGTTTCGTCGATGCGGTCGGCCAGTTGGCTGTATTTTTCCGCCAGCGCCGAGTTGGCTATGAAATCCAGGTTCCATTTATGCACCTGATGCAGATCGGCAAAGCCGCCCTGGGCGAATGCGCGCAGCAGATTCAGGGTCGCCGTGGACTGGTGATAAGCCTGCAACAGGCGATCCGGGTCCGGCACGCGGCTTTTCTCATCGAAGCCAATGCCGTTGACGATATCGCCGCGATAGGCCGGGAAGGTCACGCCGTCGATGGTTTCGTCGTTGGCAGAACGCGGCTTGGCGAACTGGCCAGCCATGCGCCCGACCTTGACCACCGGGCAGCCTGCCGCGAAGGTCATGACGATGGCCATTTGCAGCAGCACCTTGAAGGTGTCGCGAATCTTCGCCGCCGAGAACTCGACAAAACTTTCCGCGCAATCGCCGCCCTGCAGCAGGAATGCACGGCCTTGAGTGACTTCCGAGAACTGGCGACGCAACTCGCGGGCTTCCCCGGCAAATACCAGCGGCGGATAGCTGGCCAGCGTCTGTTCGACGTGCAGCAAATGCGCGGCATCGGGGTATTGAGGTTGCTGCTGAATGGGCAATGCCCGCCAGCTGTCGGGACTCCAGGGTTGGCTCATCATGAACTCTAAGTCAGGGCAATCGGACGAGCATGTTAGCAGTTCGGTGCCGGGCTGCCAGCGCGTGCAGGATGATCGCGGGTAGAGTTCGCCTCAACGGGATATTGGCCCCAGGCCATAAAGAGCGTGACCGCGCGCCCCCGCTTGGCCGACAATCCGCGCTTTCCCGCTCAGGGTCGAGCGACTGTATCGAATAGTGCGATGGCCAGGTCTGGACTTGAGCTCGCCGTTAGGAGAAGCAATGACTGAGGAGCGGGTAGAGCGGATTCTGGCCGAAGTACACGATGACTTCGGCATGATCCGCGTGCTTGAAGTGGATGATTACCGCTTCCTGGAATTCGGCGATGCCATTGAGCAAAGCTGCACCTTTACGGCTGATCCCAGCTGGCTGGAGTACGACTACACCCGCGCCATGCTGATCGGCGCGCTGTGCCATGAAGCGCCGGAAAGTGCGCTGTTTCTGGGGTTGGGGGCTGGAACCCTGACCCAAGCGTGCCTCAAGTTCCTGCCGCTGGAAGACGTCGAGGCCATCGAGTTGCGTCCTTACGTGCCGCGGCTGGCGATTGAATTCATGGGCCTGGACGATGATCCGCGGCTGTTCATCCGTATCGGTGACGCTTTGGAGCTGCTGGAAACGGCCGAGTCGGCGGACCTGATCTTTGTCGACTTGTACACCGACGTCGGTCCTGGCGTCGGGCATCTGGCCTGGAAGTTTCTGGAGAACTGTCAGCGGCGCCTGAATCCGGGCGGCTGGCTGATCATCAATCAATGGGCGGCGGATGATGGCAAACCCTTGGGCGCAGCGTTGTTGCGTGGCCTTTATCACCGGCATTATTGGGAACTGCCAGTCAAGGAAGGCAACGTCATTCTCTTCGTGCCGGCCGATCTCGAGCAGACCCTTGATCTTGAGCCGCTGATCGAGCGCGCTGAAACGCTCGCGCCGCGCCTGGGCTACTCGTTGCTGCAACTGATCAAGAACATTCGCCCGGCGACCTGATGATCGATTCACGACTGAGGCAATTCTTGATCGAAGAAGTTGTGTAGGATGTTCCAGCGCTTGGAGTAGGATCGAATCCGAACAGCCCGACTGAAAGGTGAACCGTTTAAGCATCACCTCCAGCAATCCCGGGCTTTATGCGAATCAGAGCGTCGCGCGGATTTGCGCAAAGCCTGTGACACTTGGACATTCCACTGTTTTGCCTCGAAAAAAATCCTCACTTTTTCGCGCAATTCCGGTATAGTGCGCGCCGGCCTTTAACGGGGCCCTCGTCCAGGTATTGCAATTCCCCGAAGCCAGCTTCGGCTGCTTGTTCGCTCAGCGGACTATCCTTGGCGATCCATTCATCAAACGTTTTCGCAAATCCCCGCCGACAAAGCAGCCAGGGTGACTTTAGGGTCGTACACGGCACGCGCAGCTTTGGAGCATGGGTCTTTGCGGATGCACTAGAGGCAGACCCATGACCCAGGAAACCGGCGGCTTCGCCGCTTTTGAACTTCATCCAAATATTCTTGCAGCCGTCATCGCGACTGGCTATGAAGAGCCTTCGGCTATTCAGCAGCAATCTATCCCTATCATCATGGCCGGTCACGACATGATCGGTCAGGCGCAAACCGGTACAGGTAAAACTGCCGCGTTCGCATTGCCTATCCTGCATTGCATCGATCCAGCCAAGCGCGAACCGCAAGCGCTGATCCTGGCTCCGACCCGCGAGCTGGCCCTGCAAGTCGCCACAGCTTTTGAAACCTACGCCAAGCAAATGCCGGGCGTAACGGTTGTTGCTGTCTACGGCGGCGCGCCGATGGGTCCACAACTTAAAGCAATTCGTAACGGCGCACAGATTGTCGTCGCTACCCCGGGTCGCCTGTGTGATCACCTTCGCCGTGACGAAAAAGTCCTGGCGACCGTGAACCACCTGGTTCTCGACGAAGCGGACGAAATGCTCAAGCTGGGCTTCATGGACGACCTGGAAGTCATCTTCAAGGCCATGCCTGCAACCCGTCAGACCGTTTTGTTCTCGGCTACCTTGCCGCAGTCGATCCGTGCCATCGCCGAGCGCCATCTGCGCGATCCGAAGCACGTGAAGATCCAGACCAAGACCCAGACCGTTACCGCGATCGAACAGGCTCACCTGTTGGTTCACGCTGACCAGAAGACCTCGGCTGTATTGAGCCTGCTGGAAGTCGAAGACTTCGATGCCCTGATCATGTTCGTACGCACCAAGCAAGCGACCCTGGACCTGGCAAGCGCCCTTGAAGCCAAAGGCTACAAGGCTGCAGCACTGAACGGCGACATCGCCCAGAACCAGCGTGAGCGCGTGATCGAATCCCTCAAGGATGGCCGTCTGGACATCGTTGTAGCGACCGACGTTGCTGCCCGTGGTCTCGACGTTCCGCGTATCACCCACGTATTCAACGTGGACATGCCTTACGATCCAGAGTCCTACGTTCACCGTATCGGCCGTACTGGCCGTGCCGGTCGCGAAGGTCGTGCATTGTTGCTGGTGACTCCGCGTGAGCGCCGCATGCTGCAAGTGATCGAGCGTGTAACCGGTCAGAAAGTTGCTGAAGTCCGCCTTCCGGATGCCCAGGCCGTTCTCGATGCCCGCATCAAGAAATTGACCAACAGCCTGACTCCGCTGGTTGCCGATGCTGAATCGACCCATGGTGATCTGCTGGATCGCCTGATCGCCGATATCGGTTGCAGCCCGCGTGCTCTGGCCGCTGCCCTGTTGCGCAAGGCTACCAACGGTCAGGCGTTGACCCTGGCTGCCATCGAACGCGACCGTCCACTGGTGCCGAACAGCGCACCGCGTGAGCGTAGCGATCGTTCGACTTCGGGTGATCGTCCTGAGCGCAGCGGTGATCGTGAGCGTCGCGCTCCGGTTCCATTGGCCGAAGGCCGTGCTCGTTGCCGTACCGCGCTGGGTGCGCGTGATGGTATCGCTGCGAAAAACCTGTTGGGTGCAATCCTCAACGAAGGCGGCCTGGCCCGCGAAGCTATCGGTCGCATCCAGGTGCGTGACAGCTTCAGCCTGGTTGAGCTGCCGGAAGATGGCCTTGAGCGTCTGCTGACCAAACTCAAGGACACCCGCGTTGCAGGCAAGCAGTTGAAGCTGCGTCGCTATCGCGAAGATTGATCCGCTCTTGAGCTGATCGTCTGAACAAAAAAATCCCCGACTGGTTCGGGGATTTTTTTGTTCGCCCGTTGGAGCGATGTGTTGCAGGTGTGGGACCGGACTTGTCCGGGAGGGCGTCCTATAGCGCGTGGTGGCTACTCACCCAAACCTGTAAATATCCATTCCCAACGCCCCCATCGTAAAACCCTGATGCGCCACGCTGAATTCACCGCCCGCGCCTCGCGCGAAGTACAGCGGCAACAGGTGCTCATCACTTGGATGACTGCGTACAGCATGCGGCGCCAGCTTGCGGTAGTCGTGCAGCGCCGCTTCGTCATTGCCGGCCAGCTTGTCGATCATCCAGTCACGAAATTCCTTGGCCCAGGGTTCGACGCTTTCCGGTCCGGCATGCCAGTCCAGTTCGCGCAGGTTGTGGGTGATGCTGCCGGAGCCTATGACCAACACACCTTCGTCACGCAGGCTGGCCAACGCCCGCCCGACTCTGGTCTGCAGCGCCGGGCCCTGGCGGCTGGGCAGTGAAACCTGCACAACCGGGATGTCTGCCTGCGGATACATCAAGGACAGCGGCACCCAGACGCCATGGTCGAAAGGGCGCTTCGTGTCGATGTGCGCGGGCAAACCGGCGGCGTCGAGCAGGGCGACGACTTGCAGGCTAAGCTCGGGAAAGCCGGGCGCGGGGTATTGCACGGCAAACAACGCAGGCGGGAAGCCGCCGAAGTCATGCCAGGTTTCCGGTTGTGGGTTGCCATTGACCCGCAGATCCTGGCTTTCCCAGTGCGCCGAGACAATCACGATGGCCCGTGGCTTTGGCATCCCTGCGGCTAGCCGGACCAGGGCCGGGCCGCTGTCGCCGGGTTCCAGCGCAAGCATGGGCGAGCCGTGGGAGATAAATAAGCTGGGGAACATAAGGAGAGTCCTGAGCGATGAGATGATTCATCTTCAAACAGACATTGATCTAAATCTAATATAAGTTTTAGCGCGCTTTCATCGAATTTTCGGGAGGTTTCATGCAGGCTGACTTTTGGCATCAACGCTGGGCCAGTGATCAGATCGGCTTCCACCAGCAACAGACCAATCCATACCTGGAGCGCTTCTGGCCGCCATTGGCGGTGGAGCAGGGCGCCGGTGTCCTGGTGCCGCTCTGCGGTAAAAGCCTGGACCTTGGCTGGTTGGCGAAGCAAGGCTACAACGTCAAAGGCGTCGAGTTGTCGGAAAAGGCCATCGCAGATTTTTTCAGTGAACATCAGTTGCAGCCCGTGATTCGTCAGCAAGGCGCGTTCAAGGTTTACAGCGCTGGACCGGTGCAATTGTGGTGCGGCGATTTTTTCGCACTGACGGCGGCCGATGTGGCGGATTGTCAGGCGCTTTACGATCGCGCAGCCTTGATCGCATTGCCGCCCGCCATGCGCCAGCAATACGTCCAGCATCTCGGCGAGATTTTGTCCGCGAACTGCAAGGGGCTGCTGATTACCCTGGATTATGACCAGTCGGAAGTCGAAGGCCCGCCGTTCTCGGTGCCTGATGAAGAGGTGCAGCGTCTGTTTGCGCCCGGCTGGCAACTGGAAACCCTGCAGACCTGCGATGTGCTGGGGGAAAGCTGGAAGTTCGTTCAGCGCGGCGGTAGCCGGCTTGACGAGCGGGTTTATCGACTGGCGCGACGCTGACTTGCGCCAGCCCACAAAAAAGGGCGACTCGCGTCGCCCTTCAATGAAATACAGCTCACTCAACCGCGACGGCGCAAAGCCTCGATACGTTCTTCCAGCGGCGGGTGGCTCATGAACAAGCCAGCCAGGCCATGTTTGAGGCCGCCATTGATACCGAAGGCCGTCAGGCTATCCGGCATCTGCACCGGCACGCCCTGTTCGGAGCGCAGACGCTGCAGCGCACCGATCATGGCCGCGGTACCCGCCAGGCGTGCACCGGCTTCGTCAGCGCGGTATTCACGTTTGCGCGAGAACCACATGACGATGGCGCTGGCCAGAAAACCCAGGACGATCTCGGCAAAGATCGTGGTCACGTAGTAGGCGATGCCCTGACCGTTCTCGGTCTTGAAAATCACCTTGTCGACGAAGTTACCGATGATGCGGGCGAAGAACATCACAAAGGTGTTCACCACGCCCTGCACCAGCGCCAGCGTAACCATGTCGCCGTTGGCAACGTGACCGATCTCGTGGGCCAGCACGGCTTTCACTTCATCGGGCGAAAAACGTTCCAGCAAGCCCTGGCTGACCGCAACCAGTGCGTCGTTCTTGTTCCAGCCCGTTGCGAAAGCATTGGCCTCGTAGGCTGGGAAGATCCCGACCTCCGGCATCTTGATACCAGCGTCGCGGGACAGTTGTTCAACGGTCTGCAACAGCCATTGCTCATGCCGGGTACGCGGCTGGGTGATGATCTGGGTGCCAGTGCTCATCTTCGCCATCCACTTGGAGATGAACAGCGAGAACAGCGAGCCGGCGAAACCGAATACCGCGCAGAAAACCAGCAGCTGATTGAGGTTCAGATCAACCCCGTTGGCCGCCATGAACCCGTTGAAGCCGAACAGGCTCAGGGTGATGCTGGCTATCAGCACGACCGCCAGGTTAGTGGCCAAAAACAGCAAAATGCGCATCATGGTTTGGAAGTTCTCCTCGTGAAGAATATGTAACACGTTGCGGGGTATATAAGGGGATGCTTGCGGCTATTCAACCCGGCGACTATTTCAAACTGTGTCGTTTTGTCGGGTTGCGTCGCAATTGCGTCAGGTCGCAGGGCCCCCGACCCAGAGCGGCGGGCACGGCAAGCTCACTGGCGAGCAGGTATTTAATTTCGTGGCTGCCGCTTACAGGTTGCCCGCCCCGCGCATTGCGGCCGTTCCGGCGCGCAATAACGGGGGCGGCAGGCGCTGTTACTGGCGATAGGTCTTGAGGAAGTTGCCGATACGACCGATAGCCATGTCCAGCTCGTCGACGCGGGGCAGGGTTACCACGCGGAAGTGGTCCGGCCACGGCCAGTTGAACGCGGTGCCCTGAACAACCAGCAGTTTTTCCGACAGCAGGAGGTCAAGGACGAACTTCTCGTCGTTGTGGATCGGGCAGATTTTCGGGTCGATACGCGGGAACGCATACAAGGCGCCCATCGGCTTGACGCAACTGACGCCGGGAATGTCGTTGAGCAATTCCCAGGTGCGGTTGCGCTGTTCCAGCAGGCGACCGGGTGGAAGTATCAGGTCATTGATGCTCTGGTAGCCGCCAAGTGCCGTTTGAATGGCGTGCTGGCTCGGCACGTTGGCACACAGGCGCATGTTGGCCAGGATGTCGATGCCTTCAATGTAGCTCTGCGCGTTGTGCTTGGGACCGGAAATGGCGACCCAGCCGGAACGGAAGCCGGCTACGCGATAGGATTTGGACAGACCGTTGAACGTCAGGCACAGCAGATCCGGCGCCAGGGACGCGGTGCAGATATGCACGGCGTCGTCGTAGAGGATCTTGTCGTAGATCTCGTCCGAGAACACCACCAGTTTGTGCTGGCGCGCCAGTTCCAGCATGCCCAGCAGGACTTCCTTGGAATACACTGCGCCGGTCGGGTTGTTCGGGTTGATGATCACCATGGCCTTGGTGTTCGGCGTGATCTTGGCCTTGATGTCCGCCAGATCCGGCCACCAATTGGCCTGCTCGTCGCACAGGTAATGCACCGGGTTGCCGCCCGCCAGGCTGACAGCTGCGGTCCACAACGGATAATCGGGTGCCGGGATCAGCACTTCATCGCCGTTGTTGAGCAAGGCCTGCATCGACATCACGATCAGCTCGGACACGCCGTTGCCCAGGTAAATGTCCTCGATGCCGACGCCTTCGACCTGCTTCTGCTGGTAGTACTGCATCACCGCCTTGCGGGCGCTGAACAGACCTTTGGAATCGCTGTAGCCTTGCGCGGTTGGCAGGTTGCGGATCACGTCCTGCAGGATTTCCTCCGGCGCTTCGAAACCAAATGGCGCAGGGTTGCCGATGTTCAGCTTGAGGATGCGATGGCCTTCCTCTTCCAGGCGTTTGGCGTGCTTGAGCACTGGCCCGCGAATGTCATAACAGACGTTGGCAAGCTTGTTCGATTTGCTGACCTGCATGGTGATTGTTCCCGAAAATGGACGAGCCGCGACTGACTGATCACGTGGTTCGCCGGGTGTGACGCCGTGAAAAATGGGTTTGTATGCTTGAAACGCGGGTGACAGACTGGCGTCTAACGAAGGCGCAATCATACGTGCCACCCGATCCGTGGAGAAGATACAGATCGGGCTTTTTCAGTTGCGGAGGTGTACCCGTGGAAAAGTTGGACAAAACCCTCGAAGAATGGCGAGCCATGCTCGACCCCGAGCAGTACAACGTTTGTCGCCTCAAAGGCACCGAACGGCCGTTTTCCGGCAAGTACAACAGCACCAAGACCGCTGGCGTCTACCATTGTGTGTGCTGTAACGAGCCGCTGTTCGATTCCGAAACCAAGTTCGATTCCGGTTGCGGCTGGCCGAGCTTCTACGCGCCACTTGAAGGCAGCGCAGTGGTTGAAGTGCGGGATGTCAGCCACGGCATGATTCGCACCGAAGTGGTCTGCTCCAAATGCGACGCGCATCTGGGCCATGTGTTTCCGGACGGTCCGCCGCCAACCGGGCTGCGTTACTGCATCAACTCGGTGTGCCTGGATCTGGTCCCGCGCGATTGAATGCCCGCGCCGGGTCAGGCTGTACCCGCTTATAGAGGCTTATCACCTGCGAGAATTGAAGTGCGCGCCAATCAGTTGCGCGCTAACTTCAATCCCTGTTTCTATTCCGGAGCCACCGTCATGAGCGAAAACCTGCTGAGCATTCCCTGCACGACGATCAAGGGCGAGCAGAAAACCCTGGCCGATTTCGCCGGCAAGGCGGTGCTGGTGGTCAATACGGCCAGTAAATGCGGCTTTACTGCGCAGTACAAAGGGCTGGAAAAAATCTGGCAGGACTACAAGGATCAGGGCCTGGTGGTGCTGGGCTTTCCGTGTAATCAGTTTGGCAAGCAGGAGCCCGGTAACGAGTCGGCAATCAGCGAGTTCTGCGAGCTGAATTTCGGCGTTACGTTCCCGCTGTTCAAGAAAATCGACGTCAATGGCAGCGACGCTCATCCGTTGTTCGTCCAGCTTAAGAAGCAGGCGCCAGGATTGCTGGGTTCCGAGCGAATCAAATGGAATTTCACCAAATTTCTGATCGGTAAGGACGGCAAGCTGGTGAAGCGCTTTGCCCCGCTGACCAAGCCGGAAGACCTGACGGGCGAAATCGAAGCGCTGCTCAAGTAATTCAGCCGGTTTTATTGGCCGGTATCCACTGATCAAGCAGGCTGATCAACTCAGCGCGGCGGAATGGCTTGGCCAGATAATCGCTCATGCCGGCAGCCCGGCAGCGCTCCCGCTCTTCGGGCATGGCGTTGGCCGTGAGGGCGATGATCGGCAGTTGCGGCCAGCGCCCGCTGCGGCGGATCTGGCGGCTCGCTTCGTAGCCGTCCATGACCGGCATGTTGCAGTCCATCAGCACCAGATCGAAGGTGTGCAATTCCAGTTGTTGCAGCGCTTGCGCGCCGTGGCTGCTGACGATGACCTCGCAACCCAGCTTGCTCAACATGCCCTTGGCCACCAGTTGGTTCACCGGGTTGTCCTCCACCAACAGGATTCTCGCCGAGTGGCTGCCGCTCAACTCGACGGCTTGCAGTAGATCGTCAGTCACTGTTTCGCCGTGCTGCATGACCCGACGCAGCGTCTGATACAGCGCGTTGCGGGCCAGCGGGCGGGCCTGTTGCTGCAAAGGTGCCAGGGCGCTGACCTGTTCGCTGGGCATGAAGTTGCCATAGGCGGTGACCAGCAGGATCGGGATGTGCGTTGCCGGTCGCAGGCCGAACAGGCATTCAGGGCAATCAGTGATCAACAGCGCAGGTTCCGCATCCAGACCTGTGCAGACAACTTTGTCGTCGATCCCCCAGCGCTGGTATTCGATGCTCCAGGCCGGGAGCAGGTTGGCCAGCAACTCCACCAGTCCGCTTCCCGCAGCACTGATCACCACGACTCGGCCACGCAGCGCCGGCGGGGTGATGGCTGGCAGGTGAATGGGCAGCGGCAGATCGGCACAGAACTGGCTGCCCAGGCCTGATTGGGAATGAATGCTCAAATGGCCGGACATGGCTTCGCAGAGGTTGTGCGTCAGCGCCAGACCCAGGCCGGTGCCGCCGAACTGGCGGGTAATGGCGGCTTCGGCTTGGGTAAAGGGCTGGAAAATTCTGGCCTGGGCCTCTTGGGCAATGCCGATTCCGGTGTCGCAGACTTCGATACGCACCCGATTTTCTCGGGTGTCGGCGTCTTGATAAGTGCTCAGGCGTACATCGACCCGGCCGAATCGGGTGAACTTCAGGGCGTTGGAGAGCAAGTTGCTGACGATCTGCCGAACCCGGGTCGGATCGCCGATGACCATGGCCGGAAAAACCGGATCAATCAGGCAAGTCAGTTCGACACTCGGCGCGGCGTTCTGCGACAACAGGTTGGCGGTATCCTCGACCAGCACGCCCAGATCGAACGGGATGCGTTCCATCTCCAGATGCCCGGCATTGAATTTGGACATGTCGAGGATGTCGTTGAGCAACTCCACCAGGACTTTGCCCGAGTCATGGGCGATGGACAGCTGTTGGCGCTGTTCGGCATTCAGCGGACTGTCCAGCGACAGCGCGAGCATGCCCAGCAGTCCGTTGAGCGGGGTGCGGATTTCGTGGCTCATGTTGGCCAGGAAAGCCGAGCGCGCATGAGCCATATCCAGGGCCGTGCTGCGGGCGATCTGCAATTCTTCGTTGGACTGGCTCAGGCGCGCGTTGCTGGCCTTGAGCTCGATGGTGCGCGCCGAAACGATGTCTTCCAGTTCATTCAGGTGCGCGGTGAGCCGGTCTTCGGCGTCGCGGCGGCGGGCGAATTCATTTGCGACGTTTTCAAATTGTCGGTTGGCGGCCCGGACCAGCACGCCGATCTCGTCATTTTCGTGTTTGGGCGGGCAGAGCACTTTGTTAGGCGTCGGGCTGTTGGGCTCGCGATTGGTCAGCGAGCCAATCACCCGTATCAGCGGTTTGGTCAGGGTCATGTAGAACAGCAGCATCATGATGCCGGCCAGGGCGAGGCTGCGGACGAACCCGGTAATCAGGGTGATTTCGGCGCGCTGGAGGAAGTGGCTGCCGAACGCGAAGGTGTCGACATTCAGGCGCAGGGTGCCGATGGATTCGTTTGGCAGATGGGCCAGATTCAACGCATCTTCGAACTGGCGGCTTTCGCCAAACAGAAAATCGCTGACCACACGATAAGGGCTCTGGGCAAAAGGCCGCTCGACGCTGGACAGCACCATATTGTTGTTGTCGGTCAGCCTGGCGCTGACCACCGCCGGGGATCGCAGCAGGCCCAGGGTCAGTTCCTGAGCCAGTTCGGCATCGATGTTGTAGGCAATGCGCGAGGCGGGGTTGTGACTGATTTCCAGCAACGAACGAATTTCACGATCGATGGACGCATCTTCGCTGGCATAATCGAGGGTAATTTGTAACAGGCTCAGTAACGTCCCCAGAATGAACCCGACCAGAACGGTGAGTCGGGCCTGCTTGTACGAGAGCCGGTTAGTAAACGCTATATCCATAGGGGGCACTGCCACATCTCGTGTCCATCGCCGGGCAAGCATAGCCGATCAGCCCTTGGCTTTATCAACAATCTAAGGAGATAACGTGGATTCTCGTTTGAATGCTTTTCTTGAGCGCGCCGACGCCGTTCTCGCACGCCTTGAACCATTACTGCCCGCACCCCGGGAGACCGTCGACTGGAACAGGTCGCTGGCGGCGCGCTGGGTTCGTGAAGGTCGCAGCGGTTACCTGATGCCATTGGAAGTCAGCCTCGACATGCGTCTGTCGGACCTGATCGGGGTTGACTTGCAGCGTGAGCAGCTGGGGCGCAACACCCGGCAGTTCATCGACGGCCTGCCCGCCAACCACGCGCTGCTCTGGGGTTCGCGTGGCACCGGTAAATCGTCGCTGATCCGCGCCTTGCTCGCCGAGTACGCGCAAGACGGTCTACGGCTGATCGAGATCGAGCGCGATCACCTCGGGGATTTGCCACGCGTTGTCGAGCAGTTGCAAAAGCTGCCCCAGCGCTTCGTGCTGTTCTGCGATGACCTGTCCTTCGAGGCGGGTGAAAGCGATTACCGGGTGCTCAAAAGCGTGCTCGACGGCTCGCTGGAGCAGGCGCCGGACAACGTGCTGCTGTACGCCACGTCCAACCGCCGCCATCTGGTGCCGGAAAAAGAAAGCGATAACGCCAACTGGAAACACGTCGACGGTGAACTGCACCCCAGCGAAGCGGTGGAAGACAAGATCGCCTTGTCGGACCGCTTCGGCCTGTGGCTGTCGTTCTATCCGTTCACTCAGGAGCATTACCTGAATGTTGTCGTGCACTGGATCACCCAGCTGGCATTGACGGCAGGGCTAACCTGGCAGCGCGACGCGGAACTGGACAAGCTGGCGATCCGCTGGGCAACCGGGCGCGGCAATCGCAACGGCCGTTGTGCCTATCAGTTCGCACGTTATTGGGTCGGCCTCAAACTGCTGGAGCAACAACCATGATTGATCTACAGAACACCGGCAGCGGCCTGGAAGGCTATAGCCTGCTGGCCGCGCAGCTGGAATCACTGCTGGCCGACGAGCGCGACTTCATCGCCAACGCCGCGCAGTTTTCGGCCTTTCTTTATAGCCAGCTGGATGATTTGAACTGGGCAGGTTTTTACCTGAATCGCGACGAAGAGCTGGTGCTGGGCCCGTTCCAGGGGCAAATTGCCTGTGTGCGAATTCCGTTCGGGCGCGGCGTTTGCGGCGCAGCGGCCCAGAGTCGGGAAACCCAGCGGGTGCAGGACGTGCACGAGTTTCCCGGTCACATTGCCTGTGACAGCGCGTCGAACAGCGAGTTGGTGGTGCCGTTGATCAAGGAAGGGCGCCTGATTGGCGTTCTGGATCTGGACAGCCCGAGTGTCGGGCGTTTCTCGGAGCAGGACCAGCAAGGCGTCGAGGAGTTGGTGCGGATCTTTCTGCGGGCTACTGATTGCTGACTCGGTTTTCGTTTTTCTGTGGGACCGGCTTTAGCCGGGAGGGCGTTCTCCGGCTAAAGCCGGTCCCACACAGTCTGCACAGGGGCAGTCTTCAATCAATCGTAGATAACCTTTTTCTTCCATTCCGATTCGACATCGTCGGCTTTCAGGCCTTCGGTCAGGGCGTTGTCGTCGTCTTCGGTCGGGGCAATGTTGGTCAGGACCATGGAATTGGCGCGCGCCAATTGTTTTTCCATGGCCGCCAGGGCGGTCTGCCAGGTAACCGGGTCGGGCTGGTTGCGCAAGTACTGCACACCGCGCTCGAACGCCAGGCGTGCCTGACCTGGTTGATCCTGGGACAGAGCCGCCTGGCCGAGATTATTGAAAAATTCAATGTGCAGCATGACCAGAATATTGCGGATCTCGCGGATCCAGTGCTTGGCTTCGCTGGTCTGCAGGAAACCGTCATGTGCGGCGCGCGTGACCTGGCCGTGCAGTGCTTCTAATAGAAAGCGTACGTCCTTGGCCTTGGCTTCGGTCTGGATCGGGCTTACCGGGTTGGTAACGACGATTGCGTCGCCCTGGGCAACCAGTGCGTTGAGTTCGCCGATCCGGGCCTTGACCTGATCGTTACCTTTATCCAGCGCCTGCATACGTTGCATGACGTTGAGTTCCAGGCGTGTCATTAATAGCTTCAACGCCGGGGAGACCAACTGACCCGGAAAAGTCTCGGCGATTTCAGAACAACGACGCAGACGATCACTTAGCTCAACTCGCGCTCGTGCTTTATCCAGCTTGGCGTTTTCGGCCACGTGGTTCAGGTAGCCAATCGCGATCAGGAGTGCGATGCCAGCTACTACCATCAGTGTAATCATGAGTGGTGTCACCGCGCGAACCTCTATTTCTTCAAGTAATTAGAGCCGAGTGTAGTGGCTAAGCACTATTGCGCATAGATGTACTGGTCGGACTTTATTTATTCATGGCGTCATTAGGATGGCGCGTTCCCACGCGCGACATCTTATAAAAGAACGGCGAAGTCGTTGATTTAGATAAATTTTCAGAATGGGGTTGACGACTTATCAATCCATCCATAGAATGCGCGCCACTTACAGCGTAAAGCACACAGCGAAACGCAAATAAGTAGTGAATGTTGTACGTGTGTCCCCTTCGTCTAGTGGCCTAGGACACCGCCCTTTCACGGCGGTAACAGGGGTTCGAGTCCCCTAGGGGACGCCAATGCGGTAGAGCACGACCTTGCCAAGGTCGGGGTCGCGAGTTCGAGTCTCGTTTCCCGCTCCAAATTATGATCTGCAGACGTCCATTGAAGTCTGTAAGTCATTGAAATCAGGACCTTAGGGTCCTTTTTTCGTTCTAGCGAGTTCTACTGGGAACCACCGACAGCCACGACTTTTAAGTCCATTTTTAAGTCCATGAATACGGGCGTCGCGGTTTCCGGATTGTTGCTGGAGGGGCGAGGTCAACGCGACAAGTATCTAGTCCTGACCAAGAGTTCAGGAGCTAGAGCATGGCACTTTCAGATCTGGCTGTCCGGCAAGCGAAAGCGGCCGGAAAGGCCTATACCCTCGGCGACCTTGATGGGCTATCCCTGGCGGTCGCACCCGAAGGCGGCAAATCGTGGCACTATCGCTACTACTGGGTCGGTAAGCAGAAACGCATGTCGCTGGGCACTTACCCCGAGGTCAGCCTCCGGGAAGCGCGTACCCTGCGCGACGAAGCCCGAGCTCTTTTGGCCAAGGGCATCAACCCCCGATAAGCAGACGCGGCAGTCCGTCCGCCTTGCGGATGAGAACACGTTCAAGGCAGTGTTCGACAAGTGGGTAGGGCATCGTAGGCTTGTCCTCAAGGAAGGACGGCAGAGCACGCTCTCACAGATCCAGCGCGTCTTTGCCAAAGACGTTCTTCCTGCTCTTGGGCGGCGGTCAATCTATGAGATCCAGCGCCCCGACCTGCTGGAGGTCGTTGCAAGGATCGAACGCAGAAAGGCGCTCACTAGCGCCGAAAAAGTCCGGACCTGGTTCCGGCAGATGTTCCGTTACGCACTGATCATCGTCCCGGGGTTACCGCTGAACCCAGCGTTCGATCTGGATGTCGTCGCACTGCCCCTGCCTCCTGTGCGCCACAATCCATTCCTGCGCATGATCGAGCTTCCGGCCATGCTCCAGATACTACGCAAGTATCCCGGTAAGCTGCAGACCCAGCTTGGCCTTCGGTTGCTGCTTTTGACGGGAGTGCGTACAGGGGAGCTGCGGCTGGCGACGCCGGATCAGTTCCATCTCGATAAGGGCCTCTGGATCATCCCCCCTGAAGTGGTAAAACAGTTACAGCTCGAACTGCGCAAGGAGGGTAAGCGTCCCGGCGATATTCCGCCCTACATCGTGCCGCTGTCGGTGCAGGCTATGGAGGTCGTTCGCCACCTGCTGGATCAAGTTAAGCCGGCCCAGAGCTATCTATTTGCCCACTACAGTGACCTCAGCAAGCGTATCAGCGAAAACACACTCAATACCGCGCTGAAACGGATGGGGTACAAGGGTCAACTGACTGGCCATGGTATCAGGGGGACCATTTCCACCGCGCTCAACGAAATTGGTTACCCGAAGGTCTGGGTCGATGCACAACTCTCGCACTCTGATCCTGACAAAGTGAGCTCGGCGTACAACCATGCAGAATACGTGGAGCAGCGCCGCATGATGATGCAGGATTGGGCTGATCGGCTGGATCTGTTCGAGCAGCTCCAGATTGAGGCGGCAAGCATGCACCTCACGGTTCATTTAGAAGGTCTTCCGCAGTTGGCAGGTGAGAAGATCGATGAAGTGATCCCTACCGCGACGCGTGCGCCCATCCTACGGGTGACAAACCCAGGAGGCACAATGCCGACGCTGCCTGCAGCCGTCCAACACATATCGGCTGTTTCAGGATCAGCGCCTGAGCTTTCGGATATACAGCGAGAGCGAATGGAAATGCTGGAGATGTTCAATGCGCCACATAACCTGCCGGCGGCGGTGTTTGCCGAAATGGCCGGAAAATCACGCAGGTGGATCAGCTACGAGATTCAGGCCAAAAGAGTGCTTGCGTTGAGCCTGGGCAATCGGGGGCAGCGCGTTCCAAATTGGCACCTAGATCCCCTGAAACATAGGCTGGTGCAGGCGGTGCTGAAGCATTCGCAGGACGCCGGTTCCTGGGAGATCTACCGAGCATTACTGAACCCTCACCGAATGCTGGAAGACCGCACGCCTATCGAGGCCGTTACGTCAGCGAATTTCCATGAGGCTGTCATGGCTGCGTGTTTTACCTTGAAGAGTAGCGAAAGCTCCTCTCCTCAACGCGCATAGAAAAAGGATCGGTCACGAGTTCCGGGCCTTAAGGGGGTGGCTGGGAAACTACATGCAGCGCCTGTGGCTTCATAGCTGAAATTTTGTAATCGAAACGATATTGCGGCTGAGAATCTCGATATTTAATCGTTGGCTTGCTATCATAATTATACATTCCGCCATGTTGAAGTGCGTGAGGAATTAGAGGCCCTGACGGCTACGAACCGTCAGGGCTTTACTTTTTCAGCTAAATACTCCACTGGAAGATGGCCACGGAGCAGAGGGTGGATGTCCAGTGAAATCCATTAGTTAATGGCATGGGGTGCTAGGCTCTGTACGTAAAGTATTGTCGCAAGCACCGCATAGCGCAGGCCAATGAGACCATCGCCGCAAAACTTGTTGCGAGCTTGTCGAAGCGCGTC
>LNAP01004310.1_pt1 | contig 30448 bp, 23 predicted proteins | sample 602601 | NCBI WGS metagenome assembly LNAP01 (sample SAMN02440304, study PRJNA202911) | soil metagenome | biome: Subtropical and temperate rainforests or woodlands; isolation source: soil samples (1 kg each in a 20% v/v slurry with milli Q water) were... ...
AGCCTGCAGGCGCGCCTGCTGCGCCGCGAGCTGTCGGCGATTTCCAAGCTCAACCTGCCGGTGCTGCTGATCCTCAAGCATGGCCGCTGCGCGGTCCTGCGCCGCTGGGGCGATGACGGCCAGGCGCTGATCCTGCCCAGCGAAGCCGAGGGCGGCGAACAGTGGGTCAGCCAGGCGGAGCTGAACGACGACTACAGTGGCCAGGCGCTGTTCGCCCGGCCACGCCATGAACTGGAAGAACTGCGCAATTCCCTGGTGCCGCGGGTCGAAGCCTGGTTCCGCGACACCCTGAAACTCTCGCGCTGGCTGTACAGCGACGCGATCCTCGCCAGCCTGTTGATCAACCTGCTGGGGCTGATGGTGCCGCTGTTCGTCATGCAGACCTACGACCGCGTGGTGCCCAACCAGGCCACCTCGACCCTCTGGGTGCTGGCTATTGGTCTGTTGATCGGCACCGGCTTCGAGCTGGTGCTGCGGGTGGTGCGCGCCCATCTGCTGGACAGCGCCGGCAAGCGCACCGACGTGATCCTCTCCGCCACCCTGTTCGAGCGCATCACCGGCATGGCGATGAAAGCCAAGCCGGCGACCATCGGCGGCTTCGCCCAGAGCATCCATGACTTCCAGGGCCTGCGCGAGTTTCTCACCGCCGTGACCCTGACCAGCCTGATCGACCTGCCCTTCGCCGTCCTGATGCTGCTGGTGATCGGCCTGCTCGGCGGCTGGCTGGTGGTGATTCCGCTGCTGGCGTTTCCCCTGACCATCGTCTTCGCCATGCTGATCCAGGCCCGCCTGCGCGACACCGTGCAAAAAAGCCTGAGCCTGGGCGCCGAACGCCAGGCGCTGCTGATCGAGACCCTCGGCGGCCTGGAAACCCTCAAGGCCTGCAGCGCCGAAAGCGAACGCCAGCACCGCTGGGAAAGCACCCACGGCGCCCTCACCCGCCTCGACAGCCACGCGCGCAATCTCTCGGCCATGGCCACCAACGGCACCCTGTTCATCCAGCAGTTCTGCGGCATGGCGACCATAGTCGCCGGGGTCTACAGCATCATCGCCGGCAACCTCAGCGTCGGCGCGCTGGTGGCCACCTACATGCTCGGCAGCCGGGTCCTGGCGCCGCTGGGGCAGATCGCCGGGCTGATCACCCGCTACCAGCAGGCGCAACTGACCATGCGCAGCACCGACGCCCTGATGGCCCTGCCCCAGGAACGCGATGCCCGCCAGCGCCCGCTGGAACGCACGCAACTGCAAGGCGCGCTGGCGCTCAATCAGGTGACCTTCCGTTATCAGGGGCAGAATGCCGCGGCCCTGAGCAACATCAGCTTCAGCATGCAGCCCGGCGAGCGCATCGGCATCATCGGCCGCAGCGGCTCCGGCAAGAGCACCCTGGGGCGGCTGGTCATGGGTTTCTATGCCCCCGAGGAAGGCCAGTTGCTGCTGGACGGCCTCGACCTGCGCCAGCTCGACGTGGCCGACCTGCGCCAGCAGATCGGCTATGTCGCCCACGACCTGCCGCTGCTGGCCGGCAGCCTGCGCGACAACCTGACCCTCGGCGCCCGCTACATCAGCGATGCGCGCATGCTCGAGGTCGCCGAGCTGACCGGAGTCACCGAGCTGGCCCGCCAGCATCCCCAGGGCTTCGACCGGCCGGTGGGCGAGCGTGGCCAACTGCTGTCCGGCGGCCAGCGCCAGGCGGTGCTGCTGGCCCGAGCGCTGCTGCTGGACCCGCCGATCATGCTCTTGGACGAACCCACCAGCGCCATGGACAACAGCAGCGAAGACGCCCTGCGCCAGCGCCTGCACGCCTGGGTACAGGGCAAGACCCTGCTGCTGGTGACCCACCGCACCTCGATGCTCAGCCTGGTGGACCGGCTGGTGGTCCTGGACAACGGGCGGATCGTCGCCGACGGGCCGAAAGAAGCGGTCATCGATGCACTGCGCAAGGGCCGTGTCGGCTCTGCGGCGGTCTAGGAGTCGCCCCATGCCTGCCTCATCGCAATCACGCGGCTACTTCGCCAGCCTGCGCAAAAGCGCGGAAAGCGAGTTCATGCCCGAAACCGCCGGTGCCTCGCTGCAGGACTCGCCCCGCGGCTCGCGCATTGTCGTCTGGCTGACCACCGGGCTGCTCATCAGTGCCCTGCTCTGGGCCAAGTTCGCGGTGCTGCAGGAGGTGACCACCGGCGAAGGCAAGGCCATTCCGTCGAGCAAGGTGCAGGTGGTGCAGAACCTGGAGGGCGGCATCGTCACCGAGATCTTCGTGCGTGAAGGGCAGATGGTGAACAAGGGCGACACCCTGCTGCGCCTGGACGACACGCGCTTTTTGTCGAACAAGGGCGAAAGCGAGGCCGACCGCTATGCCTTGATGGCCCAGGTCGAACGCCTGTCCGCCGAAGCCGAGGGCCGGCCGTTCAAGCCATCCGACGAGGTGGTGGCCAAGGCGCCGCAGGTGGCGGAGGACGAACGCTCGCTGTACGAACAGCGCCAGCGTCGCCTGGCCAGCGAACAGCGGACCTTGAGCGAACAGCTGCGGCAAAAGACCCAGGAGCTGGCGGAGTTCCGCTCGAAACAGGGGCAATTCAGTTCCAGCCTGGCCCTTCTCAACCAGGAGATGAACATGTCGGCGCCGCTGGTAAGTACCGGCGCGGTGTCACCGGTGGAGATCCTGCGTCTGAAACGCAGCGCGGTGGAGATCCGCGGCTCGCTGAATGCCACGACCCTGGCCATTCCCCGGGCGGAATCGGCGATCAACGAAATCCGGAGCAAGATCGACGAGTCCGAACAGGGCTTCCGCTCCGACGCCGCCAAGGAGCTCAACGAGAAACGCACCGACCTGTCGAAAATCACCGCCTCGAGCATCGCCATCGACGACCGGGTGACCCGCACCACCGTGACCTCGCCGGTGCACGGGGTGATCAAGCAGCTCAAGGTCAACACCATCGGCGGCGTGGTCCAGCCGGGCAGCGACATGCTGGAAATCGTGCCGCTGGAGGACAACCTGCTGATCGAGGCCAAGGTACGGCCGCAGGACGTGGCCTTCCTCCATCCCGGGCAGAAAGCCATGGTCAAGTTCAGCGCCTACGACTACACCATCTACGGCGGCCTGAGCGCCAAGCTGGAACTGATCGGCGCCGACACCATCACCGACGACAAGGGCAACAGCTTCTACCTGATCCAGGTGCGGACCGACAAGAACCACCTGGGCGGCGACCTCAAGCCGCTGCTGATCATCCCCGGGATGGTCGCCACGGTGGACATCATCACCGGCGAGAAAAGCGTGCTCGACTACCTGCTCAAGCCGGTGCTCAAGGCGCGGACCGAGGCGATGCGCGAGCGTTAACCTGTAGCCGCTGCCGCAGGCTGCGACCGACCGCGAAGCGGGCGTCAATCAGGCGCCTCGGTCTTTCAGATGGTATGAGGTATGGCGTTTTGGGCCGCTGCGCAGCCCATCGCAGCCTGCGGCAGCGGCTACAGGGAGTCGTCTTGCGCCCGCAGGTGGTTACGCTGATAGGTGTCCTCCCCCATCGCCGCAATCTGCCCGTCGATCAAGGCCTCGAAAGGTTTCAGCAAGGGCTCGAACGAGGTTGGCGCCTCCAGAGTCTGCAGGGCCTGGACGATGGCTTCGATGGTCGACAAGGCCCCCGGTCCCGGCGCCTTGCGCAGCCGGTAACGGGACACCGCGCCTGCGGCCAGGGTCACTCGCGGCAACGCGGCCAGCAGCGGATTGAGGTGCAGCAACTTGCGCGCCTTACGCCAGGTGCCGTCGGGTACCACCAGCAGCAAGGGCTGCGCGTCCGGCGTGCTGGAATAGGCCTGCAACGGCTGCGCGTCTTCCGCCGGGAACAGCAGGCGCGCCTGATACCCGGGGCAGTTCAACAGCTTCGGCAGGTCGTCAAACACCTCCCCCACGATCAACTCGGCATTGTTCAGCCCCAGCGCCGCCAAGCGCGCAGTATTCAGCGCGTGGTTCACTTCGCTGGGATGCTGCAACAGCAGGATCCGGGTGCGACTGTCCAGCCGTGGAATCAGCGGGCACAGGCAATGGGTTTTCGGGCGCAGGCAACGCGGGCATTGGGTTCTGGACACATCGGCCTCCTCAGACCTGGTTGAGCTGCGCCTTGAGCAGGTCGCGGAACGTCTGGATCAGCGGCTCACGGCTACGCCCGCGGCGCACGATCATCGAAAACGGCGCCTGATAGCCGAAGGTGGCCGGCAGCAGCACACGCAAGTCGCCCTTGTCGGCCCAGGCCTGGGCGTAATGCTCCGGCAGGTAGCCGATATAGGCGCCGGACAGCACCAGGATCAGCTGCGCCTCCATGCTCTCCACCGTCGCCGCGCTGTGCTTGAAGCCATGGCGCGCCAGTTCGGCCTGGCTCCAGTAGCCACGGCCGACCATGCGCTGCTGGGTGATCACCTGCTCGGGAATGCGCCGTTCGTTGAACAGCGGGTGCCGGCTGCTGCAATACAGCCAGTGCTGCTCGCGGTACAGCGGCATGTACACCAGCCCGCTCATGCGCGTGGAGAACGCGCCGATGGCCAGGTCCAGGCGGTTGTCCTGCACGCCGAGCTGCAATTCGTAGGGGCTGAGCACCGACAAATGCAAGTGCACCGCCGGGTGTTCCTGGCTGTAGGCGCCGATGGCTTCGGCGAACGGCAGGGCCTTGTCGCTCACCGTCGAGTCGATCACCCCCAGGTTGAGGGTGCCGCGCAGTTCGCCCTTGAGCGCCGCGGCGTACTGCTCGAAGCCCTCCAGCTCGCCCAGCAGGCGCAGGGTTTCCTGGTGGAACAGCTCGCCCTTGCTGGTCAGGCTGAAACCGCCGCGGCCACGGTGGCACAGGACCAGCCCCAGGGCCGATTCGAGCTGGCTCATGTAGGTGCTGATGGCCGATGTGGAGAGGTTCAGTTCGTGCTGGGCATTGGCGAATCCCTGATGCCGCACCACGCTGACGAAGATGCGCAATAGTTTCAGATCAGGTAAAGCGTTGGCCATGGGAGCTCCACAAGGAAAATCGACAACGGGGATCGAGTGTCAGGGTCATCCTGCCCCATCGGCGTTCCTCCATAGAGAATCTGGCGATCTTGATTATGGCTGCCATGCAGCCAATCGCGGGCAAGCGCCGGTGTTTTTCTGGGGGGGGGGGGTTTCCCCGCGATTGCATCAGCCCTGACGCCACCCACCCTCGACAGCGGGAAGTCTATCCTCTAGCGCCGCCCTTAGTTTAGAAAAATCTGAACTAAGTATTTGCCCGTAGCGATTCTTCCCGCCCACTACATTTCGCAGAATCGGCCCCACTCGGTTTCGCCGGCACTCATTGCTGCGCTGAAAACCCCATAAATAAAACAACGATGAGGCCAATCCCGTGGACAAGATTCTCCACCAACCACTGGGCGGCAACGAAATGCCGCGCTTCGGCGGCATCGCCACCATGATGCGTCTTCCCCATGTGCCGACCCCGGCCGGCCTGGATGCCGCCTTCGTCGGCGTCCCGCTGGACATCGGCACCTCGCTGCGCGCCGGCACCCGCTTCGGGCCCCGTGAGATCCGTGCCGAATCGGTAATGATCCGTCCGTACAACATGGCCACCGGCGCCGCGCCCTTCGACTCGCTGAACGTGGCCGACATCGGCGACGTGGCGATCAACACCTTCAACCTGCTGGACGCGGTGCGCATCATCGAAGAAGCCTACGACGGCATCCTCGAGCACAACGTGATCCCGCTGACCCTGGGCGGCGACCACACCATCACCCTGCCGATCCTGCGTGCCATCCACAAGAAACACGGCAAGGTCGGCCTGGTGCACATCGACGCCCACGCCGATGTCAACGACCACATGTTCGGCGAGAAAATCGCCCACGGCACCACCTTCCGCCGCGCCGTCGAAGAAGGCCTGCTGGACTGCGACCGCGTGGTACAGATCGGCCTGCGCGCCCAGGGCTACACCGCCGAAGACTTCAACTGGAGCCGCAAGCAGGGTTTCCGCGTGGTGCAGGCCGAAGAGTGCTGGCACAAGTCGCTGGACCCGCTGATGGCCGAAGTGCGGGCAAAAGTCGGTGACGGCCCGGTGTACCTGAGCTTCGACATCGACGGCATCGACCCGGCCTGGGCGCCTGGCACCGGCACCCCGGAAATCGGCGGCCTGACCACCATCCAGGCGATCGAGATTGTCCGTGGCTGCCAGGGCCTCGACCTGGTCGGCTGCGACCTGGTAGAAGTCTCGCCGCCGTACGACACCACCGGCAACACCTCGCTGCTGGGCGCCAACCTGCTGTATGAAATGCTCTGCGTACTGCCGGGCGTGGCGCGTCGCTGAGGCCCGGCCATGAACGAGCGCGAGCAGGTTCTCAAAGCCGCCGCCGAGCTGGTGGCGGCCTTCGCCCGTAACGATCGCGAAGCCTACTTCGGTGCGTTCAGCGTTGACGCCAGCTTCGTCTTCTACACCCTCGCCCAGCCCCTGCTGTCCCGCGACGCCTACCAGGCGCTGTGGGACAGCTGGCGCCGCGAGGATGGCTTCGAGGTGCTGTCCTGCACTTCGAGCAACGCGTTTGTCAGCCTGCTGGGGGACACCGCGGTATTCATTCATGACGTCGCCACCGAGCTGCGCATGCAAGGGGAGCAACACTTCAGCCAGGAGCGCGAGACCATTGTTTTTTGCAGACAAGGGTCCGGCACACAACAACAAGGCCTATGGCTGGCCTGCCACGAACATTTGTCCGCAATGCCGGAAGGGCTGCCACCCCCTTAGCCAGAAAGGTGACGCTCACACACGATGAGCGCGCCTTTGTGATCGGAGCAGATCATGAATAACAACAACAAAGAAAAAAGCCTTAGCAGCATCGAAACAAACGGAGTCGAACAGATTCCCGACCATGAACGCGACGCCCGGCCCAGCGACCTGTTTCGCCTGATCTTCGGCGGCGCCAATACCTTTGCCACCGCCGTGCTCGGCAGTTTCCCGGTGCTGTTCGGCCTGTCCTTCCAGGCGGGTGTCTGGGCGATTGTGCTGGGCGTGATCCTGGGGGCATTGATCCTTGCGCCCATGGGCCTGTTCGGGCCGATCAACGGCACCAACAACGCGGTCTCTTCCGGTGCGCACTTCGGCGTGCACGGGCGGATCGTCGGCTCGTTCCTGTCGTTGCTTACCGCCATCGCCTTCTTCTCCCTCTCCGTGTGGAGTTCGGGGGACGCCCTGGTGGGCGGCGCCAAGCGCCTGATCGAGCTGCCGGAAACCGACCTGACCCTGGGCCTGGCCTACGGCCTGTTCGCGATCCTGGTACTGACGGTGTGCATCTACGGCTTCCGCTTCATGCTGTGGGTCAACCGCATTGCCGTATGGGCCGCGAGCCTGCTGTTCCTGCTGGGGATCTTCGCCTTTGCGCCAGCCTTCGACAGCCAGTTCGCCGGTACCGTGGCCCTCGGCCAGGCGGGTTTCTGGGCGGCCTTTATCGGCGCCGCGCTGGTGGCCATGAGCAACCCGATTTCCTTCGGCGCGTTCCTCGGCGACTGGTCGCGCTACATCCCCCGCGAAACGCCGAAGGGCCGGATCATGCTGGCGGTGATCGCCGCGCAGATCGCCACCCTGATTCCCTTCCTGTTCGGCCTGGCCACCGCCACCATCGTGGCGATCAAGGCACCCGACTACATCGCCGCCAACAACTACGTCGGCGGCCTGCTGGCGGTTTCGCCGAGCTGGTTCTTCCTGCCGGTGTGCCTGATCGCGGTGATCGGCGGCATGTCCACCGGCACCACCTCGCTGTATGGCACCGGCCTGGACATGTCCAGCGTGTTTCCGCGGGTGCTGTCGCGGGTCAAGGCGACCCTGCTGATCGGCGTGCTGTCGATCGCCTTCATCTTCATCGGGCGCTTCGCCGCCAACCTGGTGCAGAGCGTGTCGACCTTCGCCGTGCTGATCATCACCTGCACCACCCCGTGGATGGTGATCATGCTGATCGGCCTGCTGGTGCGTCGCGGCTTCTACTGCCCCGACGACCTGCAAGTCTTCACCCGTGGCGAGCAAGGTGGCCGCTACTGGTTCCAGCATGGCTGGAACTGGCGTGGCCTGGGGGCCTGGATCCCCAGCGCGCTGGTCGGCCTGTGCTTCGTCAACCTGCCCGGGCAGTTCGTCGGTCCGCTGGGCAACCTGGCCGACGGCATCGATATCAGCCTGCCGGTGACCCTGGGCCTGGCCTCGCTGGTGTACCTGGCCTTGCTCAACCTGTTCCCGGAACCGCCCGCGGTCTACGGCCCCAACGATCCACGCAGCAAGAGCACGGATTCGCTCGGTAAACCGGTCATGCGCCAAGCCGCCTGACTCAAGCATGACCTGTAGCGGCAGGCTCGCCGGCAATCACGCCTCACACGACGGGTCCGCCAGACCGCGTCGCCTTGATTGCGGCAAGCCTCGCTTCTACAGCAAGCCACTATAAGAAAGACAATCGGAGACACGCCATCATGGCTTTAGATCTACTCGTCGTACTCATCTATGCCGCCGGCATGCTGGTGCTCGGCTATTACGGCATGCGCAAGGCCAAGACCCACGAGGACTACCTGGTAGCCGGCCGCAACCTGGGCCCGACCCTGTACATGGGCACCATGGCCGCCACCGTGCTGGGCGGGGCCTCCACCGTCGGCACCGTGCGCCTGGGCTATGTCCACGGTATCTCCGGTTTCTGGCTGTGCGCGGCGCTGGGCCTGGGCATCATCGCCCTCAACCTGCTGCTGGCCAAACCCCTGCTCAAGCTGCGGATCTTCACCGTTACCCAGGTCCTGGAAAAACGCTACAACCCGATGGCCCGCCAGGCCAGCGCGGTGATCATGCTGGCCTACGCGCTGATGATCGGCGTGACCTCGATCCTCGCCATCGGCACCGTGCTGCAAGTGCTGTTCGGCCTGCCGTTCTGGATCTCGGTGCTGCTGGGCGGCGGCGTGGTGGTGATCTATTCGGCGATCGGCGGCATGTGGTCGCTGACCCTGACCGACATCGTCCAGTTCGTGATCAAGACCGTCGGCCTGATGTTCATCCTGCTGCCGATCTGCCTGTACCGCGTCGGTGGCTGGGATGAGCTGGTGGCCAAGCTGCCGGCGGCCAGCTTCAGCTTCACCACCATCGGCTGGGACACCATCGTCACCTACTTCATGATCTACTTCTTCGGCATCCTGATCGGCCAGGACATCTGGCAACGGGTGTTCACCGCCAAGACCGAGAAAGTCGCGCAATACGCCGGCACCGTCGCTGGCTTCTACTGCATCCTCTACGGCCTGGCCTGCGCCCTGATCGGCATGGCCGCGCACGTCTTGCTGCCGGACCTGGACAACGTCAACAACGCCTTCGCCGCCATCGTCAAAGCCTCGCTGCCGGACGGCATCCGTGGCCTGGTGATCGCCGCGGCCCTGGCCGCCATGATGTCCACCGCCAGCGCCGGCCTGCTGGCCGCCTCCACCACCCTGACCGAAGACCTGCTGCCCAAGCTGCGTGGCGGCAAGCAGTCGAGCCTGGGCATCAACCGCCTGTTCACCCTGCTGACCGGCATCCTGGTACTGGGCATCGCCCTGGTGGTCAACGACGTGATCAGCGCCCTGACCCTGGCCTATAACCTGCTGGTGGGCGGCATGCTGATCCCGCTGATCGGCGCCATATTCTGGAAACGCGCGACCACCGCCGGCGCCATCGCCAGCATGGGCCTGGGCTTCCTCACCGCCCTGGCGTTCATGTTCAAGGACGGCCTGGATGCCAACACCCCGATCTACTACAGCCTGGCTGTCGGCCTGATCAGCTTCGTGGTGGTGAGCCTGCTGTCTCGTCGTCCGGCAACCCTGGCCAACGCGATCTAACCTCAGGTCAGACGCCGTACATTTTTCTTCGGCGGGTGCAGCGTCGGTGGCTGCACCCGTTTTTTTCGCCTGGAGGAAAGTCGATGAAGATTGTCAGCCGCGACCGCTGGTTCGAAGTCAGAAGCCTGAGCGACGGAATTCGGCTGATCCACGAGCCCTATATCCGGCCGTTCTATCGCTGCAACCTGTGGCATATCCAGGGCCGCGACAGGGACTTGCTGCTGGACAGCGGCTCCGGCCTGGTCAGCCTGCGCGAGCAGTTGCCCTGGCTCACCGAACGGCCCTTGCTGGCGGTGGCCAGCCATTGCCATTTCGACCATATCGCCGGACATCACGAATTCCCCGAACGCCTGGTGCACCCGGCCGAGGCGCAGATCCTCGCCGCGCCCGACGGCGCCAATACCCTGTCTGCCGCCTACGTTGGCGACGCAATGTTCGAGGCCCACCCGGATTGCCCGTTGTGCTACGCCGAATATCGGGTCAAGGCCGCCCCGGCAACGCGCCTGATCGAGGAAGGCGACGTGCTCGACCTGGGCAACCGTAGCCTCCAGGTGCTGCATACGCCCGGTCACTCCCCCGGGGGGATCAGCCTCTGGGAAGCGGCCAGCGGCACCCTGTTCAGCGGCGACATCATCTACGACGGTCCGCTGGTCGAAGACGCCTATCACTCCAACCTGGAGGACTACGCCACCAGCCTGGAACGCCTGTACCAGCTGCCGGTGCGTACTGTGCACGGCGGCCATTTCGGCAGTTTTTCGGGAGCGCAGCTGCGCACGATGATCGAGGATTGGATCCGTCGGCACCCCTGAAGCTGTGCTGTACTGCACACAATCCCGCCCGCTTCAAAGCCCCTGCGCAGGCCCCTGGCGAAAAGAGCGACATGAATAGAGCCGAAGTCCGACAAGCCGTGCATGACTTCATCAGCCGCCTGCTGGATGGCAATGACGGATTTTCCGACGACGTGAGTCTGCAGGAATTGGGGTTGGACAAGCAGGATATCGAGGACCTGATCTTCCACCTGGAAGATGAGTTTGGAGTGACCGCCTTCACCCACGAAGAAGACCAGATGCTCAAGGCGGCGAACAGCGCCAACGACCTGAGCCGGTTTCTGCTGACGATTTCACGGCGCTAAGGATTTCATGGCGCTGGGCGCCATTGGCGGGTTGCGAGTTGACGGGTTTGAATCAGAAGGCGGCAACCGATCGCGAGTAAACCTGCCCTCGCGCGGCTGAAAAGTGACGGGAGCAGGCTGGATGCCTGCTCCACTCCCGAGCCGATGGTTAGCGGCGACGCTGTTGCCGACGCCGTTGTTCGTCGTCTGTGCGAATTGGCACCGGCTGCAATGGCGGCTCGATCAGTCCCAGTGCGACCCCGAGGTCGTGAAGCCAGTTTTGCAGTTTCTCTTTCATAGTGCCCCCCTTAAGGGTCGTGCCCAGCGGCAGGGTTCTGGAGCCGCTTAGCTCTGATAATAGCGCTAAGTTCCGCGCATTGCTCAACCTGGATGGCAATGATCTGTTACCGGATTAATCTGAATCAGCCCGCCCGTTTCAGGCCGTCGCCCGCTGATCCGTCTGACTCGCCTGTTGCAGCTCGATCCAGGCATTGAGGTTGGCGCCGAGCATGCCCTTGCGCCACATCAGCCAGGTGGTGGCACTGGCGAATGGCTCGGCCAGCGGGTGGACCGCCACGCTTTCGCGACCGGGCAGGCTGGCGAGCATCGACTCCGACATCAGCGCCACCCCGGAGCCGGCAATCACGCAGGCCAGCATCCCCTGATAGGACTCGATTTCTATCGCCCGCCCCATGGCCGCATGGTAGTGGGCGAACCACGACTCCAGGCGCAGGCGATACGAACAGCCGCGACGAAAGGTGAACACCGCGCGCCCTTCGACATCCCGGGCGCTGCGGATCGGCGGATGATCCGCCTCGCTGATCAGCACCAGCTTTTCATCGCACAGCGGCACCCCGTCCAGGCTGGCCAGCTCCAGAGGGCCGTCCACCAGCACCGCATCCAGGCGCCCGGCCAGCAGGCCTTCGAGCAACTCGCTGCTGGGCGCCGATTGCACCTGCAGGTTCACCGCCGGGTAGGCGCGGTGGTAACGCGCCAGCAGCGCCGGTAATTGAATCGCCGCCGTGCTGTACATGGTGCCCAGTACGAAATCCCCGGCCGGCTGACCGCCCTGCACCGCCCCATGGGCCTCATCGCGCAGGGCAAACAGGCGCGCGGCGTAATCGAGCAGTACCTTGCCCGCCGGCGACAGTTGCAGCCGCTGCCGTTCCCGCAGGAACAGCTCGACGCCCAGTTGCTCTTCCAGTTGCTTGAGCCGCGTCGACAGGTTGGACGGCACCCGATGCAGGCGCTCGGCCGCTCGGGTGATGGAACCTTCCTCGGCGACCGCCTGGAAGATGCGCAACTGGCTGAACTCCACGACCATTCTCCAAAAACGAACAAGTTACTAAATATTATTCATTTTTATAGAAAGTCAATCAATCCTAGCCTGACGGTCATTGCCCACTCGACGGAGCCCGGACCATGTCACCGCTGATTCGCTTACTCGCCAGTTTCATTGCCCTGATGATGGCCATGGGCATTGGTCGCTTCGCCCTTACCCCGCAACTGCCGCACCTGCTGAGCGAAGGCCAGGTCGACCTGACCGACACCGGCCTGATCGCCGCCGCCAACTACCTGGGGTATTTCATCGGCGCGCTGGATGCCATGTTCGCCCGCCGCCCAGCCCAGGTCCGTCGGCGTTTGTTGGGCGGGCTGTGGCTGTGCGTGCTGCTGACCCTGGCCTCGTTCTGGGCCAACGGCTTCTGGGCGCATGCGGTATTGCGCTTCGGCACCGGAGTGGCCAGTGCCTGGGTGATGGTGATGATCGCCGCCCTGAGCCAGTCGCTGGCCCTGGCCACCGGCCGGCCACGCCTGGGCGCCCTGGTGTTTGCCGGGCCCGGGCTGGGGATTTTCCTAACCGGCCTGCTGGCCCTGGGCTCGAACCTGCTGGGGCAAAGCTCCGCGACCCTGTGGCTGGTGTACGCCGCGGCCGGCCTGCTGATGCTGCTGGTGATCCTGCCGATCCTGCCGCAACCTGCCATGCCCGCACTGACCGCCCAGATGCCACACGCCTCGAGCCACAGCGGCATCCCCCGCCTCGGGCTGGTTTATGCGCTGTACGGCCTGGGTTACATCATCCCGGCGACCTTCCTGTCACAGATGGCCAGCGCGCGCTTTCAAGGGCAATGGCAGGCCGACCTGTTCTGGCCGTGCTTCGGTCTGGCGGCAGCCATCGGTGTGGGGCTGGTGAGCCTGCGCCGGCACAGCCCGAACGCCACCCGCCACTGGCTGATGGCGACCTTGTGGCTGCAAGCCGCCGGGGTCTTCGCCTGCCTGCTGGGCAATGGCGCTGGCCTGGCGCTGGGGGTGATGCTCTGCGGCACGCCGTTCCTGGCCTGCATGCAACTGGTGATGCAGCGCTCGCGGGAGCTGGCGCCCCACACCACCCAGCGCAACGCCGGTTTGCTCACGGCCTGCTTCGCCATGGGCCAGTTGAGCGGGCCACTGCTGGCGGCCCTGAGCAGCCATTTCAGCGGTGGCCTGCAACCGGCGCTGATCGTCGCCGGCAGCAGCCTGCTGCTGGCGGGGGTCTTGCTGTTGAGCCAACAACCGCTTGCCCGGGAGTGCCACGCCACCGCCTGAGCCTGGGGTTACAGCAAACTGCGGATCCGTCGGCGCAGCCACTGTTCGGCGCTGACGAAGGTGATGCCCAGCAACACCAGCACCGCACCGATCACGAAGTTGAGACTCAGGGGTTCGCCCAGCAACAGGACCCCGAAGGTGACGCCGAACAGCGGCGTCATGAAGGAAAACACCGCCAGGTTAGCGGCCAGGTAACGGCGCAGCAGCCAGAACCAGGTCAGGTAGCTGAAAAACGACACCACCAGCCCCTGGAACAGCACGCTGGCCACCGCCACCGGGGTCAGGCTGACATGGGTGACCTGGCCGCTCAGCACGGCGATCAGCAGCAGGCCGACAAAACCGACGATCAACTGATAGACCAGGGTCAGGGTCGCCGGCGCCTCGGACAGGCGCGACGCGCGCACCACCACCGTGGTCGCGCCCCAGGCCAGGCCGGCCAGCACGCCCAGGGCATCGCCAAGCAGCATGCGCGTGTCCAGGTTATCCAGCGAGATGCCGCCGGCGAAGGCCACGCCGATGCCGACGAACGCCAGCAGGATCCCCAGCCATTGCAAGGGCCTCAGGCGCTCGCTGGGCAGCAGCCAGTTCACCCCCAGCGCGGTGAAGATCGGCGCGGTATAGAGAAACACCGACATGTGCGCGGCGCTGGTGAGCTTGAGCCCTTCGGCGATAAACAGGAACTCCAGGCCGAACAGGCTGCCGGCCAGCAAGCCGCCGCGCCAGGTACTGCCGATCTGCGACCAGCCGCCCTTCCAGCACATCAGCAAGGCCACCAGCAGCGCCGAAATGCCCGAACGGGCGGCCGCCTGCATCACCGGTGCGATATCCGCCGCGGCCCACTTGATCATCACTTGCTGTACGCCCCAGATCAGGCACAGCCCCAACATCACTTGCAGTGCAAAACCGTCGGCGCTGCGCCGCTCGATGCTCACCGCGGCCCCTCGGGCAGATTCATAGACATGGCAGTTACTCGACAGAAACGACAAAGCCCCGGAACCGGTCCGGGGCGAAGAATTAATGTGCTGTCAATTATCAACCAAACGGACAGAAAAAAACGCCTGGAAAAAGACCTTTATCCTGACCCTCAGCTCGAGGCCGTCGGGCTCAGCCTCAGGGATGGCGAGGCCTCATGGCGCGCGAGGAGGAAAAACAGCGCGCCACCGAGGAAACACCCGGTGAACCAGGCGAAGTTGGCCATCGGCTGCAATGCTGGCGTGAAGGTGATCGCCACGCCCACCAGGGTCGCCGGCACCAGCGCCTTGACCGCGGTCCAGTTGACGCCGCCGCTGTAGTAATAACGCCCGTCCGGGCCGTCGTTGAACAGCGAGTCGACATCGATCTGCTGCTTTTTGATCAGGTAGTAGTCCACCAGCAGAATGCCGAACAACGGGCCGATAAAGGCGGCCAGCACGTCGAGGGTGTAGTGGATCACCTGGGGGTTGTTGAACAGGTTCCAGGGGGTGATGAAGATCGACGCCAGGGCCGCGATCATGCCGCCGGTGCGCCAGCTGATCCGGCTCGGGGCGACGTTGGCGAAGTCGAAGGCCGGCGAGACGAAGTTGGCGACTATGTTGATGCCGACGGTGGCAGTGACAAAGGCGAAGGCGCCGAGCAGCACCGCGACGTCGTTGTCGATCCGCGCCACAGTGGCGATCGGGTCATGGAGCATTTCACCGAACACCGGCAGGGTGCCGGAGACGATGACCACGGTCACCAGGGAGAACGCCAGGAAGTTCACCGGCAAGCCCCAGAAGTTGCCACGCCGCACATCCTGCATGCTGCGGCAGTAGCGGCTGAAGTCGCCGAAGTTCAGGGTCGGCCCGGAAAAGTAGGACACCACCAGCGCCGTGGCGACAATCACCTGGCCGAATGCCTGCCAGCCCGACAGCGACTTCTCCCCAAGGGTGAAGCTGATGTTGCTCCAGCCCGCCTTCCACACGATCCAGCCGGCAAGAAGGAACATCACTGCATAGACCACCGGCCCCGCCCAGTCGATAAAGCGCCGGATCGACTCCATGCCGGCCCAGAACACCAGGGCCTGGACCAGCCACAGCGCCAGGAAACCGAACCAGCCCAGGTAGGACAGCCCGGCAAAATGCGGCTCGGCATAGGCCGCCATGGCCGGAAAAAAGCGCAGCACCACAATGATCAGGGCACTGGACGCCAGATAGGTCTGGATCCCGTACCAGGCCACCGCGATCAGGCCGCGGATCACCGCCGGGATATTCGCTCCGAACACGCCGAACGCCAGCCGGCAGATCACCGGGTACGGCACCGCCGCCTGCTGGCTGGGCCTGGCCACCAGGTTGGCGATCAGTTGCACGATGCAGATCCCCGCCAACAGGGCCACCAGCACTTGCCAGCTGGCCAGCCCGAGGGCGAACAGGCTGGCGGCGAATACATAACCGCCGACGCTGTGCACGTCGCTCATCCAGAAGGCGAAGATGTTGTACCAGTTCCACTTCTGCGGCAGCGGCCCCAGGTCCTGGTTGTACAAGCGCGGGCTGTAGCCCTTCGGTAGTTGCTCGGTCATTGCAAGGCTCCTTGTTGGACAGGCTCTGCCCCCGCGATTGACCTTGCGACCACACTGCGTACGGGAGCCGGCATGATTTGTATACGAAGTGCTACGCAGAATGCGTGCCATACCGGAAAAAGCTGTAGGCGAACGGCGCTAATCGCTTGTCCATCAAGGGCTGAGGCTTGGCTACACAAAGATGATCAGCAGGCGGAATCAGAAGTAGGCATGCCCGTTGGCTGTGCATGACTGCCTGATATCAGTGCATCGACAAGGGGTGATCGATTGTATACAGCGCCTTTGCGAGTGTTCGGATACACCGGCCCCGACTCCCGCCTCAAGCAGCCAGAAAAAAGGCAATAAAAAACCGCTGCCGGAACCGGCAGCGGTTGTTCGGTAATGCCCTCGTGGCGCGGTCGTGATCTTCGACCGCACCTACGCCCGGGAGGAACGGATCAGGTCAGCTCAATGCGATCGGCATGAATAACGATCTGGCCATTCTTGTACAAGGCGCCGATGGCCTTCTTGAAGTTGCCCTTGCTGACACCGAACAGTCCACTGATCACCGTTGGATCGCTCTTGTCGCTGACCGGCAGTGTGCCGTTGTTTTCCCGCAACTTGGCGAGGATCTTGGCGTTCAGGCTGCTGGCCAGTTCTTCGCCCACCGGTTGCAGGCTGAGGCTGATCTTGCCATCGGCGCGGATCTCTTTGATGAAGCCCTTTTCCTGTTTGCCCGGACGCAGGAACTTGAACACTTCGTTCTTGTGGATCAGGCCCCAGTGCTTGTTGTTGATAATCGCCTTGAAGCCCATGTCGGTGCTCTCGGCCACCAGCAGATCGACTTCCTGGCCGACCTTGTAGGTCACCGGAGCCTTGTCCAGGTAGCGGTCCAGACGGGCCGTGGCGGTGATGCGACGGGTGTGCTTGTCGAGGTAGACGTGCACCACGCAATACTCGCCGGCGGTCAGTTGGCGCTTTTCCTCGGAGTACGGCAGCAACAGGTCCTTGGGCAGGCCCCAGTCGAGGAACACACCGATGCTGTTAACTTCCACGACTTTAAGACTGGCGAACTCACCGACTTGAACTTTTGGTTTTTCGGTAGTTGCAATTAACTTGTCGGCGCTATCCAGATAAACAAAAACATTCAACCAGTCTTCATCTTCACTGGGAATATCCTTGGGAATATAACGATTGGGCAGCAATATTTCGCCATCCGCCCCGCCGTCCAGATATAAACCGAAGTTAGTGTGTTTAACCACTTGCAAACTGTTGTAGCGCCCGACTAAAGCCATTTCCAATACCCTCATTGCGTGGGCGGCATGGTTGGCCCGAGTCGCCGGATAGCAGCGGATATTTTCCTGAATGCCTTGATTTTTATGGCTTTGCGCCAGCAACCGGTTCCGCCCGTCAGGCCAACCGGCAGCGGCTTTTGCCTCAGCGCCGCCGAGCAAGCCTTTCTTTTTGCCATTGTCTTTATTTAAAACAGCAGCTTATGGGGATATTCCCGAGATCAACTTAGGATTATTCGAGAGTTTTCCACTGTTATTCCAGGAGGATATTTACCAAGCAATTGTCAAGCATTTCATGTATGATGGCTGGCCAAATTAATTTCCTGAAGGTTAATGGCCGCCATGCGTGTAAAAGCATCCAACAGCAAAGCAAAGCCAGCTCCAGCCGTTGAAACCAGCGAATCGATCAACGATCAGATTGCTGCTTTCCTGAAATCCGGCGGCGAGATCCAGCAAATTGCCAAAGGCGTCAGCGGCCAGACTTTCGGCCCGTCCAAGCAGATCAGCCTGGGCAAGAAGTAATCCCCCCGCAACACCTCCTGGTCCCTATGCGCTTTGAGCCTCAAAGCGCTAGGACTAGAGTTCTGAGTCCTTCCCTCCTGTAAAAATCGACGAACGGCCCTCATCCCCGAGGTTTCGCCGGTATCCTTGCACACCTCTAGATCGAGCATTTCAGCAGGTTTCGCGGTTCCTGCTCCTCGCGTTTCATGGAGTGAAGCATGCTCAAACCCTCTCATGTGCTGCTTGCCAGCCTTCTCGCCAGCCCCTTGGTCCACGGGCAGATCTTCCAGCGCGAACTGGGGGATTTCGACCTCAAGCTCAGCAGCACCCCGAGCCGCAGCATGGCCCAGGGCCTGGTCAAACCCTCAGCCACCGGTTCGTTCCATGGCGGCCTGGACCTGACCCACGACAGTGGCTGGTACATCGGCCAGTGGTCGCCGAGCATGGGCCTGGGCGAGAGCGACCTGGAAGTGGACTCCTACCTGGGCTTCAAGCGCCCCTTCGATAAGACCCTGGGTTATGAAGTGGGGATGATCCAGTACAACTACCCGCAACTGGCCCCGCAGGACAGCCAGGAGTTCTACGGCGGCCTGACGCTGCTGGGCAGCCGCTTCGGCGCCGCGTTCAGCCAGGAACCGGACACGCGCAACAGCACCCTGTTCGCCGACCTGGGCGGCAACCAGCCGTTCGGCATCGGCGTCAGCATCAAGTACACCACTCATCAGCTGGGCAACCCGGTTTCGGTGAGCAGCGGCTACGTCAGCAGCTTCAACGACTGGTCGATCAAGTTCTCCCGCCCCTGGATGGGCATCGACCTGAAACTGATCTACAGCGACTCCAGCCTCAACGGTAGCGATTGTTCGGCCTATTCTGGACATAACGCGCAATGCGACGGTCTGCTCACCTTCAAGGCCGAGCACTCGTTCTATTGAGCGGCTGAACTGCCGGAAGCGTTCCGGGTTCAGATAAGAACCCCATGCCTTACAACCCCAGGCCTTCGCAAGGACTTGCCATGTCGCGCCGGCTGCAACACCTCACCCTGCTACTGCTGCTGAGCCTGGTGCTGACCTCCTGCAATCGGGTCGGCCTGGCTTACCGCAACCTCGATGTGATCATTCCCTGGACGCTCAACGACTACCTGGAAATGAACCGCGAGCAGAAAATCTGGTTCAACGAGCGCCTCAAGGAACACCTGAGCTGGCATTGCGGCACGCAACTGCCCGGCTACCTGGACTACCTGGACCGCCTGCAGCAGATGGTCGAGCGCAATCAGGTCAACGATGCCGAGCTGCAAGAGTTCACCCGCGAAGCCAAGCAGGCCATTGCCCAGACCGCCCGCGCGATCGCGCCGTCGGCCATCGAGTTGTTGCGAGGCCTGGATGATCAACAGGTCGCGGAAATGAAGGCGGCCTTCGCCAAGGACATGCGCCAACGCCGCAGCAAATACCTCAAGTCACCACTGGAACAACAGATCAGGCTGCGCGCCGAACGCATGGACAAACGCCTGACTACCTGGCTCGGCCCCCTCACGCCCGAGCAGACCCGGCGGGTGGCGGACTGGTCGACGTCCCTCGGCGAACAGAACCAGCTCTGGCTTGCCAACCGGGCCAACTGGCAGGCGCAGTTCAGTGCCGCGCTGGAACAACGCCAGAACAGCGACTTCGACAAACGCATCGAGCGCCTGCTGGTGGATCGCGAAAGCTTCTGGACACCGGCTTATCGCCAGGCCTATGCCAACAGCGAACAGGCGTCGCGCAACCTGCTGGTGGACGTGATGGCCCAAAGCACGCCAACCCAGCGCAAGCATCTGCGCAACAAGCTGCAGAATGTGCGCAATGAATTCGAAGCGTTGAAATGCATGAGGACGGCACGCCAGAAGTAACGCCTGAATAGCCGTCCAGCGAGGTGGGGCTGGCGGGCGACCGTTGGGCGGAACCGTCCGGCGGCTGTCGATTTTCCCGCGGGTGAAACGACTAGCCTGTGTAGGCACTGTCGCCGCGCCACCTTTGCCGCAGGAGAAGACGTCATGCACCTCAACGATCATCCGGTCGTATCCCGGGAACAATGGATACAGGCCCGCAAGCAGCACCTGATTCACGAAAAGGCGTTCACCCGCCAGCGCGACCAGCTCAGCGCCGAGCGGCGCGCCCTGCCCTGGGTGAAAATCGACAAGCCCTACCGCTTCCAGGGCCCCCACGGCGAACTGAGCCTGGCCGACCTGTTCGGCGATCACAGCCAGCTGGTGGTCTACCACTTCATGTTCGCCGAAGGCTGGGACGAAGGTTGCCCGGGTTGCTCCTTTCTCTCCGACCATATCGACGGCGCCAACCAGCACCTGGCCCATCACGACATCGCGCTGGTGGCGGTGTCCCACGCGCCCTTCGCCGAGTTCCAGGCGTTCAAGCGGCGCATGGGCTGGAAGTTCGACTGGGTCTCGTCCGCCGGCTGTGATTTCAACTATGACTTCGGGGTCTGCGCCCGGGCCGACGAGGTCGCCGCCGGCACCGCCACCTACAACTATGAAAAGACCGACGGCGCCGAAGAAGAGCTGCCCGGCCTCAGCGTGTTCTACCGCAATAAAGCCGGCGAGATCTTCCACACCTACTCCACCTACGCCCGTGGCCTGGACCTGCTGGTGGGGGCCTACAACTACCTGGACCTGACACCCAAGGGGCGCAATGAAGAGCAGATCATGGACTGGGTCAGGCACCATGATCGTTATGACGACAAACCGGCCGCCAGTTGCTGCCATGGCGGTTCCTGAGCGTTAGACCGAGATCGCGAACAAGCCCGCCCCTGTAGGAGCGAGCTTGCTCGCGATCTCGTCCGTCCTGTCACGACAAAAAAACCGGCCGGCGCAAACCCACCGTCTCGCCCCCGGCTAAACTTGGCTCCATGAGTTCTGCCTATCACAGCCTCCACGAATACACCCTGCGCATGAACCGGGTGCTGGAGCATATCGACCAACACCTGGACCAGCCGCTGGAGCTGGCCGAACTCGCGCAGGTCGCGCATTTTTCGCCCTTTCACTTCCATCGCCTGTTCACCGCCTGGGTCGGCGAAACCCTGGGCGACTACCTGCGCCGGCGGCGCCTGGCCTGTGCCGCCTATCAGCTGGCCAGTCATCCGGAATTGAGCATTCTGGAGGTGGCGCTGGAGGTCGGTTTCAGCTCCGGCGAAGCGTTCTCCCGGGCGTTCAAGCAGCATTTCTCGGTCACCCCGAGCACCTGGCGCAGTACCGAACCCAAGCGTTGGCACCGCCGCCTCAGCGACGTCCGCGAACGGCGCCTGCGCGAATTGAGCAATCCTGATCAGACGCACATCCCGGCCTTCGACGATCCTGACGCCTTCATCCACCTGAAGGAACTTACGATGAACGTCACCCTCAAGGAACTGCCACCGGTCCGCGTCGCCTACCTGCGCTACATCGGCCCCTACGGGCCAGGCATCGGCACCTTCTGGCGCGACACCGTCGCCCCCTGGATGGTCGAAAACGGCCTGCTGGGCCGTGCGCGCTACGGCATCGGCCACGACGATCCCTACGTCACCCCACCGGAAAAATGCCGCTACGACGCCTGCGTCGAAGTCCCCGTCGACTTCAAGGCCAGCGCCCCCGCCGTCGTCACCACCCTGCTCGGCGGCCTCTACGCCGTCGCCCACTACCAGGGCAAAGGCCCCGACATCGCCGACGCCTGGACCGAACTGTGCCGCGACTGGCTGCCCAAGAGCGGCATGCAATTCGATGCACGGCCAGCGTTCGAACGTTATCCGGTGGACGCGAAATACGACATGAAGACGGGGGAACTGGAATGTGAAATCTGTATTCCGGTGAAGGCGTTGTAAGCCGTAACGAACGGAGAAACGACACGGGGCAGCCAACGCTGCCCCGTTTTTTACGCCTCAGGAATACTCGGCCTAGAGGCTGTCGCTGGTAGAGAACCCACCGCCGCCCGTCGATCGGGAGGAACTGAACGAGCTGCTGGAACTTGAGCTACTGCTTGCGGAATTGCTCGGGCGACTGCTGGAATGGCTGCTCGAACCGCTGCTGGAGCCACTGCTCCAAAAGCTCGGGGCCGGCCTGCTGGCGCGGCGATGGCTCCCCACCTCATTCGCCACCTGGGAGAGGGACAGCGCGCCCTGCATGAACCCGGCAACCAGAGAGTCAAGATTCATACCTGCGGAATAGCTGTAGCTACCGCTGATAGACCCACTCGACTGTAATTCACGCTCAAGCTGCTTGGCTCTTGCATAGTCGCGCTCGGTATCCCTGCACTTCATCTCCAGGAACGGCACGCGCAACCGCAGATCATCGAGCTCAGAACGCAAATCACGCACCCTCTGCACCAGCTCGTCGTCCTGCGGCGTCGTTGTCTGCCCGGCCAAGTGCTCAAGCTTGGCATCACTCATCTCGGCCAATTGCCGGGACAACAGCTCAGCAACCTGGGCAAAGTGCTCGTCCCCCTTGGAGACGAACAGCCCCAGGCGCTCATGAACGGCATTGGCCTGAGCCTTGCCGGCCTCCACGGCCTCGCGCTCCGTCTTCAGGCGCGCTTGCAGCACCGACAACAGGGTGCCGGCCAGGGCTTGCTGATACAGCCGCGCCAGCTCGGCCTCCTGAACGGCCCGATGGCTGTCCCGTTGCCACTGGGCGCCCTCATTGGCTTCCTGCATGGCCAGAAGGCTCTGCTCGATCGCGCTGTTCTGCGGGAAATTGCACAGGCGAGCAATCCACCGATCCAACTCCCGAAAAAACGACCGGCCAACATAACGATCCGTACCGAACCCGCGGCCCTTCAAGTAGAGGTACAGAGGCTCGGTCTGAAAGGCCCGAAGCTTGCCGCGACATTCATCACGCAGCTCCTGGTAAGACGCGGCCGCCTCGTTACAGCGCTCGACAGCCTCCGCGAGGATCGCGGCTTGCTGTTGGTACGCCGGCTCTACCGTCAACTGCCGGTCGACATCGGCAACGAGGGCCTCGATTTCCTGGGAAACCGTCGACATCTCCTGCAGGTGCTTGGCAACCCCGGCCTCCGCCACCGCCAATTGCTCACGCAACTCGGACTCGCTCCGCTCCCGCTGGTCCAGCAAACGCTGAACCTCGTCCGACAGCCGAGCTCCACCGGCCAGCTGAAAGTTGGCAATCTGTGGAAAGACGCCAGCGATCTGCTGCTGCAAGCGCAGTTCCTGCTCGTGGGCATTGGACAACTCGAGCTGGAACCTACGCAGTTCTGCCTCGTATCGCCGAGAGTTCTCGCCAAGGGACGCAATCATGCTGCTCGAGTTCATTACCACTCCAGGATGTAATCAGGTTTGGTTTTGACAGGCCCTTTAACGAAGGTAAAGGTCAGCGAGTTGGCCGCCTTTTTACCCATCAAGCGGTCATCGACATGACCATCCAGAAGCTTGTCATTCTTGGCTGCCTGATAGGTTGCCTGGCTGACGCGCACGCCAAAGATCGAGGCATAACGCCGTTCCCCGCTCTCGATGCTGGTGATGGGTACCGGGACCACATTGCCTGAGGCATCGCTCGCCTCGGCCAGCAGATACCAGGTCTTGCCTCCAGTCGGATCATAGTTGCGCTCGATCATCGACTTCTCGCCGGTACGGCTGACCACTTCCAGGGTCAAGGGTGTGGCTGCGACGGTCCGCAGTCGTTCGATCTCCTGTAGGCCACGCTCGGCCGCCGCCGTATCCATATCCTTGACGGCCTGATCGACCTTGGCGAACAAGGGTTGGAACTGCTCGGCATCCACCTTGCTCAAGCCCATCTTGCGCAGGTTGCCCCGGGCCTCTTGCAACTGCGTGAGATAGGGACTGACCACGCTTGTTTGCGTTACCAGCGCATCCAGCTGGTCAAGCGCCGACTGGACCGCCGGCAGGCCTTGGGTGTCGGCCTGATCCAATGCGGAGCGCGCCTTGGTTGCCGCGGCGGCAAGCGCCGGATAGGTCGTGCCGAGCACCGCGAACGACGCAGCCGTCACCTGGGTTTTCAGCTTGGTATCAGCCGCCAGAAGCTGCGTAACCGTGTTCAGCTGAGGCTCTAGCGCCTGCAGGTCGGCAGCCTCCTTCTTCAGGTTTTCAGTCACCGAAACCGCCAGCGCGGCATCCTCGGCCCGGCTCTGTGCGGTGACTTTGGGCGGCAGGGTAACCGGCTGCGCCAGGCGAACCTTCTCCAGTGCCTCATGGACAGGTTTAAGCAGCCGGACCGCGGCCGGCACATTGTTGGCCAACGCCTCCGACTCAAGGCCCGACAGGCGTTTTTCCAGGCGATCCAACTGCACGCCCCGAGCATCGGCCTGGGCCCGTGCCTGATCCACCTGAGTCTGGGTGGCCTGCAGGCGCACCCCGGCAAAAAAATCGGCTACCGGCCGCGCCATGAAAATCGCGCCCAGACTCACGATCGAGAACACCGCCAGGGGCATCAGCCATTGAGCGCGAGTGATATAGACCTGCGCCAAGCATTTCGACCATGGGCCCATCGGCTGGGCCTCGTAGGTCAGTCGAGTGGCGAAGAAACTTCGCACGCCCTCCTCGACCAGAGCATCCTCGACCTCGATCCCCCGGGATCGATAAAACTCGCGAATCCGTTCAGCCACCAACTGACGGTGCCTGGGCAGGTCCAGATGTTTCTGCACCTCGGCCTGGCTGTGCCGCAGCTCATCGATGAGGGCCATGGCCCCCATCTGTTCGGTGAGGGAGACACTGCTCACCTTAGAGTCCCTTTTGCAGGAGTGCGCTGAAACGACGCTTGCTGTCCTCGGTGATCGACTCGATCTCGGCGGCCGCCGCAGAAGACTCTTTGCGCAACTCCTGGATCAGGCTCAGGCTGCTGGCCTGGAACTCCACCACGGCCTCGGCCAGGGCTTTGACCGAACTGACCTTCAGGTTCGTTCCGTAGCCCGCCTTCAGCGCGGCATTGAGCTGCTCCCCGCCCACTTTGGCCTGCGCCTCGAGACTGGAGTTGATCCCCTCGTTCATCGCATTAAGGGTGTTGGTGACTTCAGCCAGCCCGCCGGAGGACGTGAAGCCCGCCGCCAGACCGGTAAGCACGATCTCATTGGTGGCGAAAAAGCTTACGGCACGTTGGTACAGACGCTCCTTCACCGAGTGGTACTGGCTCAAACGCGCAAACACCAGCTCGGCCGCGTTGTAGGCCGCCTTCAGCTGATCAGCGATATCGGTGATGATCTGGTAACGCTTGTCCTCGTCCTGCAGATTGCGCAGCGCCACATCCCGCGCCAACTCCAGCTTCACCCGCTCGGTCGCCTCCAGCTCAGCCACCTCAAGCGCCGCGCCAGCATCCGCCAGGGTTTTACGCCCGGCATCGAGCTGCGCCTGAGCCACCTTCTGCACCTCACAGGCATCGACCTCGGCCGTCTTCATGGCCAACCGATAGTCCTGATAAGCCTCCAGGATCAGGGTTTCCAACTGGATCTGCTCATTGGCCGACTTCGCCACCGCCAGATAATTTTTGCGAATGTCCTCGAAGCGATCCGGAATCGACCCACGGCGCATGTTCAGCCAGGCCAGCTGGATACGCTCGGAGAATTGCAGCTTGCCGTCGGCCATCCACTCCATCATCTGCTGCGCGTCGGCCTGGATCGAATCGAAACTGGCGGCGATGTCGGCATACCGGGTACTGATATCCATGCTCTGCAGCTTGTCGCGCACCGAGGCATTAAAGACCGTGGACTGTTGCAGGGTGGCGGCGATATTGGTCACCCGGTTGGCGTCATACACCGCCACCTTGTCCAGCAACGCCAGCACAGGTGCATCCTGGACGGGAAAGTTGATACCGACCGAGCGGAGGGCAGACATGGAGCGTTCGAGGTAGTTCATGAGCGTATTCCCAGTGTGGAGCCTTGGTTCAAAAGCTCCATCATCCTTTGACAGGTGAATAGGCGAAGGGGCTTCCACCCCTCGGAATCGGGTACAGACAGGAGCATCGAAAGCGCCGTGCAAAAGACGATGCCGTCTGGAAGTCTGGAGACTATGCGTGCACATCACGCGCAGGGTGTTGCCCGAGACAGACCGCAGCCGGAACCGCTGAAACAGCCGCCACAGGCCCTGCCGAACGGATGTGCGCGCCGAATGGTAACAGAGCTTGGGGCTGAAAGTTCTCGTCTGAGCCCGGTGCTTTTAGCAAAGTGCCAGTATTGCCTGGAGCCTTTTGCGGGAAGCCATATTTTGGAAAGCGGATGGAATGTTTATTGGGCGTTGGAGCTACCCAACGGCGCTTCTTGGGATTAATCAGAAAAGCCCTACAGCCTGCGGTGCACTCACCTTATTCATGCCGGCCACAGTGGGATTTACAGTCGACTGGTCGCCTAGATGGCGATCGGGTTTGGCGACCTGACACCAGAACTGATGCAAAACCTCCTGCTTGCAGGTATTTTTGCATCCGCACGATCGCTCTATGACGGCTGTGCGTGGGAGATCTTCGGATCTGCCGGCTTTACCTCTGGTGTCGGTTCGCCAACCTGCGTACAGCTGTCACCCTTTTCGTTTGGCGACGATGGGTGACGGTTCGGGTAATCAACCAGAGGTGAACTTATGAACCGTTACATGCCGATTACTGGCCACGACTGCAACACCCCCTACCTGCTGATCGACACCCAGGCTCCCGTCGATGTGCTTCACGATGCCGCGGCTTATCGCATTCGTGCGGTGACTCAGTTGCTGGAAAGCTTTTCGATAACTGAAGCATCACATCGAGAATCCGTCATTCTTCAGGAACTGACATTGGTCTGCACAATTCTGTTGCGAGATGGCTGCGATCTGCTGGATGTAACTGGGCGAAAACTACAGGAACAGCTTTTGGCGTAAGCAATAACGGGCGACCTTCCGTCGCCCGCCTTAATATTTTTGAAATATTATGCATCCAGCCGGTACACCTACACGGGGAGGAACAAGTAATGGCAGCTCTTCAGCATCAAATAATTTACCAATAATTAGCTGATTAGATTTTGCAATCTCTACTACTTTCTAGCTCAACTCCTGCTTGATAATCACTTCCGTCTTCCACATTTCCTGAAGAAAATCCTGATCATAATTGCTAGATGACTCCATATAGCCTCTAGAACACCCCAATATAGCTCTTAGCCTCTTCACCATTTCATCTTGCGATCCAGACTCAAGTGAAACTAGAGCATCCTGATACCTTTTCAAATACTCAGCAACAACCACCTCGCCTGAGGATTTTAGCTGCGCTTGTATAGCCGCCAACGCAATCTCTATCTGAATCTTTAAATCATCAGCCCGTTCATTAAACATTGAGAACATCAATCATTACTTTATGGCTTAACATCACGAGTACTTTTAATCCATTCTTTGGGCCAGTCTCGAGGCATCAGTAATTGATCAGCACCACCATCCAAGACCGTACCCGTTGACTTAATAGTCTGCGGAGCAACCTTTCCAACATCGAGTTTGGTACCTTTGGGAATTACAATTTCCGCCTCAACCACTCGTGTATTTTTCCACTCTGGCAACAAGGCCGTACCTCCCACCTTGCTAGATACTCTCTCGCGCCCCAAAAGAAAAGCTCAACTTTTCCTCGATTTTTGACTTAGCCTCTAGAATAGCCTCACCCTTTAAACCATACAAATCATAAGCAGTCATTGTAATCCCCTAAGTAAAACAAAGCTTGGACTCGACTTATTACTGAAGACATCGAACCATAAATCATGAAATTAAATCTCGGCCGGCTTGCTTACTACGAGAACTGTGGTTGCGACAGGTGTGGTTTGAGCCGAATGAAAGTGCTAAAGTTCGGGCGACGAGGGAATGCTTGGTGATTACGGCATAGCTAAAGTCCTCGACAAAAACCAGAGATCTTAAATAAAACTTAAGACATCAAAATCACGCTTAATCTCTTCCACATCAGTTGAAATAGCTTCAAACATTTCGGACCAAGCCATTTTCCGAAGCAACTCACCACTCCCAACACTAAAAATTCGAGCAGCGAATCAAAATCACCAACATTTCCTGCCCCTACCATAAACACTTGACGCAACCTGCTCTAGCACCTTATTACATCAACCACTCCAAGAGTATATAACAATCCCCTACATCTATCTCAATAGCCCCCTCAACAAGGCAGTTCTTAGTTCCACCCGCTCTACAACTTTTATTTTTACACCATATTACCTGAAAAATATTTACTTCAAGACCCAACAGGTAAGCCTTCCATCTCTCTCGATAACTGAAACCAGCGCCTCTGACACATCGGCCTTCTTTACCTGAGGTAGCGAACTAATCGGCTCGACTACCAACTCAAAATCATCTGTTGGCTCATCCCTCAAGTCATCATCAGGATCAGGAATACCAAGTAATGCATAACGTATGTTCTTCACTTCAGCAACAAATGCTGGGTATTCATCATAACGCCGACACTCATCCTCCACGAATGATACCGCGAGAACTCCACCCAACACCTCTGCAGTTTCTAACAACGTCCCATGCGGCCGTATACCGACATGAGCAAAACATTTCATAGATTCATCTTCGAATTTCATTGCCCATTCCCCTTGATAAAGAAGTATTGCGCATCTGGCTTAGCTTGAAGATTCTGAATCTCCTTCTGTGTGAATATACGGAATGTAAAGGATTCATCCCTCAACCCTGAGAATAAAGGATTTCTCCTAAGGGATTCATCAATAGCGTTTTGAATTGACGATATACCATCAATCTCAGCACCACTTCTAAATCTGACTTTGCCAGCAAACTCAGAAGCGAGCTTGTCGCTCACGATAAAGGCATCAACATCGAAGCTCTGCGGATCAAAAGGCGCATTTCCCTTATGCGGCCCCTTATAACCACGAGCCAAACTTCCTCGGAAACCTACCAGTGCATCAGCGTCAAGATCAGCAATAGCCTTGAGGTGAGGCTGAACGGTTTCGCCCAATCCACCAACAATATTTTCACGCGTAAATATGCTTGGGACAACTTTTGTCGCCCCCGTCGTAGCTGTATCACCTGCCTCTTTTGCAGCAAGGCTCTCAGCTTCCGCCGCCGCAACCTTCTTCGCCGCCCGCCTTTCCGCTACAGCTTCCAATATCGTCTTGAGAGTAGCCTTACCTCCGACCACTCCACCCAGCGACAGGATGACATCGTCGATAATACTCACCGACTCTGTATTCTTCACCGCCAGCGTCAATATCCGATCAGCGGCATTTTTCGAGGCTAGGTTGTTACTCGAGAAATCCAGGATTTCCTTGCTGTATGCCTCAGCCTGAGCTTTCCCATACTGCTTCCATTTTTCGGCCGCCGTCAGTTCGCCGTAATAACCCTTTCCAAGGCCGTTGAACAAACCTGAGTCATTAAACTGCTCTGGCGTCGAGGCGAACGCATAGACAGGGTTGCCATAGGCAATTATCGGCTTGCCATCAGCCCAGGTCAGCGGGATTTTTTGATCCGCCAGCTGTTTTACGGCGTTTTTTGCAACATCCAGATCGCGCTTGAACCAATCCGTGGTCGGGTCACTCCCCCACTTCTCAACCAAGGCTTCCAAGCGCGCTTTTTCAACTGCGTCAATTTTTTCACCACTGGCGAGAAGGAGCAGATCCTCCCAAAGGGCGTCAGACTTCGGTTTGCCCAGTGTCTGCTCCAGCTCCTCGGCTTTTTTCTTCAGCAGCGGAAGTTCTTGATCACGATGATGCTGGCGATTATTAACCTCGACCCCTGCCCCGCTACCGCCACCTGCGATTGCTCCGGCAGTACCTCCCAGCGATCCGGCCGATGCTCCAAGCCCCGTGGCGATGAGTGTTGCAATAGCTTCCTGATTGCTCTGTTCAATACCAGTTTTACCCAACGCCTCTGCAATCGCAGGCATCAGGGCTGCCGACGCACCCGCTCCCAACGTACCGCTCTGTACAGAGCCGCTCGACAGCCCCATCGCAGCACCGGCCAAGGCGTGAAGCAATACCCGGGCAGCACCACCTTCAGCCCATGCCGCTCGGCTGGTGTCATCGGTAGCATTGCGCTTCTGTGCATCAGCGTAATCACCAATCTTTTTGAAGGTGTCATTGGCCGTGGTATTGGCAACGATGCCAACTGCCGTCGCGCCACCAACGCCTCCGAGGCCCGCCGCGATCAGGCCCGAGGCAATGTCGGCCATGATGCGTTTGTCGCCGCCGACGCTCCAGCTAGCAGCATCCGCAAGGGCCGCGTTGGCCTTCGCCTCCTGTTCAGGGGTTTTGGCTTTGCTTAGCAGCTCTTTGGCGGAATCCGCCTTGGCTTTAGCTATCAGGTTGATGGTGGTACTCGCTAGCTGCGCGGAACTCTGGATCAGGTCCATGCGCTCCTGCATCTTCTTCTCGTCCGGCCGGTCAAGATGCTGATTCGCATTGCTGGTGTCGCGATTCAGCCCTACCAGATCCTGCGAGCCCGCTGGATCGCGGATCGTGATCGTCCCCTCGCTGACGGCACTGCGGGTACTACTGTGATCGGACTCCTTGAGAGCCAGCGGCAGAGTGCCGCCAGTTTCCGAATGTGCCCATTTCCTTTCGCTGTCTGGCGTCACCGGTTGTCCCGGTTTGTCCCATTTGGTGCTGGTGTAAGAAGCACTCAGGCTGGCCGACTGGCTTTTGATGTCGCTGGTGTTCTTGATGTCGCTGACGATCAGG
>LNAP01001948.1_pt1 | contig 30439 bp, 26 predicted proteins | sample 602601 | NCBI WGS metagenome assembly LNAP01 (sample SAMN02440304, study PRJNA202911) | soil metagenome | biome: Subtropical and temperate rainforests or woodlands; isolation source: soil samples (1 kg each in a 20% v/v slurry with milli Q water) were... ...
CAAGTCCTTGAGCGCCGTGGCTTCCGTGCGCCCGCGACCGCCGCCGGCCCGCTTCTCGGCCAGCAGGGCGACCGCCCGATTCAGCCCGACCTCGAAGACTTCGTCCGCATTCGGCAGGTTCGCATAGACACCTTTGTGGAGGACAAAGGGCCCAAACCTGCCGATACCGGCCGTAATCGGCTCTCCATCTTCCGGATGAAGACCCACTTCGCGGGGCAATCTGAGCAGCCTCAGCGCCTTCTCCAGGTCCATGGCGCCGGCCGACCAGCCCTTGGGCAGGCTGGAGCGTTTGGGCTTCTCGCCCTCGCCGAGCTGGACGTAGGGGCCAAAGCGCCCGGCCTTGAGGAAGACCGTCTCGCCGGTGACCGGATCGACGCCGAGTTCGCGGTCGCCGTTTTCCTGCGCCGCCTCGTCGTCCGACTGGGCGAGCTGGCGGGTGAAACGGCACTCCGGATAGTTCGAGCAGCCGATGAAAGCCCCGAATTTTCCGGTCTTTAGCGACAGGCGGCCGGTGCCGCAGGTCGGGCAGGCGCGCGGGTCCGAGCCGTCTTCCTTGGCCGGGAAGATGTGCGGGCCGAGCGCCTCGTTCAGGGCGTCCAGGACGTTGGTGACGCGCAGTTCGGCGATCTCGCCGACCGCGGCGTGGAAGTCCTGCCAGAACTCGCGGAGCAGGGCCTTCCAGTCCATATCCCCGGCCGACACCAGGTCGAGCTTCTCCTCCAGCGCCGCGGTGAAGTCGTACTCCACGTAGCGCGAGAAGAATTGTTCAAGAAAAGCAGTGACTAAGCGCCCCTTGTCCTCGGGGACGAAGCGGTTCTTGTCCATGCGGACATACTCGCGGTCCCGCAGCACCGTGAGGATCGAAGCGTAGGTGGAGGGCCGGCCTATGCCCAATTCCTCCATCTTCTTAACCAGGCTGGCTTCGGAATAGCGCGGCGGCGGCTCGGTGAAGTGCTGGTCGGCCCGGGCTGCTACCACGCGGCCGTCGGCGCCCTCGCGCACCGGCGGCAGGCGCCCGCCTTCCTCGTCGTCCGCGTCGTCGCGGCCTTCCTCGTAGACCGCGAGGTAGCCATCGAAGAGCACCACCTGGCCGGTGGCGCGCAGGCCGGTCTTGCCGTCGGCGCTGTCGAGCTCGATGGTCGTCCGCTCGATCCGCGCAGCCTCCATCTGCGAGGCGATCATCCGCTTCCAGATCAGCTCGTAGAGCCGGCCGAGGTCGCTATCCAGGCGCAGGGAGCCGGGGTTGCGGGTCAAGCTGGTCGGCCGGATCGCCTCGTGGGCCTCCTGGGCGTTCTTGGCCTTGGTCTTGTAAATCCGGGCGCTCTCGGGGACGTATTCCTTGCCGTAGACGTTGCCGATCACCTTGCGTGCTTCATCCAGCGCCTCGGGCGCAGCCTGCACCCCATCGGTCCGCATGTAGGTGATCAGGCCGACCGTCTCGCCGCCGATGTCGACGCCTTCGTACAGCTTCTGCGCGGCCTGCATGGTCCGCTGCGCCGAGAAGCCAAGCTTGCGGGCGGCCTCCTGCTGCAGGGTCGAGGTGGTGAAGGGCGGGGGCGGGGAGCGCCGGCCCGGCTTCTTCTCGACGGCGGCGACCTTGAAGCTCGCACTCTCGACCGCGGCCTTGGCGGCGTTGGCGCTGGCCTCGTTCCCCAGGTCGAACTTCGAGAGCCGCTTGCCCTCGTGTTTGACCATCCGGGCCAGGAACGGCTCGGCGCCGGCCGAGACGTCGGCCTCGACGGTCCAGTACTCCTGGGTCTTGAAGCGCTCGATCTCGATCTCGCGGTCGACCACCAGACGCAGGGCCACCGACTGCACGCGGCCTGCCGAGCGCGAGCCCGGCAGCTTGCGCCAGAGCACCGGCGAAAGGGTGAACCCGACCAGGTAGTCCAGGGCGCGGCGGGCCAGATAGGCCTCGACCAGCTCCATGTCGATGGCCCGCGGCGACTTCATCGCCTCGGTCACGGCTGACTTGGTGATGGCGTTGAACACCACCCGCTCGACCTTCTTGTCCTTGAGGACCTTCTTCTTCTGCAGGACCTCCAGCACGTGCCAGGAGATCGCCTCGCCCTCACGGTCGGGGTCGGTGGCCAGAATGATGCGGTCGGACTTCTTGGCCGCCTCGGCGATGTCGCTCAGCCGCTTGGCGGCCTTGGCGTCGACGTCCCAGGACATGGCGAAGTCCTCGTCGGGCTTCACCGATCCGTCCTTGGCCGGAAGATCGCGCACATGCCCGTACGAGGCCAGGACCGTATAGTCCGAGCCGAGGTACTTGTTGATGGTCTTGGCCTTTGCCGGGCTCTCGACGACGAGGAGGTTCATGGGCGCTCTATGTGGGGCGTCGTGGACGGATCGCCCAGAAATCAAGGGCGCGAAAGTTGCGGGCGGGGCCCGGGCGCTGTCAACTAGGCTCGTCAGGCCAGCGCCACAAGGCCCCCGGGAAGCAATTCGGCGCGGCCGGCCAGGGCGAGTTCGGTCAGCGCGGCCAGGACAACCGGCGCCGGCGCGCCTGCGGCGCGCACCAGTTCGTCCCGAGAAACCGGCGTTGGCGACAGCAGGGCGGCGACCTTTTCACGCACGCCGTCGATGGCCGCGTCGGACACCGGAGCCGGCGCGAACGGACATTCAGGCTCGCGCAGGCCGCGGACGCCCTCCAGCGCCCGCAGGACGTCATCAACGCCTTCGCACAGCGCTGCGCCCTGGCGGATCAGGTCGTTGGTACCGCGGGCGCGCGGATCGAGCGGGGAACCTGGGACCGCCAGCACTTCACGGCCCTGTTCGGCGGCAAGCCTTGCGGTGATCAGCGAGCCCGACCGGAGTTCGGCCTCGACCACCACGACCGCCCGGGAAAGGCCCGAGATGATCCGGTTGCGACGGGGGAAGTCCTTGGCCGTGGCCGTGCGGCCTGGGGCGCTTTCGGAGACGACGCAGCCCTCTTCGACGAGGCGTTCGTAGAGGCTCCGATGCTCGCTCGGATAAATGTCGTCGATCCCGCCGCCGAGCACGGCGACCGGGTCACGGCCCTGATCCGCCAAGTGCTCGACGAGGATGAAGGTGAACAACGCCAGACGTTGCGCAGTCTTGTTCACCGCTGCCGCCGCAAGGTCCGGCACGAAGTAATAGAAACCACGGGTGTCGCAGACCAACTCATAGCCCAGCGCCCTGAACAGCGTGCGGTACTGGTCCTGGAAGTTCGACAGTTGCGCGTACAGCTCCGGGTCGCGGCGGCTGACGTGGTAGCCCTTGAACAGCTCGCGAAAGATCGGCGCCAGTTGGGACAGTTCGGATAGATCAAGATGCATGTGGGGTGCTCGCAGAATCCTCGGCGGCGGTGTCGCGGGCCGAGAGCAGGGCGAAGGAGCGCAGGCTGACCTGGTGCTCGTGAGTGTGGTAATCGCGGCGTTCCAGACGCTCGCGTGTGAAGCGTTTTTCCCGCGACAGGCGCGAGAACCAGTAAAGCAATTCGTCGGTGGCGCCGTCCGGCTCCTGCTCCAGCAGCCAGGTCATCAGGTCCGGCATCGGCAGGGCGTCTTCGCAGCGTTCGAGCATTTCCCGACGCGCGGCGCTTCGCCTTTCTGCGTTTTGTGGGCCTTGGGGAAGCGCGCCGGTTTCGGCTCGAATCGGGCCAGCGCATAAACGTAGGCTTCGACCTGACTGGCGCTGCCGAGGAAGGTGCTTTGCGGGCGGGTGAACATCGGCATCGCCGCTTGCGGCACCGCATCGATGCCTTTGCGACGAATGGCCGACAAGGCCAGCGCAGCGCCTCGGGTCACGGCGTTGTGTCGACGGGCTTCTTCACGCAACGGCAGCAGCAATTCGCGGGCGTGGCGCAGGGTCAGTTGGGCGCTGGTCTGCATTTCGAGGATGCGCGCGTGAGTACGCAGCAGCATGTCGTCGTCGACCAGGTGACCGAGGCGCTGTTGTTCGGTGAGCATGCGCAGCAGGACGTTCTCGACCTTGCGCACGCCTTGCTCGAAGGCGCCGTCGGCGTTCACCAACTGAATCATCGGCTCGACGTATTCGTCCCAGGTCGCCAGTACTTCGGCGTAACGCTGACGCAGCGGGATCTGCCGGTCGCTGGTCTTGGCGCGTTCGGCGACGGCCACCAGGGCCTGTTCGTCGTTGGCGAGTTTCTTCAATACATCGCGTACGCGCATGTCGAGCAAACGCAATTGGCGCGCCAGATCGTGGCCATCGCGAATGTCGAAAGCGTCCTGGATATAACCGGCCAGACGTTCGAGGTGACGCAGATAGGCTTCGATCTCCAGGCACAGGCCCAGACGGTGCTCACGGCGCAGGTAAGCGAGGAAGTCGTGGATCTGCGCATTGAGCTCGAAACGGTTCGGGCTTTTTGCCACGGGAACCAGAATGTCGAGGCGGATCCACACGTCCAGCAGGCTGGTGATGTCCTGCGGCGTACTGTCGAGTTGCTGGGCGGCCAACTGTGAACGCAGTTCGTTGAGGCTCAATGTGCCTTGGTCGAAGTGCTCGCACAGTGGCTCCAGAAGTGCCCAGTGTTCAGCGAGGGCGCGCAAGACGCGCTTGGGTTCGATCATCGGAATGGCCGGGCCGCGATTGTACTGCATCGGGACCGATGCGATTCACTCTCGGGACGGGCTGTCGCTGTTTCTAAGGGAAAGAGTATCGATCAAGCGCGGGCGATCTTGAGCGAAGGGCGGTAGAATCAGCGCACTTTAGTTATCCACAAGTGGCCGACCTTTGCTAATCGAGTCCCGTCGCCGCGCCTATTTGACTGCCATGCAGGTGGTCAACTGGCTGCCGCGCACTGAATTGCCCTTTGCCGCGCCATCGCGTCCCGAGCTGATGGAGATGCCGGAGCCGTTGGTCGTCGCGCCGGTGGTGCCTGCCTCCGCGCCAGCACCTGCCGCTGCCGCTGCGCCGGTGATGGCACCGACGGAGCGCGTCAAGATTGAGGTGCCGCGGCCATCGCTGGCCAGCACCCGCACGAACGCCAAGGTCGAAGAAGAAGCCGCGCCGGTCGTCGCCAAGTCTGTGCCAGTACCGCCACCGCGTTTTTCCCTGCAATTGCTGCGCGCTGGTCGGTGCCTGCTGTTGGTCGAGTTACCCACAGGCGAAACGTTCCAGACCCGCGATCCAGCCTATCTGCTGCTCAAAGACATGCTGCGCGCCGCCGGTCTGCCGGACAGCCCGCAAATCATCGGCGAGCCGGTGCGCTGGCCGCTGCTGGCCCGGGGCACCATGGATCAGGGGCCGGAAGCCGCTCGGGACTTCGTGCAAGGTTTTCTCTCGGCCCGGCTGGAAGACGCTCCGTGCGTTTGCGTGTGGCTGATCGGCCTGCCAGCGGTGCGTTTTGCCGGTGAGGCGAACGCCGAATCCTTCAACCGTGAACTCCAGGTCGAAGGCCTGGGCTCGGTCTGGGCCCTGCCGGGCCTGGAATTATTAATGGAAGAGCCACAGCGTAAGGCTGATGTCTGGCAAGCCATGCGTCGGCTGATGGCGCGCTGGAAAGAATCAAATGAGTGACGCTGTATCGTTCCGCCCGATGACCGAGGCGGACCTGGACGCTGTACTGAAAATCGAATACGCGGCGTACAGCCATCCCTGGACCCGCGGGATTTTTCTGGATGGGCTGGGCAAGTACCAGATCTGGCTGATGTTCGAAGGGCAGCAACAGGTCGGTCACGGCGTGGTGCAGATCATTCTGGATGAAGCGCATCTGCTCAACATCACCGTCAAGCCCGAGAATCAGGGCCGTGGGCTGGGTTTGACGCTGCTGGAGCATTTGATGTCCCGGGCGTATAACGCCAAGGCGCGGGAATGTTTTCTGGAAGTGCGCGACAGCAACCGTGGCGCGTTCAAGTTGTATGAGCGTTATGGGTTTAACGAGATTGGGCGGCGGCGGGATTACTACCCCGCGGTGGGAGGGCGGGAAGATGCCGTGGTCATGGCCTGCACTTTGGTCGACTGAGCCTTTTTGAAGCTTCGCGGGCAAGCCTCGCTCCTACAGGACTGGTGTCGTACCCACTAATCCCGTAGGAGCGAGGCTTGCCCGCGAAGGCGTCCTGACTGACATCTACGATCAACGATTACCGTCCATCGGATCCCGCCGCGCCATCTCCGCCTCATCCAGCCCATTGCCCCCGCCAATATCGTCTTCATCGACAATACTCAAATCCCAATCCGCCTGATTGCCCTCACCGGCCTCATGGGCATCCCGCGCACCGTCTTCACGGATCAACGTTTCCGGGCTCATGTCATCATCTGTAGACTCATGGTCATCGGTCGAGGCCCCCGTCATGCCCGCTTCACGCACACGTTCCCGAGGCATCAGCCGTTCGCGCTCGGTTTCCGGCAGTTCGTCGCCTATTTTCGCGCTGGGTTCTTCCTCGTCGAAATCCAGTTCATGCATCGAACCCATGCGGTCTTCGTTGTCGTCGATGGGCTCGGGCTGCACCGCATCGTACGGACGTCGTGAATCAGTCATGGCAATTCCTCATACTGTGGGCCTTACTAGGGTGGACCCGCTGAACTCCTGAGAATTCCACCCGGCATTACTTGCATCAAGCGCGTGACCCCGACGGGCGGTTGTCTGTCAAACCAGCGCATCATTCTTGAGGCTTTACAGCATGAACGAATTACAAGATCTGATTGATAACAACGAACGCTGGGCCGAGGCGATCAAACAGGAAGATCCGGACTTCTTCTCCAAGCTGGCTCGCCAACAGACGCCGGAATACTTGTGGATTGGCTGTTCCGACGCCCGGGTGCCTGCCAACGAGATCGTCGGCATGCTGCCCGGCGACCTGTTCGTCCACCGCAACGTGGCCAACGTGGTGCTGCACACTGACCTCAACTGCCTGTCGGTGATTCAGTACGCGGTCGACGTGCTCAAGGTCAAACACATCCTCGTCACGGGCCACTACGGCTGCGGCGGTGTGCGCGCTTCGATGCAGGATCGCCAGCTGGGCCTGATCGACGGCTGGCTGCGCTCGATCCGTGATCTCTATTACGAGAAGCGTGAAGAACTGGCCGGGTTGCCGACCGAAGAAGAGCGGGTCGACCGTCTCTGCGAGCTCAACGTGATCCAGCAAGTGGCCAACGTCGGCCATACCAGCATTGTGCAAAACGCCTGGCATCGCGGGCAGAACCTGTCGATCCATGGTTGCATCTACGGCATCAAGGATGGCCGCTGGAAAAGCCTGAACACGACCATCAGCGGTTTTGAGCAATTGCCGCCGCAGTACCGACTGCGTCCGGTCGAAACGCTGTAAAAACGGTTCAACAGAGACTGCGCCGACGCCAGTGGTGGAAATACAACTGGCCGTCGGCGTTCGGCTGTTCATCGTAGCCGCAGATCCAGCCTCGACACTCCGGGGACCCGCACTGACAGGCGAACTGGCGCAGCAGTTTGTCTTCGGTCGTGGCGTAATCCATCGTCAAGTTGTCGCCTTTATTAATATCCGTCAGTGCCCACAACCACATTTCGCTCATGTCGAGAAAGACATTGGGGTCGCAGGAGTGCCTCAGCAGCCCGCTGAAGTGTGGGTCGTAGACGTGGATACCAGGCGCCAGTTGCCGGGTATGTCGATGGCGATAAGGCACGAGATGCCCCGACACGCGGCAGATTCGGCTGATCTGTGGAAATTCGCGCAGGGCTACGATGGCCGCGGCCAATCCACTCGCGTTGTAGATAATCTCGAAATCGACCCGGGAAGGAAATCCAAGGCCTGGCGGTAGCTCCGGGAATGGATAGAATCCATCGGGAGCTTGCGCCAGGGGCCCGTGCAGGGAATGAGGTTTCATAACGATCCTTGTCGGCAGCGCGTTGCGACTTCCCAACTGACGTCCTGTCAGCCCTGCAACACAGGGGGTTACCTCAAGATCTCGCAAATGAAACGACGGGTCTACTGTCAGAACTGACAGAAGGAAAGTGCGCTTTTGCGCGTAAGCCTTCGCTCACACGCAAACGTGCAAGGGCGTTTACAGCGCAGGCGCCGGAGCCGCAGTCACAGGTGCCGGGGCTTGTAGCTGTTTGAGCTCGGACTGGATCGGCGTCGTCGCGCATTTGGCCACGGCTTGTTCAGGCGTCAGGTTACGGATCGAGGTGTAGAACAGCTCGCAGGTTTTTTCTTTCTGGGTCACTTGCCACGTCTGTGTGCAGCCTTTCAGCTGAGCGGTCGGGTCGGTCCCGGGTTTGCTGCCCATACCGGCCTGCCAGCAGGCGGCGCTCAAATCCTGGCCCATGACTTTCAGGCCCGCGGCATCGGCCTTGGCCTGAGCATCGTCGCCGGTGTAGCTCTCTGGGTTGGCGGCGTACCAGATGTAGCTCGGGTGGTTGGAGCCCAGCACCGGCACCTTCACCCCGGCGCTCGGGCTGATCGTGGCCAGACCCAGCACATTCACGGTCGGCCCGTATTGCTGCTTGATCCAGTTACGCACCGGTGCGCCAAACGCGACCATCGGCAACGTGGCACCGCTGGCGTTCTGGCTGACTTCCTTGACCATGGTGGTCTGGTAGTCCTTGAAGTAGTCGTAGACACCTTCCAGATCCTTGCCTGCACTGGCCGGCGCCGCAATCGGCGCGATATCAATGATGGTCTGGTAACCCGGCGTCTGATCGGCGGGGATACCGTTGTCGGTCAGCAGCGTGGCCCAGCGATCCGTGGTGGCGGAGCGCAGGTAATCCTGGGCCTGTGTCAGGGAGTAATCCGGCGGGAAATGCAGCAGCTCGACGCTCTTGCGGTTTTCCAGGGCCATGCCCAGTGGCAGGAACAGATACCAGCTGTAAGCCCACTTGCCATCAACGTTGAGCTTTTTGGCGCCCGTGTAGGCCAGATCACCGGCATTGAGCAGCGCGGACAACGGTTTTTCGTAACCCTTCGGCACGCCGCTGATGTCGGCGTAGAGCTGACCGTTATCGGTTTTGACCCGCACTTTCGCGGTGCTGTAGCCATCGCGCTGTACGCTTTGCGTCAGGTAGTGCTCGACGGTTTGCTCAAGCGTCCAGTTGCGGAAGCAGACGACGTTGCAGTTGTTGGGGTAGGCGAACAGCCGCGTGACGCGTTCGGTGCTGCCCAGTTTCAGATCGACATTGGCGTGGGCGGCGGCGCTCAGGGTAAGGGCCGCGAGGGTAAGTCCTGTCAGTTTGAACATGCTCAGATCCTTTTCAGCGTGGGCCGCGTTGATCGCGGGCGATAGTTACTTAAGCAGATCGGCCGGCAATCGCTCACCTGAACATCAAATGAGTCAGGTGATATTCCGGGAAATACATCCGACACACGAAGATGACGCCGACCATCACCAGCAAAAACACCAACTGCAACGGACTGAAGTGCGCCCAATGCAGCGCCGTCAGCCAGGGACGCCGAGCGGCCAGTTCAGGGTCGAGCTGACCGATACGGCGTTTGTGCAAGAGACCGATCAGCATGAAACCGACATAAGTCGCCATGCCCGGCCAACCCAACAGAAGCCCGAACAGCAACGTGAGGACGGCTTGCGGAACACCGTGTCGCATCACCAGCCAACGGGTATCCGGGTTCCAGTGGCGGGGGACCAGGCCTTCGGTCAGCCACAGGTCCTGGACAACGACATGCGAGATGATCGGCACCCACCAGCTCATGGCGAAACGGAAGAACCAGACCGGCACGCAGGCGAATGCCAACGGGATAAATATCATTGGGATGCTGATGCTGAAGCCTTTGGATTTGTATTCGGTCGGGAAATAAAACAAAAACAGCGCCAGTGCGATGCCCGCCCAGACACGCACCCAGGTTTCGTCGGCGATGGGGCGCGGCAGGAAACGTCGCCAGTGAAAAACATCGGCGTGGGGCAACCGCAAACGCAATTGCGGATAACGCCACTTGAGGGTTTGCGCAAGGTCATGACAGGCCTGCCATTCGTTCTGGCCAAAGCCGTCGATCATTTTCTTCTGTTGGCCAGGCTGCATCGGATTCATCAGCAAGTGCGCGGCTTGAACGTCAGCGGCCCAGGTCCGGTTGTCTTGGGCCTTGGCCTGCAGGCTTGCGTAGAAGCTTTCCTGATTGCAGCGCTCAATCAGTGCCTGCCAGAGCGACATCGGTTCAGGATGAATGCCTTTTTTATCGTCCCAGCCAAACACCTGACCGACGCGATCGAACAGTGGCAGGCTCCATTCGGTGTCGTTGAACAATTGCAGGAGGATCCGCTGCCACTCCTGACGTCGATCGAACACCTGCAGCCAGGGTTGCACGGTGTAACTTTTGAGCTGTGTCAGGAATTCCCGCTCCTTGCCGGCTTCGAGCAACTCCTGCAACGCCTGCCGATAATCCTGCAGCAAGCCGCTGGCGAGAGCGTCTCGCTGCCAATCGGTCATTTCGACGTTTTGCCAGGGCGCGAGCCAATCGAGGTGCTGGACCGCCCAGGCGGCAATCGAATTGCGCAAGCCCGGATGATCGAAGCACAACGCCAGCAATCGCTGCTCAAACGCCTTGGCGCAGTGCTGTTGTTGCGCTTGGGCCCAGCGCTCGGACAGATTCTGCTCGGAGAGTCCGTCGAGCAAGGCGCGCGCCGCGAGTTCGTCCGGCGCTGCAACCGGTTCGTGAAGGGGCTGGGGGTTGGACGGTGCAAGGTTCAGTGAGCGCAGAGGGGGCGGACTTTCAAGGTTCAAGGGCCGAAGTGGAGGCGGATTTTGAAGGCTCAACGGACGCACGCCGAGCACATCGGACCCTGCCTGGAGGTCGGTGTGATTGGGCTTCTCGACAATGTCGACCGTTGCGACTTCATGTTCTTCGGCGGCGTATTCGGCTCGCCATTGCGCAACACCCAGCGCCTGCTCATAGGCTTCACGCAAGCGCTGAAAGCCTTCGGGATCTTCATCGGGCCGGAAGGTTTTCAGCAGCCTTGCATAGCTTCGCTTGAGGGTGCGCGCATCAGCGTCTTCGGGCAGTTCCAGCACAGACCAGCAATCCATATTGCTGCTCCTTAGTGCCAGAGACCGTTGTCCAGCGTGCCCAGTTGCTGGGTCAGTTCACTGCGCGCTTCACGGATCCGCCGTTCATCCTGCGAATCAAGCACGTGCTGAAACTGTTTGGCCCAATGAGCAATCTGTTCACGCATCTGCCCCAGACTTTCCTGATAGAGACGCTCAAGACGTGCGGTCAACACCGTATTGACCTGCTGATCGCGCGGATGAATCTTCAACAGCGCCAGGCCCTCCAGGCGTTCCTGAATCTCTTCGGGTGTGAGCACGCCGGGGTTGTTTTCGATGACCAGCGAATGCTTGTCGCCCGTCAGGGGAATGACCACCTGGGCTTCGAGCAAACCGTTGTTGTCGTAGGTGAAACGCACGTCGAGGGCGACTTCGCCGGCCTTGCGTTTCGGCACTTTGATGTCCAGTTCGCCCAATGCCACGTTGTCTTTGACCAGGCGGCTTTCGCCCTGAAAGATCTTCAGCAGCACGTGCTCTTGGTTATCTTGCAATGTGTACACCGTCTTGACCCGGCTCACCGGCACGATGCTGTTGCGCTCGATGATCGGCAAGTAATGCCCGCTTTCGTACTGCTGGCCGATTTGGGTCGAAGTCTCGATGCCCAATGTGTAAGAACAGACGTCGGTCAGCACCACTTCTTCCAGCGCGGCGGAGCGTGCTTTCAAGGCAGCCTGGATCGCCGCACCGTGGGCCACGACTTCGTCCGGATCGAGACTGATCGAAGGGAAACGCCCAAACAGGCCGGCCGCCAGTTTGCGCACCAGCGGCATGCGCGTCGTACCGCCCACCAGCAGGATTTCGTCGAGATCACTGACCCGAATCCGCGCGTCTCTCAGGGCCCGCTCGATCGGTGTGCGCAGGCGTTCGAGCAGCGGCGTGTAGAGCGTGGCCAATTGCGCTTGGGTGATGGTTTGCGTCCATTGCTGGCCGTCGACCCGCAGGCTGAATTCGGCGCTGCTGTCCTGGCCCAGGGCTTTGCGCACGCGCTCGGCCTCGCGACGCAAAGGCTGGATGATGCTGTTGCGGTCAGGAAAGTTGTCGGTGTTGCGATGGTGCTCAAGGAAATGCTCAAGCAGCACGCTGTCGAAATCTTCACCACCCAGGAAGTTGTCGCCCGCGCTGGCGCGCACTTCCATGACCCCGTCGAAGAGCTCCAGGATCGACACGTCGAAGGTGCCGCCGCCGAGGTCGAACACCAGGAACGAAGTTTCCTTGTCCCGTTGATGCAGTCCATACGCCAGCGCCGCAGCGGTTGGCTCGTTGATCAGTTTTTCAACCTTCAGACCCGCCAGCTCACCGGCAATGCGCGTGGCCTTGCGCTGGGCATCGCTGAAGTAGGCCGGCACGCTGATCACCGCTTCATGCACGGTTTCGCCGAAGGCCCGCTCGACGTCTTCCTTCAGGCTCTTGAGCACCAGCGCCGAAAGCTCCTCGGGACGGAATGACCGGTCTCCCAGACGCACTTCCGTAGCGCTGCCCATGTGCCGCTTGAACAGCGAAGCGGTCTGGCGCGGGTGAGTGTGCAAGCGCTCGCGGGCAGCCTGGCCGACCAGAACCCGGCCCTGATCATCGAGACCCACCACGCTGGGAGTGAGGAACTGGCCGAGTGCATTGGGCACCAACTCGCTGGACTCCCCGCGCCAGACGGCAACGAGGCTGTTGGTGGTTCCCAGGTCAATCCCTACGATCATGGCGATGAACTCCCTTTCCGGCCTGCAAAAAGTTGATACAGATAATATTCGCGCAAGGATATTACCGGAGCAGCGGGGCGGTAAAGGAAAGTAGTGGCACTGAGCTATTATTTGCGGCGGGACGTGGTTTGGTCCGCAAGCGTGGGATGTGACAGAGGGTTACAAGAGGTGCAGTGTCTACCGCTCTCGAGCACTGCTAGACTGGCGCAGTATTGGACTTGGCAAAGGTCACCCATGAAACCTTCTACTGCACTGGATCTAAAACGAGCAGCCGTCCGCGAGGTCGTCGGTCGATTTCGTACGTCCAACCCTCGTGTATTTGGTTCCGCGTTACTCGGGACAGATAAAGAAGGGAGTGACCTTGATTTACTGGTGGACGCTCTCCCAGGGGCCACGCTTTTCGATCTCGGAGGGCTTCAAGTCGAGCTCGAAGATTTGCTGGGGGTCAGTGTTGATCTGCTGACGCCGGGAGATCTTCCGTTGAAGTTTCGTCAGCAGGTACTCGAACAGGCTCGTCCCGTATGACTGTTAACCGTCTCGCAGATTACCTTGACCATATGCGGCAAGCCGCAAGCGATGCGCTGATTTTTGTCGAAGGCTTGAGTAAAGAAGAGTTTTCCGAAGACAAACGTACCCAGCAAGCTGTGATCATGAGCCTCATCATTATTGGTGAAGCAGCCACCAAAGTAATGGATGGCTATGCGGATTTTGCGAGCGAAAATTCACAAGTGCCATGGCGCAGCATGCGAGGTATGCGCAACCGCATTGCTCACGGCTATTTCGATATCAATCTCGAAGTGGTGTGGGATACCGTTCAGACGGCCTTGCCTGAGTTGTTGAAGGTTTTACCCTCCGATCAAATCTGATTGCACCTGCTTTGCACAGGTGCAATCAACTTCGTTTACGGCATCACCGGCGGCGTATACGTCAGCGTCGTCCCCAGCGCCCACAGCAAAAACAGCACCAGCGGCGTGTGCACCAGCAATTGCACGAACGAGAAGCCAATCAAGTCCCGCGCCTTCAACCCGAGCACGCCCAGCAGCGGCAGCATGTAGAACGGGTTGATCAGGTTCGGCAGGGCTTCAGCCGCGTTGTAGATTTGCACGGCCCAACCCAGGTGGTAATTCAGGTCGGTGGCCACCTGCATGACATAAGGCGCTTCGATGATCCATTTGCCGCCGCCGGATGGAATGAAGAAACCGAGAATCGCCGAGTAAACGCCCATCAGCAGCGCATAAGTGTCGTGGGACGCAATGCTGACGAAGAAGGTCGAGATGTGGTGGGCCAGGGTCTGCGCGTCAGTGCCTTTGACCGTGGTCATCAGCGCAGCGATCGAGCCGTAGAGCGGAAACTGGATTAGCACGCCGGTGGTGGTCGGCACCGCTCGGGATACGGCATCGAGGAAGCTGCGCGGGCGCCAGTGCAGCAGCGCGCCGAGCATGATGAACAGGAAGTTGTAAGTGTTCAGGCCCGAGATCGCGCTGATCGCCGGTTTAGTCGAAAACTCGTGGAACAGCCATCCTGCGGCCAGCAGCACCAGCAAAATCGTCAGCAACGGGCTGTGCTCCAGCCATTCGCCGGGGCGGGTGCGCGGTTGCAGCGGTGGCAGGTTGAAGCTCGGGTCGATGCCGCAGGCTTCGGCGTCGCGGGCTGTTTTCGGCCCCGGCGCGGTGGCGTAGGCGATGATCAGCGAAATCACGATCAGTGCCAGCAACATGACGCCGGACTGCCAGAGAAAAATGGTCTGGGTGAACGGAATGACGCCGGTGATCGACAGAATCGAGGGTGGCAGGCTGGCCGGGTTGGCCTGTAATTGCGCGGCGGACGACGACAGGCCCAAGGCCCACACGGCGCCAAGGCCCAGATACGCGGCAGCACCGGCGGCGCGGTAATCCATTTTCAGGTCGGTGCGGCGAGCGAGGGCGCGCACCAGCAGACCGCCGAACACCAGCGACAGGCCCCAGTTCAGCAGCGACGCCACCATGGAAATCAACGCGACCCAGGCCACGGCCGAGCGGCCGTTTTTCGGGATCCGGGCCAGGCGGTCGATGAGTTTTACTGCGGGCGGGGAGCTGGCGACCACATAACCGCCGATGACCACGAACGCCATCTGCATGGTGAACGGGATCAGGCTCCAGAACCCATCACCGAAAGCCATGGCCGCGTCAGTGGGTTTGGCGCCCATGAACAGGGTCGCCACGGCCACGATGATCACCGCCAACGCGGCAAATACCCACGAGTCGGGGAACCAGCGTTCGGCAAAACTTGAACAGCGCAGGGCAAAGCGGGCGGAGCGGGTATCTTCGATATCAGCGGCCACGGGAGTACCTCGAATTTTTATGTTTATTGTGGTCTTTGGGGCGGCAAAGGCCCGTCTGGACAGGTGCCAACAGTAATTCAATCGGTCATTTTTTTGTGACGAAGATTAACCCGTCTGAGACTTTGGTCTAACGGGTTGTCGGTGGACGCGTTTGCGTAGACCATGGGCGCCTTGGTTTTTTGCCCGTGCCAGAGTTCTTTTCATGACTGCCAATACCGATTCGCGCCCGGCGCCGTTCAGCCGCTCGGACTACAAGACCCTTGGCCTGGCGGCCCTTGGCGGCGCCCTGGAAATCTACGATTTCATCATTTTCGTCTTTTTCGCGCTGACCCTCAGCCAGCTGTTTTTCCCACCGGAAATGCCCGAGTGGCTGCGCTTGCTGCAAAGCTTCGGGATTTTCGTGACGGGTTATCTGGCGCGCCCATTGGGCGGCATTCTGATGGCGCATTTCGCCGACCGGCTGGGGCGCAAGAAGGTCTTCAGCCTGAGCATCCTGATGATGGCGCTGCCGTGCCTGCTGATCGGCATCATGCCGACCTACGCCCAGATCGGCTATTTCGCACCGCTGCTGCTGTTGGTCCTGCGGGTCCTGCAGGGCGCTGCGGTCGGCGGTGAAGTGCCGAGCGCCTGGGTGTTCGTCGCCGAGCACGCGCCGGCCGGGCATCGCGGTTATGCCCTGGGCTTCTTGCAAGCCGGGCTGACCTTTGGCTACCTGATCGGCGCCCTGACCGCGACCTTTCTGGCGCAGGCGTTCACCCCGACGGAAATCCTCGATTACGCCTGGCGTTACCCGTTCCTGCTGGGCGGCGTGTTTGGGGTGATTGGCGTCTGGCTACGCCGCTGGCTCAGCGAAACCCCGGTGTTCATGGCCATGCAGGCCAAGCGCGAGGCCGCTGTCGAACTGCCGCTGCGCACGGTCTTGCGCGAACATCGCCTGGCGATATTGCCAGCGATGCTCCTCACCTGCGTACTGACGTCGGCGGTGGTGGTGTTCGTGGTCATCACCCCGACCATGATGCAGAAAACCTTCGGCATGACCGCCAGCCACACCTTCGCCTTGAGTGCCTTGGGCATTGTGTTCCTGAACATCGGCTGTGTACTCGCCGGGCTGCTCGTCGATCGCATCGGCGCCTGGCGCACGGTCATGCTCTATAGCCTGCTGCTGCCGCTGGGCATCGGCGTGCTTTATACGTGCCTGATCACCGGGGGCCAATGGATCGGCTTGGCCTACGCGATTGCCGGACTCGGTTGCGGGGTCGTCGGCGCGGTGCCGTCGGTGATGATCAGCCTGTTTCCCGCGCGAATTCGCGTCTCGGGGATTTCCTTCACCTACAACATTGCCTACGCAGCGTGGGCGAGTGTCACACCGTTGTTGCTGATCGGTCTGATGCCGTGGAGTCCGTGGATTTGCGTGATCTTCAGTGCGGTGATGGGCGCGGTGGGCGTGAGCAGCGCTGCTTATTTCGGCACACGGATGCCCCGGGTTGAGCATTGCCCGGCCGCTGGCACGGCATGAACGCAAGGTCACGCAGGCGTGCCGCAACTATTTTTGTAGGACAACCCTGAAACACTCTTCAGAAAATATCCGCAAGGCCGATGGCTAGGCTGCATGCCGCTTTCCATTCCTGTCCATCGGTGCTTTCCATGTTCAACAAACGCTTGAAGCAGGAGCTGTCGGCTCTTCGCGAAGAACTCTCCAGCCTTCAGCAAGTGAAGGACAGTCTGGAAAGCGAGATGCTGGTCCTGACCCTGGATCCTGATGGACGGATTCAATTGGTCAACCAGAACTTCCTCGGCGAGATGCTCTACAAAAGCAGCGACCTGATCGGCCGGCACATTGAAGACATCGTCCCGCCCCATGTGAAATCGGACGAATTCCACCTCCGCTTCAAGGCTGCGCTGACCCGCCGTGAGCACTTTGCCGGCGCCGTGCGTTTGCTGCGGGGCAATGGCAAGGAAGCCTGGTTGCGTTCGATTGTGCAGCCCGTGTTGTCCTCGGAGGGGCGGATCAAGCACTTCTCGATTTATTCCAGCGACCTGACCCGCACCATCGAGGCGTCCCGCGAGCATGAGAACCTGATCGGCGCGCTGGTGCGTTCGACGGCGGTCATCGAGTTCGATCTCAATGGCAACGTGTTGGCGGCCAACGAGCGGTTCCTCAGCGGCATGGGTTACAGCCTGGCGCAAATCAAGGGCAAACATCACCGTACGTTCTGCGAGCCTGAAGAGTACAACAGCGCGGAATACCAGAACTTCTGGCGCCGCCTGAACGCCGGCGAATTCGTGGCAGGCCGCTTCAAGCGTGTGGACAACCACGGTCGTGTGGTCTGGCTGGAGGCGTCCTACAACCCGGTGGTGGATGCCAACAACACGCTCTACAAAGTGGTGAAATTCGCCACGGTGATTACCGATCAGGTCAATCAGGAGCAGGCGGTCGCCGAAGCGGCCAACATCGCCTACAGCACCTCCCAGCAAACCGATCAAAGCGCTCAGCGTGGAACCGCCGTGGTGACTCAGGCGGTGGACGTAATGCGTGACCTGGCCCGGCACATGCAAACCGCCGGCGAAGGCATCGAAGCGTTGAACGAGCAGTCGCTGGTGATTGGCACCATCGTCAAAACCATCAGCGGCATTGCCGAACAGACCAACCTGCTGGCGCTTAACGCGGCCATCGAAGCGGCGCGCGCCGGTGAACAGGGGCGAGGTTTTGCGGTGGTGGCGGATGAAGTCCGGCAGTTGGCGTCCCGTACCAGCCAGGCCACCGATGAAATCGTTGGCGTGGTACGCCAGAACCAGGACATGGCGCGCAATGCCGTGGCCCTGATGACCGACGGCAAACTTCAGGCTGAACAAGGCCTGGCGCTGGCGGCGGAAGCGGGCACGGTGATCGTCGAGATTCAGGACGGCGCACAGAAAGTGGTGAACGCGGTCGGGCAGTTTGCCAATCAACTGGCGACTTGATAACTGACCTCCAGGTGGAAATCGCTACAATCGGCGTTTTCCCCAGGAGCAGCCCTCATGAGCGTTTCTCACCGCCGTCCGGTTCCCTTGTCCAAGGCTTATCGCTTGCTCAATCACGGGCCGACCGTGCTGGTCAGCGCGGCGCATGAAGGCAAGCGCAACATCATGGCCGCGGCCTGGGCCATGCCTTTGGACTTCGAACCGCCGAAAATCGCCGTGGTGCTGGACAAGTCCACCTGGACCCGCCAACTGCTGGAAGCGTCGGGCACCTTCGTGCTGAACGTTCCCTGCGCGGCCCAGGCCGATATCGCCCAGACTGTGGGCTCGACGTCGGGCCTGGAGCTGACTCAGGGCCAGGGCCTGGACAAGTTTCAGGTCTACGGCCTGCAGACGTTCAGTGGCGAGCTGATCGATGCGCCGATGCTTGAAGGTTGCGTCGCCTGGCTGGAGTGCCGACTGCTGCCGGAGCCCAACAACCATCAGCAATACGACCTGTTCCTGGCCGAGGTGATTGCCGCCCAGGCCGATGAGCGCGTGTTCAGTGAAGGCCGTTGGCACTTCGCGGGACACGATGCGCTACGCACCCTGCATCATGTGGCGGGCGGGCATTTCCTGACGATCGGCGAGCCGGTGGACGGCAAGACTCTGCAGCCGTAAACCGGCTGCCTTTTACACCCAGACGTCATTCTGCGCCGTGCGTTCGCCGCCTTCGCTGCCTGTATTCAGCACACCCTTGGGCTCGATCAGCAGCAGTTTCACTTCCTGCGCGGCAGAGGGTTTGTGCTCGACACCCTTTGGCACCACGTACATTTCGCCCGCGTTCAGCAGGACGTGGCCATCGCGAAAGTCGATGCGCAGCTGCCCCTCGAGCACGATGAAGGTCTCGTCGGTGTCCAGGTGATCGTGCCAGATGAAATCCCCCAGCAGTTTCACCACTTTGAACTGGTAGTCGTTCATCTCGGCGATGACCCGAGGGCTCCAGTGCGAGTCGATCCGGGCGATTTTTTCAGCGAAGTTCAGGCTTTGGTAGGCGTTCATGAAGAAAGCTCTCGTGGTTGATCGTGAAGCCACGATAGTCAGCACGGCAGCGGGCTTCTTGTACGATTGTGCGCGCTCAGCGGCGGTGCATTTTCATCCAGCGGGCCGGTGACAGGCCGTATGCCTTGCTGAATTGCCGGGTCATGTGGCTCTGGTCGGTGAAACCGGCGATCAGTGCGGCACTGACCAGAGACTGGCCCTGGATCAGCAGGGCGCGGACCAGGTCCAGGCGACGCATGGTCAGGTATCGATAAGGGCTGGTGCCGAACAACAGGCGGAAATCCCTCGACAGACTCCAGCGATCCCGACCGCTGTGCTGCGCCAGTTCCTCCAGTGTCACCGTGCGATCCAGGGCGCTGTGAATCAACTCCCGCGCGCGCTCCGCCGCCACGTAGTCGAAGCGCTGGCGTTTACCGGGCGCGCCGGAGACAGTGCTCAATGCCTGCGCCAGATCGAACAGCGCGTCCTGCTCTTCCAATGGATCGAGGGGGCAATCCAGGCTTCGCAGCAGCACGTCGGTGGCGGCGAACAGGCGTGGGTCGGTCGACAATCCGGTCTTGATGAACGGCAGCGGTTGCCCGCCGAGTATCTGCTGGATCAGCGCCGGCTCGATGTACATCATCCGGTACTTGAAGCCGGCCTCGGTGCCAGCCTCGCCATCGTGGACTTCGTCCGGGTGCAGCACCAGGGTCCCGCCGGGCAGGCTGTGGCGCCAGCCGCCGCGGTATTGAAAACTCTGCACGCCGGCCAGGGTCCGGCCGATTGCGTAGGTGTCATGGCGGTGAAGGTCGTAGCCGTGGCCGGCAAAAAATGCCTCGAAACGCTGAACCCCGCCCACGTCGGGGGCGCGATGGAACCAGTCGATGGGAGGCGTGTGCTTGGCCATGGTGTCGTTGTCTTGAGCGCAATGTCGACCACGGTAACCCAGGGACCGGCCACCTGTCTGCTGGCCGACAAAACCCATGGGGCTGGTAGAAAACCGCATACAAATGTAGCAAGGTATCGAGCATTCTCTGCACCCTGTAAGCCATCGAGGCGCGGGTGCGTTTGATCGTTCGTCGAGGTGTCTGGTATGAGCAAACTACGGGTAGGGATTATTTTTGGTGGTCGTTCGGCGGAGCACGAAGTGTCGCTGCAATCGGCGAAAAACATCGTCGATGCGCTGGATCGGTCGCGCTTCGAACCGGTGCTGATCGGTATCGACAAGCAAGGCCATTGGCACCTCAATGATCCATCGAACTTCCTGCTCAACCAGGAAAATCCGGCCCTGATCGCCCTCAACCAGTCCAACCGGGAACTGGCCGTGGTGCCGGGCAAGGCCAGCCAGCAATTGGTCGAAACCTCGAGTCAGGAAATGCTGGGCCACGTCGATGTGATCTTCCCGATCGTGCACGGCACGCTGGGTGAAGACGGTTGCCTGCAAGGCCTGTTGCGCATGGCGGATTTACCCTTTGTCGGCTCCGATGTGCTCGGCTCGGCGGTGTGCATGGACAAGGACATCAGCAAGCGGCTGTTGCGTGATGCCGGGATTGCAGTCACGCCCTTCGTGACCCTGACTCGTGCCAGCGCCGCGCGCACCGGGTTCGCCGAGGTCCAGGCCAAACTCGGTCTGCCGCTGTTCGTGAAGCCGGCGAACCAGGGGTCGTCCGTGGGCGTCAGCAAGGTCAGTGACGAAGCCGAGTACACGGCGGCAGTGGAACTGGCCCTGGGTTTCGATGAAAAAGTATTGATCGAATCCGCCGTCAACGGTCGCGAGATCGAGTGCGCGGTGCTGGGCAACGAGGATGCCATCGCCAGCGGTTGTGGCGAGATCGTGGTGCGCAGCGGCTTCTATTCCTACGACAGCAAATACATCGACGCTCAAGCGGCAGAGGTCGTGGTGCCGGCCAACATCAGCAGCGAGGCCAGTGAGCGCATCCGCGCCTTGGCTGTCGAGGCGTTTCAGGTGCTCGGCTGTTCCGGGCTGGCGCGGGTCGATGTGTTCCTGACCGACAGCGGCGAAGTGCTGATCAACGAAATCAACTCGCTGCCCGGCTTCACCCGAATCAGCATGTACCCCAAGCTCTGGCAAGCCACCGGCATGACTTACAGCGAGCTGGTCAGCCGCTTGATCGATCTGGCGCTGGAGAAGCACAAGGCACGGCAAGCGTTGAAGATCACCCGATAAGCTACTCGGGACTATTCAAACAAGGATTTATGGATGAGCGATAAAACGGAGTACCTGTTTTCCTACGGCACCTTGCAGGACAAAGTCGTGCAACTGGCCAACTTCGGGCGCGAGCTCAGCGGCAGTGCCGATGCGATGCTGGGGTACGAGCAGTCCTGGGTCGAAATCACCGACCCAGAGGTGTTGGCCACCAGCGGCAAGACTCACCATCCGATTCTTCGTCCGGGAAGCGATAGCAGCGTCCCGATTCCCGGCATGGTGTTCCAGATCACACCCGAGGAACTAGCCGCCGCCGACAGTTATGAAGTATCGGATTACAAGCGTGTCAGCGTAGTCCTTCAATCCGGGATTGAAGCGTGGGTGTACGTGAGCGTGTAGTGTGCCTGCGTGATATCCGATGAGCCGGGGAGGGGAGATTTTCAGCGTCGGCCAGTACGCTTCGACCGACGTTTGATCAAGCTTGTTTCATAGGTTTAATCAGGCTCTCTGCTGGTATTCCGAACAGATCATGTAGTTTCCATATCATCGGGAGCGTCAACGCACGCTTGCCATTAAGCACTTCGTAAACCCGGTTTGTCCGGCCAATGGCAGGCGCAAGGTCCGCTGCGGACAGACCTGATTGTTCCATGCGAAATTTTATCGCATCGATTGGATTGGGCAGATCAACTGGAAACTGCTTCGATTCATAAGCTTCGATCAGTGTGATCATGATGTCGAAATAATCCCCTTCAGGCGTGCCAGGCTCTGGCTCATTGTCGAAAAGGGCAGATACAGTCTTGAGGGCTGCGCGGTAGTCCTCGTCGGTGTGAATCGGACGAATGTTCATTGGTTACTCCATCTCGACGGTATCGGCGTCGATTGCGTCGTACTGCTTGTGAGTGCCGACAAATTTTATGTAAACGGCGCCGAAGCGATAAGCCACAGCGACTACCAGCCGAAAGTCATTACCCTTGATGTTGAACACGACTCTACGGCTCTTGAGAATGCTGGCGGTAGCAAAGTGCGCTTTTATGTTCGCAGGTGTTTTCCACTCGGCATTTCTTGCCTCGTCAATCCAAGCTAGTAAGGATTGTTCTGCGTCCGGGTAGCGCTCCCAAAAACTTTTAAGCTGACTAATGGCGATAATTCTCATGGCGTGATCCTAGTCCCGTGATGGGACTGATGCAAGTCTGTGGAGGTGTGGCCGATGGGAGGTGCGGACTCGACTTTGTACCTAGGTGCTTCGGGTGGCTGAACTGATGCGAAAAATGATCTTTGAACTCTATCGAAGAAGCAGTGGTGTGCAGGTAGGAAAAGTCGGCGCGAGGTAGCCGAACAGGACTCATTACATACAAAAAAGGCCTACCTCCCGGTAAGCCTTTTCCACCCTCTGTAGGAATCAATCCCCCAACGCAGCCCCCTCACGCCGAGGATCGGCCCCGCCCGCCAACGAAGCCTTCCCCTGCGCATCCTTCACCCGGACAATCGCCTGGGTGCCGCTGGTCATGTCGATCTCGCTCACGCTGTGCCCTTTGTCCTTCAGCGCCTGCATCAGCCCGGCGCTGAACTGCCCCTCTTCCAGTTCCGTCGGGCCGTTGCGGCTGCCGAAGTTGGGCAGGCTGATGGCGGCTTGCGGGTCGAGGTTCCAGTCGAGCAGGCCGATGGTGGATTTGGCGACGTATTCGATGATTTGCGAACCGCCCGGCGAGCCGATGGTGGCGAGGAATTCACCGCTCTGGCGATCGAAGATCAGCGTCGGGGCCATGGACGAGCGGGGGCGTTTGCCGGGTTCGACGCGGTTGGCGACTTTCTGCCCGTTTTCTTCGGGGATGAACGAGAAGTCGGTCATCTGATTGTTGAGCAGAAAACCCTGAACCATCACGTGCGAGCCAAACGCGGATTCGACGGTGGTGGTCATGGACACCGCGCCACCTTCGTCATCGACCGCGACCACTTGCGAGGTCGAGATGCGCAGCGGTGAACGGTCCGGTGCGTAGGCGATCTTGATGCCCGGCGGGGTGCCGGGTTTGGCCGTGCCCATGCTGCGGTCACCGATCAGGGCGGCGCGGCTGGCCAGGTAGCTCGGGTCCACCAGGCCTTTGACAGGGACGGGCACGAAGTCGGCGTCGGCCAGATAGAGCGCGCGGTCGGCGTAGGCCAGGCGCTCGGCTTCGGCAATCAGGTGCACGGCTTCTGGCGTCGGCTCGGTGCCGGCGGGTTTGTCGGTCTTGACCGGTTTCATTGAGGCCAAGGCAAAACGCTGGTCGCGTACTTCCAGCGCCTGGAGTGTGCCGAGGATCTGCGCCACGGCGATCCCGCCCGACGACGGCGGCGGCATGCCGCAGACCTGCCAGCGTTTGTAGTCGGTGCATAGCGGCGCGCGTTCCTTGGCCGTATAGCCTTGGAGATCGTTCAGCGACAGACTGCCAGGGTTGGCGTGGCCCTGAACCTTGGCGACGATTTCTTGCGCAACCGGCCCTTTGTACAACGCATCGGGACCTTCTGTGGCGATGCGTTTGAGCACGGCGGCCAGTGCCGGGTTTTTCAGCTGAGTGCCGGCGGCTTTCGGGCTGCCATCGGCATTCAGGAAGTACGCCATCATGTCAGGCGAGCGACGCATGGAGGAATCTGAAGCGATCAGCTGATGCAAGCGCGGCGAGATGGCGAAACCTTGCTCCGCGAGTCGGATGGCCGGTTCGAACAGTTGCGCCCATGGCAGACGACCGTGTTTCTGATGTGCCAGCTCAAGCGCTCGCAACACACCGGGCGTGCCCACTGAGCGACCCCCAATCTGCGCCTGGGTGAAGGCCATCGGTTTGCCGTCGGCTTGTAGGAAAAGCTTCTCCGTGGCGCCGGCCGGTGCGGTTTCGCGACCGTCGTAAGTGCGCACGTTCTTGCCATCCCACAACACAATGAACGCGCCGCCACCGATGCCCGAGGATTGAGGTTCCACCAGCGTCAACACCGCTTGCATGGCAATCGCGGCATCCACCGCCGAGCCGCCCTGACGCAGCATCTCCCGCCCGGCCTCGGCCGCCAGAGGGTTGGCTGCCGCCGCCATGTGTTTCGAGGCGTGCCGGGTTTGCAGGTCGGTGCGATAACCCGAGGCGACTTCCGGCGCGATCGGCAATGTCGACGTGGGCGGGGCGTTGCACGCTGCAAGGGTCAGCGCGGTGGCGATCAGCGAAAAGGCTGACAGGCGATAGCGGCTCAAGCGGAAGGCTGAGAACACGTTGGGCACTCCGTCCGTGGGAAAAGATCAGGGGACTTTATCGGCCGACAGGGCGTGGTGCAAACCACGGATGACAGCCAAGACGCTTTTACCCTTCATGAGTTGACGGATTTTCTGTAGGGTCGAGGGCATCAGACGGGTCAGAAAATCAACATGAGGCAGCCATGCAGACCGAGTTTCCCACCCAGCCGAGTTATCGCACTCAGCGTGAGCAATTCCTCGCCGCAGCGACTGCGGCCGGAGCGACGTTGACTGAATATCCGCATCCCCTCAAAGGACCTTTCGGTGAACCCTTGAGCACCGATGTGGCGGTGTTGGGTGATCCAGGTGCCAAGCGATTGCTGATTGCGTTGAGCGGCACCCATGGGGTGGAAGGTTTCTATGGCTCGGGATGCCAGATCAAGTGGATGCAGGAGTTGGGCAAGCGTTCACTGCCGGCCGATGTCGCGGTGGTGATGATCCACCTGATCAATCCCTGGGGCACCGCATGGCTGCGTCGGGTCAACGAAGACAACATCGATCTGAACCGCAATCACCTGAACTTCGAACGTCCGCTGCCGGACAATCAGGCTTACGCAACGCTGCATGACATCTATGCGTTCACTGAGTTGCGGGGGCCCGAACGTGAGCGCGCCGACGCCTTGCTCGACGGACAGATTCGCGAACACGGCTGGCCAGCGGTGATGTCGATCGTCGAGGGCGGCCAGCACAGTCATCCCGATGGGCTGTTTTATGGCGGCCTGGCGCCGAGCTGGTCGAACCGCACGCTGCACGAAATCCTGCAAACGCATGTTGCCCACGCCGAGGTCGCGATGTGTTTCGATTTGCACACCGGCGCTGGCGAGTACGGTCATCCGATGTTGCTGACCATCACCGAGGCGGCTTATCCGGCGCTACCCGATGCGCAGGCCATTTATGGTCCCTGGCTCTACACGTTGCTGACCGGTGCCGACACCTTGAGCGAAACCGGCGTGGCGGCCACCGCGACGGGCTACACCTCGCAGGCACTGATCAATGCGCTGCCGCAGGTCAAACTGATGCCGTTCGTGATCGAGTGCGGGACGTATCCGGGGCCGGACGTTCATCGTCATTTGCGCGATGACCACTGGCTGCATCTGCACGGCAATCCAAGTGATGCGGTGGGGCGCGAGATCAAGCTGAATCTGCTTGAGCAGTTCTATCCCGCCGACAGCGACTGGCAGGCGATGGTCTGGCTGCGGACGTGGCAGATTTGGGAGCGCGCGTTATCGGCGTTGTCGACGGTTCGTCCTTGAAGTGCTGTTCGGGGCACTTTTCGCGAGGCATAAAAAAACGGCCTACCTTTCGGTAAGCCGTTTTTAGTACTTGGTGGCTACACAGGGACTTGAACCCCGGACCCCAGCATTATGAATGCTATCTATGTAGCCAAGTGGCGCGCATTATTCACCGGTAATGCAGATGCGTCAAGCGTAAATCCAAAATATTTCTCTACGCTTTCAACCGCTTATCCACCTGAGCCGAATATTCGGGCCGGGTGAGGGCGTCAACTGAGCTGAAATCTCCCGGTATTGGCACTCAAGGCCTTGCTGCCCTGGCTCAAGGTGTCCGCCGCCAGGTTCACCGCCCGCGCGCCTTCGAGCAACCTTACCGCGGCCTGATCGACCTGCTGGATGTTGCCGCTGACTTCATCGGCGGTGCTGGCCTGTTCCTCAACCGCCGTGGCGATCTGCGCCAGGGTGTCGGTAACGCCTTGCACCGCGTGGGCAATTTCCCCGAGGCGTTCGCCCAGGCCGGTGACCGACTGGGCATCACTTTGCGCTTGGCTACAGGCCGCTTCCATCAGGCTGACCGCCTCATTCACCGTGCTGCGCAGACTGTCGACAGTGCCGGCGATCTGCGCGGTGGAGGACTGAGTGCGTTGCGAGAGGCTGCGCACTTCATCCGCCACCACCGCAAAGCCGCGACCCTGTTCGCCCGCGCGAGCCGCCTCGATCGCCGCGTTGAGCGCCAGCAGATTAGTCTGCTCGGCCACGCCGCGAATGGTGTCGACCACCAATTGAATCTGCTGGCCTTGTTCGCTGACCCGGCCGAGTGCCGCCGCCGTGTCGTTCAAGCGCTGGTTGAGCTGCTGAATACTCGCCGTGGTGCGTTGGCTGTCGCGGCTGCTGTCGGCCGCAATGCGTTGGGTGTGTTGAGCGCTGCCGGACGCCTGTTCGCAACTCTGGGCGACACCCTGAGAGGTCGCGGCCAACTGCGTGGCCGCAGCGGCGATCTGGCTGATCTGCAATTGCTGCGCTTCAACTTCGCCCAAGGCGCCGCTGGAGTGATGGTTGAGGGTGCGCACCGCGTTGCTCACCTGCAAGGTTTCGTGATCGACCCCCAGCAAACTGTTGCGCAGCTGCACCACGGCGACATTCAGGGCGGTGCTGATGGCCGCCAGTTCGTCGCGCCCCTGCACCGGCACTTGCAGGCTTAGGTTGCCGTCGCGCAATGCTTCGGCCAGCAGGGTGATGCCGCTGGCGCTGCGCCGGATCGAGGCCTGCAAGCAGATGAACAGGTACAGCGCGGCCAGCAGCAGGCAGCCAAAGATCGTCGCCACCAGAATAAACTGGCTGATCGCCGAGCCATGGTAGTAATCCAGGCGTTGATCCAGCGAAACCAATGACTGCTGGCGCAGCGAGGCGAGGTCGGTGAGCAGGCTGTCGAGGCTGCGTTCGAATTCTTCCGGCTTGAGCTTGATGCTGCCGCCGAAGACGCCGTCATCGAGGACTTTCAGTTCAGCATCGAGATGCTTGAGGCTGTCGTGGTATTGCCCGGCCCAGCTTTGCAACGCGCTGGGCAGGCGTGCTTCCAGCAGGCTGGCGGTTTTCGCCAGCTGTTCCCGGGCATCGCCGATACGACTGCGCAAATCGCGCAATTGCAGACGGCTTTGCAGGGTGAACTGCCCGGACACCACCGATGCCTGACCGACGCTGGCCAGGCGGCCAACCCGCTCAATCAGGTCCGGCGCATGCTGTGTCGAGATTTGCGTCAGCAAGTAGGTTTCCAGCCACGGCGCGAGGGTCAGGCGATTGTCCATGGCGATCTGCTCGCGCAGGGCTTGCAGCGCACTCAAGGCATTGGTGAAACGATCGTAGCCATCCGGCCACCAACCAACGCTGCTCAGGCTTTTCGAGTCGAGGCCGTTGAGGGCGGTTTGCAGGGCCTGATAACGGGTCAGGGTTTCGCCCTCGGCGCCTTCGGTTTTCAGCGCATCACCGAGGTCCGAGGTGGCTTGGGCGACGGCGGGTTGAACCGCATCGAACCCAGCCATCGCGGCAAGGGTTGCAGGCGTTGGCTGGCGATTGGTTTCCGTCGCACGCCAGCGGGCGGCGCGGTCACGTTGGGCGGCGAGCAGGTTATCGAGCGCATCCAGGGCGAGCAGTTGCCGAACACCGGCACGTTCGCCGGAGATCAAGTTAAGTTTGGCGCGATAGTCCTGACCAATCATCACCAGGCTGCCTGCCAGCGGCAGGATAAACAGCAGAAACAACAACTGAAATTTGCGTGCGAAGCCAAAACGCCCCAGCAATCCGATCCCCGGTGATAAAAAAGCCTGCATGCCCCATGACTCCTCTGGACACCACGCACCATTGGCGTGCGTCGGGGTCGTTGCGACCGCGACTTGTGCCCTTTTAAAAGGCCTCGAAAGTTCACCCTTGTCAGCTCTGTAGGCCGACTCTGTAGCGAAACTTCCCATTCTCGGTCCCCTTTGTAAGGGGCCGCGTTGAAGCGGATTAACAAGGCAAGATTCAGACCATGGCGTTGCGCTATCACCTTCTTGGCGATGAGTGTCGAGGTCGTTAGCAGGCTAAGGGGATGGCGCTGTCGCACTGAAAAATGGCACATTGACGCACCTGCCTGCGTGCACCCCATCTGCTGTACGGAAATTCTCATGGCTATCAGCAATGTTCAGACCGGCACGACGTCGGCACCCGCGACTTCACAAAGCAGCCCTCTGGTCATGCGCATCATTGGCGCGGTGGCGCTGGCGCATTTGATCAATGACCTGATCCAGTCGGTTCTACCGTCGATTTATCCGATGTTGAAGGCCAACTATGGCCTGACATTTACCCAGGTTGGATTGATCACTTTGACGTTCCAGCTGACGGCTTCGCTGTTGCAGCCATGGGTCGGTTACCACACCGATCGCCATCCCAAGCCCTGGCTGCTACCGGCGGGAACCGTCTGCACGCTGATCGGTATTTTGATGATGTCGGTGGTCAGTACTTTTCCGCTGATTCTGCTGGCGGCGGGGTTGATTGGCATCGGCTCGTCGACCTTTCACCCGGAAGCTTCTCGCGTGGCTCGACTGGCCTCGGGCGGGCGATTCGGTCTGGCGCAATCGACCTTTCAGGTCGGCGGCAATGCCGGCTCGGCCTTCGGCCCGTTGCTGGCAGCGGCGATCATCATTCCCTTCGGCCAGGGCCATGTGGCGTGGTTTGGATTGTTCGCCGTGTTTGCGCTGTTCGTGCTCTATCGGATCAGCCGCTGGTACGCCAACCACTTAAACCTGTTCAAGCTCAAACAAGGTCAGGCGGCGACGCACGGCCTGTCGAAACGCCGGGTGATCAGCGCGCTGGTGGTGCTCGGGCTGCTGGTGTTCTCCAAGTATTTCTACATGGCCAGTTTCACCAGCTACTTCACCTTCTACCTGATCGAGAAGTTCGACCTGTCGGTGGCCAGTTCGCAGCTGCATCTGTTCCTGTTCCTGGGCGCCGTGGCGGCGGGGACGTTCTTCGGTGGGCCGATTGGCGACAAGATCGGGCGGAAGGCGGTGATCTGGTTCTCGATCCTTGGCGTGGCGCCATTCACGCTGATCCTGCCTCACGTTGATCTGTTCTGGACCAGCATTCTGAGCGTGCTGATCGGCTTTATCCTCGCGTCAGCCTTTTCGGCCATCGTGGTGTACGCACAGGAACTGGTGCCGGGCAATGTCGGGATGATTGCCGGGGTGTTCTTCGGATTGATGTTCGGTTTTGGCGGGATTGGCGCGGCGTTGCTCGGGCATCTGGCGGATGTCCACGGCATCGAATACGTGTACTTTCTGTGCTCGTTCCTGCCATTGTTTGGCGTACTCGCGATCTTGCTGCCAAGAACCAAAAAGGCGTAGCACCGCTTCACCTGTAGGAGCGTGGTTTGCCCGCGAAGGCCATTACGCGGTTTGCCAGGAACACTGTGTCATCGTTCTTCGCGGGCAAGCCTCGCTCCTGCAGGATTAGGTCTCGCCCGGATTTCAGGCACAAAAAAGCCGCGTATTAAACGCGGCTTTTTCTTGTGCGGCTGCTTTTACACGTTGAAACGGAAGTGCATCACGTCGCCGTCTTTAACGATGTAGTCCTTGCCTTCCAGGCGCCATTTACCGGCTTCTTTAGCGCCGGCTTCGCCTTTGTACTGGATGAAGTCGTCGTAGGCGATGACTTCGGCGCGGATGAAGCCTTTTTCGAAGTCGGTGTGGATCACGCCAGCGGCTTGTGGCGCGGTAGCACCTACGCGGACGGTCCAGGCGCGGACTTCTTCGACACCGGCGGTGAAGTAGGTCTGCAGGTGCAGCATTTCGTAGCCGGCGCGGATCACGCGGTTCAGGCCAGGCTCTTCGAGGCCCAGGGCTTCGAGGAACATGTCTTTCTCTTCGCCGTCTTCGAGTTCGGCGATTTCGGCTTCGATCTTGTTGCAGACCGGAACCACCATGGCGCCTTCTTCTTCGGCGATGGCCTTGACGATGTCCAGCAGCGGGTTGTTCTCGAAACCGTCTTCAGCGACGTTGGCGATGTACATGACCGGCTTGGTGGTCAGCAGGTGGAAGCCACGAATCACCGCTTTATCGTCGGCGCCCATGTTCTTCATCAGCGTGCGCGCTGGCTTGCCGAGGGTGAAGTGAGCGATCAGTTGCTCCAGCAGACCTTTCTGGACCACGGCGTCCTTGTCACCACCCTTGGCGTTACGGGCAACTTTCTGCAGTTGCTTCTCGCAGCTGTCGAGGTCGGCGAAGATCAGTTCCAGGTCGATGATTTCGATGTCGCGTTTCGGGTCGACGCTGTTGGAGACGTGAATCACGTTCTCGTCTTCGAAGCAGCGGACCACG
>LNAP01002669.1_pt1 | contig 30415 bp, 37 predicted proteins | sample 602601 | NCBI WGS metagenome assembly LNAP01 (sample SAMN02440304, study PRJNA202911) | soil metagenome | biome: Subtropical and temperate rainforests or woodlands; isolation source: soil samples (1 kg each in a 20% v/v slurry with milli Q water) were... ...
GAAGTATCGAGTGATCTTCGGATGCGTGACAGTCAGCGGACCGCCCGACTTGATCTGTTTGTGAAACAACGGAATGACCGAACCCGACGATCCCAGGACGTTACCAAACCGTACCATGGTGAAGCGTGTTTTGTTCACACGCGAAACATTACTCGTATCTGCGAACAACACCGGAGCCAACTCACGACTCAGCGCTTGCTACGTCAATTCCGCAAGGCGCTTGGTACTGCCCATGACATTGGTAGGTCAACCATCGGCACATGTTTATACGCGGCGGCATGGTAGACAGTGTCTACACGCCACGTTTTCATCACGTCGAGCAACTTCTCCGGATTGCGCACGGAACCGAGAATAGGCAATAAACGTACAGACAAAGACTCACGGGCAACCCGTTGCTAAAGCTCGGACAAGATGCTGTAGAGATTGAACTCACCGTGCTCGAACAACAGCAGCGTAGTTGGATGTAGGGCAAGAATCTGTCGGCATAACTCTGAACTGATGGAGCCACCGGCCCCGGTGACAAGAACAGACTGTCCCTTGATGCAATGTTCAAGCAAGTCGCCCTGGGCCGGAACCGTATCCCGGCCCAAGAGGTCAGCGATGTCCACTTCCTGGATGTCGTCGACCTTTACCCGTCCGCTGGCCAGGCCCATGAAACCGGGAACGCTTCCAACGTGAAGCGGGAAACCTTCGAGATAACCAAGAATTTCACGCCGCCGCCCACGGTTTGACGAAGGGATGACCAGCAGGACTTCCTGAGCCCCGGTGTTATCGATCATTTGCTTGATATGCTTGGGTTTATAGACTTGCAAACCAGAAATAACCCTGTCGGCAATCCCACTATCGTCATCGATAAACGCCACCGGGCGCATGACGCGCCCCATCCGCAAGGCGGCGACCAACCGGTTACCGGCTGAGCCCGCACCGTAAATGGAAACTTTCGGCAAGCCATCGTCCCGATTGGTAAACGGGACATGCTGAGCCGCACTGAACCAGTCGTCCAAGAAGTACTGACGCATGCCTAGGCGAAGCCCGCCGATCATGATCAGACTCAACCACCAGTAGTTGAAAATGATTGAGCGTGGGACGACGTTTTGGTGAATGCCGTACCAATAAACAACTACACCAAGAATCAGTGACGACAAGCTGACCGCCTTGATGATCGCAATCAACGCATCGTTGCCGAATCAGCGCATGACAGCGCGATACATGCCAAATCGGATAAACAACGGGATTGCGACGACCGGGGCACTCAAAAAACGCCAGGAATGGACGAGCAGTGGATTGACCAAATCATCAATGCCAAGGCGAACCAGAAACGCCAACCACAACGCTACCCACATGAGAATGACGTCGGCCGTGACCTGAATGAGCCTTTTTGACCGCGTGGCAGCTCAAGCAACAGTTTGCGCAGTTTATCCATAACTCCGTCGTACACCTCTAACCGCTCACCCATTGATCATGCTGACGAGCGTACGTCTCCGACGCTCTCGTAACTTTGAAATAACTTATCTGGTTCAAAACATTGAAAGCGGTAGCGCCATAAGGGAGCTAAATCACCATCACAGGGCGTGTACAAGGAATGCAGGCCTCGACCGATACTACCGGCAAGAACTGAAAACCGTGAGGAGAAGGGGATCAGATATTGCGAATATCAGGCGGTTTTTCGCCATCCCCCTTTTCCCCATCAGCAAGAATCGACTCGCAAGTCCTTTCGATTTCGGCTTCAGTCAACGTCGGGTGTACCAAAAACATCAAGCTTGTCTCACCCCAGCTCTTTCGCAATAGCTAGTCGTACTTCTGGACGCCAGCCCGTATCGTCGAAAGCTTTCTCGAGGTACACCTCAGAGCAAGAACCCGAAAAACATGGAACGCCAAGAGCAGAAATCTCGGACAGAACACGGTCTCGGTTCCAGTCAGCCTTCAACTGCTGCGGCTCTACGAACACGTAGCATTTATAGGCAGCGTGAGCATAGTTTTCGAAAACCGCTGGAGCACGCAAACCTTTAAGCTCACGAGCCTGCGACCAAATACGTTCCGCATAATTGATTCGGCTAGCACGCCACTGCGCCACGTGACGAAGCTGAATCCGACCTATGACCGCTCAGTTCGTACCAAAGCTCTCATGCAATCACCGGAAGCCTGGTTGATGGGCTCGTTCGTAAATGGCTTCCCAGCTCTTGCCATGATCTTTGAATTCCCACATTTTCAACCAGAGGGTGCGGTCATTCGTCATGACCATCCCACCCTCCCCTCCAGTGGTCATAATTTTGTCCTGGCAAAACGACCAGCACCTATATAACCAATGGAACCTATGGGGCGTCCCTTATACTTCGCACCATGTGCCTGGGCGCAATCTTCGATTACCTTGACATCATGAAGTGCTGCGAAGAGATAAGCTCCGATATATTTATCTGTCCGCTCATTGCTTTACGCGTAAAAAGGAAGCCAGTGATGCAAAAGAAGATTTGCACACCCACAGTCCCAAATGCCACCTGAAACGGCGATGATACAGGCTAACCCTCAAGTAGGTGCGCATGAATTAAATAGTGTGAGCAAACTACCATAATTGCCTCGATGGCACGCATCCCATCAATATGCGTAAATCGACCTGAGTTCATTCTAACTCCAGCCATATTTCCGAGTGGAATGGCTAGAATTAAAGCGATGCCGCAAACTGCAATTATGGTTATTCCTACGGCTACCATTTTAGACGCATTTTCCCATAATTTTTAATTTTGCACGCCAGACTCGTGCGGGTTCGATTTAGATAAACTCCCTTTTTCTAGAGCCTCGCGGATTCAGGAAGTAGACTGCGGAATGGTCGGCGTTCTAGTGCCGGTCACGACGGGGACTGGTGAACAGACTATGCGCGAAGGAGGCAGTGGCCAGCAAAGCGCCATTGGGCACCCGGCTATACATCGTCCACATTGGCAAATTGCACATCCCTTGGGCAACGCAGGTGCGTAGATCTCAAGATTAGCGGCCGCATCCGTCCCACCATGACTCAGCTTCACAACTTGGCGGCAATGCCATGGTGTGAAGCTGTACGCCAGTTTGTTCAACCCACTACGCCAGCGTCGAGCGAGCGATCATCAGCCCGGAGCGGCCAAAGATTTTCTCCTGCCGGTACAGCGGCAAGTGGTCAGCGAACTTCGCCAACATGACATGGGCCAGCAGTCCTGCGGTCGGGATACCCTTGTCGATTACCTGCGCGGGAACCGGTGCTCGGATCAGTGTTTTTCGCTGGCTGCATCAGGATCTGAGAATGGCCACTTCACGGTGAGTTTTTGCTGCACAAAAGGAACCACGATGCTGACAGACATTTGCTGATCGGGCTGGGTTCGGGACTCTAGTTTCATCGGAACGAAAGCGGACAACGCCGGCGCCTGACGTTCACGATAAGCAGGTATCCATTTACGAACGAGGTCGGTTTTGATGCCGTGGCGCAAGGCTACGCTAGGGATGGTCTGAAGTAGCCATGTGTTTCTGGCCGACTTCAGCCACCGCCGATTTTGAAAGTGGCGAGTCGATCCAAAACGCTCAGATCACTCACTCCTGACTTTTTAGCCGGAGCGAGCACCTCGCTGCGGCTATTCCCCAGGTTACAGGCGCACCTCTCCTGCATTGCTCAGTAAATGTCGGCGGGCCATCCACAGATTCGACTGCAAGATGACCTCGCGACCTTCATGCTCGGGGCGTTTCTCCACTCCGGTATAACCGGCATCGGCACAGACCACGCTTTCGTCGCCGTACAGCAGCTTATCGACCTGCGTAACAACTGCCACATTGGCCGCCGTGCCCACCACGCTATGCACCAGGCCCGACTCGTCATCCACACCGATATGGGCCTTCATGCCGAAGTACCATTGATTGCCTTTCTTTGCCTGGTGCATTTCCGGGTCGCGCTTGCCGTCCTGGCTCTTGGTCGAACTCAGCGCATGAATCAGCGTGGGATCGACGATGGTGCCCTGGCGCAACGACAGGCCGCGATCACCCAGCTAGCCATTGATCACGCCCAGAATCCCTGCCGCCAACTCGTGCTTTTCCAGCAGACGACGGAAGTTGAGGATGGTGGTTTCGTCGGGAATGCGCTCCAGGCTCAGCCCAGCAAGCTGGCGCAGAATAGTCGTCTCATACAGTGCCTCTTCCATTGTTGGATCGCTGTAGCCGAACCAGTTTTGCATCAGATGGACACGTAGCATCGCCATCAGCTGATGGGGCGGACGACCACCATCCCCCTTCGGGTAGTACCGCTCGATCAGAATAATCAAACCCTTCCACGGCACCACCCGATCCATCTCGATCGGGAACAACTCTTTAAGGGTCTGCCTGCGTTTGCCGGCGTACTCGGCATCGGCGAAAGTCATTTGCTTCATCGAAAAACTCGGCGGGTGGAGTCTGGGTATTTTGCCAAAATCAGGAAGTCTTCTTCAGAGTTTCCCTAGCCATCGACACGCCAGGCTGCAGGCATTCCTTGATGATCTGGGCTTTAAAGGGTTTGGGATAAGAGGGTCGTTGGCGCATGGTAATCTTGACGATAAGGACGATGGTGTCCACGCATTTTTAAGTGGACACCATCGCCTTTATCGCCGGGATCGGGTAGGTGACTTCGCCGGATGCTTACTAAGGAGTTGTCGATCAGAATCGGGTTCATCATTGACGCGCTTAGCGAGCGCTCCGAGTCGATGAAACAGTTGGTCGAAACAGTCAAAACAAAAGTGTTTGAGTACGGCATGCTGACCCCATTCTGGGAAAGCCGCTTGAGTCGTTATGAAGAGGTGGGGGTGGTGTTTTGAACGCTGTTATGCAAAGCTCTATGCCAAAGCCCGTGGGTGAACAGAGTAGAGCTTATGCGCCCCCTTGGTGGCTGCTGCGTTGGCGCATATCGATGAAGAAGTCGATTTGCTGGCCGAAGACGAGGTGGAGGGGCAGCAGTCCCGTCTGAAAAGACTTTGGGTGGGCGCTGGAAAAAGTAGAGGCGCCGAGCCTTGTATTGAGAGTGTGGCCACCGATCTGGTGGCGCACTTCGAGGAGCACAATCAGGCGCAGAATGGCGAGGCCATGGTGGTGGCCATGAGTTGTGATATTTGCCTGCACCTGTACAACGAGATCATTACTCAGCGCCCTGAATGGCACGACGAAGACCCACTAAAGTGCGATAAGGAAGGTTCGAGCCATTGGAAAATCACCCTCGGTTTCGCGCGCATAAGGTAATGCCGGAGTTTTTTGTGCGGGCGATCAGAGCTTAAGACTGTTATCTGCTTGAACAAGACTACTCAATAAAACCTGCTTAAACAAGACTACTCAATAAAATATGGATCGACTGTGACTAATGATATTTCCCCCCGTCGGACTCTTAAGGATGATGAGACTGACTTGGTTGAACTGCTACTGAGCTTATGGATGCAAAAGTGGCTAATCATACTGATCACCTTGACGATCACTGCTGGTGCCGCCTTTTATGCGTTTCTCAGTAAGCCGGTTTACGAGGCGCGTATTTCTGTACTACCGCCCTCGCTGAGTAACATTGCTGGCTTCAACCAGGGACGGAATGGGTTGCGTGGACTGACGCTTTTTTCGGTCAACGATGTATATGCTGTTTTCACTCGTAACCTGCAAACCGAGGAAGTTCGCCGTCAATTCTTCAAGGAAATTTACTTGCCTTCACTGGACGAAGAGCAGCGTTCAAGTTCTCTGGATAGGCTCTACATGGAGTTTTCTGGATCACTAAGCGTCAAGGCGTTAGACAAAAGTCAGCCAGATCGCTATACCATTGTTATTGAGCGTCACGACCCAGGCCAAGCTGCGGATTGGGCCAAACGCTATATCGACCTGATAGCTCGGCAATCCCTCGGTGAAATGCTGAAAAACGCTCAAAGTGAACTCTCTGTGCAGGCCGGAAATATTGAGCGGCAGATAAAAACCCAGCGGGATTCCGCCAAAGCTCGTCGTGAGGACCGCATCACTCAACTGCAAGAGGCGCTGAAGGTTGCCGAGGAAATTGGCCTTGAAAAACCTCCGATGATTACTGGGCGAAATGACGGCGAGTTCACCGCATTTATGGGTGATAGCTTGATGTATATGCGCGGAGCCAAGGCGCTGCGAGCAGAATTGCAGGTGCTTAAGTCACGCGAATCTGACGACCCCTTCATTCCCAACCTGCGGGACCTTCAGGAACAATACGAGCTTTATGCCGGTGTAAAACTCGACACAGAAGGAGTCGCGGTCTTCCGTCAAGATGGTAATATCGAAATGCCGGATGCCGCCATCAAGCCCAGGAAGGCATTGATTCTGGCGCTTGGCGTGGTTCTTGGCGGTATGCTTGGTCTCTTCATCGCTCTGATTCGTCTGATGCTTAAAAAACGTTTAGCCATGACCTAAACACACCTCCTCTACCGTTTACTGAGGGGAGTAGGAGTTAAAAATAGCCAACGCCACATCCAGGAAGGTACATTGGGCGAAGGAAATTACCGCCCAACTCCCCATCCTCCTCGACTTTTCGTGGGGCAACCGTTTCACCGAGTATTTTAGGAGGTCGTAACCCTTCTGAGCCCTGTGGGCACCGAAACATGTAGAATCCGGCAAATTTATGTGTTCATCAGAGGTACGATTTTTTGCGGTGGTGAGGCGGGGCTAAGCAACAGTTTGGTGAAGTGCGACGACACCGCAATAAACAGAATGAACTCGAGGTCGCGCATCGCGATTCTAGCTTTATCAGTACTTAGTACCTGTTAGGTGTATGAATTTTTATTCAGGTATATCCAGTCGTGAAAAATTTTGTGTGAGTTATTCGAATTCCTTGTTGGTAAGAAAATTAGATGGCATAAAGCAAATAATGCAGGGTTATATATGTTTTGAATTAAGTGTCAAAAAAGCTATTTTCCCCTATGGAATGAAGGCTGCGACTTAACTATTGTGTTTCTTTTTATTGGGGGGAGGCTTGTTAATGTTATTGCGTAACTCTCTATTGAATTTAATTGGGCTTGGCGGTCCGTTGCTGGCGGCAATTTTTACTATACCGTATTTAATAGCAGAGCTCGGTCCTGAGCGCTTCGGACTGTTGACCTTGATTTGGGCTGTCGTTAGCTACTTCGGTTTGTTTGATTTTGGACTAGGGCGTGCACTGACCCAGCAGATCGCTATCACATGGTCACGTGATGAAAAACAAGATTTACCGTCAATCACAGGAACCGCCTATCTCATTATGCTTGTCCTTGGCCTTTGCGCGGGTCTGATTATGGCTTTGATAGCGCCAGTTCTTGTTGATCAGATTAAGGATGTTCCTAATAAGTCCGAAGCTATTAGTGCTCTGTACGCAATGGCTGTTGCGATGCCATTCATTGTTCTGACATCAGGATTCCGCGGCGTACTCGAAGCGCGACAAGCCTTCGGAATTATTAATTTGATTCGCATACCCATGGGGCTTTTCACTTTTCTCGGGCCGGCTGCGGTGGTCTGGATTGATGAGCCTAGACTGGACTTGATAGCCTGGGTACTTGTTATGGGGCGAGTCTTGGGGTGTCTCGTGCACGCTTGGTATGCCTTTCGCTCTTTGCCGAAAGAGTATAGGGGGCTGGTTGTCAAACGAACCTGGGTTCGACCGTTATGCGTCAATGGTGGCTGGTTAACTGTGAGCAATGTCATAAGCCCTTTGATGGGTTACATTGATCGTTTCATCATCGGGGCATTGGTTTCGACTGCAGCTGTCACGTATTACGCGACACCCAATGAGATTGTTACCAAACTCTGGATATTCCCTGCTGCATTGACAGCCGTACTATTCCCAACCTTTGCCGCGCAGATCAGTCGCGGCGGAGGAGAAACGCGCGAACTTTTCAAGAAAGTTCTGCTCTGGCTTTTTCTTGCGATGACACCAATTGTGGTTGTGCTGATACTTTTCGCCCACGAAATCATGCGTCGGTGGATTAACGAGGATTTTGCCAACCAGAGTGCAACAATCCTGCAGATCTTTGCAGTCGGAATACTGATTAATAGTCTGTCACATATTCCATTTACTTTGATTCAGAGCAGTGGGCATGCTCGATGGACAGCGCTGATACATTTAGTCGAGTTTCCAATGTTCATGCTAGCCCTCTGGTGGCTTACCATTAACTATGGTGTCGAGGGTTCAGCATGGGCGTGGCTGTTGCGCATAATTTTTGATACCGGATTGATGTTTGCTTGTGCAAAGCACATCCTTGATTCGCGTTTGGCAACAGTAAAATATGGCTAACTCAGAGTTTCGACTTTGCTATGCCAGGTTGAATTTAATTGACGCCGCTATAGGAAGTTTGATGTGAAAGTTCATGATGTTGTGATAATTATGTCGGTGTTCAATGGCGAGAAATATGTAGTTGAGCAAATCGATAGCATACTTCGCCAGGAGTCGGCAAATGTAAAGCTTTGGATCAGAGATGATGGTTCAACTGATAGTACAGTTAGTTTGATTAGTGAAAAATATGCCAATGATGACAGGGTGTTTATACAGAAGGGAAAAAACTTAGGTGCGTGCAAATCGTTTATTGAAGCAGTTTTCTGCTGTGATTTTGTCGGGGATTATTATGGATTTTCAGATGCTGATGATGTTTGGGTGATTGACAAAATCAAGCATTCTGTAGACCTGTTGAAGAAAGAGGGGAATGGTATTCCCGTTGCTGTCTTTACACGATTACAGATTGTTGATGAGTCTTTAGGCCCTATAGGCTACTCAAAAGTACCTAGAAAGGGTTTGAACTTTAAAAATGCCATCGTTGAATCTGTCGCGAGTGGCGCATCAATTCTAATGAATGAACAAGCATTTAAGATAATCAGGTCGGTAAGGCCTAGCCATGCTGTTATGCATGATGCATGGGTGTATTTAGTGATTTCTGCATTCGGGAAACTTATCTACAGTGAGTATCCTACGATAAAATATAGACAGCATGGTAGTAATGTAATCGGAGCTTCAAGGTCTTTAAAGAAGAAAATTATTTCACGATTTTCCAGGTTGTCAAATGTTAGCCCGTTCCGCGCTCAGGCCGAAGAATTTATGCAGTTTTTTGGCAAGTCGCTTAGCAAGGAAAACTATGTGATTCTTGATAGGTATTGCAATCACGATAGTAGCTTTCGCCGGAGGGTTATGTTCGCAATTAATCCGAGTGTTTATTTTCAGAGTGCTAAGGCCAGCATTTATTTAAGGCTCTTGTCATTGTTAGGTAAGGTGTAATTAAGTGCAAGATAAACAGCAAGGGTATCGCGCCGTTTATTCTGCGGCGCGAAGTCTTTTTGATTTTAATTTATATGTACTCTTTTTAATACTGGCTTTCTGCTCGTTTTATTCTGCGCGGGAAAGTTTTTCATATGATTATGTTTTTTATATAGGCTACTTTGACGCCATACAAAAAATGCAGCTGAGTGATATTTTTTTATCGCTGCAAAGTAATTTGCCAATTATTTACGTAAGTGTTCCCCCTTCAGGCCTGTTGGAGGTTGGTTTTGTACTGTTTGTGAGAGCTCTGTTTTTTATCACTGAAAGTCCAGAGTTGGTCTACGCGTTAATTGCTACGATATCGCTAATGACGAGGGTTTTCATCATGAGAAGGCTTGGTATAAATTGGGCCTGGATCGTGCTGATAAATATTTACGCGATTACATTGTTTGAGGCTAATGCAATACGCGCCGGTTGTGCTTTGACTTTAATTATTTTTGGTGGTTATTGCCTTTTAAAAGATAGAAAACTTATAGGCTTTGCTCTCTTGGTTTCTTCTACTGCATTTCACGTGCAGGCGGCTTTTGTTTTTTGTTTTTTTTGTTTTTTTTGGTTGTTCTATAATTTTTTCAGTCAAAGTGCGTTAAGGCTTGCCTTGACAGGGATCGGATTGGGGGTGAGTGGGTTAGTTGTTGCCAACGCTCTTACTCTATTGAATGTAAGTAAAATGGAAGACTACAGTGGCAAATATGTTGAGTCGGTTGGGATTAATAGTATTTCATTGGCGGGCATATTATTAGTTGGGGGGTTTTTCTATAAAGTCGTGTCGTCGAGAAAATATGTCTTGGAATCAATGGGTCTTGAAGGAAGGACTTTGTTGCCATTTTTAATTTCTTCAGTTCCTGCATTGTCTGCTTTGGTGTTTGCTACGTCTCTTGGAGCTATAGGTGATAGGCTTTGGCAATTTTCTTTTGTTGTTTTTAGCGTTTTTATGTTGAGAGTAAGTATAAGGGATGACTTTAGATATATTCTGTATTTACTGTTGTTTTTGTGCTTGTTTATTTCAAATATAAATGTGCTGATAAGGTATCCGCTGTCTAATTTTTTATATCCGTTGGTTCCGTACATTGATATCGTTCCTAAGTTTTGATTTTTTGTTTAAAAAATAGTTGCCGAGCAGTTTATTAGGCTGGCTGTGAGAAAACTTGATAGGTTGGGTGTTGGCGCTGATGGAAAATTGACCCACCCTGCCAATTGAAATTTGAACTACAGCAAGTTGTTGATTTCTGCATCAGCAACTGTGGATTAGTTTAGCGGCCGAGCTGCTTTTGAATGTTTCCTGTCGACAACCCAACTCGAAGATTCTCTGCACGACTATCTTGCCGATCGCCACAACCTCACCAGCGATCTCCATGGTCAAGTTCCAGAGACTTAGGGAAGGTCTGAAGTAGTTATATGTTTCTGGCTGACTTCGGCCACCGCCGATTTTGAAAGTGGCAAGTCGATCCAAAGCGCTCAGATCACTCACTCATTCCTGTCTTTTGAAACCGATCCATAAACCCCACCTACCGTATGGCCGGGGTATGAAGTCAGGTACCCGAGTCGGATATATGCTCCACTTGAGTTCTTACCCCAAACAACCGTAAGCACTCAATGAACCCCACATTCAACCCCACCACCTGACCCCAGATGCTGTGCTCCCGATTTCTTGCTGGAGCCCATCCGCCATGATGCGACCTGACACCAAAGTCGAAAAAGTGTATCTCTACCCCAAACCCGTAGACTTCCGAAAATCCATTGACGGCCTAGCTGCGCTCGTCGAACTGGATATCAAGGTTGCGGTATTCGACCCCCATGCTTTTCGTCTTTCTCAACAAGCCTCGCAACCGCGTGAAGATTTTGTACTGGGAGCGAAACGGCTTTTGCCTTTGGCTCAAGCGCCAGGAATCCGAGCGTTTCAAAACATCGCCCGATGCCTGCGACGAGGCGATTGCTCTGACGGTGCAGGAACTCAACTGGCTATTGGATAGTTTCGACCTCTGGCGTAACCGCCCTCATCCGCCTTCCTGACGACCCCGAATTGCTCAAGCAGATGCTTGCGAAGATGCAATCCAGAGTCGGCTTTCTGGAAGAACAGGTAGCGCTGCTGCACCAACGACTGTTTGGCCGACAATCCGAGCGAACGGTCGATCCCGCGACGCCGCAACTGGCGCTGTTCAACGAGGCTGAGCACGGAGAGGATCCCCTCGACGAAGCGGCTGAAGAAGAAGTGGTTTCACCTGCCAGTCGACGCGGTAAACGCAAGCCATTGCCTGCCGATCTGCCGCGCATCGAAATCATCCATGAACTGCCCGAACATGAACTGACCTGTATGTGCGGCTGCCGCAAACACGTCATTGGCGATGAAGTCAGCGAACAGCTTGAAATCGTGCCAATGCAGATCCGCGTCATCAAACACGTGCGCATGGTGTATGGCTGCCGCGACTGCGAGAGCGCACCGATAACGGCAGACAAACCAGCCCAGTTGATCGAAAAAAGCATGGCCAGCCCCTGCGTGCTGGCCATGCTGCTGACCACCAAGTACGTGGACGGTTTGCCGCTTCACCGTTTTGAAAAAGTGCTGAGCCGTCACGGCATCGACATCCCGCGCCAGGCCTTGGCTCGCTGGGTCATCCAGTGCGGCGAGCACTTTCAGCCTCTGCTGAATCTGATGCGCGACCAACTGCTAATAAGCCGCGTCATCCACTGCGATGAAACCCGCGTGCAGGCCTTGAAAGAGCCAGACCGACAGCCGAGCAGCCAGTCCTGGATGTAGGTGCAGACCGGCGGTCCGCCCGACAAACCGGTGATCCTTTTCGACTACTCAACCAGCCGTGCATAGGAGGTGCCGACGCACCTGCTCGAAGGCTATCGCGGCTATTTGATGTCCGATGATTACGCCGGCTACAACGCACTGGGCGCGCAGACTGGCGTCGAGCGTTTAGGGTGCTGGGCGTATGCACATCGCAAGTTTGTTGAAGCGCAAAAAGTGCAGCCCAAAGGCAGGACGGGACGTGCGGACATGGCGTTGAAGATGATCAGCAAGCTATACGGCATCGAGAACGCCTATAAAGACAGTAGCGATGAGAGGCGCAAAAGAGGCCGTCAGGATTTAAGTCGCAGTGTGATGAGCGAACTGAAAGTCTGGGTCGATAAAACGCCCCCCTGTGTCACCACACAGAACGCACTTGGCAAGACTGTGACCTACTTGGCCAACAACTGGAGCAAACTTGAACGGTATGTCGAGGAGGGCTACTTGCCGATCGACAATAACCCAGCTGAACGCGCGATCAGGCCCTTCGTGATCGGAAGAAAGAACTGGTTGTTCAGCGATACGCCCAGAGGCGCGACGGCGAGTGCCCAGCTCTACAGCTTGGCCGAGACCGCCAAAGCCAACGGCCAAGAGCCTTATGCCTGGCTGCGCCACGCGCTGGAGCAGTTGCCGCATGCTTCGTCAGTGGAAGACTACGAAGCCCTGCTGCCGTGGAAGTGTACACTTCAGTTGTATGGCTAAACGCTCAGCCCACCTTTAGCTAGGTGGGGTTTATGGAGCGCTTACGATCACTTCATCGCTGAGATCAGGCGATGTTTTGAATCGCTCGGACTCCAAGCGCTTAAGCCAAAGGCAGAAGCCGTTGCGCTCCCAGTACAAAATCAGCTTGTTGAGAAAGACGAAGAGCACGGGATCGAACACCGCCACTTTTATGCCCAGTTCGACCAGCGCAGCGAGGCCATCAATCGACTTTCTGAAGTCCACGGGCTTGGGGTAGAGATAGACTTTTTCGACTTTGGCGTCGGGTCGCATCATGGCGAGCTGGCTCCTGAGGGAATCGGGAGCACAGCATCCGGCATCAGCTAAGCGCTTTGAATGTGGGGTTCATGGAGCGCTTACATTCCTACCGCGACCGTCACGCAAACGAACTTGGGGGGAAATGCTGCAGGATGACAGGAGCCTGGCGATTCTCCCATTAACAGTGGGTCAGGAGGAACGGTGGGTCAGGAGGACGATGACAGCCGGTACTGAAAATGGCGGCATAAAAAACACGGCTGACGCGACAACTACCTTGCAAAACGCCGAACGATCTCTGTCAATCCACAGCTAAAATAAAATCCATACGAAATTAATTTATCCGATGAGTATCTCACATCGCCCTTATTTCCAGTGCCTCTAAACATTTTTCGCACGAGATATGGCACAAATATAGGCAGGCACAATGGAAAATTAAGCTTTCCAGCCGGCAAGCCTGCTTTAGCAGCTTGATAAAGCGCCCATAAACCAGCATACGTATTAAGCAGTTCATGATCACATGAAACAAAAAAGCACTCAGGAGATAAAAATTCTTTGCCCATGAAAAAAACAGCAGCAGCCGCTACATCATCCGCATGAACAATATGAGCACACTCGGCACCTTTTATAAATAGCTTTAGACGACTTATAATATTAGCGTTTATTGCTAAGCCTAGTGCTCCCGGCCGATCCGAATCAATAACATTAGTAGGACGAAGAATGACAACGCTGGCGCCGTTAATACCTTGTTTAACCAGTTTTTCCGCAGCCAACTTGCTATGCTCATAATCATCCTGCGGATGACATAGCGTGTCTTCAGTGATAATTTTTTGATTGGTTCTGCCAACAACACCAGCACTACTCATATAACAAAAGTATTTAATTTTTTCAGCGCGACACGCCTTCAAAATTTGCTCCGTGCCTATTACGTTCGCCTGCCACATAGCTGAAGATATATTTAGCTCAGCAGCACAGTGAAAGACCGATTCAGCACCAGCAATGAACTTGACAAGTATTGACTCATCACTCACATCACCTTTGTAGTGCGTTACATTAGGCTCATCTGCATGATATTGACGACTCAAAACTCTGACGTCATAGCCAATTTCTAGCAGCGCACTTACAATTCTTCGGCCAACCATGCCGGTTCCGCCAGTCACACACGCTATAGCTCTAGACATAAATTATTAAACATCTTATTAGTTAATTTGATTTCAATACAATTAAAATAAAACCATTACGTATTCCGCTATCGCTCTGATACCTACCTCAATCAATCAATCAATCAATCAATCAATCAATCAATCAATCAATCAATCAATCAATCAATCAATCAACAAACCAACCAACCAACCAACCAACCAACCGAATCCTTAACGTAAAAATAAAATATCAAACCGGATAATTATTTTGACAACATGAAGCTTCCAGAAAAACTACAACCCTAGCCCCAGCAGCAACATAAAAACAAGATGCACTTACAGCGAATCCATCTCTCCCAAAAAGCAACTAACTTCCGCACATTCGTAATATTGCGCCTGCCCCCCCCAGAAAACAAAAACTTAAGGAGCAATTAAAATACCTGAATGCAATGATCGGTTTACCCACACGTAAGAAAAAACAAAACAGTGAGTAAAAGTAGCCCACTCATGATTAAGGAGTCATCAATTATTTTACCATAACAATTATTAAAACAAACAGCAACTTTATACGTATTTCTATCAAAACTAACCCTCCCCGCATCGGTAGAAAAATGCGATGCGCTAACAGGCAAAATTCGATAAGTTGCTAACACCTCAGGTATGTATCCAAAATCATATCGACCAAATAGCTAAAAATTCGGATTATAGTCCGTGGCTCGTGCATCCGCAAACACACGATAGTGCTGCCTCGAGTGGAATTGAGGCGGTCATGGATAAGGTGGCGAAGGTGCTAGGGGAGCGCATCCGGGCGGAGAGGAAGGCCTGCCGGATTTCTCAGGATGCTCTGGCGTTGGCTTGCACCATCGACCGCAGCTATAAGGGCCGAATCGAGCGTGGAGAAGTAAAGTAAGCGCTCCATGAACCCCACATTCAAAGCGCTTAGCTGATGCCGGATGCTGTGCTCCCGATTCCCTCAGGAGCCAGCTCGCCATGATGCGACCCGACAAGTCTATCTCTACCCCAAGCCCGTGGACTTCAGAAAGGCCATTGATGGCCTCGCTGCGCTGGTCGAACTGGACATAAAAGTGGCGGTGTTCGATCCCGTGCTCTTCGTCTTTCTCAACAAGCTCCGTAACCGCGTGAAGATTTTGTACTGGGAGCGCAACGGCTCTGCCTTTGGCTTAAGCGCTTGGAGTCCGAGAGATTCAAAACACCGCCTGATCTCAGCGATGAAGTGATCGTTCTGTCCGTCCTGGAACTGAACTGGCTGCTCGACGGTTTTGACCTGTGGCGCAACCGTCCTCACCAGGTTTTGACCCCACGCTACGTAGCCTGACCGGTATAATCCGGGCCATGATTTCTCTGCCCAACGATCTTCCTGATGACCCCGTTTTGCTCAAGCAGATGCTGCTTGAGGCACTCAATCGCCAAGAAGAAGTTGCCCAGTCTTATCAGGTTCACATCGTCGACCTGAAAGAACAGATCAAACTGTTGCGCGACCGCTTGTTCGGGCGTACGCCCGAGCAGACAGCGGAACCCAATACGCCACAACTTGCACTGTTCAATAGCCCGAAAGCGAGCCGTTGCCATTGATCGGCGACGCTGAAGAAGAAGTCGTTTCCCCGGTGCCGCGCCGAGGCAAACGTAAGGCATTGTCGGCTGAGCTGCCGCGTGTCGAGGTCATTCTCGGGCAGTTCATGAATGACTTCGATGCGAGGGAGATCGGCCGGCAGCGGTTTTCGCTTGCCACGCCGCTGGGTCGGCGCAACAACTTCCTCTTCAGCGGCTTCATCGATGGGCTCTACGACGCTTTCCGCTTCATTGAACAGGGCCAACTGCGGCGTTGCCGAAACAGCCGCTTGCTTGGACTTACGTCCGAATAGGCGCTGACGCAGCAGTGCGTTTTCTTCTTCGAGAAAACCGACTCTGGACTGCATCTTCGCAAGCATCTGCCTGAGCAATTCAGGATTATCAGGGAGGTTTTCGGGCATGGAAATCATGCCTTGGATTATACCGAATCAGGCCACGAATCGCGGTGTCAAAACCTGATGAGGGCGGTTGCGCCAGAGATCAAAACCATCCAGTAACCAGTTCAGTTCCTGAACAGTCAGAACAATCGCCTCGCCCATGGCATCGGGCGCTGTTTTGAAACGCTCGGATTCGAGGCGCTTGAGCCAGAGGCAGAAGCTGTTGCGTTCCCAATACAAAATCTTCACGCGGTTGCGCGGCTTGTTGAGGAAAACGAAAAGCACGGGGGTCGAATACCGCGACTTTGATATCCAGCTCGACGAGCGCGGCCAAGCCATCAATGGATTTTCGAAAGTCGACGGGCTTGGGGTAGAGATAGACTTTTTCGACTTTGGCATCGGGTCGCATCATGGCGGGCTGGCTCCTGAGGGAGTCGGGAGCACAGCATCCGGGATCAGCTAAGCGCTTTGAATGTGGGGTTCATGGAGCGCTGGATGATAAGGAGAGCGCAGCCAAGACAGCAGAAGAATTATTTCGAAAACAGCACTCTAGGTTTAAATCTTTTTATGAGAGGCTTAAAGGAAGATCCAGCACAAGGTACACAATCAATATATCAGCGAATATCTGATGCAAAGTATGAAAAATTCGAAAACGTTACATTCATGACAATCCTTGACCCTATAGCAGGATTATTTTACAGTGGCAATTATCTCGTACTTTTAGCTGGCACGACTCTATTATTCTTCTTGGATTATAGCATCGAGCTTGCCGCCAAGCGATTACTAAATAATGTAATGACAAGTGCCACCATCGGCATTGCAATGGCATATCTAATAGTGCAAGTGAATTCACCAAAAGCGTTCCTGTTTTTCGTGATTGAGACAACCGCTTTTCTTATGGAATTAATCGCGCTGAGATTGATAGCAAACAAACAAAAACAATCAATTGATTTTTACTTTAAAGCACCACTTTAATTATCTCGAGTAAAATCCTCAAAATAATCGACCATATTAGTTACGATTACATGCCAACTATAATGATCGATCACAAACGATTTAAGTCGCTGCCCTTTAAGCGTTAAATCGTCGACCTCTGAAAGCATAATCTGAAGTCCTCTACTGATGCCAGCAACTGTCGGATCGACTACGCCCCCCCCGTTGATCGCCTGTACTTCATCAAAGCCACATGTACTTGTGAGTAATACCGGCAAACCTGTAATTCCGGCCTCCAGAGCAACAAGTGACATGGCTTCCGATCTAGAGGGAATGACAAGCATCAATGCATGTTGATAAGCTTCATTTCGCTGGGCTTCATTGAGAAATCCAATAAAATGAACTTGATGAGATACTTCATGACCAATCAAAGAGGCTTCTAGTTCAGTTTGCATTCCAAAGTCTGGCCCGGCAAGCACTAAAGGATAATGGTGGGCTGCCTTCGTGGAGAGATAGGCTTTAATTAGTAAGTCAGGGCCTTTTATGGGGGCAAGCCTACCCATAAATAAAATATACGGCTCTTCAGGTAGATACTGCAGTGTACGCTTTTGAGTTAACGCGGGTTCCGCCACCCCATTCGGAAACACCGGGATACGCTCTTGCAAAAAACCTGTAATATCTGCAATCAGCACCCGTTCCAACTGAGTAATTGCAATAAACCCAGACGCTCTATTTATAAGCGATTTACCAAGCAATAAATGAAATAGCTTCATAACTGAGCGAGGTTTTCCGATAGAAGCAAACTCACCCGCAGGGCAAAGCACATAAGGCGTCCGCGCGATCCCGGCGAAGAAGCCGGCAATAATGCTCAGCAAATTCCAATAGCCCATGATATGGATAATGTCAGCAGACTTCACCGCTTTCCACAGTCGTATAAAATTGACCAATGGGATTGGAAAGCGGTGACCAATTTTTCCTGTAATGTAAGTTTTAACACCTCGACTATTAAATTCTGATTGCCAGGAATCACCGGACATCGCGATGACTTGACAACAACAGCCTTTATCCGCAAGGGTATTGGCTAAATGTCTTGTGCGCTCCGCTGTTCCACCTCCACGTTGCGCATCAAGAGAAATATTAATCAATAAAACATTCATACCGTTGCCCTCAAGTGACTCAAACAACCATCAAGGCGATTGACGAACAGTGAAAAATCAGACAATCCAAGTTGCAACAATCGACCCTCATGAAAGCGGCGCATTGGATCGGCATTACTAATCCCCCTGACACTTAACACCAAACGCAGCACTCGCGAGGGAAGGAAAGGTATATGCAAAACTGCAGTACGATTAAATACTTCCAGCAAACAATCTTGGAGATAAGCAAAATTATTATCGGCGTTGCCATCTTCAGTCACGACAATAACTCTCCCTTGAACTATTGGCGCTGTAGTTGTAATAAACAAAAAAACTACTTTTTCAACACTGACCAAATGCATTCGTTGCGCACCGTACAATGAACGACGCAATGCGAGTTTCCAGCCGGGGGCACTCGAAACTTCCCTTACGAATGAAATAACATTTAATCCCCCGATACCAAATACCGCGCCAAGACGCAAAATCAAAATTTCGAAATGCTCGGCATTGACTGCGCACACAAGCTTCTCAGCAGCGGCATGCTCACGCTCATAAGGCGTGTTAGGCACAATCTGTGACGCCGAAGTACAAATGCTGTCTTGGCTTGCTCCAAAAACGTCAATACTTGAAACATGGATATAACGTTTAACGTGTGCATTTCCGCAAGCGCGCAAAACATTCTTGATCGCAGACAAGAACCATCTGGTGCCGTCTGGCCGCAGCAAATTAAAAACAATACTGCCGCGATTCAAAATTTGTTCTAATGACACGCTATCATCCAAGTCAAAATATCTGACCTGTATAGACGATTCTGTTAACCAACGTGGTTCACTTCGATGGACCTCGAAAACAATTTCGAACTCTTTGCTGTAATCAACTAAAGACCTGAGTAAATGCTGACCAACAACACCAGCCCCACCTATCGCCACAATATGCTGTTCAATGGTAGCGCGAACTTCGCATTCAGCATCATTTATCACAGCACTCAAGATGATTCACTCATTAAATGCACAAACAAACCAAGCCCTACTATTCGAACAGACACCATAAAAAATTTAAAATAGCTAAAAAAACATAATACATCTACTCAGTACGCCTACTTAACCCAATAGGAGTCTAAAACTTTATCAGAAAGTGTTCTGATCAGCGCAAAGAACCTGCGCCCTTTCTGTCGTCCTGGCGAAACAGTATAAAACACATCGTAGGCTGGAGTAAGGAGTATTACGTTCCTTGGCGGCCACATCCAGTACCTGAGGTGCTTTGACCACCTCAGGACTGGTCGCTGGAGCAGCGAAAGCAACGATGGGAACACTGGTGAGAAGAGCAAAAAACAGAGAGTAGAAATAGCCTGTACGCATAATTGAAGCCCCATGACGGCGTTTTAGAAAGCAGCTTTTCCGAAGCTGCTCCTCAAACTTAGGCTATGTAATGGCGCCGTCAAAAATATGTACATTGCAAAATATGAAACAATCAGGGTTCCAGGCGTCGCTGCTGGTAGATCCAGTCGACGATTTCACCATCCGGGGTGTAGCCACTAACCGTGTCGCGCAACAATTGGCGAACACGCGCATAATCGTCTTGATCAACGGCGCGGAGCAATTCGGTCAGCTTGACCTTCAGCACATCCCAGGGCAGGTAATCCTCGTTAGCGGTCATGATCATCGGGTGCTGAGTGGCAGCCACGTTGTCACCAATCAACAATTCCTCATAAAGCTTTTCACCCGGACGCAGGCCCGTGAACTCGATAGAGATATCGCCATGCGGGTTTTTTTCCGAACGGAGACTCAAACCAGATAAATGAATCATCTTCTCGGCGAGCTCGACAATCCTCACAGGCTCCCCCATGTCCAATACGAAAACATCACCGCCCTGCCCCATGGAACCCGCTTGAATAACCAACTGCGCGGCTTCGGGAATGGTCATGAAGTATCGAGTGATCTTTGGGTGGGTGACCGTCAGTGGCCCCCCCGACTTGATCTGTTTGTGAAATAGCGGAATAACCGAACCGGACGAACCCAGAACGTTTCCAAACCGCACCATCGTGAAGCGCGTCTTGTTCACCCGACAAACGTTGGTCGTGTCACCAAACAATACCGGCGCCAACTCTCGACTGAGCGCCTGCAGCGTCAGCTCGGAAAGACGCTTGGTACTGCCCATTACATTGGTAGGCCTCACGGCCTTGTCGGTCGAAATCAATACAAAGTTGGAGACACCTGCCTGAAGTGCGGCCTGGGCTGTATTGAGCGTGCCAATCACATTATTGAGCAAACCTTCGGCAATATTATGCTCGACCATTGGCACGTGCTTGTAGGCTGCTGCGTGATACACCGTATCCACGTGCCAGGATTTCATCACATCGAGAAGTTTTTCCTGGTTGCGCACGGACCCCAGGATTGGCAAAAGACGGATCGATAATGACTCTCGTGCAATTCGCTGTTCCAGCTCGGACAATATGCTGTAGAGATTGAATTCGCTATGTTCAAACAACAAAAGTGTCGTGGGCCCGAGCTCAAGGATCTGACGGCAGAGTTCGGAGCCGATGGAGCCTCCGGCACCTGTGACCAGAACGGACTGCCCCTTGATGCAGTGCTCAAGCAACTCCCCTTGGGCCGGAACAGCATCACGGCCGAGCAGGTCAGCAATGTCTACTTCCTGGATGTCGTCGACCTTGACCCTGCCACTGGCCAGATCCATGAACCCCGGGATACTCCGAACATGCAGAGGGAAACCTTCGAGAAAACCAAGAATCTCGCGGCGGCGACCACGATTGGACGACGGGATGGCAAGGAGAATTTCCTGAGCGCCCGTGTTCTCGATCATTTGCTGGATATGTTTAGGCTTATAGACTTGCAGCCCTGAAATAACCCTGTCGGCAATACCGCTATCATCATCGATAAAGGCAACAGGTCGCATGACCCTCCCCATTCGCAAGGCGGCAACGAGTTGATTGCCTGCGGCCCCCGCACCGTAAATCGCAACTTTTGGCAAGCCGTCATCCCTGTTCGTGAACGGGACATGCTGAGCCGCGCTGAACCAGTCACCCATAAAATACTGGCGCATGGCCAAGCGCAATCCCCCGATCATGATCAGACTCAACCACCAGTAGTTGAATATGATCGAGCGGGGAACGATGTTCTGATGATTGCTGTACCAGTACACCAAGACGCCTAGGATCAGGGAGGATAATGTGACAGCCTTGATAATGGCAATAAGTGCATCATTGCCGAAATACCGCATCACCGCGCGGTACATGCCAAAGCGGATGAACAAAGGAATTGCCACGACAGGCGCGCTGACAAAAAGCCAAACATGCTGAGTGAGAGGGTTGACAATCTCGTCTAGCCCCAGACGTACAACAAATGCCATCCACAAGGCAAACCAGACCAGAAAAATATCAGTCAGAACCTGCAAAATGCGCTTATGTCGTCTTGGCAGACTTAATAAATGTGCCCGAATCTTATCCATAACCCCTCTAAACACCTCTCGAAGCCCCTAGCATTGATACAGCAACTACAGCTTTTGGCATCTTTTGTGGACCAGACATTTCGTGATAGCCAGAGCAACCATCACGCATTGTTCGCGATTTCCAACTCGCCAGCGTGGAATTTGGAAGCCAGCGCCACCAACGGCACATAAGCAAGAATCAATCCTGTCGCACCATCCAGATACTGCATGACAACCAATATAGCGACCGGCAATAACCACAACAAATTGATAGCGGCTATTGCGACTGTGACCACACGATGGCTGCCGAATTTCCGTGAAGCGTACTGGTATCCATGGCTGCGATGAGCCTCATAGACTTTGTCACCACGCAACAGGCGGCGCAGCAAGGTAAAGGTAGCGTCAACAATGAAAACTCCCAACAGGATAAGCCATGCCCACAGAAACACCGGGGCAGTCCATGCGGCATGCAAGGCCAACACCGCCAGCACCATTCCTAGAAAACCACTCCCGGCATCGCCCATGAAAATACGCGCTGGCGGGAAATTCCAGACAAGGAAACCGAGTACGGCCATTGTCAGCACAAACGGGGGAATGGAGAGACTCGGATGGCCGCCAATCCAATACACCAGACAAGCGCCGACACAGGCGCAAATAGCCTCGACACTCGCCAGACCATCAATGCCATCCATGAAGTTGTAGAGGTTGAGCATCCAGACCAGAAACAAAGCCCCGATGACATAACCAAACCATCCCAGACTTATTTCGTAACCGAACACATTGATCGGGGCCATGCCGCCGATCCAGAACAATGCCCAGATGGCACCAGCGAAATGCGCCAGCAGGCGCCACCGGGCAGCAATGTGTCCGTGGTCATCAAGAAAGCCTATGACTGCAATCCACCCACCGGCTCCAAGTAGAGCCAACGCAATGGGCCAGGCCATGTCATCTGTCCAGACTAGTGCCGGTAACGCAATCAGAAAACTCAGGACAATGGCCACACCTCCACCCCGGGGTGTCGGGACCGAATGTGAACTTCGTGAATTCGGAATATCTATCAAGCTGCGTGCCAAAGCATATTGGCGCAACGCACCCGTGGCCAAAAATGAAACGCCAACCACTGCCGCCAACAACCAGATTGTGTTCAAAGGTCAACTTCCTGAAACAGCCAAAATCAATTTTGCAATTGAACCAGCACTGTCGTTAGCCAGCTTATCGCTGCCTGCCCTTGTAGTAGTTCGCAGCCGACAAAAGAGCTTCATTGACACTGACGGGAGGAGTCCAGCCCAGCAATTTTCGAGTTTTGCTTATATCAACTTGCAACGACCCGCAAAGCCGTTGCGATAAACCCTGCTTGCCTAAAATCTGCGCTCCTCGCTCAAGTAGCACACTCGGTACAGGAAACAATCGTGCGGGTTTGCCCAGCGCTTGCCCCATTCGCCTCAACAGCTGCGTCGTAGACAGATCTTCCCCATCACTGACAAGGAAAGTCTGGTTCGCTGCAGCAGGGTGACGAGTACAGGTCAATATCAAATCAACAAGATTATCAAGCGCGACCAGACTGCGTCGATTATGGATAGCCCCGAATGGCAGCGGCACCCCCTTGTCCAGCCAGCGCATCATGTTCAGGAAATTGGCCCCAACACCCGGGCCGTAAACGAGCACAGGACGAATAATCACGACCTCCATCCCTGAGTCAGTAGCGATTTCCCGCAGCCCTTGCTCGGCCTCCATTTTTGAAACGCCATAGGGGTCCGCTGGCGCGGGTGGAGCATCTGCAAGATAGGGTTTATTGAGCGGCGTGCCTTCGCCATTCACCTTGATCGAGCTGATGAACACAAAACGTTTAACGCCCTGGCCGGCCGCCTGCCGCGCAAGATTCAGCGTGCCTTCGACGTTCACTTTGCGGAACGCCTCCAGCGGATCGGACTCGGTATCATTCATGACATGGACACGCGCCGCGCTGTGAATGACGACTTCCGCCCCATCCAGCGCTTGCGACCAATCGGCATCACTATCGAGCCCGGCGGTTCGAACAGTTGTAACGCTCGCCGGACAGTCGGGCAAGGCATGCCCACGAATTGCTGCCACCGGTTCCAGATCTTCAGAAGCCGCTAACCGGCCCAGGACAGCACTGCCTACGAAACCCGTGGCACCTGTCAATAAAACACGCATTTTCAAACCTCGACGCCGCTCAGGGTTTCGACCAGACAGTACGGTTGATGTAGTCGGTATAACTCAATACGACCCGAACCACCTGCTTGGACACAGGACCTGCCTGGTAATCCCTGACCACGGGAATGACACGCCGATCACGGTCATGCTGACTGGTTACCACACGTACGGCATTAAGAACGCCATCCACTTTCAGGCCACTCATAATGAGTGTCCCTTCGTCCATGCCCTCTGGACGCTCATGTGCATTACGGATAGTAATTGCAGGCAAGTTCAGCAGAGAAGCTTCTTCAGTAATAGTGCCACTGTCGGACAGGACGCAAAACGCGGAAATCTGCAACTTGATGTAGTCAAGCAGACCGAACGGCTTGGAAAAGCGGATCAACGGGTGATCCAGCGATTCGCCTATCGCCTCCAGACGCTGGCGGGTCCGGGGGTGAGTGGACACGATGATCGGAAACTGATATTCGTCGGCCAAAGCTCGCAGCGTCTTGAGCAAATCTCGGAGGTTTTCCGGTGTATCGACGTTTTCCTCTCGGTGAGCGCTGACGATGAAGAATTTGTCCTGCTCCAGACTCTCTCGAACCAGCACGTCGGACGTGAGAATTTTCGGCATGTAGTAGTCGAGCACTTCCTCCATGTGCGAACCGGTCTTGATGATGGTTTCAGGACGAATCCCTTCTGCGATCAGATAACGCCGGGCATGCTCGGTCAGAACCATATTAATATCGCTCAGGTGATCGAGCACCTTGCGATTCAGTTCCTCGGGAACTCGCTGATCGAAACAGCGATTGCCGGCTTCCATATGGAATACCGGTATCTTGCGGCGCTTGGCGGCAATGACTGCTAGACAGGTATTGGTATCGCCATAGAGCAGAAGCGCGTCCGGCTGTTCAGCTTCAAATACTTCATCCGCCTTCGAAATCACCTCGGCGATGGTCTTGGCAGCCGTATCACCTGCGGCACCCAGAAAGTAATCAGGCTTTCGAATTTCAAGCTCGTCGAAAAATACCTGATTCAATTCGAAGTCATAGTTTTGGCCAGAGTGGACTAACACATGGTTGACATGCTTATCCAGCTCCGCAATGACACGACTCATCTTGATAAGCTCTGGTCGCGTGCCAACTAGCGTCATGACCTTAAGCATCAAGTTTTTCCTGAATGTATTCCAGATTCAAAAGAACTTTCTTCACACCTTCGACATCGAGACGATCGGTATTATGCGAGGTGTAATCTTCAAGGTCGGAGATCTCCTGCTCACCCTCAACAAAGAACTTCTTGTAGTTCAGGTCGCGATTGTCAGCTGGGATTCGATAGTAACGCCCCATGTCTTTGGCTTTGGCCATTTCTTCACGGGAAATCAGCGACTCGTAGAGTTTTTCGCCATGACGGGTGCCAATGACCTTGACAGTATTATCGCGAGAGAACAGTTCCTTGAGCGCTTGCGCCAGGTCCGCGACTGTCGAGGCAGGTGCTTTCTGAACGAAAATATCGCCTTGCTCGGCATGCTCGAAAGCGTGCAGCACCAGGTCGACAGAGTCCTCCAGCGACATCAGAAAGCGGGTCATGTTCGGATCGGTGACAGTCAGCGGTTCGTCATTTTGCAATTGGTTGATAAACAACGGAATCACTGACCCGCGCGAGGCCATGACATTGCCGTAACGAGTTGCGCAGATTACAGGTCCCGCTGCCGGAATCATCCGCGACTTGGCCACCATCAGTTTTTCAGCCATGGCCTTGGAAATACCCATGGCATTGATTGGGTAAACAGCTTTGTCGGTACTGAGCACGACAACGCGCTTAACGCCCGAAGCAATCGCGGCATTCAGAACGTTTTCGGTACCAATAACATTGGTACGCACGGCTTCCATTGGGTAGAACTCGCAGGAAGGCACTTGTTTCAATGCAGCAGCGTGAAAAATGTAATCCACACCGACCATGGCCTGATCAAGGCTATCGCGATCGCGAACATCACCGATATAGAATTTCACCTTGTCGTTCGACAGGGCAATGCGCATATCTTCCTGTTTTTTTTCATCACGGCTGAATACACGAATTTCTTTTACGTCGGTATCCAGAAAACGCTTCAATACTGTATGGCCAAATGACCCTGTGCCACCTGTGATCATCAAAACTTTATTATCGAACATAACTATAATCCAAAACCTGATTGAATTTAATGATCAACGCAGCGCGCGCATCGATTTAACCAATTCCAACCATGAAGGCGGAACGTAACCGGTCGCGGATTGGAACTTTGATGAGTCCAGCGAACGATTGATAGAAAGATTACTGTCAGCGACGATATCGATATCCTTTCCATAAACTTCTGCCACCAGTTTCAGCAGGGACAATTTGTCAATGGGTGCCACCGAGACATGATAAAGGCCCTGAAGCTTCGGATTCGGGATCACGTAATCTCGAATGACACGCGCCAGCTCCACGGTAGGAAGCCCCGAAAAAATGGCCTTGTCGTAGCCCTTGACGGAGCCGTTCTGAGATAGAAACCAATCCACCAGCGAGTAATGGCTTCCCAGTTCGTGACCGATGATTGAAGTCCGCAGGGTGACTGCATTCGGCTGGGCATGAAGCTCACCAATGTACTTGGACTTACCGTAGAGATCCTCCGCATCGGAGACATCCTCTTCAGTGTAAAGCCCTTTGCGTCCGGAGAACACACAGTCGGTACTGATGTGAATCAAGCGAGCGCCAGACAGTTCGCATAACTTGCCAATGCGATGCGGCAGCATGGCATTGATGGGAAGTGCTGAAAGGGGATCCTTGGCATCAGCCAGCTGCTTGATCAAGCCGACGCAGTTAATGACCACATCCGGCTTGACCCGTGCCAGCACCGAAACCAGCGAGTCCTGGTCCAGCACATCAACATTGCTGATCAGCGAACTGCGAACATCGTCTGAAAAATAGTTTGCGCCACCCGGGTTGCGTAAAGTGCCCCACACCTCAAAGCGCGGGTGTCCAAGGAATTGCCTGAACACAGTGCTACCCAGCATTCCGGTGACCCCTAACACTAGAACTTTCATTTTAAGCTACCCTTCAATTCATTGATCCTGGTACTGAGGATTTCTACGAGACGCGCGCTTTGACGCTCCATTTCGAAATGCTCGAGGTAGTACGCCCTGCCCGACTGCCCCAACGATTCCCGTTCATCTGAACTCATGTGGAAAAGTTGCTCGATGCACCTGGCCATACCCTCTACATCTTGCGCCGCGCTCGTCAGGCCCGCATTGGCCTCTTGAATGACCCGAGCCCCTTCGCCATCAAGCGCGGCGATGATCGGCCTCCCTGCTGCCAGGTAAGCCTGAACCTTACTGGGAATGGTATAGGAGAATGCCTCATCTTGCTTCAACGTTACCAACAATCCTGTGGCACGACTGAAAAAATGTGGCATTTCACTTGCCGCAAACCTGCCGGCAAGGACAAGGTTGTCCAATGCTCTGGATTTTTTCTGGCTTTCGATCCAGCTCAGCATGCTACCGCTGCCGACTAGAACAATTCGGAGTTCGGAGAGATGGCGAAGCCTGTCTGCTACCTCAACCAGGGTTTCCACCGATTGTGCGGTCCCCAGATTGCCGGCAAAAACGAGACAGAAACTGTTTTCGAGCTCCGCGAGCAGCGGTGCGGGAATCCGGGTGTCTTCGAAGACTGGCGGAGTGTCCTGATAAGAGTTTGGGTAATACACGACCTTGCCGGGATCAGCATAGCGAGCAACCGGCTCCAGGAATGCCCTCGACTGAACGAGTAAAGTATCAACACAGGCGTAAATGCCTCTGACCATCCACCCCACCACGCGCAAGACCGATTTATTCCGGATGAATCCCGTCGCACTCAAGCTCTCTGGCCAGAGATCCTGGACCCATACTGCAAGATGACTCTTGAGTTTCCATTTCAAATAGATGGCAGGAATGACTGACGTAATAGGGGAAGGTGCAAACACAAAGATTGCGTCATAACTCTCACCCTTTACAGCGTCCGGGTAAAATTTCAGTCCATTTACGATATAGGACAAATAATTCAGCATCAGGTTTTTTGCGCCTGACGAACCGCGAGGTCTAAGCGGCGCACGGCATACGCTAACGGTCGTTTCGTAACTTTCTTCCTGATATCCGCAAGCTTGATAACCGTCGAACACAACGCCATCCGGATAATTCGGCTTGCCGGTAAGAACTTTTACGACGTGCCCTTGGGCAGATAAGTTCTTGACCAGGTCGTTGATAATAAAAGATTCCGGCCAGAAATACTGCGACACCACGAGAACTCTCATTTATCAAACACCCATTTTGTTCAACTTGGCCAACGCCAGCAACTCGGACCACGTTTTTCTTGAGGCACCTTCCCAGTTAAACTCATCACTTTGCGCAACCGCCGCAACGGCCAGCTTTTTCAAGAGTTCGGGATTTGTTAAAACCTTTGTCAGTACCTGACCTATGTCTTGGGAATCAAACGGCGAAAAGTAAACTGCTGCGTCCACTCCAAACTCCGGCATAGGCATAACATTAGAACAAATCATCGGCCGACCTGAAGCGAGCGCTTCAAGAAGGATGTTTGGGCAGTTCTCGTACGACGAGGCAAAGAGATTCAGATGAGCGTGGTGATACAGCGGGGGAAGTTCCTGATAAGGAATAGCGCCCAGTAGCAGGACCCGATCTTCCAGGCCTAGCCTTGCAATAAGAGCCTTTACGCGCTCTGCTTCCGGCAGATTTGTTTCCCCGACAAGAATCAGCGAAAACCTTTCGCAAAATTCCTTAGACAACTCCCCGCAAGCACTGACCACTTGAAAATGGTGTTTGTAAACATCAAATTTCGACACATATAAAATGTACTCTTTCCCGGGCAAGAAGTCCGGACGAACAGTACTTTTACCGTGCATCCAAAACACAGAGCCAATTCCATGATGGATAGTAACGGTTTTTTTAGCCTTGGTCAGCGATTCGATGACACTTCGTGCATAGCTTGAAATAAATATCGTCAGATCAGCTTCAGACATGCTCTTGAGCATAATGCGGTTCAACAACCAGTTTCTGAGTCGTTGCAACCCCAGCAGTAAACTTTTTCGTACGCGCAAATCAAATGGAATCATGCTCCGAAACATCGTCGCAACCTTGCAACCTGCTGGTGCACAAGCGCCAACTACTCCCCCGGGACAAAACAGCACGTCAGCCTTTTCAGCCTTCAAGATACCGGGCAGCACCCACTTTTCCCACAAGGCTCTGACAATCGAATTTTCTGTCGGCCAGGCAGGTTCGACTCGACGGGCCTTTGGGTGATCCGGCAGCTTGAGTGACGAAGGGGCGAACACGCGGATCTCAAGATCCTTGTAGAAGGGTACGAACTGAAAAAGGTTAATCAGATATGTCTGACCTCCACCTAGACGGGCAGAGAGCGCGTTGAAAACTATCTTCATGGAAAACCTTTTGCTCAATCTGAATTAGCGACTATTTTTATCAAGCTAGGATTGGAACATCAGAATATTCCACAAATGAAGACTACGATCGTACGTTCCGTTTTGATGCTGGAGCCACGCCGAGCGAATTTTCTGACAATCGAAATAACCCTCTCTCTTGATTCGCTCCTCAGCCAGCAAGTCCTCTGTCCACTCTCTCAGTGGTCCACGCAACAATTTCGCCAATGGAATAGAGAAGCCCGCCTTTGGTCTATCGAAGAACGAGGTAGGTACATTTCTCTTGAGCAGTTCGCGAAGCGGCCATTTCCCGACGCCATTTTTGATCAACTGCTCTGAAGACAAAGAAAACGCCAGTTACGCGACTCGATGATCGAGCAAGGGTGCCCGGGTTTCGAGGCTCGCGCTCATGGCGCCACGGTTGACTTTTACCAGCAGATCATCCCGCAAATACTGAAAAATCTCCCATCGGCGCATCTCTTCGATGCAATCGTCCATCGACTCCCAAGAGACGTCGCCCTGATCTTGACCGTCAATACCCAGCACCACATCGTCTATAGGTTTCCATTGCGACTACATTTGCGCCAGAAAACCTTAACAACTAAAGCGCAAACAGCAATGAATTCCCGTGTCAACGAACGCGCGCAGGATACCGCATCATTGCCTCTGCTGAACACCAGAAACAAATTCCAATAAAATCAATGTTCAACTTATCGCCCCCTGCTCCTGACCCTCAAGGCATAAGCAGACACAACACCGCCCCCCACAATCATTCCGACCAAGAATGAAACAACGCCAAAAATCGACAACTGAAGCTGTGGTGAAGAAAAACCTAAAAAGGAGACGGCAACAAGCTGCTGGTTTTCTAGCACGAAGAGCAGGCATGGAATTGATACAAACAACACAAACCCTGTGATCACGAATCGCTTGAAGCGACTGCTGTCTCGCCAATTAATCATCACTGCAATCTTCCTCATCCTCATTCACCCGATCCCTCAACTCTTTCCCGGGCTTGAAATGCGGAACGAACTTGCCATCGAGGCTGACAGACTGGCCGGTTTTCGGATTGCGCCCTACCCGTGGTGCGCGGTAGTGCAGAGAGAAGCTGCCAAACCCCCGGATCTCGATACGATCCCCGGTAGCCAGACATTGGGACATTTGCTCAAGCATGGTCTTGATGGCC
>LNAP01001020.1_pt1 | contig 30407 bp, 31 predicted proteins | sample 602601 | NCBI WGS metagenome assembly LNAP01 (sample SAMN02440304, study PRJNA202911) | soil metagenome | biome: Subtropical and temperate rainforests or woodlands; isolation source: soil samples (1 kg each in a 20% v/v slurry with milli Q water) were... ...
GGGTTACATGGGACTGAGCGGCGCAGCTCAGAAGACCGGCCATCTCGGCGCGAAGGTGAACGAGCTGATCGCCTTGGCCGTTGCAGTCAGCCTGCGTTGTGACGGCTGTATCACGGTCCATACCGACGCCGCGATCAAACACGGCGCCACACGGGAAGAGATCGCGGAAGCACTGGGCACCGCCATTACCGTCAATGCCGGTGCAGCGCTCGTCTATTCCACCCGCGTTCTCGATGCCTATGCGGCGCATGATAAGTGACCGGTCGAAGCCTGCCGGTGGCGCCTTTCTCTCATGATGAGCATGGCCCGCCGGCCCCGCTTCGGTATCGTCAATGGAGATTGGATCATGATTTATATCGATAAAGGCCTTGCCCTGATTGGGCAGGCCGATCGCCTGGGCCTTACGTTGACGCGGATTGCTATCGCGATCGTCTTTCTGTGGATCGGCGCTTTGAAATTCGTGCCCTATGAGGCCGACAGCATCACGCCATTCGTCGCCAACAGCCCCGTTCTATCCTTCTTCTATAAGCATCCGGACCAATACAAGGCACATTTGACGCATGAGGGCCAGCTGGTACCGGAACAGCGGGCGTGGCAGCGGGATAACGACACCTATGCCTTTTCGACCGGACTTGGCATCGTCGAAATAACGATCGGTACGTTGGTCCTGCTCGGCACGGTATCTACCGTCCTTGGACTTATCGGCGCCGTGCTCGCTTTCGGGACACCCTTCGTGACGTTGTCATTCCTCATCACAACGCCGGAAGCCTGGGTGCAGCCTTTGGGCGATGCGCAATTTGGCTTCCCCTACCTCTCCGGCGCCGGCCGCTTGGTCATTAAAGACGTGGTTATACTTGCGGGAGCGCTGCTGGTGATGGCGGATTCGGCACGCAGTTTGCTGCGGCAGCGCCTCGGCATAGCCGACGTCAAGGAGTGGTCCGGCGGCAGCGCAGGACTCGAGCATTCACTCGCGACGAGCCGACGGACAAATCGAAACAGTTGACCGACATGCCCGCCGTGAAAGTCAGGAAAACAGCGACATCAAAGCCGCTGTTTTCCTGCATGCCGCTCTCAGAGCCACGCCGGCGTTAACGAACCGAACCGGTGATCGCCTGCGGTGCCGGACCGCCCATGGCCCAATCGAGCAGTTCGACCGTATGCATGACAGGCACGTCGACCGCACCACCCAGTTGCTGGATGCAGCCGATATTGCCGCTGGCTACCACTTGCGGCGAGACACGTTTGATATTGGCGGCCTTGCGGTCGCGCAAGCCTGCGGAAAGTTCCGGCTGCAGCATATTATAGGTACCTGCCGAGCCGCAGCAGATATGCCCTTCCGGAATATCCGCAACCTCGAATCCCGCCTGACGCAACAGCTTTGCCGGCAGATCCTTCAACTGCTGCCCATGCTGCAGCGAGCAGGCCGCGTGATAGGCGATGCGCAATTTCTTCGGCTCCGCCGCGACGGCGCCCAGCCGATCGAGATATTCGCTGATGTCGCAAGCCAGCGCCGATACCTGCGTGGCGCGCTCATGCCAGACCGGATCGGTCCGGAACATATAGCCGTAATCCTTGACCGTCGTGCCGCAGCCGGAGGCGGTAATGACGATCGCATCAAGCCCGTCCTGCATCATCTCACGGTGCCAGGCGTCGATATTGGCGGCGGCCGACGCATGCGCTTGATCATGCAGCCCCATATGATGGGTCAGTGAGCCGCAGCAACCGGCTTCCGGCGCAACAACCACGTCGATCCCCAATCGGTTGAGCAGGCGGATCGCGGCGGCATTGATCTGTGGCCGCAGCACCTGCTGCGCACAGCCTGCCAGCAAGGCGACGCGGCCACGGCGCTGACCCTGGGCCGGGAAGATGCCGGGACGATCGGTCTCCGCAGGCGCCGGCAATGTCGCCGGCAGCAGATCTGCCATGGCCTTCAATCTGCCGCGCAGCAGCGTGGTGATGCCCAGTCGCTTGCCCAGCCTGCCGGCCTGCAACAACAGCCGGAACAGCTTCGGTCGCGGCAGCGCGGTCGACAGGATGTTGCGCAGGAGACGGTCCAGCGGCGGTCGGCGATGTGTCTCCTCGATATATTGCCGGCCGTAATCGACCAGATGCATGTAATGCACGCCCGAGGGGCAAGTGGTCATGCAGCTGAGGCAGGAAAGACAGCGATCGACATGGGTGGTCACCGTGTCCGATGCCGGCTCGCCGCTTTCCAGCATATTCTTGATGAGATAGATACGGCCGCGCGGGCTGTCCAGTTCGTCGCCGAGCAGCAGATAGGTCGGGCAGGTCGCGGTGCAGAAGCCGCAATGCACGCAGTTGCGCAGGATCTTCTCTGCCTCCGCGACATTCGGATCGGCAAGTTGCGCCAGGGTGAAAGTCGTCTGCATATCGGCCTGCTGCTCCCTACCAGTCGGCGGCCAGGCGGCCGGGATTGAGAATACCGGCTGGGTCGAATGACTGCTTGACCCGCTGCATCAGCGACGTGAGGGCACCGGGTGCGATGACGGGCACCTTCAACCGTAGATCCTGCGGACCGCGCAACAGCGTGGCATGTCCGCCGCTCGCGGACAATGCCTGACGAATCCCCAGCGCCGCGCCGTCATCCGAACCGGATGGCATGTCGAGCCAGATCAGGCCGCCCGCCCAGTCGAGAAACCAGTTGCAACCGGGAATGAGATTGATCAGTCCAGCAACGACCGATGCACCCTGGGCCGGCGGCACCGACAGACGCCATAAGATGGCGGCGGGATCCGGCATGAAGGTCGCGACATCGCGGATCTCGCGCCAGAAGGCGAGCGAGCGCATGGAATGCAATTCTTCCGTCGCAAGGTCCGAGAACATCGCGCGCAAGGTGGCGCAGCGATGATCGACCGACGGCCCCGAGCCTTCGACACGCAGGGCCGTGACCGCCCCCTTCGCATCGCGGATCAAGTCCACGCGCGAGCGCCGCGCCATCTCCGCCGGCAGATAGCAGGCACCGCTGACATCCTGCGTGCTGCCCAGGGCCGCCGTCATCGTCCGGTTGGCCGCCTCCAGCGTCTGATCGAACAGCAGGATGGTGCGCTGTTTCTCCGGACGCGGCAGGACCTTGACGGTCACTTCAGTCAGGATCGAGAGCGTGCCGAAGGAACCAGCCATCAGTTTCGGCAGATCATAGCCGGTGACGTTCTTCACCACCTGACCGCCGGCTTTGTAGATCTCGCCCCGGCCATTGACCGCCGTGAAGCCCAGAAAATGATCGCGGGCCGCCCCCGCCTGCAGACGCCGCGGACCGGACAGGTTGCAGGCCAGAATGCCGCCGATCGTCCCCTGCCCGGCGGGCTTGCCCCAAAGCGGTCCCCAATCGGCCGGCTCGAAGGCAAGCTGCTGTTGCTGCTTGGCGAGTGCCAGCTCGATCTCGGTCATCGATGTGCCGGCGCCGGCCGTCAGCACCAGTTCGGCCGCCTGATAGCTGCGGATGCCGCTGAGCCTGTCCAGCGAGAGACGCCGCAACGACGAGTTCGGACGTCCCCAGCCCGCCTTGCTGTCCTGGCCGGCCACCTGCAAAGGCACCTTGTCGCGCAACGCATCGGCGACTACCTCTGCGACTTCAGAATCGGATACCGGTGAGATCTCGTTCATGGTCAAAAGCGCGGCAGGTCCGGATGCGGCATCTGCCCGCGATGGATATGCATGGCACCCAATTCGGCGCAGCGCCGCAAGACCGGAAAGACTTTGCCGGGATTGAGCAGCTGCTTTTCGTCGAAAGCGCATTTCAGGCGCATCTGCTGATCGAGATCGGTTTCGCTGAACATCGCCGGCATCAGATCGCGCTTTTCGACACCGACGCCGTGCTCGCCGGTCAGCACGCCACCGACCTCGACGCAAAGGCGCAGGATATCCGCACCGAAAGCCTCAGCCGTTTCCAGCTCGCCGGGCTTGTTGGCGTCATACATGATCAGCGGATGCAGGTTGCCGTCGCCGGCATGAAACACATTGGCGACCCGCAGGCCGTGGCGCACCGACATCTCCGACATGCGCGCCAGCACTTCCGGCAGGCGACTGCGCGGAATTGTGCCGTCCATGCAATAGTAATCGGGCGAGATGCGGCCGATCGCCGGAAACGCGGCCTTGCGTCCGGCCCAGAGCAGCAGGCGCTCCTGTTCCGAATTGCTGACCCGCAGCGAGGTCGAACCATTGGCTTCGGCGATGGCGCAGACCTGCGCCAGCAGATGATCGACTTCGACCTCCGGCCCGTCCAATTCGACGATCAGCACAGCCTCGGCATCCTTCGGATAGCCGGCATGAACGAAATCCTCCACCGCGCAGGTGGCCGGCCGGTCCATCATCTCCATGCCGGCCGGAATGATGCCGGCCGCGATGACATCGGCGACGCATTGCCCGCCGGCCTCGGAACTGGGAAAACCCGCCAGCAGAGCCCTTGCGGTTTCCGGCTTTCGCAGCAGCCGCACCGTGACTTCCGTAACGACGCCGAGCAGGCCTTCCGAACCGGTCAGAATCCCCATCAGGTCATAGCCATGGGCGTCGAGATGCTTGCCGCCGATCCGCAGCACCTCGCCGTTCATCAGCACGAATTCCAGGCCCAGCACGTTGTTTGTGGTCAAACCGTATTTCAGGCAATGCACGCCGCCGGAATTTTCCGCGATGTTGCCGCCGATGCTGCAGGCGATCTGGCTGGAGGGGTCCGGTGCATAATAGAATCCCCGCTCCGCCACCGCATGGCTGATGGCGAGGTTCTGGACGCCGGGCTGCACCACGGCACAACGATTGTCGTAATCGATGTCGAGAATCCGGTTGAAGCGGCTGAGACCGAGCAGGATGCCGTCGGCCAGCGGCAAGGCACCGCCAGACAGGGACGTCCCGGCGCCGCGCGGCACCACCTTCACCCCCTCGGCATGACAGAAACGCAGAATAGCCGACACCTCGGCCGTATCGCTTGGCAGCACCACGATCATCGGCGGCTGGCGATAGGCGGTGAGGCCGTCGCTTTCATAGGCACGCAAGGCGGCCGGCTCGGCGATCACAGCGGATGGCTCGATCAGGCGCCGCAAAGCTGCGACCAGTTGGGGTCGGCGGGCCAGGACGGCGGAATCGGGTTCAGGCATCTGCATGAGCGATCTTTCGGCCATCGGTCAGACCCCGAAAGTCTTAACGCATGCAATATATCAGCGCAAATGTCTTCGGCCGGGAGCTGAAAACAAAGCCAGGGCTTAAAACAAAGCCGGTGCACAAAACAAAACCGCGCCGGAAACCGGCGCGGTCATTGATCTATGCTGGCAGGTATCGAGGCTGGGTTCAGCCTTGACGTGCCTTATAGCGAGGGTTGGTCTTATTGATGATATAGACCCGGCCCTTGCGGCGCACGATGCGGCAGTCCTTGTGGCGCGCTTTCGCAGCCTTGAGAGAATTAATGACTTTCATGGTCCGGTCCTCGAATACGAAACGAGGCCGGAACATAGTGGCCGGCAGAACGCCTGTCAAGCCTGCTTCACGCCCTCTAACTGATTGAAATACTGAAAGATATAGACCAGCCCTGAACTAGCCCAGCTTACCCGCACCCATTTTTATGGCATAGAATCGATAGATTCGGAGCAATCCCGCGTCATAGGCCGCCAGCCGGCGCTGCCAGAACTCCGCCTCGGCAACGGTAACATCCGGATAATTCCGGCTGGCCGCCTGGCCCTCGGGATTGCGCACAAAGCCATCCCAGCCTTCGGTCACCAGCTTCCGGTAGCGATCCGTGATGTCCTCGCCGATCCGCAGATCGAATTTGAGGTCGCGGTAGGCCTTTTCGTAATCATCGATCGACCAGAACAGGGCCTGCTCCTGCGCCGCCGGACCGAGAACTTTTGCAAGGCGCGGATCATCAAGTGCCACTCCCTTGCCCAAGACGGTATCCACGATCGTGATTTGTCCCCGCGTCTTGAGCGAGGCCTCGATCGAGGTCAGCAGGGCCTGCTTGCCAGGGATGAGGTGCAATTTATCGGCGCAGAAAACACAATCGAACTGGCCCGCTTTGAGGCCGGCGACCTTGGGATCGTAGTAGCTGATCGCCGCCTTCTTATCCATGCCCAGTTTGACCGACAGAGCCTTGCCGGCCTCCGCCAGGATCCGATCCGGTTCATAGCCGGTGACATAGACGTCGAATTCCTTGGCGATGGTGCGCGTGCTGCTGCCAAGGCCGCAGCCGAAATCGAGGATCGACATTGTCGAATTGATGCCGAAGGGCTTGACCAGATACGAGATGTATTCGGCATTGCCCGGCCGGCCGTTGCCATCGCCCCAAATCGCCATCTGAACCTTGACAATCGGTTCTTCTAAGGGTGGCAACGGCGAAGGCGGTTTTTCCGGTGCAACAAGTTGCGGTTCTACCGCTTCAGGTATCGGCTGCGGCGGCAGCTCATAGCCCTCCCACCAAGCTTTGAGGCGCTCCTTGAACAGGGGCCTCGCTGCCGCACCAGCTGATTTCGAACGAAACAGTCCCATGCTCAGCCAGTCAAATCAAAGACTTATAATCGACAATTGATTGAACCCAATGGTATTCAGATTGCGGATAACTGCATTAGGCCGAAATGATAATCAACAAATCCTTAATATGGCAGTAACGTCGGATCCATCCAGCCTGGCCGGGCAACCGCACATCATGCCGCTCAGCCGCCATATCTGGCGCACGGTCAGCCTGGCACTGCCGGTGATGCTGTCGCGTGCCGGCCTGGTCGTCATGATCGCCGTCGATACATTCGCCTGTCGCGGTAGCAGCCAGGAGCTCGCTTTTTTCGGCGGCAGCGTCCAACCGCAGAACCTGTTGCAGAATGCCGGGATCGGCCTGTTGACCGGCACGATCGTGCTCTGTGCGCAGGCGGACGGCGCCGGCGAACAGCGGCGCTGCGGCGGTATCTGGCGGCTATCGCTGGTCATATCTGTCATTCTCGGTCTGCTCGATATCGCTGTTCTCACCGCCGGTGACGCGCTGCTGCGCCTGCTTGGCGAACCGGCCGATATCGCTGCCGGTAGCGGTGCCGCCTTGCAGATGTTCGCCATCGGCATGCCGGGCCTGATGCTGTTCGTCAGTTGCAATTTTTTCCTGGAAGGCATCAGCCGCCCGTGGCCCGGCACCATCATCATGCTGGCCGGCAATCTGCTGAACCTGGCTCTGGCCTGGCCGTTGGCCAACGGCCATTTCGGGAGAGCGACACTGTTCGGCGTCCCCCTTATGGGCGCCAGCGGCGCAGCGCTCGCGACGTCGATCACGCGCTGGGCGATGTTCTTCTGTGCGCTCGCCGTCATCCTATGCCGGCGGGATCGCGCGAGCCACGAGATCCGTCTTTTCGGCGGCTGGCAGAAGGGTGATCTGAAGCGGCTGCTTTGGCTCGGTTTGCCGCTCGCTTTGGCCATTACCTTGGAATCCAGCTGCTTTGCCTCGATGATCGTCATCGCCGGCTGGCTCGGCACGACCTCGCTCGCCACCATGCATTCGGCCATCAATCTGACCAGCCTCGTCTATATGCTGACGATCGGCCTTGCGACGGCAGCAGCGATCCGCGTGGCCAATGCGATCGGCCGGGACTCCTGGCATGACGCGGCCCGTGCCGGCTGGGTTTCGGTCGGGATGGAATTCGTGGTGATGGCCATCATCGGAACCGCCATCTTTCTTCTGGCGGTGCCGCTGGCACATGCCTATAGCGACGATGCGGCGGTGATCGTCCTGCTGGTGCCGGTGTTCACCGTCACGGCGATGATGGTGGTGATTGACGGGCTTCAAGGCGTGCTGATGGGCGCGCTGCGCGGAACGGCGGATACGTTGATGCCGACCCTCATCTACGGCCTCAGTTTCTGGGCCTTGGGCGTGCCGATCGGTTATATCTGGGGCTATCGCCACGGGTTGGGGCCGATGGCCCTGATGATGGCGCTGGCGATCTCGCTGGGCGTTGCAATGGTTTTCCTGGCTTGGCGCTTTCAGGCACTGACACGCAAACACGTTGGGTCGGCAATCCGGATAAAAGGGCGATGACAGCAAGATGAGCAGAAGCTGCGATTTTCTCATTATCGGCGGCGGCATCTCAGGAACCGCGGCCGGCTATGAACTGGCCCCGCTGGGAAGCGTGATCGTCCTGGAACGGGAGGACAGGCCGGGCTATCACGCGACGGGCCGCTCGGCCGCACTCTACACCCGCAATTACGGGCCGGATCTGGTGCGCGCCATCAGCAGCGCCAGCTTCGACTTCCTTTCCCATCCGCCGGCAGGTTTCACTGAACACGCTTTAATGTCGCCGCGCGGCGGCATGAGCGTCGCGTTCCATGGTGATGAGGACAAGCTGGACAAGGTGCTGGCGCTCGGCACGGCCGAGCACCCGATTATCGAGATCAGTCTCGATGAAGCCTTGCAGCTTGTGCCGTTGCTGCGCCGCGATCTGGTCACCCGGGCGGTGTTTGAGCCCGGCATCCTCGACATGGATGTCGATGCCATTCATCAGGGCTTCATCAGGGGTCTCAAGGCGCGGGGCGGCAATCTTGTCACCGAGGCACCCGTGACGACGCTGACGCAGCGTGGCGATGGCTGGGAAGTTCAGGCGGGCACTGAAACCTATCATGCCGCTGCCGTCATCAATGCCGCGGGCGCCTGGGCCGATGAGATCGGCCGGTTGGCCGGAGCCGCACCCATCGGCCTGGTGCCGAAACGACGAACCGCGATCCTCGTCGATCCGCCGGCCGGAATCGATATCACCAGGATGCCCATGGTCGATTTCGCCGGCGGCGAGACCTATATGAAGCCCAGTTCCGGCAAGGTCATGGCGTCGCCCGGTGATCAAACCCCGGCGGAACCGCATGACATCCAACCGGACGATATGGACGTCGCCGTGCTGGCCGACTGGCTGGAAAATCACACCACCTTGACCATCCGGCGCATCAGCCATAGCTGGGCCGGCCTGCGCAGCTTTGTCGCCGATAACCTGCCGGTGGCCGGCGCAGATCCGCTGGTCAAACAATTCTACTGGCTGGCTGGCCAAGGAGGTTTCGGGATCATGATGGCTGCCGCCTTGGCACGTGTCACCGCGGGATTGGTCAGCCAGGGACAAATTCCGGCGGATCTGGTCGCCCGAGGGATTACCGAAGCGGCGCTGACGCCTCGGCGATGCCAGCGCTGATCCGGTCGCCGATAGCGAAGATTCGCTGAACATTTGTGGAATGGACGCGTTACCGGCAGCCTGGGTGTTAAGCTGCCAATTGATGCTTGTTGATGCTTCATATGCGCAGACGTTACAGGGATGTCCCGCAAGCAGCGATTAAGGTTTTTTCAACCCGCAGGACACATAGTGGCCTCTTGATGAGAGAATGAGGTCCGTCAAATGCAGCCACGGAAAACCGGGCGGGAGCGTCGTGCATCTCCACGCTATGCGGTCAACATGCCGACCCATCTGTCGGTCCGCGGTGTCGATGTTCCATGCCGTCTCGTTGACATTTCGGCCGGCGGTGCCCTGCTGCGAACCGATCGCATGGCTCAAGTCGGGGATAAGATATCGGTCGATCTGCCGGGGCTTGGCCCCACGATCGGCGACGTCGTTCGCATCACACGATCGCATTTGGCCATAGCATTCCCTGGCCTGCTGATCATCAATGACCTGATCTACAATATGCCCCAGCCGATGTGATGGTCTGTTATTGATCCGACCAACGGCGTGTAAAATGATGCGAGCGCGCCGGTCTGACATCAAAGCGGACATCAAAGCGTTTGGTCAGCGCGGCGATTTCGAAATCCGCCATGCGTTGTTCGCCCGCCAGTTTCAGGTGAAGACGGCCCATCTCAAGCTCGACCACGATCACCGATCCGGAGGTCGTCGACATCGGGCGACATGATGCAGGCACCGCCTTGGGAGATATTGCGATAATTTGCAATGGCCAGCGTCCGCGAAACTCGTGATCGGTGAAGACCAGCATCGCCGTGCCATCAAAGTCGAAGCGCTCGAAACGGCGTTTATCCGTAGCGCCCATTGCGCCCTCGAATAACAAATGTCGAGCCCAAATTTTCCCCAGCATATCGCCAAATGGGTATCTTTTCCAGGCCGTTTCATCGAATAATGCAGGTTAACAATTTGAAATCACGCCAGATATTTATCGCCTAGCCGGGGAAATCGGCTAGGTCCGGAAAACAACCTTCTCATGCCGACGCAGTGAAAGCCCTTTCACCCGTCACGACTGATTGCTAAAAATTTCAAGGAGTAAGCCCCGGTAACGCGGTCGAGCCAAGCGGTATTGTGGCAAGTCCCCCTGGCTCGGATGGAACGGATGGAAAGCCAATTACGATCCGATGTTCTCCTGGTCGAGGACACGTTTTCCATGGCCCGGATATTCCAGGAATATCTGCGCCGCGGTTCCTATGCCGTGCGTCACTGCGATACCGGTCGCGGGGCCATCAAGGAAATCATCCGCCAGCCGCCGGATGTCGTGCTGCTGGATTTGCGCCTGCCGGATATTGACGGGTTGGAGGTCCTGCGCCACATCCGCAACAACCATCTGGCGACCGCGACCGTGGTGATCACCGCCGATGGATCGATCAGTACCGCCGTGGAAGCCATGCGCGAAGGCGCCTATGACTTCCTGGTCAAGCCCTTCAATGCCGATCGCCTGCTGATCACGCTCAGCAATGTGTTGGAACGCCGCCGCCTATCCACCATGGTGGCGACATTGAGCGGCAATTTCAGCCAATCGGAATTCTGCGGCTTCATCGGCAAGTCGCAGGTGATGCAAACGGTCTATCGCATGATCGCCGCCGCCGCATCCAGCAAGGCGACCGTGTTCATCACCGGTCAATCGGGCACCGGCAAGGAAGTGGCCGCCCAGGCGATCCACAGCATCTCGCCGCGCGCCAATGCCCCCTTTGTGCCATTGAATTGTGCGGCCGTGCCGAAAGACCTGCTGGAGAGCGCTATCTTCGGCCATGTCAAAGGGGCATTCACCGGCGCACAGGGCGATCGCGACGGGGCCGCCGCCAGCGCCGATGGCGGCACGCTGTTTCTCGACGAAATCTGCGAGATGTCCATCGACCTGCAGCCGAAGCTGCTGCGGTTTCTGCAAACCGGCAGCTTTCAGCGGGTGGGCAGCGATCGCGTCGAAAGCGTCGATGTCCGTATCCTCTGCGCCACCAACCGGGATCCGATGACCGAAGTTGCCGCCGGGCGCTTTCGCGAGGATTTGTTCTACCGTCTGCACGTGCTGAATATCATGCTGCCGCCTTTGCGCGAACGCGGCGAAGATATCCTGCAGCTCGCGCATCACCTGCTCGCGCAATACGCCCAGGAAGAAGGCAAGAACTTCACCGGCTTTACCGCTGATGCGGAACAGCTGCTGTCGGCCTATGCCTGGCCCGGCAATATACGGCAGTTGCAGAACATGATCCGTAATGTCGTGGTGATGAATGCCGGTCCCGCCGTCACCTCGGACATGCTGCCGCCTCAACTGCTCTTCCCCGAAACGGCTGCGGATACGAAGCCCTTCATGGCGATGGCCAATCTGGTGCCCGTCACGGTGCCGCCGGCAAATAACGACACCCTTCGCCGTGGCGCCATCAAACCGCTGGCCGATGTGGAACGCGATGCCATCGAACAGGCGATCGCACTTTGTGACGGCAATATTCCCCGCGCAGCAGCGGCCCTGGGCGTCAGTCCATCGACGCTCTACCGCAAGCGTCAGAACTGGCAACCGCCTATCGCAAGCTGACTGCCAAGACGTCCCGCAGGGCTTCGAATTCCCGGCGCTCCATCGCGGCCGTGTCGATCAAGTCAGGAATGAGGAGATCAATGGCGGAAAGATCCTCCCGATCGCCGGCTATTTGCAGTGATTGCGCAAGGTGCCCGGTCAGCTGCAAGCCGAAGCTCTGCGATGTACTTTTAAGCGAATGGGCATGGCGCGCCATATCCCGCCATTGCGCTGCTTGCCGGCAGGCGGTGATGTCGGCAAGGCGCTCCGCCGTCTCATCGAGAAACTGCCCTGACAGCCGCACAAAGACGTCCTGACCGATATCCTCGATGAGCTGGTCGATGATGACGCGGTCCAGCATGCCTCAATACCCCGCCGTCAGGCCGAAATCGATCGGCAGGCTGGCACCGGTAATCGGCGCCAGGTCCGGCGACGCCAAGGCAAAGATAAAGGCGGCGATTTCGTCCGCCGTGACAAACCGCGCCTTCGCTCCTTGCGGATATTTCGACAGCAGATTGCGCCGATAAGCCGCCGGATCGCCATTGCCATAGGTCTTGGCCTGAAATTCGATCATGGGCGTCTCCACATCGCAGGGACAAATGGCATTTACCCGAATGCCGCGCGGCGCCAATTCCAGCGACAGCGCTTTGGTCAGCAGGGTGATGCCGCCCTTCGATGCACAATAGATCGCGGCCCCGTTATTGCCCACCAGGCCGGCATCCGAGCTGATATTGATGATCTGACCACCCGTCTTTTCCAATTCCGGTATTGCGTATCGGCAGGCAAAGAAAGTGCCCTTCAGATTGACATCGACGACCCGGTCCCAATCCTCCTCGCTCATCGTATCGGCAGCTCCCTCAACCCAGATGCCGGCACCGTTGATCAGGAGATCCAGCCGACCTGTGGCGGCGACCGCGGTTGCCACCATGCGTTGGCAATCGCTGACCCGGGCGACATTGGTTTCGATGGCGACGGCACCTTGGCCGATTTCCCCGGCAACGGCCGCGGCCCGGTCGCCCGCAAGATCCGCAACGATCACGCTTGCGCCAGCACCGGCAAACTTTTTTGCGGTGACCCTTCCCATCCCGCCACCCCCGCCGGTGATGAGGATTGTCTTACCTTGCCAATAATCGGACGCCGTCATTTTCAATCATACTCCATGGAGGCCGAGTCACTCGGCGCCTTTATGCTCTTGAATGGTATTGCCGCCATCGACCACGATCATCTGGCCTGTGACATAGCTGGCCGCCTCGGAGGCGAGGAAGGCGGCAAGTGCCGCGACTTCCTCAGCCCGCCCCGGCCTGCCGACGGGGGTTCTATTCCCCGCTTCAATTTCCATCTTCGATGAGGAAGCGGTCCGAATCCATCCCGGTGCGACGGCATTGACGGTCACGCCCCTGCGGCCGATATCCAATGCCGCCGCGCGGGTGAAGCCGACCATCGCCGCCTTGGCTGCGCTATAGGCGGCGCTGTGCCGGAACGTGACGAGGGGACCCGTCACCGAGGCGATATTGACGATGCGCCCATACCTGCGCTTCAGCATATGCGGCAGAACGCTTCGCGTGACGAAGAAACAGGTATGCAGGTTGACATCCATGGAGCGCAGCCATTCCGCCGTATCGATCTGATCCACGCGGGAAGCCTTGGCTCGCTCACCGGTCTGAATCATACCGGCATTGTTGACCAGGATATCGATACGGCCGAAGGATTTGACAACCTTGTCAATCAGTCGCTCGACCTGACGCTCTTTGGTGAGGTCGGCGATCAGGCCGATCTTGTCATCATCCGCCGCCGCCAATTCGGCCAGGCGATCATGGATGCGCGCTGTGGTAGAGGTGATCGCGACACGCGCACCTGCGGCAGCCAAGCTTTGTGCGGTTGCAAAGCCGATCCCGTCGGCGCTCCCGGCACCGGTCACCAGTGCGACACGGCCTTTCATATTCTGCATTCTCGTCGCCATCCCCTTTCCTGCCATCCGCAGCATCGCGTTTGGCTAGACCGAACACAATTACTGCCAGATCAGCCCTGCGCCGACGCCCACTTGCTTGAGCCCCCGGTCAGCCGCTATCAATTGACGCGGATGATAGGAGTAGCGTTGAAATGGGTAATTTGGAAGCTGGTGTTCCGACCGGCAGGATCGCGGCGATGATTGAGCGTGAGAGCGATCATTATTCCCAGCGCAATCCCACCTCGAAAAAGCTGGCGGCGCAAGCCGCTACCCACTGGCATCACGGCGTGCCGATGCATTGGATGCTGGATTGGTCGACGCCCTTCCCGCTTTTCGTGGCGGATGCCGCCGGCGCCAGCCTGACCGATGTGGATGGCCATAAATATGATGATTTCTGCCTGGGCGATACCGGCTCGATGTTCGGCCATTCACCGGCACCGGTCGCCGCTGCGATCGCCGAACAGGCGCACCATGGCTTGACCTATATGCTGCCGACCGAAGATGTCATCGAGGTCGGCAAGCTGTTGGCGGCGAAGTTCGGCCTGCCCTATTGGCAGGTGGCAACCACCGCCACCGACGCCAACCGGTTTGTCATCCGCTGGTGCCGCGCCATCACCAGGCGCGATAAAGTCCTGGTCTTTCACGGCTGCTATCATGGCTCTTGCGACGATACCTTCGTGCGTCTGAAGGATGGCAAGCCGATCCATCGCCCGGGGCTGATCGGGCAGGTCTACGATGTCACCAGCCATACGAAAGTGGTGGAGTTCAACGATATCGCCGGTTTGGAAGCGGCGCTCAAGGACGGCGATGTCGCCTGCGTCATCACCGAACCGGCCCTGACCAATATCGGCATGGTCCTGCCGCAACCCGGCTTTCTCGACGCCCTGAGACAGCTCACACGCAAATACGGCACATTGCTGGTGATTGATGAGACCCACACGATTTCGACCGGCTATGGCGGCTATACCCGCGTGCACGGGCTGGAACCGGACTTTCTGACGATCGGCAAGCCGATCGCCGGCGGCATCCCCTGTTCGGTCTATGGCTGTACCGCCGAGATGGCCGAAAAGATGATAACGGCGGAAACCGAAGCCGGTCCTGGCTATAGCGGGATGGGGACGACGTTGAGCGCCAATGCGATGGCATTGAAAGCGATGCGGGCGAATCTCGAGCATGTCATGACAGAGGCGGCTTATGCGCATATGCTGCCGCTGTCGGAGCGTCTGGCACACGGCATCGAAGCCGAAATCAAGCAGCGCAATCTGCCCTGGCATGTTTCCAATGTCGGCGCCCGGGCGGAATTCGTCTGCGCAGCGGAGCGGCCGCGGAACGGCACCGAAGCACAAGCGGCGATGCATCACAAGGTGGAACTTGCGATCCATCTTTACCTGTTGAATCGGGGTGTGATCATTGCGCCGTTCCACAATATGACGCTGGTTTGTCCGGCAACCACCACCGCCCAGGTCGATCACCTGATCGCCACGGTCGGCGGTTGCCTGGATGAATTGCTGAATTGATCGGCCAGCCAATGCATGGTCCGCCGGCGCGGACTTTTGTGGCTTGCCACAACTTAAGGGTGAGAAAAATTGGGTCAGGGTAAATCTAGTAAAGGAACTGCCAGCCCGGAAATTGCCGAGCCGCACGAATGCGACGACTTTCTGGCCAAGCATCCGGAAGTCCGCTTCGTGCAGATTTTCTGGACCGGCCAATCCGGTGTGCCGCGCGGCAAGAATCTGTTGCGCCGGGATATCCGACCGATCTTCGAATATGGCCGCTTTCTGCCGGGCACCATGGGCGGGCTGGATATCACCGGCGAGGATGTCGAGGAAACCGGCCTGGTCTGGACGGATGGCGATGCCGATCGGCTGGGTCGCCCCATAGCCGGTACACTGACAAAAGCTCCCTGGCTGGGCGACGACTTCGCCCAATTGATGCTGTCGATGTACGAATTGGACGGATCGCCCAGTCTTTTCGATCCCCGCCATGTCCTGCGCGGCGTCATCGATCGCTTCAAGGAATTCAATTTGACGCCGGTGATTGCCTGCGAAATGGAATTCTTCCTGGTCGACCGCGACTCTCTGCCGGACGGCAGCAAACAGAGCCCTATCAGCGCCATCACCGGCCATCGCCAGCGCGATATCCAGGCCTATGGCCTGCGCGAATTGGACGATTTCCAACCCTTCTTTCGCGACGTCTATGCCTATGGCGAGGAAGCCGGCTTGCCGCTGGAATCCTCCATTTCGGAATATGCCCAGGGTCAGATGGAATTGGGCTTGCGGCACCGCGCCGATGCCCTGCGCGCCTGTGACGATGCCATCATCTATAAGCGCCTGGTGAAAGGTGCGGCCATACGCCACGGATTCGAAGCAACCTTCATGGCGAAACCGCATAACGACATCGCCGGCAGCGGCATGCATCTGCATGTCAGCCTGGCCGATGAGCAAGGCCATAATGCGTTTGGCAGCGAAGCGCCGGAAGGCAGCGACTTGCTGCGTTTTGCCGTGGGTGGCATGAAGGCGATGCTGGAAGATACCATGGCGGTCTTCGCACCCAATGCCAATTCCTACCGCCGCTTCCGGGCTAATTCCTATGCGCCGGTCGCGCCGACCTGGGGCGTCAACAATCGGACAGTAAGTTTCCGAGTACCGGCCGGTCCGGCCGCGTCACGGCATGTGGAACATCGCGTCTGCGGTGCCGACGCCAACCCGTATCTTGCCGTTGCCGCCCTGCTGGCCTGTGTCCATTACGGTTTGAAGAACCGCATCGATCCCGGTCCGCCGGTGACCGGCAACGGCTATGCCCATGCTGCGGAAAATGGCCATCGCCTGCCCAGCAACTGGTTCGCCGCGTTGGATATGTTCGAACAATCGGCGCGCATGAAGGACTATTTCGGCGAGCGTTTTCACCATGTCTTCACGGCGGTAAAACGCGTCGAACAGGATCGTTTTTTCAGCCGCGTGACGGAATTGGATTACGCCTGGTATCTGCGCAATGCATGATTTATCCGGATAGATTGTAAACCGTTGACGCGCTAACGCACTGTAACCCCTAGGAACCGGCTGGGAGACGGCAATCTCCCGGCCGTTATCCTTTAGCCAGCGACCTGACGCGCAAGTACCGCGACTCAGCTATACCTTGTCGTCAATTATAACGTTGTGGTAATTAGTTACCAGATTCGCGCCTAATGCGGATCAATTAAGATGTTGGGACGACGCATGCTTGGGATCTTTTCCCGCCGGAAACAAACGCGAGTGACCGTCGGTACGCGCTACCACAATGCCGATATGTCGCTGCTTGTGTGGGAGGTAGCGTCGACTTTTAACGGCATCGACGGCACGCCTTATGCTCATATTTTCTGTGTCAACGACACCAGCCGGCGCAAGACGGTGGCACAAAGCGCCTTGGAATCCGGTGTTCAGTACAAACGTCTGGTCCAGGCCGTCGAAACCGGCGCCTGAAACTCCCCTTGTCGATGGTCGTTTGCTAGGCTGAGTTGGCGGGCCGATCCGCTGAAATCCGGCTTTGACTGTCGCTTTATTGGCTGCTGGCGGATGCTGGGGATTTGAACGCCTTGTAATCGATCCGGTCGCCCTTATGGATTCCCAATTGATCCGTAATGCCGGCATTCACTTCCAGCACCCCCCGGATATAGCTGTCCGATGGAATCAGTGCCTCGGAAAGCGGTTGCGCCCGCTTGACGATCTGGGTGATCCGGCCATCGGCTGCGATGAAGATCATATCCAGCGACAGATAGGTGTTCCTCATCCAGAAGGTCACGGCCTGATCCTGGGGATAGATGAACAGCATCCCGGCATTGGACGCCATTTCGTCACGGAACATCAGCCCGCGCGCCCGTTCATCCACATCGTCGGCGATCTCGACATTGAAGGGATAGTCCTTCGTCGCCGTATGGATAACCAGCATGTCGCGCGTGAAAGCCGCCGCCGGGCTTGCCGACGACCATTGCATCGCTGCCAATAGCAGCCAGAACACGAAGCCAAGCCGGGCGGAAAGATTGACATGTCGCATCATTCGCCGACATTCGGCCCGGCTTGACATTAAGTCAATACCTGCTTGGATGGCGGGCATAGTCGCGACCGTATTTGTCGGAGAGGGAACAAGCGATGGATCTGACGGGAGAATATCGCATCGGCGCGCCACGCGAAGTGGTATGGGCGGCGTTGAACGATCCGGCAATTCTGAAGGCCAGCATTGCCGGCTGCGACGAGTTAACCCGGACCTCCGACACCGAGTTCACCGCCCGTGTCATCGCGAAAATCGGTCCGGTCAAGGCCGGATTCGGCGGCAAGGTGACGCTCAGCGATATCGATCCGCCCAACGGCTATACCATCACCGGCGAAGGCCAAGGCGGCGCTGCAGGCTTTGCCAAAGGCAGCGCCAAGGTGCATCTGGAATCGCAAGAGGGCGGCCATGCCACCTTGCTGAAATATGCCGTGGCTGCCCAGATCGGCGGCAAGCTGGCACAGATCGGCTCACGGCTGGTTGAAGGCAGTGCCAAAAAGATGGCGGACGAATTCTTCGCCGCCTTCACCGAACAGGTGCAGGCAACGACACCGGCGACGGCAACGGCCATCCCAGCGCCGGCGGCGGAAACGGTGGTGTCCGGCCTCGATCAGGCCTTGCAGCAAATGAGCTCCGGCGACGTCCAAGCGACAGCCGAAGCCGCCGCCGCGCCGATCCCGTCCGATCTGGCTTCAGCCGAGGGCAAGTCATCGGGCCTGAGCAAGCCGCTGGTCATTCTCGGCAGCATCGTCATCGTCTTGCTGCTGGTGATCCTGGCCCTCTCCTATAAGAGCTAGGCCAAGTCGTTTTAATCCGCCGGCGGTTCGAAATCCGGCGGCGACAACCCGCCCAGGCAGCGATCGGTCGGCGCTTGCGACGGCCTATCGAGAAAGGCGTCCGCCAGCCGCCCGGCGCAATCGTCATTGCCAAGCACATCATGGCCGATGCCCTGAAATTCAAAATAGAAGCTGTTGATCAGGGAGGCTGACGCCAACCGGGCATATTGCGGCGGTGTCACTGGATCATAGACTCCCGTCAAAATTAACGCCGGCAGCGTGCTGCTGACGGGCTGCGTCAACCGTCGATCCGGCGGCGGCTGGACCCAGACTGGACAGACCGGCGCCGGATCATCCTCGGCAAATTCGCGAAGCAGCGGATAGGCCCGATAATTGGCGCGTGTCTTGTCGAGGTCGTTGAAAGCCGTGTCTTCCAGACAATCGATCGTCGTCGCCATGGCATCGCCCCAATCCGGACGATCATTCACATTCGCCAACAGGTCGTCGATTTCCGGCTTGATTTGACGCGTCAGATTCCGATCGAAGATATCGATGATCTGCGGCACGCGCTCGATATCCCGTCGATTGTACATGTTGAAGAAAAGATGGCCGAGCAGCGTCTCACCGGTAAAATCGAAATGCAGCGGGGCGCCGGTATTCGGGTCCCGCGTGTCGATCGGCAATGGAGAACCATTCAGCCGGTCGACCAGGCGCTGCAGCCTGCCTGCCAGATCGGGGTACCAGCCGCGGCAATGCCGGTCCTGGGCACAGCCATCCAGAATCATCCGAAAGGCACGATCCGTCCGCCATGCATCGTCTTCCAGGAAATGTATCTGCGGTGGATAAACCGAATCCAGAATGACGCTGCGGATATCGTCGGGGAAATCCCGCATATAGGTGAGCCCAAGCCGCGTTCCATAGGACAGGCCGTAAACGTTCCAGCGCGGCAGGCCGAGGGCGTGAAAGATGTCATGCAGATCGGCGGCACTGGCGGCCGTGGTATAGGCGGCCGGGTCGTGTCCCTCGCGGTACAAGCGGGCCAGGCAGGCTTTACCGGCATCCCGCTCGGCCGCCTCGGACCGCGCATGATCATTGCCGAAGGTCAGCCCGCGGATATTGAGCGCCGCCAGTTCGGGGCAATCGGCCCGCGGCTCGGTCATGCCCACGCCCCGCTGGTCGAACAGGACTAGATCCCGGTGCCGCAGCCAGGGATTGTCAGCAAGATAGGTCCACCAATAGCCGATCCGGTCGGCGTCGACCCAATCTCCATCGCCCGGCCCGCCCGACAGATAGACCACGGCATCGTCATGCTGGCGATCCTTCGGCGTGGAAATCACCACAACCGGCAGATCCAGCATCATCCTTTTGGATGATGGCCCGACCGATGACGACCCGAGCGGCGCCCGGGCACGGCCGGCCGCACCGGTCAGGTTTCCCGGCGACTGCCGGCCGCCCGCAGAGGATGGATCGACCGAAAGAGCCGCCGAACGCTGTTCCGGCACCTGGATACGATAGCAGGAGACCTTATGATCGGCCGGCACTTTGAACCAGCAATCGACGCGCCGGATGGCCGGACCATCCGCCAGCGCCGTCCTGTCATTCGGCAGGCAGACGCCGAACAGCGCCAGGATCGCCGCCATACCGATGAATTTGCCCCATCCGACCCGGTTAAGGCAGGCCATTATCCAGATCCTCTCAAGGTCACGCGTCTCGCATATCCAGGGCTGACGGCAATCATCGGACCGGCATCTTGAAGAGGCCCGTTATGCACCGCAAGCAGCTTTTCCAATTTCATAAGTCCCGCTAAACTCCCGGCTCTTCTGGGGATTTGTGATGTCAGTATCGACGCAAGGTCGCGGAAAGCGGATCTGGCTGGTGGCCGCGACGGCAGCGATCTGCGTTGCAATTGCCGCTGCCATCTTCTGGCGCGCGCCGTTGGCCGGCCAAATAGGAGAGATGCTGGTCATACGCCAATTCGGGATCGGCGCCAACATCGACGTGGGTGATATCGGCCCGCGGAACGCATGGCTGGCGCGTTTGTCATTGGGCGATCAGCAGGAACTCCAGCTGCGCGATATTCATCTCGATTATGAATTCGACAATTTCGGCATGCCGGATCTGCAGCGTATTGAAGTGGGTCAGGCGGATATCCGCGCCAGCTATGATGGAAGCTTTCATTTCGGCGGCCTGGACCGCCTGCTTGCGCAATTGAACGGCAACGGATCCGGGAGCGCTACATCCCATCCGATCGTCATTCTCCACCATGTGAAGCTGTTTTTGCAGACGCCGATCGGCGAACAGCAAATCGACGGCATGGCCACCTATGACAAGGATACCCTCTTCACCAACCTGAACTGGGTTGAGGGTGACAATGCCGCGCGATTCAACACCACGGCAACGATCCGCACACTTTCAAGCGATCCGCGCCCGGAAGGGCAATTGCAGGGTGCCGTCACCGCGGACTCGGTCCTGTGGAAACTGCTTCCGGGCCTGGCACCAAAGGACGGATTGATCAGCATCGATACCTCGCTGACAGGCGGCGGCGATACCGGCGTACCGCGCCTGCAATTCAGTCTGTCGATGCAGGGGCTGCAAATCGAGGCCCTGGCAGCGGCACCGATCGATGGGCGCATCGGGGGTGTCCTGCAGATGGCCGGCGATGAAAGGATGCCGCCGCAGCAGATACCCAGCATCTCCTTTCATGATCTTTCCGCTGATCTCAAGGGCGGAATCTCCGCCAGTTTCATTGGAAAAATCACCAATGGCCAGGGAACGCTCGATCTGCGCGGCGAAAAGCCTGTCCTGACGGCCGATATCGATGTCGGAGCCAGGGACCAGGCGCTGATGCTGGGCAACGTGACCCTGAAAGAGCCGACGGCGGATCTCAAATTGCATCTGACCTATGACGGCACAAATCTGGTCGTCATGCCGCGTGATGCCGGCAAGCTGACTGTCCTCGACCTCACCAATATGCCGGTAACTTTGCCGGATCTGCTGACCCTGCCGATCCGGCCGGAGGGTACTCAGCTGACCCTGGCATTCGCGGATGATGCCGCGACGCCGCTCAGCCTCAAACTGGCTCTGGGCGATATGCAGACCAGATTCATTCCCCAGGGCTTGAAGGATCCGGTCGATCTCGCGCTCTCAGGCATGAAAGTCGTCTTAAGCAACGATTCGCTAGGCGTGCTTGCCGGCCATGTCACGCTGCCCCGGCTACAGATCGGTCAGCGTGACCGGAGCGCCACGATCGGCGATCTCCAGGCCGATTTCAACGGCAAGCCGGATCAGTCGACTGGCACGGTCTCCGTGACTGCCGGCGTGATCGATCTGCACCAAATAGCCCTCCCCTTGCGCGGCACCGCCAAATTGACTGCCAAGCCGGGACGCGTTGACCTGACCGGGACGCTCGCGGATTTGAAAGAACATGCGAACCTTGCCGTCAGCGGGAATCTGGATCTCAAACGCGGGACCGGGCACGGTCATATCGATCTGGCACCCCTGACTTTCTCCAAGGATGGCTGGCAGATCGGCGATCTTCTGCCGAACCTGCGATCTTACAGCCGTAACGTCGACGGCAGCATTGCCCTGAAGGGCGACGTCGATCTCACCGCCGACGGCAGTTTGAACTCGGATCTGAAGCTGGCGATCGTGAATCTCTCCGGCGAGGTCGGCCCTGTCGTCTTCCAGAACGTCAACGGTGTCGTGACCATCGATCATCCTTGGCCGCTTTCAACCGCACCGGACCAGAGTCTTGCCGTCGAGCAGGTCGTGATCGGCTTACCCTTCACGGACGGCCTGATCCGCTTCGATGTCAATGACGGCAAAAGCGTGAAGATCGATTCCGGCACACTCAGTCTCGCCGGCGGCCAGGTCACCCTGGAGCCGACCGTGATGGCGACGGATGCCCCGGTTCAGCAATTGAATCTCGATGTCGACCGGTTGGGGGTCGATGAGTTGTTTCGACTGATCGGCATCGCCGGCCTGTCCGGCGAAGGCCAGATTTCCGGCACCATCCCGGTCAGCCTGTTCCCCACCGGCGTGGTGATCAAGGATGCCAAGCTGGCATCAACCGGGCCGGGAAAATTGAAATACGACAAAGCCGCCGCACCGGCGGCCGTCCAAGGCGCCGGAGATAGCGTCCAGATGGCGTTGGATGCCCTGTCGGACTTCCATTATAAGGAGCTGGTCCTGACCTTGCAGCGGCAGCTGACGGGCGACGCTGCCCTGGGCTTGCACATCAGCGGCGCCAACCCCAGTTTCTATAACGGTTATCCGGTCGAGTTCAATTTTACGGCAACCGGGCGCCTGGACGAGGTCCTACGCAAAGGCTTGGCCGGGTATCAACTGCCCGCTATGATCGAGCAAAGGTTGCAGGATTTCAGATAGGCCAATAATGCAAGGAGGGCGAAGGTGGCGCCGATTATGACGCGTGACGAGGACCCCCGCAGCGCGTTGGCGGCCAGCCGGGTAATGGATAGGCCATCTTTCATTCACCAAGCCAGATCAGGTTTCGGCGCCCTTTTTTTTGCCTTCCTGCTCTCATCGACCTTGGCCGGATGCAGTCCGACAGTAAAGGTCGAGGCCCCCGATAAACCGATCGTGATCAACCTGAACGTCAAGATCGAGCAAGAGGTCAGGGTCAAAGTCGATCGGGATGTCGACAGCCTGGTCCAATCCAATCCCAACCTGTTCTAGTCCGAAGAGAGGTCGATCATCATGATAGTGGCCAAGTTGCAGAAGCTCCGCAATCTGCGCCTCCTCATGGGCGGCTTGGTCGTGACGCTTGGTCTTGCCCTGGCTTTGCCCGCCTTGGCCGAAACGCTTGACGGCGCACGCGCGAAGGGCTTGATCGGCGAGCGCCCGGATGGCTATGTCGGCATCGTCAGCAGCGCTGCCGGCCCTGACATTCAGACCCTGGTCAACAACATCAACGGGCAACGGCGGGCGAAATACGAACAGATCTCCAAGCAGAAAGGCGTCCCTGTCGAACAGATCGGCGCCATCACCGCCGAAAAAATCATCACCGAACATCTGCAGCCGGGCTGGTATTACATGGATGCCAGCGGCAAATGGGTCAAGAAATAGGCTTCCACCGCATGGCCGATCCGCAAAGTCCCTTAGCGTCCAGATCCTTGCCGGCATCCATCGAAGATGCCGTCGCATTGCTGAAGGACGGCCAATATATCGCCGATCGCAGCCTGGCCACGGCGGTGTTCCTGGCCCTGAAGTTGAAGCGACCCTTATTCCTCGAAGGCGAGGCCGGCGTCGGCAAGACCGAGATCGCCAAGGTCTTGTCCGCCACACTCGGTCGCCGCCTTATCCGCCTGCAATGCTATGAAGGGCTGGATATCGCTGCCGCGGTCTATGAGTGGAATTACGCCCGGCAGATGCTGGAAATCCGTCTCGCCGAAGCAACCCATACGGAATCCCGGGATCAGATCGCCGCCGATATCTTTTCCGATCGCTTCCTGATCAAACGACCCCTGCTGCAAGCGCTGGAACCCGACCCGGCCGGCGCGCCTGTCCTGCTGATCGATGAATTGGACCGCACGGACGAGCCCTTTGAAGCCTTCCTGCTGGAAGTCCTGTCCGATTTCCAGGTGACGGTCCCGGAAATCGGCGTAATCAAGGCGGCCGAACCGCCGATCGTCATTATCACCTCCAACCGGACACGGGAAATCCACGACGCGCTGAAGCGCCGCTGCTTTTACTATTGGGTCGATTATCCCGATGCCGAGCGCGAATTGGCGATCCTGCGCGCCAAGGTGCCCAACGCCGCCCAGGATTTGTCGCGTGAAGTCGTGGCCTTTATCCAGAAGCTGCGCCAGCTCGATCTTTATAAGCTGCCGGGGGTCGCGGAAACGATCGACTGGACCGACGCACTGGTGCAATTGGATCAGGTCGCGCTCAATCCCAAGGCCATCGATAACAGCCTCGGCGCGCTGCTGAAATACCAGGACGATATCGCCCGCATCCGCGGCAGCGAAGCAGCCCGCTTGCTGGATGAGGTGCGCGCCGACATGTTGGCGCGCTGACCGACATGACGACATCCGCCACCGTACAGCCGGAGAGACGGCCGGATAACCGGCCGGGGCGGCTGGCCGACAATATCATGTACTTTGCCCGCACCTTGCGGGCGGCCGGCTTGCCGATCGGCCCCGGCAAGGTCATTGCCGCCATCGAAGCGCTGCAAGCCGCCGGCATTGGCAGCCGCGATGATTTCTATTGGACCCTGCATGCGGTCTTCGTGCAGCGCCGCGAGCACCGCGATATTTTCGACCAGGCCTTCCACATTTTCTGGAGAAACCCGCAATTCCTGCAGCGCATGATGTCGATGCTGCTGCCCAGCATGACCATCGACCAGCCGGATCCGGCCAAGGAGCGGGAAATCAGCCCGCGACTTGCCGAAGCCTTGCAGCGCGATCTCGACGACGACACGGTCGAAACGATGGAAGCGGAGGAAGAACTTGAGATCGATGCCGCGCTGACCTATTCCCAGCGGGAACTTTTGCAGCAAACCGATTTCGACAAGATGACCAATGCCGAATTGCAGGAGGCAAAGAAAGCGATTGCGCAGCTGCGTCTGCCGATCATGGAAGTGCCGACCAGGCGGTTCTGGCGCGACGAGCACGGCCGGCTGGTCGATATGCGCGCCACCTTGCGGGCCAGCCTGCGCCATCACGGAACGATTCCGCTACGGTTGAAATCTTCCAAGCGGCGGCATCCTCCATTGGTCGTGCTTTGTGATATCTCCGGTTCGATGAGCCGTTATTCGCGGCTGGCCTTGCATTTTGTGCATGCCATCACGAATGACCGGGACCGCGTCCATACCTTCCTGTTTGGCACGCGGCTCAGCAACATCACGCGGCATCTGCGTCATCGCGACGTCGATGTGGCGCTCGACCGGGTGTCGCAGCATGTCATGGATTGGTCAGGCGGCACCCGTATCGGTGCCTGTCTCGCCGAATTCAACCTGAAATGGGCACGCCGCGTCCTGGCCCAGGGAGCTGTCATCCTGCTGATCAGCGACGGGTTGGATCGCGACGGCGCCGACGGGTTGGAACGCGAAATCATCCGGCTGCACCGTTCCTGTCGTCGCTTGATTTGGCTTAACCCGCTTTTACGTTATGATGCCTATGAGCCGATCAGTCAGGGTGCTAGCGTCCTGATCAAGCACGTTGACGATTTCCGGCCAATTCATAATCTGAACAGTATGCGCGATCTGACAACGGTCCTCAGCGATGACCGGCCCCAACATCAGATGCCGCGCCGATCCTACCCCTTGCCAGGAGGGCTTGCCGCATGAACACCGACCAGGACATCCTCGCCATCGCCGCCGATTGGAAGAAAGACGGCCAGGCCGTCGCTCTCGCCACCGTTACCAGCACCTGGGGCTCGTCTCCCCGTCCCGCCGGCAGCCAACTGGTCGTGGACGCGAATGGCCGCATGATGGGTTCCGTCTCCGGCGGCTGCATCGAAGGTGCCGTCGTCAAGGAAGCACTGGAGGTGATGGAGGACGGCAAGCCGCGCCTGCTCGATTTCGGCGTCACCAATGAACAGGCCTGGGAAGTCGGCCTGGCCTGCGGCGGCAAGCTGCAGGTCTATATCGAACGTGTGGATTAAGCAGGCACCCGATGCAGCTCTCACTTCTCAAGGATGTCCTGAAGCTCAAGGCGGACGGCAAGGCCGCGGCCCTCGTTACCGATCTTGCCTCGGGCCAGCAGGACATTGTCACGGCTGAACAAGACGGTGCGCATCTCAACCTGTCGGCAACCGATCTTGCGCATATCCGTCAAGCCCTGATCGATGATCGCAGCGGCGAAATGGAGGCGACCGGCCGACGCCTGTTCGTGCAGGCGCATAATCCGCCGGCCCGGCTGATGATCGTCGGCGCCGTCCATATTTCGCAAGCTTTGGCGCCGATGGCCGGGCTGGCCGGATATCAGGTGACCGTCATCGATCCACGCCGTTCCTTTGCCAGCGATCAGCGCTTTCCTGGCGTCGATCTGCGCGCAGATTGGCCGGACGAGGCCTTGGACGTTCTGCAACCGGACAGCCGCAGTGCCATCGTCACGCTGACGCATGACCCTAAACTCGACGACCCGGCACTGATCTCTGCACTACGCTCGCCGGCCTTCTATATCGGTTCGCTGGGCAGCAGGAAAACCCATGCGGCGCGCCTGCACCGACTGCGCGAGGCCGGCTTCGTCGATACCGATCTTGAGCGCATCCATGGTCCGGCCGGTCTCGATATCGGCGCCAAATCGCCGGCCGAGATTGCCGTCTCGGTGCTCGCGCAATTGACGGCGGCGCTGCATCACCGGCCGACCCGCTGACCGCAGATGATCTTCGGCGCCCTCCCCTTGCAGGACTGTCTCGGTGCCATCCTGGCGCATGCCGTGCGCGCGGGCGACCAGCTGTTCAAGAAAGGACGTCGCCTCAGCGCGGATGATCTTGCCGCTTTGGCCGCCAGTGGTCGGCAAAGCATCATCGTCGCGCGGTTGGAGCCGCAGGATGTCGGTGAAGACGAAGCGGCCGAGATGTTGGCGCAGGCCGTGGCAGGGTCCGGTATCCGCGTCGACCCACCCTTCACCGGCCGGGCCAATCTTTTCGCCGAAAGCGATGGACTGCTTTGCCTGGACGAGGATTTGATCGACGCCATCAATGAAATTGACGAATCCATGACGCTGGCGACGATCGCCAACCGGCAGCCGGTCACGACCGGGCAAATGGTCGCGACGGTCAAGATCATCCCCTTCGCCGTGCCGCGGACGATGCTGGACCAGGCCTGTGCCGCTGCGGACGATATCGTCAAACGCGATGCGAAATTGCATGTCGCACCGTTTCGGCCTCGCCGCATCGGCCTTGTCCAAACCATGCTGCCGACCGTCAAGGAAAGCGTTCTCGACAAAACCCGCGAGATCACCGCACGCCGCATCGGCGATCTCGGCTGCACGCTGAGCGGCGAGCAACGATGCCGGCACGAGGCCGATGCCTTGCGTGCCGCGATCGAAGCGAGCTTTTCAGATGGCGCCGATCTGCTGCTGATCCTTGGCGCCAGCGCCATTACCGATCGGCTGGATGTGATACCGGCGGCCATCACCTCGCTGGGCGGCCACATCGAGCAATTCGGCATGCCCGTCGATCCGGGCAATCTGCTGCTTTTGGGGGCGATCGACGACCGGCCGGTGATCGGCCTGCCCGGCTGCGCCCGCTCGCCGAAACGCAATGGCGTCGACTGGGTGCTGCAGCGCCTGATTGCCGACCTGCCGGTCACCGCCCGCGACATCCGTCGGATGGGGGTCGGTGGTCTCCTCGGCGAAATTCCCAGCCGACCGCAGCCGCGCCTGGGCGGCAAACTAGTGGAAACCAGCCGGCCGCAGATTGCCGCCGTGATCCTGGCCGCCGGACAATCCAGCCGGATGGGCCGCAACAAACTGCTCCTCAAACATGACGGTAAACCGCTCTTGTGCCATGTCATCGATCAAGCCTTGTCGCTTGGCCTGGCCGATATCGTGGTGGTTGGCGGACATCAGGCCGATACAGTCAAAAAAGCCATTGGCGACCGGCCCGTCCGCTTTGTCCTGGCACCCGATTATGCCAGCGGCATGAGCGCCTCGTTGAAAACCGGGATCGAGAGTTTACCCCCTGCCATCGATGCCGCGATGATTCTGCTCGGCGACATGCCGCAAGTTTCCGGTGCGTTGCTGCAACGGTTGATTAGGGCCTACAATCCTCTCGAAGGCCGTGCCATCGTGCTGCCGGTCCATGACGGCAAGCGCGGCAATCCGGTGCTGTGGGACCGCCGCTTTTTCGAGGACATGCGACAGCTTGCCGGTGATGTCGGTGCCAGGCACCTGATCGGCGAACATACGGATCTGGTTGCCGAAGTCGCGGTCGATGATATCGCCATCCTCCGCGACATCGACACGCCGGAAGCTTATGCACAGCTACAACAGGATGCCGTGAAATGAGCGCATCTCTCTATCATGAAGCATTGGTGCAACGCGCCAAGACGGCACATGGCAAGGGACGCCTCGACAAACCCAGCACCAGCATCACCCTCGACAATCCGCTCTGCGGCGACCGGGTGACGATCGATATCAGCACTACCGATGGACGGGTTGACCATATCGGCCATGTGGTGCGCGGCTGCATTCTGTGCGAAGCGGCGGCGGCGACGATCGCGGAGTTCTGTCAAGGCCATGATCCCGCCGGCATACGCTCGATCCTGCCGGCGATCCGAAGCATGATGCGTGACGGTGCCGCACCACCGGCGGATTGGCCATGCCTTGATATTTTCACGCCGGTGTATCAGGCAAAAAGCCGGCGCGATTGTGTCCTGCTGCCTTTCGAGGCTTTTGAAAAAGCGCTCGACGCGGCGTTCTGACGGCTAGTTGCTGGATTGCACGGCCTTATGCCGGCAAGGCGGCGAGGAATTTCAGTACCGTCTCCGGCATGCCATGCTGCATCAGATCGTTGTGGCCGGCCTGTGCCGGAAAGAAACCGGTTTTCGGCTCATTGGCGCGATCGAAGACGGCGCGGCCGAAGCGGATGGCCGTCGTCAGATCGTTCTCGCCGTGAATGACCAGCAATGGCATGCGAACCCGGTCGATCTTGTCGATGGATGCGAATTTGTCGCGGATCAGGCGACCGAAGGCCATATATGGATAGCGTGCCCAGGCCGACAGATACGTCGATGCCAGGGGCGCTTCGAGAATCAAGGCCAGCGCCGGCCGCTCGACACCCATTTGAATCGCGACAGCGGTGCCGAGCGATTCACCGAACAGGATCAAGCGGGCGGCGTCGACGCCCTGTTGCGACAGGAAATCCAGATTGGCTCGTGCCGTTGCATAGAAGCTTTGTTCGCTGCATAGACCAGGATTGCCGCCATAGCCCGGATAACCCACCAGCAAGATGCCATAACCGGCATCGAGATACGGCAGCACGCGTTCGACGCGGCCGCCTATATTGCCGGCATTGCCATGAAAATAGATGATGGTGCGGCCGTCGTTGCGATGTGCGGGTGCGTACCACGAGATAAGCTCGGTCCCGTCCGGCAGTTTGATAGTGACGGCTTGAAATTGATCGGCGCCGTTTGTCTGCTGCAGGTCCGGTCGATCCGCCGATGCAGGAAAAATCAGACGCCGCTGCATCAGATAAAGCGACAGCAATATCACCGCATAAACGACGACCAGTATCAGCAGGCCATCACCTAGAAACGACATTTACATCTACCTTACTGTCCGTCTTGCTTTCGCCCGGAACCATAGGCCTCAAATCGCAAGAATGCCGCCTGCCCCTCGGTACGGCACCAGATTCGCTGCCCGCTCAGACCATGATCCAGATATTCATTGTCGACCGCCGTTGCTGCGGCGATCCGCGTGCGTCGGTGTTCCTCTTCCGTCGGCTTGTCGCGTGCCAGCAGATCGGTACGCATCTCACGAAACCCCTTCCCAGCCAAGGGGGATATCAAATTGCAATATTCCAGCAGGCCGCCGTCATAATACATTTTGTAAAGATCGGGAAACTTCTGGCCATCGATTGTGGCTCCTGTCTCGTCGGACATGGCGGGCGATGTCATGAACAATGGGGCCAGGAAAAAGATGACGCATAGACGGGCTGCCGGCAGCCGGGCTTCCATCCCAATGCGAATGCTGGTCATGCAGTAAGCTTCCTTGAATGCCAGCCAGTGGGCAGCCGTTATTCCCCCCAGCAGACTGAGCCATGGCTTGCCAGATGACAAGGCATCTGAAACCATGCCGCCGGACGAATCAGGCCTATGAATTTGGAGATCCAGAATGGACGTACGTGCGGCAGTGGCAACGGAAGCCGGCAAGCCTTTGAGCATCGAAACGGTGCAGCTTGAGGGCCCCCGTTCTGGGGAGGTTTTGGTTGAGGTTAAGGCGACGGGTCTGTGTCACACGGACTATTTCACGCTGTCCGGGGCGGATCCGGAGGGG
>LNAP01001937.1_pt1 | contig 30406 bp, 31 predicted proteins | sample 602601 | NCBI WGS metagenome assembly LNAP01 (sample SAMN02440304, study PRJNA202911) | soil metagenome | biome: Subtropical and temperate rainforests or woodlands; isolation source: soil samples (1 kg each in a 20% v/v slurry with milli Q water) were... ...
CCACCACCTGGCTGCGCGCCGCCAGCACCCGGGCCTCGACCTGCTCGCCAGCCAGCGCGCCGGCGACGAACCAGGTGCGCCCGCCTTCGTGGGCGATACCGCGACCGTCGTGGGCCAGGCGCTCGATGGAGAGGAGCTGCTTCTTGCCTACCGGCAGTTGCGCGGTGCGTACACCGCCGCTCGGCTGGAAGCGCAGCCCTGTGTTGCGTTTGGCCATCAGGCGACCTGCAGATTCAGTGTAGGGTGCGCCAGGCGCACCGGAAGGAAGTCGTTGCGCAGCCTTGCGGCTGCGCCGTCACGCTCAGCCCTGCGGGAAGTCGTAGACCCCGGTGGACAGGTAGCGGTCGCCGCGATCACAGATGATCGCCACCATCACCGCGTTCTCCACTTCCTGCGACAGGCGCAGCATCGCCGCCACCGCCCCGCCGGAGGAGACGCCGCAGAAGATGCCCTCCTCGCGCGCCAGGCGGCGCATGACGTCCTCGGCCTCGCCCTGCGCCATGTCGATCACCCGGTCGACGCGGCTGGCATCGAAGATCTTCGGCAGGTACTCCTGCGGCCAGCGGCGGATGCCGGGAATCGCCGCGCCTTCCTGCGGCTGCAGGCCGACGATCTGCACCGCCGGGTTCTGCTCCTTGAGGTAGCGCGAGGTGCCCATGATGGTGCCGGTGGTGCCCATCGAGCTGATGAAGTGGGTGATGGTCCCGCCGGTCTGGCGCCAGATTTCCGGACCGGTGCTCTCGTAGTGGGCCTGCGGATTGTCCTGGTTGCCGAACTGGTCGAGCACCTTGCCGCGGCCCTCGGCCTGCAGCTTCAGCGCCAGATCGCGGGCGCCTTCCATGCCCTCGGCCTTGCTCACCTGGATCAGCTCGGCGCCGTAGGCGCTCATCGCCGCCTTGCGCTCGGCGCTCATGTTGTCCGGCATGATCAGGATCATCCGGTAGCCCTTGATCGCCGCAGCCATGGCCAGGGCGATGCCGGTGTTGCCGGAAGTGGCCTCGATCAGCGTGTCGCCGGGCTGGATGTCGCCGCGCAGCTCGGCATGGCCAATCATCGACAGCGCCGGGCGATCCTTCACCGAGCCGGCCGGGTTGTTGCCTTCCAGCTTGACCAGAAGGGTGTTCGAGGTCTTGCCCGGCAGGCGCTGCAGGCGCACCAGCGGGGTGTTGCCGACGCAGTCGGCGATGGTGGGATACTGCACGGTCATGGGAGCCAGCTCTTCGCAGCGCGGACAGGGGGCGCCCATGATAGCGGCAAACGCGCCGGGCCGATAACACGGCAAGGCTGGTCGATATTCCTTGTAGCTATAATAAGAAGCACAGCGCGGCGGACGCCTCGTCGCCTCGACCGCCGCCCGTGAACTGCACCCTTGTTCGCCCCCGGCAAGACGCTACACTGCCGCCATCCCCTTGCCGCGGAGGCGCTGCGTGTTCGACAAACTCGGGATCAAGGGCCGCGTCCTGCTGCTGTCCCTGCTGCCCACCAGCCTGTTGGCGCTGGTGCTCGGTAGCTACTCCACCTGGACCCATCTGTCGCAGATGCACAGCCAGCTCGTCGAGCGCGGCCAACTGGTGATCGAGCAGCTGGCGCCGCTGAGTGCGCGCCTGCTGGTGGCGCGCGATATCCCCCTGCTCGAACGCCTGGCGGGCCAGATCCTCGAGCAGCCCGACCTGCGCGCCATCACCCTGCTCTCCCCGCAAGGCGAGCGCCTGGTGCATGCGGGTCCACGCATGCGCACCAGCGCACCGCCGCGCGATCCTCAGCAACTCAGCCTGGTCAGCAGTGCCGAGGCCACGCGCTTCCTGCTGCCGGTCTACGGCCTACACCGCCAGCTCGGCGGCCATGCGCCCGTCGAGGAGGATGGCCGCCTGCTCGGCTGGATCGAGCTGGAGCTGTCCCACCAGGGCACTTTGCTGCAGGGCTACCGCAGCCTGCTGACCAGCCTGCTGCTGACCGTCGCCGGACTGATCGTCACCGCCCTGCTCGCCTTGCGCATGAGCCGCACGATCAGCCGGCCACTGCAACAGATCAGCCACGGCGTCGCGCAGATCCGCGACGGCCAGCTGCAGACCCGCCTGCCGGCGCTCGGCAGCCATGAACTGGACGAGGTGGCCAGCGGCATCAACCGCATGGCCGAGTCGCTGCAAAGTGCCCAGGAGGAGCTGCAGCACAACGTCGAACAGGCCACCGAAGACCTGCGCAACACCATGGAAACCATCGAGGTGCAGAACATCGAGCTGACCATGGCGCGCAAGGAGGCCCTGGAGGCCAGCCGGATCAAGTCCGAGTTCCTCGCCAACATGAGCCACGAGATCCGCACCCCGCTCAACGGCATCCTCGGCTTCACCAACCTGCTGCACAAGACCGGCCTCGACAGCCGTCAGCAGGACTACCTGCTGACCATCCAGAAGTCGGCCGACAACCTGCTGGCGATCATCAACGAGGTCCTCGACTTCTCCAAGATCGAGGCCGGCAAGCTGGTGCTCGAGCAGGCGCCGTTCAACCTGCGCGACCTGATCCAGGACACCCTGACCATCCTCGCCCCCGCCGCCCACGAGAAGAACCTCGAGCTGGTCTGCCTGATCTACCGCGACACCCCGCAGGCGCTGGTCGGTGACGCGCTGCGCCTCAAGCAGGTGCTGACCAACCTGGTGAGCAACGCGATCAAGTTCACCCACAGTGGCAGCATCGTGGTGCGCGCCATGCTCGAGGAAGACCTGGTCAGTCACGCCCAGCTGCGCATCAGCGTGCAGGACAGCGGCGTCGGCCTGTCCGAGAGCGAGCAGCGCTCGCTGTTCCAGGCCTTCAACCAGGTCGACAACTCCAGCTCGCGCCAGGCCGGCGGTACCGGCCTCGGCCTGGTGATCTCCAAGCGCCTGATCGAGCAGATGGGCGGCGAGATCGGCGTGACCAGCGAGAAGGACGAAGGCACCGAGTTCTGGCTGCAGCTCACCCTGCCCAAGGCCGCCGAGGAGCGCGACGAACTGCCGCGCGCGCTGCTCGGTGGCCGCTGCGCCGCGCTGCTGGAAAGCCACCAGCTGGCCCGCCAGTCGCTGCGCCACCAGCTGGAGGACTGCGGCCTGCAGGTGATCGAGTTCGCCAATCTCGACGCACTGATCGAGGAAGCAGCCCTGCGCCAGCACGGCAGCGCGCCGCTGGCCATCGCCCTGATCGGCATCAATGCCCGCGAACACCCGCCGGAACGCCTGAGCCGCCAGCTGTGGGAACTCAACCAGCAGGGCTGCCAGGCGCTGCTGCTGTGCCCGACCACCGAACAGGCGCTGTACCACGCCAGCCTGCCGGAGAGCCACGGCCAGCTGCAGGCCAAGCCGGCGTGCACCAGCAAGCTGCAGCGCACCCTGATCGACCTGCTCAGCCCGCGCGTGCAGCGGGTCGAAGCCAGCGGCGCCACCAACCCTGCCGCCAGCCGCGCGCCGCGCCTGCTGTGCGTCGACGACAACCCGGCCAACCTGATGCTGGTGCAGACCCTGCTCGGCGACATGGGCGCCCAGGTCAAGGCCGTCGACAACGGCTACGACGCCCTGCGCGCCGTACAGCAGGAGACCTTCGACCTGGTGTTCATGGACGTGCAGATGCCCGGCATGAACGGCCGCGAAACCACCGAGGCAATCCGCCAGTGGGAAAGCGAGCACGGCCAGCCGCCGCTGCCGATCGTCGCGCTGACGGCCCACGCCATGGCCAACGAGAAGCGCGCCCTGTTGCAGTGCGGCATGGACGACTACCTGACCAAGCCGATCAGCGAACGCCAGCTGAGCCAGGTGGTGCTGAAATGGACCGGCCTGGCGCTGCACAACGGCGAAGTGCGCGAGCCGCTGCTGCCCGAGCGCGGCAGCGCGGCCACCGAACTGCCGATCCTCGACCCCGCCGAAGGCCTGCGCCTGTCCGCCGGCAAGGCCGACCTCGCCGCCGACATGCTGAGCATGCTGCTCGACTCGCTGCCCAGCGACCAGGCCGTGATCCGCCAGGCCCGCGCCAGCAACGACAGCACCGCGCTGCTCGAACGCATCCATCGCCTGCATGGCGCCACCCGCTACTGCGGGGTGCCGCAGCTGCGCGCCGCCTGCCAGCGCAGCGAAAGCCTGCTCAAGCAGAACGCCCCGGCCAACGTCGCCCTCGACGAGCTGGACGCCGCCATCACCCGCCTGGCTGAACAGGCCGCCCGGCCGGTCCCCCTGCCGACGTAATGACCGGAGATTGCATGCGCATCACCCTGTTCAGCAGCAAGCCCTACGACCGCGACAGCTTCGCCACGGCCAACCAGCCCCACGGTCATGAGCTGCACTTTCTCGACGCGCGCCTGGATGCCGACACCGCCGCCCTCGCCGCGGGCAGCGCGGTGGTCTGCGCCTTCGTCAACGACGACCTGTCCGCGCCGGTACTCGAGCGCCTGCGCGCCGGCGGCACCCGCCTGCTCGCCCTGCGCTCGGCCGGCTACAACCACGTCGACCTGAGCGCCGCCCAGGCCCTCGACCTGCCGGTGGTGCGCGTGCCAGCCTACTCGCCGCACGCGGTGGCCGAGCATGCCGTGGCCCTGGTGCTGGCGCTCAACCGGCGCCTGCACCGCGCCTTCAACCGCACCCGCGAAGGCGACTTCTCCCTGCACGGGCTGACCGGCTTCGACCTGCACGGCAAGTGCGTCGGCGTGGTCGGTTGCGGCCAGATCGGCGCGGTGTTCGCCCGCATCATGCTCGGCTTCGGCTGCCGGGTGCGGCTCCACGATCCGCAGCCCGATGCCGCCCTGGAGGCCCTCGGCGCCCGCTTCGTCGCGCTCGACGAGTTGCTGGCCAGCAGCGACATCATCAGCCTGCACTGCCCGCTGAACCCGGCCACCCGCCACCTGATTGACGGCGCCAGCCTGCAGCGGATGAAGCGCGGCGCCATGCTGATCAACACCGGCCGCGGCGCGCTGGTCGATACGCCGGCGCTGATCGACGCGCTGAAGAGCGGCCAGCTCGGCTATCTCGGCCTGGATGTCTACGAGGAGGAGGCCGACCTGTTCTTCGAGGACCGCTCCGACCTGCCGCTGCAGGACGATGTGCTGGCGCGCCTGCTCACCTTCCCCAACGTGATCGTCACCGCGCACCAGGCCTTCCTCACCCGCGAAGCGCTGGCCGCGATCGCCACCACCACCCTGGACAACATCGCCGCCTGGCAGGCCGGGCGCGCCGCCAACCGAGTGCAGGCCTGAAGCGTAATAGGCAGCGTGCTAGCATGAGCACACTGCCCGGAGGCTCCATGACTGAACACGATTTCCGCTACAACCTGCTCAATCCGCAACACACCCTCACCGAATGCCGTGCGCTGGCGCCCGGCCGCTATCAGGTCACCGGCAACGGCGGCTCGATCCAGGCCGGCGACGGCCTGCTGGTCACCCTCAAGGGCAGCCGCGACCTGTCCATGCGCCTGGTGGTGGAGAAGGTCCGCCACCTGATCAACCCGCCCGGCCAGTGGCTGGCGGTGGCCAAGGGGCCGGTGTTCAACGAACTGAGCATTCTGCAGTGGGGGGTCGACTGCAACGGCTGTGGCGCGCACCTGGACTTCGAGTTTGCCGTCGACGCCAAGCTCGGCGCCGCCGCCCGCACCCCGGCCGCCGAAGCACGCATCACCGAGCTGGGCTGGCGCCACCAGGCCGGCCACCATCTTTGCCCGCGCTGCATCGCCAAGGAGGCCTGATGTTGCACCGTACCGCCCTGGTCACCCGCCCGACCGTCCTCGCCCTCGCCCTGACCGGTTGCGCCAGCGCCCCGCTGGCCCTGGAGCAGGAACGCACCTACCGCGTCGAATGGATCGACGAGCGCCCGCTGCTCGAGGGCAGCCACCTGACCATCACCTTCGGCGCCGACGACCGTGCCTACGGCACCGGCGGCTGCAACCACTGGTTCGCCGGCTACGGCGTGGAAGGCGAGATCCTGCGTTTCAGCCAGATCGGCAGCACGCGCAAGGCCTGTGCGCCGGCGCTGATGGAGCAGGAAGCCCGCTTCTTCCAGGCGCTCGAGCATGTGCGCCGCTGGGACCTGTCGCCACTGGAGCAACTGCGCCTGTGGCCGGAACAGGGCAAGCCGATCCGCCTGCAGCCGGAAGAGGGCTGAGCTAGAACAGCTCGAGCTGTTCGCCGCCCTCGCGCAGGTCGAGCAGGCGCACGCCGACGCCGATCAGGCGCACCGGCTTGCCACCGCGGGTGAAGGCGGCCGCCAGCAGGCGCCGGTAGCTGTCCGCATCGCGGCTGACGCCGGCCTGCTCCAGGGTGGTCTGGGTGAAGTCGTGGAACTTCAGCTTGACCAGCGGCTTGCCCACCCGGTAGCCGCTGTCCAGCCGCGTCAAGCGGCGCTCCAGCTGCTCCAGCAAGGCCGGCAGCTCGGCCGTGCAGGCGGCCAGGTCCGGCAGGTCGCGATCGAAGGTGTGTTCGACGCTGACCGACTGGCGGCGCCGGTCGACCTGCACCGGCCGCTCGTCGATGCCGCGCGCCAGCTGCCACAGCCGCTCGCCGAAACTGCCGAACTCGCGCACCAGCGCCAGCCGCTGCCACTCGCGCAGGTCGCCACAGCGCTGGATGCCGAGGCGCGCCAGGCGCTCGGCGGTGACCTTGCCCACCCCGTGCAGGCGCGCCACCGGCAACACCGCGACGAATTCGTCCACCTCGGCCGGGGTGATCACGCACAGGCCATCCGGCTTGTGCCAGTCGCTGGCCACCTTGGCGAGGAACTTGTTCGGTGCCACCCCGGCCGACACCGTGATCTCCAGCTGCTCGCGCACCCGCCGGCGGATGTCCTGGGCGATGCGCGTGGCGCTGCCGGCAAAGTGCGCCGAGTCGGACACGTCCAGATAGGCTTCGTCCAGCGACAGCGGCTCGATCAGCTCGGTGTAGTCCTGCAAGATGCTGCGGATCTGCAGCGACGCCTCGCGGTACGCCTCGAAGCGCGGCCGCACGATCAGCAACTGCGGGCACAGCGCCAGCGCCTGCCGCGAGGACAAGGCCGAGCGCACGCCGAAGGCGCGTGCCTCGTAGTTGCAGGTGGCGATCACTCCGCGCCGGTCCGGCGCACCGCCCACGGCCATGGGACGCCCGGCCAGCCGCGGGTCGTCGCGCATCTCGATGGCGGCGAAGAAGCAGTCGCAGTCAATATGGATGATCTTGCGCACGACACACCGCCAGGCGGCAGGCTCCGGGAAATAAACGACAGAGGCGCAGTGTACTACCCGGCGCGCCCCCTGGCGGAGCAGCCCCGCTCGCCGGCCCGGCCAGGGGACCACCATTGCGCTGCAGCCCCCGCTCGGCGTGCCCTGCAGGACGCCAGCCCCCGCGGGCTCGACACTAACCCCCTGATCCACTTGAGGTTTTTTCGAGCCCGCGCTTGACACCCCGGCACTTTTGCGTAGAATGGCGCCCACAGACGCGGGGTGGAGCAGTCTGGTAGCTCGTCGGGCTCATAACCCGAAGGTCGTAGGTTCAAATCCTGCCCCCGCAACCAAATTTGAAAAGGCCATTCTTCGGAATGGCCTTTTTCATTTGTCGCGAAGAAAGCCCAACGCGCGCCTTCCTCAGCTTGGCTTAAGCTTGCTGCCCTAGACTGCCGGCCATCGACTTTACTCGGATGCGCCAGGAGCACTGCATGAGCACCGCCTCTTCCCGCTACAGCCCCATTAATATTGCCCTGCACTGGGTCATGCTGCTGCTGATCGCCGCGGTCTACGCCTGCATCGAACTCAAGGGCAACTTCGTCCGCGGCAGCGAGATCCGTGAAGGACTCAAGCACTGGCACTTCATGCTCGGCCTGGCCATCTTCGCCCTAGTCTGGCTGCGTCTGCTCGGCCGCCTGATCGGCAAGACCCCGGCGATCCAGCCGGCGCCGCCGTCCTGGCAGACCGGCCTGTCGCACCTGATGCACCTGGCTCTGTACGTGCTGATGATTGGCATGCCTCTGGTCGGCTGGCTGATCCTCAATGCCGAAGGCAAGCCGGCACCGTTCTTCGGCTTCGAGCTGCCGATGCTGGTGCAGAAGGATCACGGCCTGGCGGAAAGCCTCGAAGGCCTGCACGAGTTCGGCGGCATCGCCGGCTACTGGCTGATCGGCCTGCATGCGGTCGCCGGCCTGCTGCACCATTACGTCATCCGCGACAACACCCTCTCGCGCATGCTGCCGGCCCGCGGCTGAACCGCGCCTGCCGCTCGCCAGCCCCGCCCGCTCCGCGCGCGGGGCTTTTGTTTGCCGGCGCGGCACTGGTCAAGCGCGGCCGGCATCGCTAGAATTGCGCACTTTTTGATCAGAGGCGCCAACCCGGCGCCCTTCGAGGTTAGCCTGCATGTCCACCGCCACGCCCAAAGTCGGCTTTGTTTCCCTCGGTTGCCCGAAGGCGACCGTCGACTCCGAACGCATCCTCACCCAGCTGCGCATGGAGGGCTACCAGATCGTCCCCTCCTATGAGGATGCCGACGTGGTGGTGGTCAACACCTGCGGCTTCATCGACAGCGCCAAGGCCGAGTCGTTGGACGCCATCGGCGAGGCACTGGCCGAGAACGGCAAGGTGATCGTCACCGGCTGCATGGGCGTGTCCGAGGACAGCATCCGCAACGTGCACCCCAGCGTGCTGGCGGTCACCGGCCCGCAGCAGTACGAGCAGGTGGTCAACGCCGTGCACGAGGTGGTGCCGCTGAGCACCAGCCACGATCCCTTCGTCGATCTGGTCCCGCCGCAGGGCATCAAGCTGACCCCGCGCCACTACGCCTACCTGAAGATTTCCGAAGGCTGCAACCACAGCTGTGCCTTCTGCATCATCCCCTCGATGCGCGGCAAGCTGGTCAGCCGCCCGGTCGGCGAGGTGCTCAGCGAGGCCGAGCGCCTGGTCAAGGCCGGGGTCAAGGAACTGCTGGTGATCTCCCAGGACACCAGCGCCTACGGCGTCGACCTCAAGTACAAGCTGGACTTCTGGAACGGCCAGCCGGTGAAGACGCGCATGCTCGAGCTGTGCGAGGAACTCGGCAAGCTGGGCGTGTGGGTGCGCCTGCACTACGTCTACCCGTACCCCAACGTCGACGACGTGATCCCGCTGATGGCCGCCGGCAAGATCCTGCCGTACCTGGACATCCCCTTCCAGCACGCCAGCCCGAAGGTGCTCAAGGCCATGAAGCTTCGAGGACAAGACCCTGGCGCGCATCAAGCAGTGGCGCGAGATCTGCCCGGAACTGACCATCCGCTCGACCTTCATCGTCGGCTTCCCCGGCGAGACCGAGGAGGACTTCCAGTACCTGCTCGACTGGCTGACCGAGGCCCAGCTGGATCGCGTCGGCTGCTTCCAGTACTCGCCGGTCGAGGGTGCCCCGGCCAACGACCTCGGCCTCGAGCCGGTGGCGGACGAGATCAAGCAGGAGCGCTGGGAGCGCTTCATGGCCCACCAGCAGGCGATCAGCGCCGCGCGCCTGCAGCTGAAGATCGGCAAGGAGCTCGAGGTGCTGATCGACGAAGTCGATGAGGAGGGCGCCATCGGCCGCTCCGCCGCCGACGCCCCGGAGATCGACGGCAACGTCTACGTCGACAGCGAGCAGCCGCTCAAGCCGGGCGACAAGGTGCGCGTGCGCGTCACCGACGCCGACGAGTACGACCTCTGGGCCGAAGTCATCTGACCCGACCCGCTGCGCAGTACAGACGAACCCGGCCCCGTGCCGGGTTCGTCGTCTCTGGGCTAACGCTGCCGGATAGGCTGTAATGGAGCCGCTTTCTACGGATGGGGATGCTCGCAATGAACGTCTGGCTGCACATACTCGGCATCACCCTGCTGCCCGGCCTGGCCATGCCGCTTGGCGCGCTGATCGCCAGTCGCGAGCATGTCCACCCGCGCTGGCTGGAAACCGAGCTGCGCCATGCCGTGCTGGCCTTCGGCGCCGGCGCGCTGCTCGCCGCCGTGGCCCTGGTGCTGGTTCCCGAGGGCATGCGTCAGCTGCCGGTGTGGCTGACGACCCTGTGCTTTGCCGCTGGCGGCGTGGCGTTCATGCAGATCGATCGTCTCCTCGCCGCCCACCGCACCACCGCCAGCCAGGCGATCGACATGCTGTTCGACTACCTCCCGGAAACCCTTGCCCTCGGCGCGACAGTCGCCCTCGGCAGCCCGGCCGGCCTGCTGCTCGCCCTGCTGATGGCCCTGCAGAACCTGCCGGAAGGCTTCAATGCCTACCGCGAACTGCATCGCTCTTCGCACCTCGCCAACTGGCGCATCATCGGCCTGTTCACCCTGATCGCCCTGCTCGGCCCTCTGGCCGGCGTCTGCGGCTACCTGTGGCTGGCGCCATATCCGCAAGTGGTCGGCGCCATCATGCTGTTCGCCTCCGGCGGCATCCTCTACTCGGTGTTCCAGGACATCGCTCCGCAAGTCCCCCTGCAGCGCCACTGGGCGCCACCGCTGGGCGCGGTGGCCGGCTTTCTGCTGGGCATGATCGGGCAGCTGCTGACCGCCCAGTGAGCACGCCGGCCCTGCCCCGGCAACGTCCTGGCCGGCTGCTATGCTGGGCAAACGGAGGACGCCGACATGCAACAGCTCAAACTGATCTCGTCACGCAACGAAGCCGGCAACATCAAGAGCTTCGTCTTCGAAACCGGCGGCCTGACCTGGACCGCCGGCCAGAACCAGGCCTTCGTCCTGCCGCAGGCCGGCGCCGACGAGGCCGACAACCTGCGCTGGTTCACCCTCGCCTCGGCGCCCAGCGAGCAGGTCGTGCAGGTGTCCACCCGCGTCGGCCCCAGCGCCTTCAAGCAGGCCCTCGACCGCCTGCAACCGGGCGACAGCATCGGCGTACGCGACCTGGGCGGCGACTTCACCTGGGAGGAGGAGTCGGACACCCCGGTGGTGCTGGTCGCCGGCGGCATCGGCGTGACGCCGTTTCGCAGCATGCTCATGGAACGCGACGCCCGCGGCAAGCCGCTGAACGCCATCCTGCTGTACTTCAGCCGCGACGCGCAGATCGCCTTCCGCGACGAACTCGACCAACTGGCCGCCCGGCACCCGGAGCTCGACGTCCGCTACCTGATCGGCGAGCTGATCAGCGCCGAGCGGATACTGGACGAGGAGCCGCTGGCGACTCAGCTACCGGTCTATCTATCCGGTCCCGAACCCATGGTGGAAAGCGTCGGCAATGCCCTCAAGCAACGCGGCGTCAGCCTCAGGCAGGACTGGTTCCCGGGGTATGACGAGCGAAACTATTGAGCTCGCTGCGGCACGGCCGGTGATGGTTGCCGAGCGCGGCGGAGTTTTGCAGCCACCGCCACGTCGGTAATATGCTCATGTATTTGCGGCCGGCGACGTCCTGTCGCGCGCCCTTCCCCATGAGTACCTACCGCATGAGCGCTTCCCATCGTTTTGCCCCCATGCCCGACGCCCGCGGCTACTTCGGCTCCTACGGCGGCCAGCTGGTGCCGCCGCACCTCAAGCAGGTGATGGACGAGATCGACGCCGCCTACGAGGAGATCCGCCAGCGCGAGGATTTCCAGCAGGAGCTGGCCAGCCTGTTCGCCGACTATGTCGGCCGCCCCAGCCCGATCTTCCATGCCCGCCGCCTGAGCGAAAAACTCGGCGGTGCGCAGATCCACCTCAAGCGCGAGGATCTCAACCACACCGGCGCGCACAAGATCAACCACTGCCTGGGCGAGGCGCTGCTGGCCAAGTTCATGGGCAAGAGCAAGGTGATCGCCGAGACCGGCGCCGGCCAGCACGGCGTGGCGCTGGCCACCGCCTGCGCGCTGGTGGGCATCCCCTGCGAGATCCACATGGGCCAGGTGGACATCGAGAAGGAACACCCCAACGTCACCAAGATGAAGATCCTCGGCTGCACGCTGGTGCCGGTGACCCGTGGTGCGGCGACCCTCAAGGAGGCGGTGGACAGCGCCTTCGAGGAGTACCTCAAGGACCCGCACAACTTCATCTACGCCATCGGCTCGGTGGTCGGCCCGCATCCGTTCCCGAAGATGGTCCGCGACTTCCAGTCGATCATCGGCACCGAGGCCCGCGCGCAGTTCCTCGCCAAGCACGGCCGCCTGCCCGACCACGTCACCGCCTGCGTCGGCGGCGGCTCCAACGCCATGGGCATGTTCACCGCCTTCCTCGACGATGAAGCGGTCAAGCTGGTCGGCGTCGAGCCGGCCGGCGAAGGCCTCGACAAGCCCGGCCGCCACTCGGCCACCCTGTCGATGGGCAAGCCCGGCGAACTGCACGGCATGGCCTGCTACGTGCTGGAGGACGCCGAGGGCCACCCGGCGGCGGTGCACTCGATCGCCTCCGGCCTCGACTACCCCGGCGTCGGCCCGCAGCACAGCTACCTGAAGGACATCGGCCGGGTCAGCTACCAGACCGCCAGCGACCAGGAATGCCTGGACGCGTTCATGACCCTGTCGCGGGTCGAAGGCATCATCCCGGCGCTGGAAAGCGCCCACGCGGTGGCCTGGGCCATGCGCGTGGCGCCGACGCTGGCGAAGGATCAGCACATCCTGGTCAACCTGTCCGGCCGCGGCGACAAGGATGCCGACTACGTGGCCAAGCTGCTCGGGCTGTAAGCACGGCGCGCCCCTCTTCCGACTGCCGGGAAGAGGGGCTTGGGCATCCCCTGCAGCCCTCGCCGCTGGCGCTGCCCGGCGCGTATCATCGCCACTCCCCCGCCCGCGCAAGACTCCCGCCATGCCCTACAGCGTCAGCCCCGTCGGTTACCTGCGTTCCTGCTTCAAGGAGAAGTTCGCCATCCCCCGCCAACCGCAGCTGGCTCCGGCCGCGCGCGGCGTGCTGGAACTGGTGGCGCCGTTCGACACTGGCGAGGCGGTGGCCGGGCTGGAGCAGGTCAGTCATGTCTGGCTGCTGTTCCTGTTCCACCAGGCGCTGGAGGACACGCCACGCCTCAAGGTGCGCCCGCCGCGCCTGGGCGGCAACCGCTCGCTGGGCGTGTTCGCCAGCCGCGCCACCCACCGCCCCAACGGCATCGGCCAGTCGGTGGTCAAGCTGGAGCGGGTCGAGCCGGGACGCCTGCACCTGTCCGGCATCGACCTGCTGGACGGCACGCCGATACTCGACATCAAGCCCTACGTGCCCTACGCGGATATCGTCAGCGAGGCACACAACGCCATCGCCGACGCACCGCCGCCGGCCATCCCGGTCGAATGGAGCGACACAACCCTGCAGCAGGCCCGCGAGCACGCGCTGCGCCTGGCCGAGCCGGTAGTCGAGCTGATCGAACAGTGCCTGGCCCAGGACCCGCGCCCGGCCTACCAGGTACCGACGCCGGAACGGCGCTACGGGGTATTGTTCTGGGACGTGCAGGTGCGCTGGCACTACCCGGAGCCGGGGCGGATCCGCGTGCTGGAAGTCGTACACGACCAACCGTAAGGGGGAAACTCGCGCAGTGAGGTTCCACCGCCCGCGTCGCGGGCCAAGACCTGCGGCCGCTGCCCATCGTCCCCCGCACAATGCAAAACGGCGGGGCCCGCTGCCGGGACTCCGCCGTTTCTTGATGCTTTTTGATGCCCCCGGCCTTACTTCTCGACGAAGGCGCGCTCGATCAGGTAGTCGCCCGGATCGCCCATGCGCGGGGAGACCTTGAGGCCGAAGCTGTCCAGTACTTCGCTGGTTTCCTTGAGCATGCTCGGGCTGCCGCAGAGCATCGCGCGGTCGTCCTGCGGATTGATCGGCGGCAGGCCGATGTCGCTGAACAGCTTGCCGCTGCGCATCAGGTCGGTCTGACGCCCCTGGTTGCGGAACGGCTCGCGGGTCACGGTCGGGTAGTAGATCAGCTTTTCGCGGACCGCCTCGCCGAAGAACTCGTTGTTCGGCAGCTCGTTGGTGATGAAGTCGGCATAGGCCAGCTCGCTGACCCAGCGCACGCCGTGGACCAGGATCACCTTGTCGAAGCGCTCGTAGGTCTCGGGGTCCTGGATCACGCTCATGAACGGCGCCAGGCCGGTACCGGTGCTCAGCAGATACAGGTGCTTGCCCGGCAGCAGATCGCCGAGAACCAGCGTGCCGGTGGGCTTGCGGCTGACCACCAGCTCGTCGCCCGGCTGCAGGTGCTGCAGCCGCGAGGTCAGCGGGCCGTCCGGCACCTTGATGCTGAAGAACTCGAGATGCTCTTCGTAGTTGGGGCTGGCAATGCTGTAGGCTCGCATGAGCGGACGACCGTTCGCTTCCAGACCGATCATCACGAACTGGCCGTTCTCAAAGCGCAGGCCTTGGTTACGGGTGGTCTTGAAGCTGAACAGGGTGTCGTTCCAGTGGTGTACGCTGACTACGCGCTCACTCATCAGGTTGCTCACGAGATAACTCCTTGCGGGAAGCTGAAACGAGGAAGAGGCCGGATGGCTCTATATGAGCAATATTCTATACCCGCACAAAACATCCACTAAATGAATAATTAAAATATAGATAATCGGTTATATAGATATGCGCTTTACTCTCAGACAGCTGGAAGTCTTCGTCGCCGTCGCCCGCCTGGAGAGCGTCACCCGTGCCGCCGAGTCGCTGGCGCTGTCGCAGTCGGCAGCCAGCACCTCGCTGGCGGAACTCGAGCGGCACTACGACAGCCCGCTGTTCGACCGCATCGGCAAGCGCCTGGCGCTCAGCGCCCTCGGCGAGGAGCTGCTGCCCAAGGCGGTCGCCCTGCTCGACCGCGCCGGCGAGATCGAGCAGTTGCTGCAGGGACACAGCGGCTTCGGCTCGCTGCAGGTCGGCGCCACCCTGACGGTGGGCAACTACCTGGCGACCTTGCTGATCGGCCACTTCATGCAGCGCCATCCTGAATGCCGGGTGCGCCTGCATGTGCAGAACACCAGCCACGTGGTGCAGGGCGTGGCGCAACACAATCTCGATCTGGGCCTGATCGAGGGCGATTGCCAGCACACGGATATCCATGTGCAACCCTGGATCGAGGACGAGCTGGTGGTGTTCTGCGCACCGCAGCACCCGCTGGCCCGGCGCGGCACGGCGAGCCTCGAAGAGCTGCTGCAGGAAGCCTGGATTCTGCGCGAGCAGGGTTCCGGTACGCGCCTGACCTTCGACCAGGCCATGCGCCATCATCCGTCCTCGCTGAATATCCGCCTCGAGCTGGAGCATACCGAGGCGATCAAGCGCGCCGTGGAGTCGGGGCTGGGCATCGGCTGCATCTCCCGCCTGGCCCTGCGCGACGCGTTCCGCCGTGGCAGCCTGGTGGCGGTGGAAACCCCGGAGTTGGACCTGCGCCGGCAGTTCTGCTTCATCTGGCACAAGCAGAAGTATCAGAGCAGCGCCATGCGCGAGTTCGTCGAGCTGTGCCGCAGCTTCACCGCCGGGATGCAGCGCAGCGACCAAATTCACCTGCAGGAGATCCCCTGAGCGCCGACCGCCTCAGCCGAGCAGGACGATACCCCACACCAGGCCGATCATCGACAGCGCCACCAGCTGGGCGGCGCTGCCCATGTCCTTGGCGTTCTTCGACAACGGATGGCGCTCGAGGGAGATGCGGTCGATGGCGGCTTCCACCGCCGAGTTGAGCAGCTCGACAATCAACGCCAGCAGGCACACCGCCACCAGAATGGCACGCTCGCCGCGGCTGACGTCGAGGAAGAAGGCCAGCGGCACCAGCACGGCATTGAGCAACACCAACTGACGGAACGCCGCCTCCCCGCCGAAGGCGGCACGCAGGCCATCCCAGGAATAGCCGGCGGCGTTGAGGATGCGTTTGAGGCCGGTCTGGCCCTTGAATGGCGACAGCATGTGCAAGCGTCCGGAAGCTGAAAGCGGGCCAGTCTGCCAGAGACGGCCTGAAAAAAACGTCAAACCACGCCGACGGCCGCTGTCGACCGCGCCGACTATCCCGCTATGCAGGCCGCTCAAGCGGCCGGCATCGACTCCATCTGCTGCAGCAGCAGGGCAGCCTGGGTGCGGGTACGCACCCCGAGCTTGCGGAAGATGGCCGTGACGTGGGCCTTGACCGTGGCCTCGGAAACGCTCAGCTCGTAGGCGATCTGCTTGTTCAGCAGGCCTTCGCAGACCATGGTCAGCACGCGGAACTGCTGCGGCGTCAGGCTGGCCAGCCCCTCGCTGGCGGCACGCGCCTCCTCGGACAGGGCCGCGGCTTCTTCCAGCTGCGGCGGCCACCAGGCATCGCCATCGAGCACCGCGCGCACGGCCTGCTGGATGGTTTCCAGCGGGCTGGACTTGGGGATGAAGCCGCTGGCGCCGAATTCGCGCGAGCGCTGCACCACAGCGGCCTCTTCCTGGGCGGAGACCATCACCACCGGGATCTGCGGATACTGGCCACGCAGCAGCACCAGACCGGAGAAACCGTAGGCGCCCGGCATGTTCAGGTCGAGCAGGACCAGATCCCAGTCGCGCTTCTCGTTCAGCCGCGTCTCCAGCTCGGCGATGCTGGCCACTTCCACCAGATGCGCCTCGTCCCCCAGCCCCATGCTCAACGCCTGCTGCAGGGCGCTGCGGAACAACGGGTGGTCGTCGGCAATCAGTATTTCGTAGGCGGCCATGATAAATCCTGTTGTTGTTCTGAACGGGCGGGGCTCAAGCGGCGCACAGGATGCCGAGCAGCTCCCCCCCGGTCAAGAAAAGTACCCGGAAAAGCCGTAGGGCTTTGGCTGGGCGACAAGTCCCTGCCGTGCAAGTTCCGGAATTCTACCTTTTGTGAATGGTTTTCGCCTTTTTTTCCGAGCAGCCCGGCAGGCATTGGCAGTGCCCGCGAGCCAGTCGTTCTGTCAGCGCCTGGACGGCGCCGACGCGGGCCCGGCTCAGGCGACGAAGGGACGCAGGCGCTGGTGCGCCGCACTCTGCTCGTCCAGCGGCAGGCTGCGCTTGAAGCCGAGGTAGCGCTCGCTGAACACGTCGAGGTAGGCATCCAGCGCCTCGGCCGCGCGGCTGTCGCCGGCCAGCTCCAGGCACAGCGCCGCCACCTCGGCGGTGCACAGGTGCTCGTCGCGCGTCGAGCGGCGCAGGCGGTAGCGCGAGTGCTGCTCGGGCGTCAGGCTGAGCACCGGAAAGCGGTCCAGGTAGGGACTCTTGCGGAACATCTTGCGCGCCTCGGTCCAGGTGGCATCCAGCAGGATGAACAGCGGACGCTTGCCGGACGCCGGCGCGACCGTCTCCACCACGCGCTCGGGCGCGGCATATTCGGCCGGGAATATGATGTAGGGCTGCCACTGCGGATCGTCGAGCAGCGCCAGCAGACGCTCGTCCACCTCGACGCGCGACCAGCTAAAGGCACTGTTGTCGGCGACCACATCGGCGATCAACCAACCGGTATTGCTCGGCTTGAGGGCCTCGATGTCGTGCATCAGCAGGCACACCCCGGCGCGCGCCGGTACCCGCGGCCGCCAGGCGCACATGCAGTAGCTCTGCTCCAGACGGCACTGCGGGCAACGCGGCATGCGCGAGCCGCGGGTGACAAAGGGCTTGGTGCTGCGGGCGAGACGCTCCCCGCGCAGGCGGGCGACGCTGTTGCTCATCGACCGCTCCCCGGTTCGGCGGGTAGCAGCGGCGAGCGGGGCGCAACAGAGGATCGAAGCATGCGAACTCCACGGGATTGGCCGGTTGGTCGAAGGCGCGGCAGTCTAGCAGAGCCCTGCTCGCGATCCAGTGCAGGCGCGTATGATGGCGGCCATGCGAACCTGCCGTGCTGGCGGGGGTCGAACAGGCAGGTTTTTCAGGAGACTTTCCATGCGCCGTATCTATGTCCTGCTCGCCGGCCTGCTGGCGGCGAGTGCCACCCAGGCCGCTTCACTGCAAGACTTTGAACTGAACAAACTGCTCGAGGACGTCGCCCGGCAAAGCAGCGTCGGCACCCCGCGGGCGATCAACGCGGACATCCTCGATCAGGGCTATACCGTCGAAGGCAACCAGCTGATCAATCACCTCAGCGTGCGCGCCAGTCATGCCACCGAGATGCGCGGCAACCCGGACGCGGTACGCCAGCAGTTGCGCGCCAGTGTCTGCCGCAATCCCGGCTACCGCCAATTGCTGAGCAAGGGCGCCGTACTGAGCTACGCCTTCAGCGAGCACAAGAGCAATCGCCCGGTAGCCACGGAGCGCTTCCAGTCCAGCGACTGCGGCCTCAAGTAGGCACCTCCATAGGCAGCAACGCTCCGCCGCTGCCCTGCAGCGGCGGAGCGTTGTCTTCGGCGCCTCAGCGCAGGATCGCCGGATCGCCCTTGCCGGCCAGCGCCGCCGCCTCCTCGGCGGTCAGCAGCGCGGTGCGCGGCATGTCCAGCAGCCGTGCGCAGGCGGCCACCACGTTGCCCCAGCAGGCACGGTTGGCGAACAGCATGCCGGCCCCGTCAAGGGTGCCTCCGCGATTGCGGTAGCCCAGCGCGGCACACTGGCTGGCATCCGGCAGGATCGGCCACAGGTGGCCCCGCGCCACTTCCGGACGCATGTGGGTGAGCAGCACGCGGCGGCGCAGGGCGGACGGGAACAGGCGCTCGCGCAGGGCCTCGTCGGCGCTGACCTGCTGCTCCAGCAGGTCGCGCGGGGCGCGGAAGCGTGCCGGTTCCTGCAGGTAGATCAGCCGGTAGGCACAGGCGGCCTCCTCCAGACGCCTGGCCGCCCGCTGCATTTCCGTCAGCTGGTAGCTGCCGTTGGCAATCAGCAGCAGCGGCTCTTTGCCGACCCGCTCCGCCACCACGATGGCGCCATCGTGAGCCAGTTGGCGGGCCTGTTCGGCGTTGAACACGGCAGGTCGCTCACGTTTGGGGACCACCATGCAGGCCAGCCGGCCACGACTCTGGTAGATCTGCGGCAGCAGCGCCAGGGTGCTGTTGTGATCGGCGGGGAACAGGACGCGGATGCCGTCGCTCATCTCGCCGAGCAGCGCCTCGCAGAAGCTGGGATCTTGATGCGACTGCTGGTTCTTGCCGTTTTCCCAGGTGTGCGAGGTGGCCACCAGCGGCCAGCCGAGCCAGCCGGCGGCACGGCCGACCTCCCGCTGCTGGCGGGCGAAGGTCAAGGTCTGGCGCACGGCGCCGAGCATCTTCACGCAGAACGCCTCGTAGCTGGCCACCAGGTTGAGACCACCCTGGTTGGCCAGGCAGGCGGACACCACCGCCTCCTCGTTGAGCACGGTGATGATCGCGCCATCCAGCGCCTCGCTGTCATTCTCCGGGGCACACGCCCGGTGCTTGAGCGCCTGCAATACGCCGCCCAGACGGTTGCTGGCCAGCTCGTCGGGGTTGCCGACGCGCGGACGCAGCTGCGGGTTGGCCGCCACTAGGTCGACGAAGAAGCGGTCGATGGCACTCATCGGCGAGCAGGCCTGGGCATGGAAGTGCAACTCGGGAAGGCGTGGCAGCGCGGGGTGGCGTACCGCCAGCGCATGATCCCGTTCGAGGGGGCGCCCGCCGCGCAGGGCGGCAAAGCAATCCACTGCCTGCTGCAACTCGTCCGGCGCCACCCAGAGCGCCGCGGCGCTTTCGTTGAACAACCGGCGCGCCTCGGCGTCGACGTGCGGATTGCCCGGCAGTGGCAGGTTGTGCGCCGCGTTCACACCGGCGCCGTAGAAACCGAAGCCCTTCACCGTTTCAGCGATGGCATAGGGGATGGGCAGCGGGTAGTGCAGGATGCCACGCGCCAGCTCGGCGACCCGATGTGCCAGGTGCTGCTCCATCTCGTGCAGGGTGCAGACGAAGGCGGCCGGGTCGCGGCCGTCGAAGTGCATCGGGTCGAAGCCGCAGTGGCGCAGATGCTCGGCAAAGTCGGCCAGCCCCTCGGCGGTGCCCAGTTCGGTGCGCTGCTCGATGCGCCGGCCGTTGGCGATCATCACCGGCAGGGCTACGCCGCAATCCTCGGCACGCCACCAGCGCGGCATCCAGTCGCTGCCGCGCTGCTCCTCCGCGGCGCCGTCGGAGAGGAAGGCCACCAGGGTTTCGCCCGGCAGCGGCTGGTGGGCGTACTGCAGCTCGGCAAAACCGAGATAGCCACCCTCGGCGATGCCGCCCGCGGTATGCGGGTTGACGTGGCTGCCCAGCGGCACGCCGGGCAGGCCGTCGGAGGCCTGGGCGTAGCTGTAGAAATCGGCCACCAGCCGGCTCAAGCCGGCTTCATCGCAGCCGTAGCGGGCGGCCTGTTCCGGGTGCAGATTGCCGAGCAGCACGTTGAGCGCCTCGATGGCGGCCACGCAATGGCCTTGGCCCATGGTCCAGCCGCGGGTCTGCCCACTCAGGGCGTTCAGCGCCAGGTAGCCGGCATAAGCCGGCACCATGTTCAGGGCGCCGCCGGTATGCCCCTCGGGCCGCGCCTTGAAGTCCTCGGCCAGCAGCGGAGCACCATCGAGACGCACGCGGCGGGCATAGGTCATGTGCGCCACCAGCCACAGGCCGGTACAGGTCAGGCGATCGAGCGCCTGCAGCAAGCGATAGACGCCAGCCAGATCGGGCTGCTGGCCAGCCTGCACCAAACGATGCGCCAGACGGAACACCGCGGCCTGAGTGGCTGGCCGGTGCTCCAGCGGTCCGCAGCCCCGAGCCCATTCGGCAAAGGCCGGCTCGGCGAGGGCATGGGCGTGCAGTTCTTCGGCGCTGGGCAAAAGCTGGGGCATGAACAAGACTCCAAGGCAGGCTTGGGGGTAGTCTAGAACGACATGGAGCATCACAGCTGATTTGTATCAAGGCCCTGCCGCCCCTTGGCAGGCGGTCGCGACATTCGCAACAAGGAGTTTTTCATGGCTCTGCTTACCTTTCTCGGCGCCATCCAGCAGGTCACCGGCTCCTGCTACCTGATCGAGACCCGTGACGGCACACGCGTCCTGCTTGAGTGCGGCATGCGACAGGGCCGCCGCGAAGACGAAGCCCACAACAGCGAGGCCTTCCCCTTCGATCCCCTGAAGCTGGATGCCGTGGTGATCTCCCATGCCCATATCGACCATAGCGGCCTGCTCCCCCGCCTGGCCGCGCAGGGCTACCGCGGCCCGATCTATGCGACGGATGCCACCTGCGACCTGCTGCAGCTGATGCTGATGGATTCCGCGCACATTCAGGAAAATGACGCCGAGTGGGAAAACAAGTGGCGCGCACGCCTTGGCCGCGAGCCGGTGGTACCGCTGTACACCGAAGCCGACGCCGAACTGGCGCTCAAGCTGCGTCGCCCGGTGCTGTACGGCAACAAGGTAGAAGTGGCGCGCGGCATCAGCGTGACCTTCCACGATGCCGGGCACATCCTCGGCTCGGCCATCGTCGAACTGGAAGTGCATGACCACGGCCTGACCCGGCGCATGGTGTTCTCCGGCGACCTCGGCAATACCTGCACCCCGCTGATGCGCGATCCGACCCCACTGAGCGAGGCCGACGTGGTGTTGATGGAGTCGACCTACGGTGACCGCGACCATCGCTGCGATGAGGACACCCTCGAGGAGCTGGCCGACATCCTGCAACAGGCCCATCGCGACGGCGGCAACGTGCTGATCCCCGCCTTCGCCGTCGGCCGCACCCAGGACCTGATCTTCCATCTCGGCCGCTTCTACCAGCAGGGTCGGGTTCCGCAGCAGGCGGTGTTCCTCGACAGCCCGATGGCGATCCAGGCCAACGCCATCTACCATCGCTTCCACGAACAGCTCGACCCCAAGGACCGCGCCGAGATGCGCAGCAACGGCGGCGGCCCCCGCGTCGAAGACTGGCTGCCGATCCTGCGCTGCACGCCCAAGGCGGAGGACTCGATGGCGATCAACCGCATCCAGAGCGGCGCGATCATCATCGCCGGCAGCGGCATGTGCAACGGCGGGCGTATCGTTCACCACTTCAAGCACAACCTGTGGCGCAAGGAGTGCCACATCGTGTTCCCCGGCTTTCAGGCGCAAGGCACCCTCGGCCGTGCCATCGTCGATGGCGCGCCGACCGTACGCGTGCTGCGCCAGCGTATTGCCGTCAAGGCCCAGGTACACACCCTGGGAGGCTTCTCCGCCCATGCCGGCCAGTCGCAACTAATCGACTGGGTGAAGCACTTCGATCATCGACCGGAGCTATATTTAGTCCATGGGGAGCTGGAAAAAATGAAGGTGCTGCAACAGGCATTGCATGATCGCCTGCAGTGGACTGCCAACATCCCGGAACCGGGGGAGCAGATCGCACTCTGAGCGACAGATAACAACAAGGAGTACTCACATGTCCTACGAGTCGGATGACTACCTGTCGAGACACTTCCAGACCAGCGGCATCGATGTCGGCCTCAAGGTCGACGAACTTGTCAGCATCAGCGTGCCGCCCGGAAGCCCCAATCAAGCCCTGTACCGTGAAATGCTGATGACCGTGGTACGCATGGCCGAGGCCGACCGCAACCGCTGGGATGCCAAGATCATGATGCAGACGCTGCGCGAGATGGAGAACGCGTTCAGCATGCTCGAGCAGTTCAAACGCCGTCGCAAGGTCACCGTGTTCGGCTCCGCGCGCACCCAGGCGGACCACCCACTCTACCTGCTGGCCCGTGACCTGGGTCGCCTGCTGACCCATCACGAGCTGATGACAGTGACCGGTGCCGGCGGCGGGATCATGGCCGCCGCTCACGAGGGTGCCGGCCTCGAGCATAGCCTGGGACTGAACATTTCCCTGCCATTCGAACAGCGTGCCAACGACGTGGTGCACGGCACGGGCAACCTGCTGCCCTTCCACTTCTTCTTCCTGCGCAAGCTGTTCTTCGTCAAGGAGGCCGATGCCCTGGTGCTCTGCCCGGGCGGCTTCGGCACTCTGGACGAGGCGCTGGAAGTGCTGACCCTGATCCAGACCGGCAAGAGCCCGATCGTGCCGGTGGTGCTGCTCGACGCGCCGGAAGGCCGCTACTGGAAGGATGCGCTGCACTTCATCCGCGAGCAGCTGGAGGAAAACGGCTACATCCTGCCCAGCGACATGAACCTGCTGAAGCTGGTCACCTCGGCCGAAGAGGCGGTGGTGGAAATCACCCACTTCTACCGTAACTACCACTCCAGCCGCTGGCTCAAGGGGCTGTTCGCCATCCGCATGAACCGGCCGCTCAACGCCCATGCCCTCGCCTACCTGCACGAGGAGTTCACCGACCTGTGCCTGGAGGGCAGCTTTGCCCAGCAACCGTACAGCGAGCTGGAGCAGGACGAACCGGAGTTCAGCCACCTGGTCCGCCTGGCCTTCCACTTCAACGGTCGCGATCACGGCCGCCTACGCGAGCTGATCAACTTCATCAACATGCCGGAGAACTGGCAGCGCGAGCTGCCACACGTCTGAGCGGCTATCCGCCCTACAGCAAAACGCCCCGAGCTCGCGATGAGCCGGGGCGTTTTTCATGCGGAGACCGGATTATTCCTCGCCGCCACCGCGCAGCAGGCGACTCACCGCGTCATGGGCAAAGCCGCGATAAAGCAGGAAACGGCCCTGTTTCGCCTTCTCGCGGGCATCGGCCGGCAGAGCGGCAAAGCGTCGCCGCCACAGCTCGCGCAGGTTTGTCGCCCAGTCGATCGGGCTCTCCGCCAGCGCCCGCTCGACGACCGCACGCGGCAGGCCGCGCTGGTTCAGTTCGTCGCGGATACGCAGCGGGCCGTAGCCGGCCTGCGCCCGACTGCGAATGAAGCTTTCCAGAAAGCGCTCGTCGCTGAGCAGCCCCTCTTCGCTCAGTCGTTCGAGGGCACTGTCGATCAGTTCGACCGCGGCCCCACGCTGGCGCAGTTTGCGCGCCAGCTCGACACGGCTGTGCTCGCGCCTGGCGAGCAGATCCATGGCTGCCCGCCGCACGGCCACGGGGCTGTCGAGCATGACCGCCATGCTCGCTTAGATGTCCACTTCCGCGTCGACATCTTCCTCGCTGGCGGCCAGCGCCTTGAGGTTGGCGGGCGAGCCCAGCAGCTGGGCGCGGATGGCATCCTCGATGGTCTGACGCACCTCCGGATTGTCCTCGAGGTAGCGCGCGGCATTGGCCTTGCCCTGGCCGATCTTGCTGCCCTGGTAGCTGTACCAAGCGCCGGATTTCTCGATCAGCCCCTGCTGCACACCGAGGTCGATGATCTCGCCGTTGCGATAGATGCCTTTGCCATAGAGGATCTGGAACTCTGCCTGACGGAACGGCGGGGCCACCTTGTTCTTCACTACCTTGACCCGGGTTTCGCTGCCGACCACCTCGTCGCCTTCCTTGACCGCACCGATACGGCGGATATCCAGGCGTACCGAGGCGTAGAACTTCAGCGCATTGCCGCCGGTAGTGGTTTCCGGGTTGCCGAACATCACGCCGATCTTCATGCGGATCTGGTTGATGAAAATCACCAGGCAGTTGGCATTCTTGATGTTACCGGTGATTTTGCGCAGGGCCTGGGACATCAGACGTGCCTGCAGGCCAACATGGGTGTCACCCATCTCGCCCTCGATTTCCGCCTTGGGCACCAGCGCCGCCACGGAGTCGATGATGACTACATCGACCGCATTGGAGCGCACCAGCATGTCGGTGATCTCCAAGGCCTGCTCGCCGGTGTCCGGCTGCGAGACCAGCAGGTCGTCGACATTGACACCGAGCTTGGCGGCGTAGTCCGGGTCCAGCGCGTGCTCGGCATCGACAAAGGCGCAGGTGGCGCCCAGCTTCTGTGCCTCGGCGATCACCGACAGGGTCAGGGTGGTCTTGCCCGAGGACTCCGGACCGTAGATCTCGACGATCCGGCCCTTGGGCAGACCGCCGATACCGAGGGCGATATCCAGACCCAGCGAACCGGTGGAAATGGCCGGGATCGCCTGGCGCTCGTGGTCGCCCATGCGCATGACCGCGCCCTTACCGAACTGACGCTCGATCTGACCCAGGGCCGCGGCCAGGGCACGCTTCTTGTTCTCGTCCATTGAAGTCCTCTCGTTTCAGAGCGGCCAGCCGGCCACGATCAACTGTATAATTAGCCAGTATTATTTCACAGGGTAAGGCACCCGCCTACCCCTCGACAGGATCTTCCCCTGCCGCCAGTCGCAACAAGCCGCGCAGCGCGCAGACCACTGTCTGCTCGCGTACCGCCTGGCGGTCACCGGCAAACTGCTGGCGGGAACTGAAACCGTGCTCGCCATCCTGCCAGGCCAGCCAGACGGTGCCCACCGGCTTGTCCAGGGTCCCGCCATCCGGCCCGGCGATACCGCTGACCGCCACCGCCAGTTGGGCGCCGCTGCGCTGCAAAGCACCCCGGGCCATGGCCTCGACCACCTCGCGACTGACCGCGCCGACAGTGTCGAACAGCGTCTCGGGCACCCCAAGCTGCTGGCTCTTCTGCCGATTGGAATAGGTGATGTAGCCGGCCTCGAACCACTGCGAGCTGCCGGCGATGCGCGTGATCGCCTCGGCGATACCGCCGCCGGTGCAGGACTCGGCGGTACTGACCTGCAACTGCCTGCTCAGCAATGCTTCGCCCAATTGTCCCGCCAGCCGGGTGATGCAATCCATGAGTGTCTCCGGGGTTAAGCCTGTCCGGGCGATACCGTACACTAGCTTCTTTTGCGACTTGAAGCCGGACCGCGATGAGCAACAGCGATTTTTCCGCCCACACGCCGATTGTGTAGGTGTAGCACGCTGAAAACCAGCGGAAGGCCGCAGCCGGCGCGGCTTTCGCGACGAATCGCACACCTCGCGCATGTAGCCGAATTGGCATTGGTTGGCATGGTTTGGCGTTCGGTTTGCCCCAAAAATGCCCCATCAATCACCAGGCGCAATGCCAGCCTCTCAGACAATAGCCTCGCATCTTGAAGCCGTTAGGCCGCTGGCTTAGAGTCCCCCCCCCCCCCCCATCAGGAACAGACCGGAGACAGCAATGGCTAGTTTGAGCGACAAGGATGTGGCGCAGCTGCGCAAACGAGGGATTGCCATCGAGAAGGACGTCTACGGTACGCGCTACTCCTTATCCCTGCAGGGGCTGTTCTGGCTGTTAAACCTCATCCAGGAAAAGCCGGCACAGGGCAAAAAGCTGCGCCTGACGGCTGAGCTGCTGAAGGAGCTGGCTCGTGTGTCTGTCAGCGAGAACTGGCGCACCCTGCGGGTCAAGGCAATAGAGCTGCCGGCCTACTCCGACAAGTATTTCCAGCTGGCAATCTACCTGAACGGCAGCCCGCCGAGGATGCTGGAAAACACCGGGGCCCTGCGCGGGCTTAGCGGCCCAGTGTCGATATTCAGCCTCTCCAGCCACATCGCCCCCGTAGAGAACACAGATGCCATCTGGATACCCACCAAGCTCGAACAGGAGCAGCTGTCTGCAGGTGAATACCTGGAGTTCGGCGCGGAGCTGGTGGGGTAGCAGAGTGAACACAGAAAGTGCTCACTGATCAGGGAAGGCGCAGCCGGCCACGGCTGCAATGACAACCAGGTACTGGGTGGAAGAGTTGAACGAAGTCATTGAAATAACAATCCGATCCGAAGAGGATGCTGTCCGCTACATCGAGCAGGCGCTAGCCGGCGAGATCAACGAGGACGACAGCTACGTCATCAAGTTCGACGGCTGGCCGGTGTTCTCTCTGGATGTCGAAGGGGAGCGGTATCACAGCACCTTGACCAGCCCTATGATGAAGGCTCTGCTTGAATATCAGCAGATGCTGAACAGGGTGTACACGAGTTCCGCTTATTCACGCGGCGCCAGGGCCCTTACCGAGGAAGATCGTGCGGCACTCGAACTGACATTCAAGGTCACCGAGGGCTGTAGTGATGTAGCGGCAAAGCTCGAAGAAGTGGCCAACAGGTTGGGTGAGAAAATGATCGACAAGATGACTGGTAGGGAGCTGGTTATCACCGTCCTCGGGATAACCTTGGCATTTGGACTCTACTTCGGTGGCAGCGAATACCTCGAGCATGACAAGGCAACCCTGACCGAGCGCAATCGCCACGAACTGGAGATGCGGCTCATCCAGAACAGCGAGACCGTGGCGAAGGTGATGCAGGAAACCAACCAAGCGTTGGTCTCCATCATCCGCAGCACCCCGGACGCCACAAAGGTTACCGCCGGAAACATCGAGTTCGACAGGGATCAGATCGTCAAGGCCAGCATGAAGGAGCGGGAGTCAACGACGCCGAAGCGGATCGACGGCGAGTACTTCATCCACTCCATCAAGAGCACACCTGACAAGTGGCGGATCGATGTGTCTGCGGCGAGAAGCGACGAGGTCTTCAAGGTGGACTTGTACAAGGGGCACCATGGGGCCGATGGAATTGGCGAAATCACCTCTCATTTCATCAGCGAGTCGCCGATCTACCTGCATGTGCTGGCCAGGCTGAAGGATCAGAAGGTCATGTCCGCCAGCATTCTCGGCACGAAGAGCACTGGCATTCAGGCTGCCGAGCGGTTTTATGCTTCCGGCGCCCAACCGGAACTCGACTTCCCCCTCGAGGCTGACGAGTAGGATCGGTAGAAACCACCGCGCCAACCCTACTCTACTGCCCGCCCACAGTAAGCACCCACTCCTGCAGCGCCGTGAGCCGCGCCCGGCACTGATCCGCCCTGCCCGTCACTCGGACAACACCTGCTGCAACTGCTGGGTGTAGGTCTGCTCGGGCTCCGGCTCCATCATCCACGCCGGCGGGGCTGGTGGCGGAAGGCACTCCACCGCAACTGGCCGGATCGATTCGGACGCGCAACCGCTGGCGAGCAGCAGCGAGGTCAGCAGCAAGGCGGTCGGTGTTTTCTTGGGCATGGGTCAGCTCCTGGTAGCGTTGTTGATCGATGGCGGCCAGCTGCTGCATGAGCTGGTCGCGGATCTGCTGCTGCTCGGCGATGGCAGCAGCCTGCGCCGCGGCGATGCGCTCGAGCTGCTGGGCGTGGTCGGCGCGCAGCTCGGACAGATCGGAGCCGAGCCGCCAGCCGTTGATCGCCCAGCCGATGGCGATACCGACCAGCAGGGCGAGCAGCGGCAGACGCAAGGCGGCGAGGCTCATGCCAGCACCTCGCGCCCGGCCTTCCACAGCGCGAGACGCTCGGCCTGGCCGTGGGTGCCGCCGTTGATCTTGCGGGTGATCAACTCGAAGCGACCGGCGTCGGCCAGCTCGTTGAGTTCGTGCCGCGACCAGTACCAGGCGGCAGACAGCGCCGCCCACTCGGGGATCTCCAGCATGTCGGGGTAGTCCTCGAGGGGCTGACCGATGCCCCGGCCGCAGTCGCGGTAGTTGTCGAGGCCGGTGAGCTGTATCAGCCCGCGCCCGCGGTACCGCCAGCCGTCGTCGCTCATCTGCCCGCCGTTGCCCATCCGACCCGCATAGACCACGTTGGCGATGTCGCGCGGGCGCCGGGCGATGCGCGCTGCCAGCTCGTTGGGGCGGCCGTCATGCCCACGGAAACGGCTCGGCCAGGTGTTGGCCAGCCCCTCGGCGCTATAGTTGAGGTTCTCGGCCAGCCGGCGCAGGTGGCCGGACTCGTGGCCGACCTGGGCGAGGAACGCGGCGCGGCGCACCGGGCTGTCGATCTTGAAGCGGGCCATGGCGCGGTTGAGCGCCGGAACAAAAACGCCCGCGACGGGGCGGGCGTTGGGCAGGATGCGCAGCAGCTGCGCCTCGGTCAGCGGGGTCATGGGATCTCCAGAAACAAGAAAGCCCGCACAGGGCGGGCTTGGCGGTGTGGCGGTCGGTCAGACCTCGATGTCGTACTGCGGCAGCTCCGGTGCCGGGCCGGTGATCTGGCCGTCGACCACGAAGCAGCGGCTGCCCTGGGCGACGTCGACGCCGCGGGCGGTGATCTGGCTGCCGTTGCGCAGGGTGACGATTGAGCTGCCGGTGGCGGTGCTGACGCTGGCGACGGTGCCGACGATGCGCACGCCGCCGGGCAGCAGGCCGATGAAGCGCTTCCAGGGGTTCACGGTGGCCATCAGTGGTGCCTCTCCAGCTTGAGGGCCTGGGTCACGCGGCTGGCTCCGACGCCCTCGGCGCTGATCTCGGTCGACAGGCACAGGCCGCGCCAGGTGCCGTCGATGTCGCGCACTTCACACAGGTGCGCCGGATCGACGAGGCCGGGGGCGCTTCCGCCCTGCGGGAACAGCGGCAGGCTGAGGGTGACGATCTCCTGATTGCCGCCCTTGGCGATCTCGGCGATGCCGCGATGGCGGGCCGCATCGGTGCCGGTGATCAGATCGTCGAACACGTCCGGCGCCGGCGCGCTGCCGGCGGTCCCGGTGCGGCGCACGTCGACGGCGACGCCGTGGGTGGTGCCTGACACATAGCAGCTGTCCCAGCTCGGCTGGGGCGACCACTCGCCACCCCATTGGCCGACGATCTCAGCCGGGATGATGCGGTCCATCACCGAGGTCGACCAGGCCCACGGCGCTTCGCGGTAGCGCGGAACTACGGCGAGGGCGTCACTGTCACGCGCAGGCCTGACCACGCCGCCCACTGCTTCGGCGACACGGGCGATCACCTGTAGTGCGGTCTGCTCCTGATAGCTGAAGGCGCCGGCCGGGATCGTCCAGTCGGGCGGGCCGAGGGCGGTGTAGTCCCACGATAGGCTGAAGCCGGTGTTCTCCAGCTGATCGGTGGCGGCCTGCACGGCGTTGATGTCCGCCGCGTTGACCGCGCTGCGCTTGGGCGCGTAGGGCTCGGCGAGCAGCTGGGTGCGGCTGACGCCGGTCACCGTGAACCGCTCGGACGGGAACTTGCCCTGAGTGCTGTAGCGCTCGATAAGGAACAGCCACGTCCAGCCGTTGATGGTCAGCTCGACCGTCTTGGGGCCGTTGGCGTCCGGGCGCACCGGGTTGAGGCTGGTGCGCCCGAACAGCTCAGCGCTGAGCGTCCAGGCGAAGGCATCGATGTCGCGCGCGACCTTGATGCCGGTGGCGTCCACCGGCTCGCGGCCGGGCAGCACCACCAGCGACACGCTGTTGGCGATCATGTAGGTCTCCAGAATGTCGGGCTCGACGGCGGGGACGATTTCGTAGGCCGGGCCGGTGTAATCCGGGTACGGGATGACGATGCCGGGGTCTTTCGCACTGCCGCGGCCCCACGGCAGGCGCATCCGCTGGTTGAGTTGACGGGCGCTGCCCCACGACTCGGCGGTGCCGCTGTCGACCGGCTGGATTGCGCGGCGCAGCGGCGTGAAGCGGAAGTCGAAGAACACCGCCGCCGTGGTGCTGGGCGAGTATCGGGAACCGCCGAAGTCGAAGCTGATCAGGTTGCCGGGCCAGTACAGGCTGGCCTGGCGTTCGCCCTCGGCATCGTAGCGCTGGCCGAATTCATCGCTGCGGTTGTAGCGCTGGCCGGCGCCGATGTCCTTGCGCGCCGGACTGGGGTTGTAGATCAGCCGCAGGCGTAGGGTATCGCGGGGCTGGATGCTGCGATCCCAGCCCAACCAGCGACCGATGTCGCAGGCCGGCACGTCACCCCAGGGCACTGCGACAGGGTCGGCACTGGCAAGTTCTGCCCTGCCCCACGGCTGGCGGCTGCCGGCATCCTGCGCCGGCACGTCGCCCCAGGGCTGGACGCTGTCCCGCTCGCGCGGTAGGCCCTG
>LNAP01001022.1_pt1 | contig 30374 bp, 28 predicted proteins | sample 602601 | NCBI WGS metagenome assembly LNAP01 (sample SAMN02440304, study PRJNA202911) | soil metagenome | biome: Subtropical and temperate rainforests or woodlands; isolation source: soil samples (1 kg each in a 20% v/v slurry with milli Q water) were... ...
CCAGGGCACGACCCGATCCATCTCGATCAGGAACAATTCCTTGCGGGTCTGCTTGCGCTTACCGGCGTACTCGGCATCGGCGAAGGTCATTTGCTTCATTGAAAAGCTCGGCGATTGGTGTCCGGGGATTTTGCCAAATCAGGAAGTCTTTTTCAGGATTTCCTTAGGCGTGCTCTGCGCCCGCAGTGATCGACTGGAAAGACTGCTGCGGCCCGCACTTGATGCGATGCAGACGCTGCCGGCTTTTGTTTATCTGGTCCCGGTCGTCATGTTGTTCGGCATTGGCAACGTTCCCGGCGTACTGGTCACCATTATCTTTTCGGTTGCGCCTCTGGTGAGGTTGACCAACCTGGGCATCAGGCAAGTACCGGAAGACAAGGTCGAAGCCGCACGGGCGTTTGGATGCACGCGCCGGCAGATGCTGATGAAGGTGCAACTGCCTTTGGCCGCGCCGACGATCATGGCGGGCTTGAACCAGGCATTGATGCTGTCGCTGTCCATGGTGGTGATTGCATCGATGATCTCGGTGGGTGGGCTCGGGCTCATGGTACTTCGCGGCATTGGCCGTCTGGATATGGGACTTGCAACTGTGGGCGGCGTCGGCCTGGTACTGCTGGCGATCTTCCTTGATCGGTTAACGCAAGCAATGGGCGAGCGCAGCAACAATGCTGTGAAAGGCGAGCATTGGTATCAAACAGGACCTGTTGGAATAGTGTTCAAACTAAAAAAGAAAAGTAGCGCCAAGGAACCCACCGCGCGCTTAAAAGAAAATTGACCGTTCTCACGCTGCATTTTAATCGCTGTACACCTGCCACCCCTACATCCCATGCAAGGTAGATGACGATGAATTCTGTTAAACCCGGTATGAAAACAAAAATTGCTCGTTGCATGGCCGTTTTGGCGATGGCGATAGCGCCGACTTTTGCATCAGCTGCTCAGGAGCCAGGCAAAGGAGTGTCCGTCACACCGATTTTCCCGACCATCGCTGAAGAGCGGTTTCGGGGTGAAATCGCCATGGCCGGCCTCAAAGACCTGGGCTACAGCGTGCAGCAGCCCAAGGAAACCGACTATCCGGCGATGATGCTTGCGCTGTCTTACGGGGATGCCGACTTCACCGTGCATGCGTGGGAACAGTTACATGCCTCGTTTTATGCCAAGGCCGGTGGTGATGAAACCATGGTCAAGGTCGGCAGCATCATGCCGGGTGTTCTGCAGGGCTACATGATTGATAAGAAAACCGCTGACCAGTACCACATCACTTCCATTGAAGATTTAAAGAAGCCTGAAATCGCCAAGTTGTTTGACAGCAATGGCGATGGCAAGGCCGACATGACCGGCTGTAATCCGGGTTGGGGCTGCGAAGTCATCGTCGAACATCACATGAAAGCCTATGACCTGGAGAAAACCGTTACCGATAACCGTGGTTCTTACTTCGCGCTGATGGCTGATACCATCGCCCGTTTCCAGCAGGGCAAGCCGATTCTCTACTTCACCTGGGTTCCACAATGGATTTCCAGCGTGTTGGTGGAAGGTAAAGACGTGGTGTGGTTGACCGTTCCAAGGACTGACTTGCCGGGCGGAAAGAATGATGTTGAAACCGACTATAAAGGCAAGAATCTGGGTTTTGCGGTTGATACTGTCCGCGCTGTGCTGAACAAGGAATTTGCCGACAAAAATCCGGTAGCCGTGAAGTTTCTCTCCGAGATGCAAATAAGCACCGATGACGAAAGTGCGCAGAATCTGAAAATGCACAACGGCGAGAACTCGGCTGCGGATATCAAACGTCACGCCGCCGAGTGGATCGCCGCACACCGGGCGGCCTACGACGGCTGGCTCGCCGATGCACGAGCAGCGGCCAAGTAATAGGTTCTCCAGATGTAGCTGAGAGGCTGCCCGATTCGGGTGGCCTTTTTTATACCTTGCAGATCGCGGGAGGTGTTCATGTCCCTTTATTCATTCGTTCAGCAGTTTAAGTGGCGCGATGCGCCCGTCGGCACTCGGCGACTATTGCAAACCTGCTTGCTGGATATTATTGGCGTCGCAGCCGCCGCCCGTGACAACGCCACCAGCAATATCCTCAAAGGCTTTGCGGTTGCTCATTACCCGGCGACGACGCTTGCGAGTCGCTTATGGTTCGATGGCCGGTCCGTACATCCCTTTGGGGCTGGATACGCTGGTGGCTTCAGTGTGGACAGTCTGGACGCACATGAAGGCCACTTCACTTCCAAGGGCCACGCGGGTGCGACGGTGGTGCCGGCGATCATCGCTCTGGTTGATGCCTTTCGCTGCGGCGGGAAAGACATCAGCGGCGACGAGCTGTTATCCGCTCTGACAATTGGCTATGAAACGGCGCTACGGGCCGGTCGGGCATTAATGGCCACCGCCCCGGAATATCATGCGTCGGGGGCCTTTTCCGGTATCGGTGTGGTGTGTGCAGGGGCACGTTTGCTGCGCCTTGACGAAGAGACGTTCAACCATGCGCTGGGCATCGCGGAGTATTTCGGGCCTCGGTGCCCGATGATGCGCGTGGTGGGTTTTCCTTCGATGCTCAGAGACGCGCATGGGGCAGGGGCTTATTCAGGCATCAATGCGCTGCTTATGGCACAAGCGGGTGTGACCGGTGCGCCAGCCGCCACTGTTGAGTCCAGCGCCGTGGCCCGCTATTGGGAGGGCATCGGTACAAACTGGGAAATCGATGAGCAATATTTCAAGCCGTGGCCTGTGTGTCGCTGGGCGCAACCGGCATTGACGGCCATGACTCACCTGATGGACAACCATTCGCAGATTCACCCGCAAAATGTCGAGTCCATCGAGATTCAGACCTTTCATGAGTCCGTACGCTTGCAGGGGCACGCTCCGAAAAATGCTGATGAAGCCCAATACGCACTGGCCTTTCCGGTTGCTGCTTTAGTCGCCCGTGGACAACTCGGCGCAGGGGAGGTGACAGGTGCGGCGATTCACGCCGCAGATATCCTGAATATCAGCCAGAAGATAACCATCAGCGAGGCAGCGGATCTCTCTGCGCGGTTTCCGGAGGAGATCCTCTCGCGCGTCACCGTTCGGCTTAAGGACGGCACAGCGCTTTCCAGCCCGACGACAGCGGCCAAGGGCGATCCCGCCAATCCGCTGTCAGCAGCCGAGTTCATCGACAAATTTCGTCGGTTTTCCGAAGGTAGCCTGGGCGTGCCGCTGAGTCGCTCGCTGGAAAAGGGCGTCGCGAACCTGGCCGAACAGCCGGACTGCGAAGGTTTTTTCAAGCTGCTTCTGGGGCCGGTCTGATCAGAACACAAAACCGTGGCCCAGCTCGCTTTCCATCCACTCCAGAAAACGCCTGACGCGGGGAAAGCCCGAGTGGGCTTTGGGAAATACCAGATGGTGGGCGGCCACTGGCGAACTCAATGCCTGCGGGGCAACTTCAACCAAGGCTCCGGACGCCAGGTATTTCTGCGCGAGCAGTGAGCTTTCCAGCGCAAAACCCAACCCATGGCTGGCGGCTTCCAGGGTCATGTAGGAACGGTCGAAGCTCAGGGCGTAAGGCTTTTCAGGGCGCGCCAGACCATGCTGGGCGAACCACTCGGGCCACTTGAGCAAGGTCGCTTCCGAGAGAATCAGGTCCCTTTCCAACAGATCCGCCGCACCATGGACCGCATGGCGTGCCAGCAGCTTGGGCGACGCCAGCACGGCAAAGGTTTCGTTGCGCACGGTGCGCACTTCGTAGCTCGGCCAGTTCGGCAGGCCGTGGCGGATATCGACATCAATCTTGTCGCGGCTGAAATGCAGCGATTCATAAGAACACGACAGGTTGATCTGGATGTCCGGGTGACTCATCCGGAACGCTTCCAGCCGCGGCATGAGCCAGAGCAAGCCAAAGCTGGGCGCCGAATGCAGCCGCAGGCAATCGAGGCTGACATCGCTGGCCGCCCGTTCCGTGGCTACGGCCAGGCTGTGCAGAAGTCCCGAAACGTCCTTCAGATACTGCTCGCCCACTGGCGTCAACGACACTCCCCGAGCAGCACGCACGAATAATTGACGGCCGATCAGCGCCTCCAGTTTGGCCAGTTGGTGGCTGACCGCCGAAGGCGTGAGGTCCAGCACTTCAGCGGCCCTGGCCACGTTGCCGAAGCGAGCGGTCTGCTCGAAGGCCTGAATAGCTCTCAGCGGTGGCAGGGTGCCAGGTGCATCGGCTGTAAGACGCATGTCAGGTAACTCCGCTGTCGTTCTTATGATTGGGGATATCTGCATTCAAGCACCTCGTCCCAGCCTTGACGAGAGCTGAATTTATTTCAGCACCGAGTGACTTTTGCGTTATTGCTCAGGTTCTGGCCGGGGAACAAGCTGAGGCATCGATTCGTTGCGGATCGAACCCATAGACAACATCTCAATAAAAATAATACCGAGGTATTCCCCATGCTTCTCAAAGGCAAAGTCGCAATCATCACTGGCGCGGCATCGGAACGTGGTATCGGCCGGGCAACCGCAGTGACCTTCGCTCAGCAGGGCGCGCGCGTGGTGATCCTGGACCTGGATGAATCCGCCGCACGTGATGCCGCTGCATCGCTGGGTGAAGGGCATCTGGGGCTGGCGGCAAACGTTGCGGATGAATCCCAGGTTCAGGCTGCCGTCGCCAAAGTCATCGAGCATTTCGGCCGCATCGACGTTCTCGTCAACAATGCCGGCATCACCCAACCCATCAAAACCCTCGACATTCGGCCCTCGGATTACGACAAGGTGCTGGATGTCAGCCTGCGCGGCACCTTGCTGATGTCCCAGGCGGTTATTCCGATCATGCGCGCTCAGTCCTCGGGCAGCATCGTGTGCATGTCGTCGGTTTCCGCGCAACGTGGCGGCGGTATTTTCGGCGGGCCTCACTACAGCGCGGCAAAGGCGGGCGTATTGGGCCTGGGTAAGGCGATGGCCCGGGAATTCGGCCCGGACAATATTCGGGTCAACTCCATTGCCCCGGGTTTGATTCACACCGACATCACGGGCGGCCTGATGCAGGATGACCGACGTCACGCCATCATCGACGGCATTCCGCTGGGCCGCCTGGGTGCCGCGCAGGATGTGGCCAATGCTGCGCTGTTCCTTGCCAGCGACTTGTCCTCGTATCTCACGGGCATCACCCTGGATGTTAACGGAGGCATGCTGATTCACTGATTGTCACGTGGGCGGGCTGCACGCAGCCCGTGCTGTTCTGGATCGACGATACGCCCGGGTCATTGCCCGGCGGTCTATAAAAACAAGAGATCAGATCATCATGATATCCACCACTTTTTCGCTGGAAGCGGCCTCGGTCGCACGCTCCAACGCCTATCGCAAGACGGCCTGGCGGCTTATGCCGTTCCTGATGCTGTGTTATCTGTGCGCCTATCTCGATCGCGTCAATGTCGGCTTTGCCAAGCTGCAAATGATGAACGATCTGGCGCTCAGCGAAACCGTTTACGGACTTGGCGCCGGCATGTTCTTCATCGGTTACTTTCTTTGCGAAGTCCCCAGCAACCTGATCCTCCATCGAGTTGGAGCGCGGCGCTGGATCGCGCGCATCATGATCTCGTGGGGCATCATTTCGGCGATGTTCGCCTTCGTCGAGACGGCCTGGCAATTCTATGGCCTGCGCTTCCTGCTGGGCATCGCCGAAGCAGGGCTCGCGCCGGGTTTGCTGCTCTATCTCACCTACTGGTTCCCGTCCTATCGCCGGGCAAAGATGACGGTACTGTGGTTTGTCGCCATTCCGCTGTCGGGAATGATCGGTGGCCCGCTTTCCGGCTGGATCATGAATTCGTTCGCCGGTTTCCATGGCTGGGCGGGCTGGCAATGGATGTTCGTGATCGAAGCGATCCCCACCGTCCTTGTCGGTTTCATGGTGCTGTTCTATCTGAAGGACGGCGTCGATCAGGCCACATGGCTCAGTGCCGATGAAAAGGAGCTGGTCAAGAAAGAGCTGGCCGAAGACGAGAGTCGCAAAGTCACTCACGCGTCCCCCGCAGCGTTCATTCGTGACCGGCGTCTGTGGCTGCTGGCGTGTATTTACTTCTGCGTGGTCATGGGCCAGTACGCCATTACCTTCTGGCTGCCGACCCTGATCCGTAACGCCGGGGTTTCCGACGCGCTGCATATCGGCTTGATGACCAGCCTGCCGTACCTATGCGCAATCGTCGTGATGTTGCTGATGGGTCGCAGTGGTGACAAGCATCAGGAGCGCCGTTGGCACTTGATTATCCCCATGATCGCTGGCGCTCTGGGCCTGACGCTGGCGGCGTTGATGGGCGGCAATCTGATCCTGTCGGTACTCAGCCTGTGCCTGGCGGCGGCGGGCGTCCTGTCTGCTTCGTCGCTGTTCTGGATGTTGCCCACCACCTTGCTCGGCGGGGTATCTGCCGCAGCGGGGATCGCCGGCATCAACAGCTTCGCCAACCTCGCCGGTTTCTGCTCGCCGTACCTGATCGGCTGGATTACCACCAGCACCGGTTCCAGCGCCATTGGCATGTACCTGATTACCGGCGTCCTGTGCCTGGGTGCGCTGCTGGTCCTGCGCATTCCTGCCGCTTCGGTCAATCGTTGAATCAACGGAGTATTCCCCATGACAGCCATTTCTTCACAGATGACTTTCACGACCCTGGCCCAGCGCGCCCATAACATTCGTCGCCATGCACTGAGGATGGGCCAGGTTCAGGGCCAGGGTTATGTCGGTCAGGCCCTCGGCGCCGCTGACCTGCTGGCCGTATCTTACTTTCATGCCTTGAACTACCGGCCCGAAGATCCGCAATGGGAACCGCGTGATCGCTTCTATCTGTCCATTGGGCATTACGCTATCGCCCTGTACGCGGCATTGATTGAAGCCGAAATCATCCCGCTCGAAGAGCTGGAAACCTACGGGTCGGATGACAGCCGCCTGCCGATGTCGGGCATGGCCGCGTACACCCCTGGCATGGAAATCACCGGTGGCTCGCTCGGCCAAGGCCTGGGGATCGCGGTGGGCGCCTGCCTGGGTCTGAAGCGCAAGCAATCGGCGTCTTTCGTCTACAACCTGTTGTCCGACGGCGAGCTCAATGAAGGTTCGACCTGGGAAGCGGTGATGTCGGCGTCCCATTGGAAACTCGACAACCTGATTGCGATTGTCGACGTCAACAACCAACAGGCTGACGGCCATTCAAGCGAGATACTGGCGTTCGAGCCCATCGTCGATCGCTGGCAGGCTTTTGGCTGGTTCACCCAGCGTGTCGACGGCAACGATCTGGACGCGCTGGTCGCCGCCTTCGATGCCGCGCGCACTCATCCTGGCGCGCAACCGAGAGTGATCATCTGCGACACGAAAATGGGCAAGGGCGTGCCGTTCCTGGAAACCCGGGAAAAAACCCACTTCATCCGCGTGGACGAGCACGAGTGGGATGTGGCGCTGAGCAACCTCGACGAAGGGAAAACTATATGAGCACCGTGAATAACCAGACTGCGCCAGCAACTGGCACAGTGAAGAAGAAACTCACCACTTCAGCGATGATTGCTTCCATTGCCTCGGAAGGGCAGGCCACCCGCTCGGCACCTTTCGGCCATGCGTTGGCCGCCCTGGCGGAGCAGCGTGCGGATATCGTCGGGCTGTCGGCTGATTTGTCGAAATACACCGACCTGCACATTTTCGCCAAGGTCCATCCGGATCGTTTTTATCAGATGGGCATGGCTGAGCAGTTGTTGATGAGTGCGGCGGCAGGCATGGCTCGCGAAGGTTTCGTGCCTTTCGCAACGACTTACGCGGTGTTTGCCTCACGGCGCGCCTACGATTTCATCTGCATGGCGATTGCCGAGGAAAACCTCAACGTCAAAATTGTCTGCGGTTTGCCGGGCCTGACCACCGGTTATGGTCCAAGTCACCAGGCGACAGATGACCTCGCGATCTTCCGTGCCATGCCAAACCTGATGATCGTTGATCCGTGCGATGCCCTGGAAATCGAACAGGCCGTCCCGGCCATTGCCGCGCACCAAGGGCCGGTGTACATGCGTTTGTTGCGGGGCAATGTCCCGTTGGTGCTCGACGAATACGGCTACAAGTTCGAGATCGGCAAGGCGAAAACCCTGCGTACCGGTAACGACGTGTTGATCATCTCCACCGGGCTGATGACGATGCGCGCCCTGGAAGCGGCGAAGGAGTTGCAGGCCGATGGCGTGGATGTCGCGGTGCTGCATGTGCCGACCATCAAGCCACTGGATGAGCAGACGATACTCGCCGAGGCCAGGAAACCGGGCCGATTGGTAGTCACCGCCGAAAATCATTCCATCATTGGCGGGCTGGGTGAAGCCGTCGCCACGGTTCTGCTGCGCAACGGCGTTACGCCGACCTTCAGGCAGATCGCGTTGCCGGACGCCTTCCTTGATGCAGGCGCGCTGCCCACCCTGCATGATCGCTACGGAATCTCGACCCCAGCGGTGTGTACGCAAATCAAAGGCTGGCTTTAAAACCAGAGGCGCCCGAAAGGGCGCTTTTTGCTTGGCCTGTCCAGGCTGGCACCAAGCCCGCCACTCGATAACTTTCGACCAGCATGTCATAGAGCCCGATATCGGCGCGGCTTCTTGTCATGAGTTGAGCGCCGGCGACCCCAGCGACGATCGTGCGGGCTTGGGCTTGGCTGTCCTTTCGCAGCGCTCAGCACTTTGCCGAGCCAGGCTACGCTGATGCAGGCTTGTAGCGCTGGCGGTCCCCGAAGCATGTCAGGCGCTGCAGGCCTTGTATGCAAGGATGCAGGAGCGTCCGAGCGTGAAAAAACGGGTGATCATGTCCGATCCGGTGTGACAGGCCTGGATTAGCGGGCGGTCCGACTGTTCCAACGGGCTTCCAGCAGCGCGGAAATGAATCTCACGCATTCATTTGACGCCCTATACCCCCAAGAGCGTGTACCATCCAACTCTGTCCTTCGGATATCAGTTAGCCATGCCCCCGCTCAGCGAAGAGAGCCGCCAGATCGTAGCTTCTCTGGCGCACCGCGTTGGTCCCAACGCTGACATTGCAACGATCGCTCAAGCGGTCGTTTCCATATTGCAAGAAATGGACGCAGCGCTCACGCCTGTCATCGGCCAGCAAGGGGCGGCGGCGCTGTTGCGTCGCAGCCTCCATCTCTGTGTGACGACTCATCCAAGTCTGGCTGCCAGCTATGGCAGCCTGCAGGCAGCGCCTATTCTGACTGCCATCGCGGCCGTACTCGCCGAGCAAAGCAAAACCAATGCGCTGTTTTTTGGAAAAGTCTTGCTGACCACCTATTACGGGCTGCTGACTACGCTGATCGGGCCTTCGCTGACCGCACGTTTGCTTTGCGGCGTGTGGGAGCCTTCTTTGAGCGACACCCCTTCGCAGGAAAAATCGCCATGAGCACCAAAGTGACTATCAACCGCCTGGCCACCGGCGTGCCAGGACTGGACGAGGTGCTGGGCGGAGGTTTGCCGGAGTTTTCGTTCAATCTGATCGCGGGCCCGCCTGGCTGCGGTAAAACCACCCTGGCGCATCAGATGATGTTTGCCCTGGCGACGCCCGAACGTCCGGCCTTGTTCTTTACGGTACTGGGCGAGCCGCCGTTGAAGATGCTGCGTTATCAGCAGCAGTTCGATTTTTTCGACAGCGAAGCGATCAACCAGTCGATCCGCTACGTGAATCTGGCCGACGACACATTGGCCGGAGATCTCGATGAAGTCCTGCGCCGTATCGTCAGCGAGGTGGAGAGTCATAACCCGTCGCTGGTGTTCGTCGACTCGTTCCGTTCCGTGGTGCTGGCGAGCCAGACCCAGAACAACCCCAACAACAATCTGCCGCAGTTCGTTCAGCAATTGGGCATGTTGATGACCACCTGGCAGGCGACGACTTTCCTGATTGGGGAATACTTCACCGAAACCGACACCAATCCGATTTTCACCGTGGCCGACGGCCTCATCTGGTTGCGGCAGAGCGTCCAGCGCAACTCCATGGTGCGCAAGATGGAAATCATGAAGATGCGCGGCCAGCCAACGCTGCCGGGGCTGCACACCTTCCGCATCGCCACGTCCGGGATCAAAGTGTTCGCGCCAGCCACGCGCACCGTCGACGAGGCGCCGCTGGAGTTTCCGATCAAGCGCCTGAAAATGGGTGTGCCCCGTCTCGACGAAATGCTCGGTGGCGGTCTGCCGCGCGGCTATTCGTTGCTGGTGGCGGGGCCTTCGGGGTCGGGTAAAAGCATTTTGGCGGCGTCCTTTCTGGCCGCAGGTGCCCGCGACGGCGAAAAGGGTGTCATCGCGGTCTTCGAACAACGCCCCAATCACTCGCAAAATGCCACGCTTGCGGACTTGATCCAGAGTGGAATGGTGGGGCTGGTGGACAGTCGCGCTCCTGACCTGTCGATTGACGAAATCGTCCAACTACTGCTCAGCGAGATTACCCGGCTCAACGCCACTCGTGTGGTGATCGATTCGCTCTCAGGTTTCGAGCTGGCACTGGCGCCGACCTTTCGCGAAGATTTTCGCGAATCGTTATCGCGTATGGTGACTGCGCTGACCAGCGCGGGCGTTAGCGTATTGATGACGTCCGAGCTGGAGGATCGCTACACCGACTTGCGTTTCAGCCCTTACGGCACGGCGTTTCTCACCGACGCGATCATCGTCCAGCGCTATATCGAAGTGCAGAGTCGCCTGTTGCGCATCATGGCCGTGGTCAAGGTTCGCGCCAGCGCCCACTCCGATGAATTGCGCCTGTACAGCATCGACGATAACGGCTTGCAGATCGGCGAGATGTTGCCGGATCAGGAAGGTTTACTGGGCGGACGGCCAACCCGGCAGCGCTCTGGCATCGATAATGAGTAACTCAACCTCATGACCAAAGCCGAGGACAAGGACGTCAAGGCGAATGCCGATCACGAGTTGCTCGTGCTCGGGCAGAAAACTGTCGAAGCCAGGGCGGTTCTGGCGGCGCTGCAAAAAGAGTTGAGTGACACCAACAGCCGTCTGGCTGAGAGCCGGCAGCTTGAGCAGTTGGTCGAGGCCAATCAGCAATTGGTACTGGCGATCCTGTTGGCGCAAGCGGATGCCGAAAAACCAGAGTACACGCTTGAAGAACAGCGCTCTTCTCTGCAGGTACGTGAAGCCAACGAACAGTTGGTGATCGCTGCCCTCGGCGCACAACACCTGCAGGATCTGGCCGAACACGCTTTGGAGCGACAACGACAGGTCCTGACCCTGGTGGCCCATGAGCTGCGTAATCCGCTGACCCCCATCAGCATGATTGCCGGGCGGCTGGTGCGGGTGCCAAAGGAAGAACTGCCGCGTATGCAGGCGTTGATCGAAGGTCAGGTTCAGCACATGTCGCGCCTGGTGGAAGACCTGCTCGACGTATCACGCGCCAATACCGGCAAGTTTCGCCTGGATTGCCGGCTGGTCGACATGTCACCGATCATCCGGCATGCCGTCGAGATATGCAGCCCGGTCATGGCCGCCCAGCACCTGGATTTCCGTGTCGAACAGCCCGAGTGCGCACTGATCGTGAACGGCGATCCGGTGCGGCTGGCGCAAATTCTCGGCAATCTGCTGGGCAACGCCGCGAAATACACGCCATCAAACGGTCTGGTCGAGCTCTCGGTATCGAGCGATGCGGACAGTCTGGAGATACGTGTTCGCGATAACGGCATCGGGATTTCTGCCCGAGCGCTGCCCTTTATCTTCGAGCCCTTTGTCCAGGATGCCCACGCGGTAGGCTTCAATGGCGTAGGGCTGGGTATTGGATTGACGGTGGTGCGCGAGCTGGTCGAAGCCCATGGCGGGACAGTAACGGGCACCAGCGAGGGTGATGGCAAAGGCAGCGAGTTCGTCATGACGCTGCCCTTGTTCAACTTCTAACGTTTATTCGCGCCTGAAGCCAATATCGCCTGACCGGTTCACGCTACCTGTGTGACTCGGCAGGACCGGACTTGTCCGGGAGGGCGTCAGGTTTACCGACCGATATCTTCAGCGTCTACACCGACGTCTTCGGGGACAAGTCCTCTCCAGGACGGCACGACTCATTTTTTCAAGGCGTCATGCGCCTCCAGCGCCCGCAGCGAATAGATATAGGCGGCACCGGCGTTCAGCGAAATAGCGGTCGCCAGGGTCGCGGTGATTTCCTCGCGGGTGGCACCGGCCTTGATTGCCGCGTCGGTGTGCACGCCGATGCAGCCGTCGCAGCGCGTCGTAATGGCCACGGCGATGGAGATCAGCTCACGGGTCTTGGCATCCAGCACATCGTTCTCGGCAGAGGCTTCATCGAGCGCCATATAAGCCTTGACCATTTTCGGGTTGCTTTTGCCCAGGGCGGCGAAAGACTTCTGGATGGTAGGCAGCAGTTCGGACCAGTTATTGAACATTGCGGTAGTTCCTTCAGAGGTTGAGCCCGCTATTTCAGCAGGCTTTTGAGCGTCACCGACAGCAATTCTTAGGTTTAGCAGACAATTTGCAGGGTTCAGCTGCAGGCCCGGTAATGTGCGACACGGTTTTCTGTGGCTCCTGCACAGGCGGATGTCTGAAAACGTCCTGCGCTGGTCCTGCTCGCGTCTGTTGCAGTGCTTGTGTGCGCTTTAACATGCAGCCATTATCACCAGTATGGCAAACGCCACGGAGTTAAAAATGACCCTCAGCGCCCTTATCGTCATCGACGTACAAGAATCCTTTCGTCACGCACCTTACTGGTCCGAAACTGACCTGTCGGATTTCCTCGAAAAGCAGCAGGCATTGATTGACGGCTGCGTAGTGCAGGGCATTGCGGTGGTTCAGATATTCCACGTCGACGAGCTTGGGCCATTTTCCCTGGCGTCGGGCCACGTTCGGGCGTTGAAAGAACTTTCGATCAGCCCGAGCGTGACGTTCCATAAGCATTATCACAGTGCACTCGCGGGCACCGGATTGGCGGCCTGGCTGACGCAGCGTGGCATCGGCAAGCTGATCATCAGCGGTATCCGCACCGAACAATGTTGTGAAACGACCACGCGTCACGCCTCGGACAGCGGTTTTGCCGTGGATTATGTGAGTGAGGCCACCTTGACCTTCGCCATGACTCACGCCCGCAGTGGCCGCACTTACAGCCCCGCCGAAATTCGCGAGCGTACCGAACTGGTGCTGGAAGGGCGTTTCGCACGTATCGCCTCAGTCGCCCAGGCGCTGGAGGGCTGAAACCATGGCGATTCCGGTGCTGTTCGTGCTGCTGCCCAATGTGCTGATGCTGGATCTGGCGGGTCCGGCGGAAGTGCTGCGTCTCGCCTCCCTGATCGAGTTCGACGAACGCCAGGCAGATGGTGAAGAGCGCGCGGCGTTTGAGCTGCAGTACGTCAGCCCGATGGCGGACCTGCAAACCTCCATCGGCCTGCCTCTGTCGGGGCTGGCGCCGCTGCCGGAAACCCTGCTGCCGGGAACGCTCGTGGTGTTGGTCGGTTCAACGTCGGCGGTATCCTCGGCTCAGTTGCAGCAGTTCGAAGCAAGCAGCGCGGTACTGACCGAATGGCTTCGACGGGTTCTGGCACCCAGCGGCGAGCGGTTGCTGTGCGTGTGCGCCGGGGCGTTGAGCGCGGCTCGAGCCGGTTTGCTTAATGGCCGCCAATGCACCACGCATCACTCCCTGTGCGCGAAGTTGCAGGAACTCGCCCCCAAGGCCCGGGTGCTGGAAAACCGACTCTACGTCACCGACGGCCAAATCAGCACCAGCGCCGGCATCACAGCCGGTATCGACCTGATGCTGCAGGTGCTGGCGGAAGTGAGCGGGCCACGGCTGGCTTGTGCCGTCGCGCGGGAAATGGTGGTGTATATGCGTCGTGGCGGTGCTGATCCGCAGTTGTCGCCATGGATTGCCGGGCGCAATCACCTGCATCCCGCGCTCCATCGAGTGCAGGATGCAGTGGCTGCCGACCCCGGCGGCGACTGGACAATAGGGCAGATGGCAGGCATTGCCTGTACCAGCGGCCGTCATTTGGGGCGGCTGTTCCATGAGTATGCGGGAATCGGTCCGCTGGAGTATCTGCATCGACTGCGGGTAGCGGTTGCGCGGGATTTACTCTTCCATTCGAGTCTGGATATGGAAACGGTGGCGCAACGCGCGGGGTTCGGGTCGGCGCGTCATTTGCGGCGCATCTGGGCAAAATATGAATCCGCGCCACCATCCCAGAGCCGCCCGGGCTCGTCTACCGCTTAACCCTCAAATCAATCGCAGCCATGACAATGACCAGGCAGTCACGATCATTTTTGATCAGCGTCAGTCAGTTACGTGCAGCACCTCAGGGATGATATTGAAGCTGCGGCGGATGGCGCGCATGGCAACGCAAAAGGCAAGTGTGAAACGGACAAGCGGTCATCACGCGACGGCAATCTTTACAATATATTGGCAGCCTGTATCGCAGGATTTATGGGCTGATGGGCCAACAGTTCGCTGCTTCGGGCTCAACAAGGAGACGCTTTTCCCATTTTCTGGATTCTATTTTCAATTGTCATATAACACGTTCAGAGTCGCGTGGTCGGTGCATCAGGGAAGGGACGGGCTGGGAGCTTTTTGGGTGTCGTAACACCCGCCTAACCCTGAAAGCAGTGCTCACGTCGTTGCTGCCGTTGCAAAGTTCAGGGTGTCCACGGGCTGAACAACTCGTTTACAGGCGGCCACGGGCTATCATGTCACGCGGAAGATACGAAAGTTGGTTTACGGAATGCGTATCGTTCTACTAAGCTGACGTCGATCCCTTGTGCTGTATCCACGAACGGCAGCGGGCGTCGCATATTTCAGTGCCAGACAACATCCGGTTAGTGAGACGGTGTGTGCTTTCGGTTTAAGTCAGCCTGAACATCATCTGATCGCTATCCCAGCATCAGGGTTGCCACGGGCGGACATGCTCACTCCACCGCCGCGAGTACGCACCCGATGCAATATCAAAAGTTCTCTGAAACTCAGATCGAGACGCTGGTCGACGCGATCAACACTGACGGTTTCGCCGTTCTACGTGGTTGGGCGAGCGACGTTGAACTGGCTGAGTTACAAGCGATGGTCAGCCAGACGGTCAGTGCCGCCGGTAATCAATACGTTGCGTTAACCGGCAGCCAGGCTGTAGCCGGTTCGCATTTGCACGAATGGGGGAGCTCGCCTGACTTCCTCGATTTATGCCAGCGTGTGGTGACAAAAGGAACAGGGCAACAACCCCGCGAGCCAGATCTGCATCAAGTATTGCGCTGCCTGATTGGCGAACGCGGCCAGCGTGAGTCGTTGATTTTTCATTACGATTCATTTGTGCTGACGGCGATCATGCCCGTTTGTATGCCAGACCAGAGCGACCCAGGCGATCTGATCATGCTCCCCAATCACCGGCCCATTCGAAAAAACTATGTCCTGAACCTGTTGGATAAGTTGCTGATCGACAATCGATGGTCGCAACGACGCCTGGCCCGGCGTCACGCCAGACACGCCGAGCAGTTCGTGCGGATCAGGATGCGGCCGGGGGACATGTATCTGTTCTGGGGTTATCGCTCGCTGCACACTAATCTTCCGGCCGACCCCAGTGTGATTCGCTCAACTGCTGTTTTTCACTACCAGAATGTGCATGGCCGTAGCTCGCTGGCAAGCCGCATCCGCCGGTCGCTGGCAGAGTTGAAGCCCAAGCAGGCCAACCAGCTCGAAGAGCCACAAGCTCAGCGGGAATCCCTGGCTGAAAGACCCTGATTGCAGGACGCCGCCTCCTCGGATACCTGGTATCAGGATGCCGAGGATCAGCGCGTGTTGCATGATCGATTTACGCGAGCTCAAGCATCCTTTCCATGATGATCGTGCGCTCGGCTCCATGAAATTCGTCTCGAACTTTAGTGAAGCCAAGCGAAGCGTAAAAATCTTCTGCGGTAATGGAGGAGGGGACGCGCAAGCGTGCGATTCCGTTGCTGACGGCCACTGCCAGCAACATCGTCATCAATTGTCGTCCTATACCTGTCCCCTGATGGGGCGGATCGACGAACACACTTCGAACCACGTCCCGATCCAGGCTGGCGGTTGCAATGACCTGATCGCGGACTGTCGCTACAAAGATCTGACGCTGAATCAATAAATCGAGGATCGCCTGCGGGGCAAAGCTGCGTTCAACCTGGGCAATGATTTCTGGTGAGTAATCGTGGGCGTTGGACTGGCGTAGGGCGTTGACGATGACCTTGCTTATGGCTGTCGCGTCGTCCCGAGTTGCGATCCGAATCAGGCAATCCATTTACGCGTGCTCCTTGCATGTGGTCGTTCGATCTTAAAGAAAATCGGCGGAACGGACTATGGGCCAGCTCTGTGGCGCCTAAGCAATGAAATGGTTTGGGGAAAGCACCTACTAATCCGTCGATCATTGCAACAATACCACCCCTTATTCGTTAGCCCGCGAAATAGACACACTTCTACTATAGATAGCGAACAGGTTCATTACGGCGCGGGGGCGCTGGCAATCGCGCGGTCTGTGGCCGTTGCCCGCAATGCGCGCTGACTGCGCAATCGGCAGGCCCGGACTCTGGTTATTCACGAAGTTGGGAGGGGGTTGTAGACTGGCGGTCCGCAAGATTCCCGCTAGCCCTCAAGCAAGAGATCCCCATGGCAAACCACGACCTGACTTTTGTCGCTGACCCCGATCCGGACTCCATTTCCTCTGACGTAGCCGGTGTCGGCGACCTGCTGGTTTCCACGCAGATTCCGACCCGCGCCGACGGCAGTCTGGAGTTGGGCGGTATCGTTGAGCAGAGCGAATGCACACTGCAAGCATTGAAAGTCGCGCTGGAAAAAGCCGGCAGTTCCATGGACCGGGTTCTGCACTTGACCATCTACCTTACCGACATGGCCGACCGTCCTGCCTTCAATGAGGTTTATCAGCGCTTTTTCAGCAATCCCTGGCCGGTTCGTGCCGCTGTTGGCGTAGCCGCGTTGGCGGTTGAAGGCATGCGCGTGGAAGTGACGGCAATGGCGGCCAAAGCCTGAGTTGCCGATTGGCTGCGGCTGCGACTCGGGATCTGGGGCGCAGCCGCAGCCAACCTCGAAAAATCAAACTCTGTCAGATCCGCGCCAGCGCCTGAGCCAGATCCGCGCGCAGGTCTTCGATGTCTTCAACGCCCACTGACAACCGCACCAGTCCATCGCCGATGCCGAGTTGTGCCCGTATTTCTGCCGGAATGCTCGCGTGGGTCATGATGGCCGGATGCTCGATCAGGCTCTCTACGCCACCCAGACTCTCGGCCAGGGCGAAAATCCGGACATTTTCCAGAAAGCGCCTGGCCCCAGCCAGATCAGTGTTCAGGTCGAGGGAGATCATGCCGCCGAATCCGCGCATCTGCTGCCGCGCCAGTTCGTGCTGAGGGTGCGACGCCAGGCCCGGATAATAGACATGCGCCACCTGCGGCTGTTGCTCCAGCCATTGCGCCAGGGTTAGCGCGTTGCTGCAATGGCGTTCCATGCGCAGGGCCAGGGTCTTCACGCCGCGCAGGGTCAGAAAGGCGTCGAATGGCCCGGCGATGGCGCCCACCGAGTTCTGTAGAAAGCCCAGGCGCTCGGCCAGTTCTGGATTGTTGCCCACCACGGCGATGCCTCCGATGACATCGGAATGGCCATTGAGGTATTTGGTAGTCGAGTGCACCACGATATCGAAACCCAGCTCCAGCGGACGCTGAATCCACGGGCTGGCAAAGGTGTTGTCGGCGACGCAGATAATGCCGCGTCCACGACAGATGCGCGCGACGGAGCCGAGGTCAGTAAGGCTCAAAAGCGGGTTGCTCGGCGTCTCGACCCAGACCATCCGCGTGTCGTCCTGCAATGCCGCTTCAAATGCGTTCAGATCACTCAGATCGACGTAGCTGAAGCGATGCGCGGCGCTGCGCTGGCGTACTTTGTCAAACAGTCGGAAAGTCCCGCCATACAGATCATTGCCGGAAACAATGTGCGAGCCGGCGTCGAGCAATTCGAGCACTGTGGAAATCGCCGCCAGCCCGGACGCGAAAGCATAGGCCTGGGTTCCGCTTTCAAGGTCTGCCACGCAGCGCTCCAATGCCCAGCGTGTCGGGTTGTGCGAGCGTCCGTAATCAAGCCCCTTATGCACGCCGGGACTTTGTTGCAGATAAGTGGAGTTGGCATAAATCGGCGGCATCAATGCCCCGGTGGAAGGATCCGGCGCCTGGCCTGCATGGATCACCCTTGTGGCAAAGGCCTGTGGCACAGTGGTTTCATCGTGTTGACTCATAATGATCTCCGTAAATGATTGAGCAGGTCGACACGGGTAATCAGGCCGTGAAAGCACACAGCGTCAGCAATAATCGCTATCAGCCCTCGATCAAGCTTGCTTTGCAACTCAACCAGACTGGCGTCCGGGAGCAGCACTTCCAATTTGTCGGTCATGGCACTGGCCACAGTCATATGCAGATGCGATGGGTCTTGATGGACGCCGACCAAAATGTCGGACTCGTCGATGACGCCCACCAGCCGTTGGCCATCCGCCAGTACCGGAAGTTGCGACACATCGGCCAGACGCATGCGCTGGAAAGCGGTCAGCAGGGTGTCATCCGGGCCTACGCTGATCACCCGGCCATCCTCGAAACGCCGAGCGATCAGGTCGCGCAGGTCGCCGTAGCGCTTGCGCTGCAGCAAGCCCTGATCGGTCATCCATTGGTCGTTGTACACCTTGGACAGGTAGCGGGTCCCCGTGTCGCAGACGAAGCTGACCACGCGTTTGGGCACGGTTTGCTCGCGGCAGTAACGCAGCGCCGCCGCCAGCAACGTGCCGGTCGAAGAGCCGCCAAGAATGCCTTCGGCGCGCAACAATTGGCGGGCATGATCGAAGCTTTCCTCGTCGCTGATTGAATAGGCCTGGTGCACGCTGGAAAGGTCAGCAATAGACGGGATGAAATCTTCGCCAATGCCTTCCACAGCCCAGGAACCTGGTGTCGGTAGGGGCAGGCCGCGACTGTAGTCAGCCATCACCGACCCGACTGGATCGGCCAGCACCATAACCAGGTCGGGTTGTACCCGGCGAAAGAAACGCGTCAGCCCGGTCAACGTGCCGGCTGAACCGACCCCGACGACGATTGCATCCAGATCATGCTCGGTCTGCGCCCAGATTTCGGGCGCGGTGCTGCACTCATGGGCCAGCGGGTTGGCGGGATTGTTGAATTGATCGGCGAAGAACGCGTCGGGAATCTCTTGGGCGAGCCGCGCGGCGACGTCCTGATAATATTCGGGATGGCCTTTGCCAACATCGGAGCGGGTGATATGCACCTCGGCGCCCATCGCCTTGAGGTGCAGGACTTTTTCGGTGGACATTTTGTCCGGCACCACCAACACCACGCGATAGCCTTTGGCGCGACCGACCAGCGCAAGCCCCAGGCCAGTATTGCCAGCTGTCGCCTCAACAATGGTGCCGCCGGGTCGCAGGCGACCATCGCGCTCGGCGGCATCGATCATCGCCAGGCCGATGCGATCCTTGATCGAGCCGCCGGGATTCTGCGATTCGAGTTTGAGGAACAACGTACACAGGCCGGTATCGAAGCGGGTGACGCGCACCAACGGCGTATTGCCGATCAGTCCGAGCACGGCAGGGCGGGAGTCATTAGGCATGTCTTCATCTCGCTGCGCGAATCTGCATTGAGATCAGGGTAGCTTGCCGTCCGCACACCTGCCGTCCAAATCAACTGTCAGGTCATGCAGCAGCGGTTTCCGGGAGTTTGGCGATGACCTTGATTTCAAACTGGAAGCCATACAGCCAGGTCACGCCAATCCCGGTCAGCGTCGGGTGCGGCGCGTTGCCCCAGAACTCCGGAATCACCTTCCAGATGGTTTCGAACTTCGACTCCGGATCGACAATGAACACCGTCACGTCGATGACATCGTCAAAGGTGCAACCGGCAGCGCCGAGAATGCCATTGAGATTGTTGAAGGCGAGCCGCACCTGGCTTTCCAGATCCGCTTCGGGTGAGCCGTCCTCGTTGCTGCCGACTTGTCCCGAGACGAACAAAAAACCGTTGGACTTGATCGCCGGCGAATAACGATTGCGCTCATAAAGCGCCTGGCGGCCGGGTGGGAAAACCACGTCACGGATTGTCATGTCTAGCTCCTTCATGGGGTTGAGGAACGAGTCAGAGGTGACTCGTTCAGCGATGAAGGGACTTTAGGGGCTTGTTCCGGCCCGATAAACAGGCAACTCTAGCCAGCACTGTTTGCATATTCCAAACAATAGAGCCCGGCGAGGATAAAAATGGACCGCTTCGATGCGATGCAGGCCTTCGTCAGAGTGGTGGAGGCGGGCAGCTTCACCAAGGCCGCCGAGACCCTGCATATGAGCAAAACCAGCGTGACGCAACTGGTCCAGCAGTTGGAGGCGCGCTTGCGGGTTAAATTGCTCAATCGCACCACGCGCAAAGTCAATGTAACGGCCGATGGCGCGGTGTTTTATGAGCGTGCGGTGCGGCTTCTGGCTGATCTGGACGATGCCGAAACCAGCCTGTCTGCCGCCTCGACGTCCCCGCGTGGTCGGTTGCGTGTCGATGTGCCCAGCCCGCTGGCGAGCATGATTCTGGTGCCGGCATTGCCTGCCTTTCATGCGCGCTACCCGGATATCCAGATCGACATGGGCGTGAGCGACCGGATCGTCGATATGGTCGGGGAGAATGTTGATTGCGTGGTGCGTGGCGGCGAGTTGACCGACCAGTCCTTGATGGCGCGCCGGGTTGGCACGCTTGAGCTGGGCGTTTATGCGGCACCGAGCTATCTGGCGCGCGTTGGCACGCCTGAACATCCGCGCGAGCTGGAAGATTCGCAGCACCGCATCGTCGGCTTTCTGTGGGCGCGCACCGGTAAGGCGCTGCCCTATGCCATGCGCCTGAACGATGAAAGCGTACATATCCATGGACGCTACGTGCTGGCCGTCGACGATGGCAACGCCTATCTCGCCGCCGGTCTGGCGGGCCTCGGGGTGCTTTGGTTGCCGGGCTACATGGCCCATGCCAGCGTCGCGCGTGGCGAATTGGTGCCGCTGTTTGCAGACTGGCGTCTGGACTCGATGCCAATGTACGTGGCCGTTCCCCCGAACCGGCACATCAGCGTCAAGCTGCGTGTGTTCATCGATTGGGTTGTCGAGTTGATGGAACAACATGCGCCGGTTGGCAGGCACCGTCGTGCCGACGCGATTGAGAGCGTTCATCAAGGTCATTCGTGATGCAGGTCAGGGAGAGTCGTTAGAAACTGCGGGTCAGGCCGAATGATTGGATGATAAAGTTGAGCTCTTCAAGCTCAACAGGCCTAGGTGCCGAAATCCGTCATCCACAGGGACGTCCATGAGTCACGCTGACACTCATATTCTTCAAACCGAAAATGAACGGCTAACGGCCGATCTGTCCATCGCGCGAAGACAGTACCGACAGCTGCTGGATTCCATCGAAACCGGCTTTTGCATCATCGAAATGAAATTCGATGAGGATGGGCGTCCGTGTGATTACCGGTTCATCGAAACCAATCGCGTTTTCGAGCAGCATACCGGTCTGGTGGACGCCAAAGGCAGATGGATTCGGGACATGGTTCCCGATCAGGACCAGCACTGGTACGACGTCTACGGCAACGTGGCTGACACTGGCGAGCCCATACGCTTCGAACATTACGGAGTGGCGTTGCGTCGCTGGTTTGAAGTTCATGCCACGGCCATCAGCACCGAGCAGAAGATCGTCGCCGTACTGTTCACGGATATTACCGCGCGCCGCAATGCGGAACTCGCGCTGCGACAAAGTGAAGAGTTCTGGCGCGGTATTTTTGAACGGCTTGACGATGGCTTCATCCTCGGTGAGCTCATTCGTGACGCAGATGGCACGGTCAGCGACTGGCGGTACCTGGACGTCAATCCGGCTTGGGCGGAGCTGGTCGGCGTGACCAACGATCAAGTGAAGGGTCGAACCGTCCGGGAGTTGTTTCCAGACGTCGAAAACTTCTGGATCGACGAGGTTGCGGCGGCGGTCAACCAGCAAAAAACCTCAGCTTTCAATCATCAGGTTACGGGCATAAAACGTTGGTTCGAAGGCCGTGTGCATCCGCTGGAGGATGACAGATTCACGATCATTTTTCAGGAAGTTACCGAGGCTCATCGTGCGTTGACCCGCCGCCAGGCATTGCTCGAACTGAGTGATGCGTTACGTGGCATGCCTGATCCCGAGCACATGGCGTGTAGCGTTGCTGAAACCTTGGGCAGCGTCCTTGAATGCGAGGCGGCCTGTTATTTGTCGGTGAATCCTGAGGGGCAGTTGTTTTTGAGCGGTCGGAGCTGGCCCGATGCTGCGCAATCCACGCTGGGTGGACTCTGGAACGGCAATGAATCGGACTGGTTTTCCAGTCAATTGGCACTGGGTAAGCCATTGTTGATCGCTGATGTAGCGAACGACCCCCGTGCTCGCGATGCGCAGGGTCTGTTGCGGGCGGGCATAGGGTCGCTGCTCAGCGTGCCATTGGTGGAAAACGGTAAAACCGTGGCCGCTCTGTGTGCCGTCCGCAGTGAACCCTATGCCTGGACGGCAGCGGAGATGCGGTTTACCGCAGATGCAGCGAGCCGCACGCGCAGTGCCATTGCCCGGCGCAGGGCTGAAAACGATTTGCTGGAGATCAACGCCTCCCTGGAGCAGCTTGTCCAGGACCGAACCCAGGAGCTGATGCGTTCTGAAGAACAGCTCCGGCAATCCCAGAAAATGGAAGCGGTAGGGCAGTTGACGGGCGGCATCGCCCATGATTTCAACAACCTGCTGACCGGGATCTCCGGGAGCCTGGAGATGATGCGCACTCGCATAGGGCAAGGGCGCATCAATGAACTCGAAAAATATGTGAATTCGGCTCACGGATCGTCCCAACGGGCGGCCGCCCTGACTCACAGGCTCCTGGCGTTTTCGCGGCGCCAGACACTCGATCCCAAACCGACTGATATCAATCGGCTGGTCGCTGGCATGCAGGATCTGATCGTCCGCACCATGGGCCCTGCAGTCGAAACCCGCATGCTGCTCGACGAGGCATTGTGGATCAGTAACGTCGACGGCAATCAGCTGGAAAATGCTTTGTTGAATCTTTGCATCAATGCCCGTGATGCAATGCCTGAAGGCGGCAAATTGGTGGTCGAAACTGCGAATTTTGCTCTGGACGTTCGTGCCGCCGATGCCTTTGATCTACCGCCCGGAAACTATGTGTGTTTAAGCGTTATCGATACAGGCGTTGGCATGAGCCCGGATGTGGTCAACAAGGCATTTGAGCCGTTTTTTACCACCAAGCCGCTGGGTATGGGAACCGGCTTGGGCCTGTCGATGATCTACGGCTTTATCCGGCAATCAGGCGGGCAGGCGAAGATCTATTCGGAAGTCGGCAAAGGCTCTACCGTGCGCCTGTATTTGCCCCAGGAAATCGCCAGACATATCGAGCAGGCCCCCAAGCAACTCCTGGAAATGCCCAGGGCGTCAGAGGGGCAAACGGTGTTGGTGGTCGATGACGAGCCTACAGTGCGTCATCTGGTGGCAGAAATTCTGCAAGAGTTGGGCTACACCGCTTTGGAAGCCGCCGATGGCGTGTCCGGGCTACGAATTCTCGAGTCCACTGCCCGGATCGATCTGCTGGTCACCGACGTCGGTTTGCCAGGCGGCATGAACGGTCGCCAGATGGCTGATTATTCCCGATCCAGTCGTCCGGATCTGAAGATATTGTTCATCACCGGTTATGCAGAAAACGCCGTTATCGGCAGCGGCGATCTCGACGCCAACATGCATGTCATGACCAAACCTTTCTCGGTAGAGGGCCTGGCCGTACGGATCAAGAGTCTGATCGAGAGTTGAACACGCCTTTGCTTTCCCCAAGAATTCTCGCCGCATCCCGAGCGGGGGAGAGGCCAAAGACCCGCGCATAATCACGGCCGAACTGGGTCGAGCTTTCGTAGCCAACCTCGAAGGCTGCGTGGGTGACGCTTCTGGCATTGGCGACCATCAGCATCCGGGCCTGGAGCAATCGAACCCGTTTCTGATACTGCAAAGGGCTCAGGGTTGTGACCGCCTTGAAGTGTCGGTGAAAGGCCGACACGCTCATTGCCGCGCGCTGGGCCAGGGTTTCCACTCTGATCGTTTCGGCAGAGTTGCGCCGTATCCACTGAATCGCCAGGCTGACGCGAGCCATGGCCGTGTCGGGCGCGGCGATCTCCCGAAGCATCCAGCCATGGGGGCCCTGAAGTACCCGGTAGAGAATTTCGCGCTCGTAAACTGGCGCAAGGGCGGCGATGTCCTCGGGCCGGTCCATCAGCCGCAGCATGCGCAGCCAGGCGTCCATCAACTGCGGTGTGACGGCCGCCACGGAAAATCCGGCTTCGTTTTCGTAACGGCCGATGGGCTTTGGCAAGTCGGCCAGCAGCGTGGAAAGCACCGTCGGGTCAAGGGTCAGGCTGACCGCAAGGTAAGGTTCACCGGAAGCCGCCGGATGCACCGAACCCACTGCGGGCAATTCGATGGACATGACGAAATACGTCGCCGGGTCATAGCGCAGCGTGCGGTTGCCAACCGTCATGGCTTTGCTGCCTTGCAGAATCAGGTTGATCATCGGGTCGTAGACCGCAGCCAGCATGTGTTCAGGGATCTTGCCTTGAACCATGGCCACGCGCGGGATGCCCGTCTCAGTACGGCGGTTTTCGGCTCTGCAAGCCAGAGCACGAAGCTCAATCAGTTGATTATTCATAGGCGCCATGCTGACCGCAGGACCATGGCCCACGCAAGCGAAAAGCAGAAACAGGCAGGATTCGGGCAGGAACGGCTGCGCTGGCTTCGAAGGTCGTCGGTACCGTGGTGACTCATCTCATCGACAGCGGAGCAGCACATGGGCGTTATCGTTATCACCGGCGGCAGCCGTGGCATTGGGGCCAGCACCGCCGAGCTCTGCGCCCAGCGTGGCATGGGCATCATCCTGACTTACAAAAGCAATCCTGAGGCTGCGCAAACCGTTGTGCGCCGAATTGAGTCTGCGGGCGGCAAGGCCGTTGCGCTTGAGCTCGACGTCGCTGAGGTAAGCGGCTTCGAGCGTTTTCGCCAGACCTTGGTGCAGACGTTGCAGACAACCTGGGGCGTGGACAGGCTCGATGGCTTGGTCAATAACGCGGGTTATGGTCTGTTCAACCCGCTGGAGTCGGTCACTGAAGCGCAGTTCGACGGCCTGTTCAACGTCCACCTCAAAGGCCCGTTTTTCCTGACTCAAGCCTTGCTGCCATTGATGGCCGAGGGCGCGAGTATCGTCAATCTGACCAGTGCCACGACACGCGTTGCAACCGCAGGCGTCGCGCCCTATGCCGCTTTCAAGGGCGGGTTGGACGTGCTCACACGGTACATGGCGAAGGAATTCGGTGACCGGCGCATCCGTGCCAATGCGGTGTCGCCAGGGGCAATTCGCACTGAATTGGGTGGCGGTCTGAATGACGAATTCGAGGCGCTGCTGGCATCGCAAACCGCGCTTGGTCGTGTCGGTGAGCCGCAAGACGTCGCGCGCGTTATCGCCATGCTGCTTTCCGAAGAAGGCAACTGGATCAATGCTCAGACTATCGAAGTCGCGGGCGGCTACATCATTTGAATTGCGAGGCGACGACATGCTGGATCACATCTTCATTTCGGTAAGCGACATCGAGCGCTCGGTACGTTTCTACGAAGCGGCACTGACCCCGCTCGGGATTACCGCTCGACATGATTTCGACGGCAAGGACGGCCCGCCCGGCCACCCCGACCTCAAGGGCTTCGGTGCCAATGGGCGGATGTTCTTCTGGTTGCGCGAAGGCGTCGTGGAAGGGCGAGCGGCTCACGTGGGGTTCGTAGCGAACAGCAAGGCCGAGGTCGATGCCGCCTATGCAGCGGCCATGGAAAACGGCGCGGTCGACAACGGCGCTCCGGGTGCACGCCTGCACTACGATCCGAACTATTACGCGGCAAACGTGCTGGATCCTGACGGTTACAGCCTTGAATTCGTCTACAAGAATTGGCAGCACGCGCAATGAGCACATTACTGATCTACGGCGCGACAGGCTATACCGGTCGCATGGCCGCACAGCGGGCAAAGACGTTGGGCCTGAATTTCGAAATCGCTGGACGTAATCAACCGCAACTGGCGATTCTCGCCGAACAATTGAACGTGCCAATGCGTGTGTTCGCTGCCGACGCCGAGGCAGACCAGTCGTTGTCCGGGATTGATGTTTTGTTGAATTTCGCCGGACCATTCGCGCACACCGCTGAACCGCTAATGCGGGCATGCCTGAAAGCGGGCGTCGATTATCTGGACATTACCGCCGAGATCAACGTCTACCGGCTGGCGGAGCAATTGGGGGCCGCCGCGACTGAGTCGGGCGTCATGCTGCTGCCCGGCGTCGGCTGGGACGTGGTACCGACTGACTGTCTGGCGGTGCATATCGCGCAACGCGTGCAGAGGCCGCAAGCGCTGAACATCGCGCTGCAGGTTCCCGGCTCCATGTCGCGAGGTTCGGCAATGAGCGTAAGCGAAATCATCGGTGCCGGCCTGTTGGCACGGGTCGATGGTCAGCTCGTCGCAACGCCGGATGCACAGCCGCGCCACTTCGATTTTGGCGCGGGGCCGGTGTTGTGTTTGCCGCTGTCGTTCGGAGACCTGGTCACCGGTTGGCATTCAACAGGCATCCCCAACATCGCCATGTTCGTGCACATCGCGGATGACGCTTTTCCTGAAGGGGATCTGTCCCAGCTACCTGATGGCCCGACCGCCCAGGAGCGAGAAGCCCATCGGGCCAGAGCGGTGGCGGAGGTCACGGCGGTCGACGGCAGGATTGCGCGATCAGTGATCGAAACCGTCAACGGCTATTCCTATACGCCACTGGCTGCCGTCGAGGCCGCACGACGGGTTCTGGCGGGCGAACGCCGCGCTGGCTTCGAAACCCCAGCCCGACTGTTTGGTGGCGGATTTGCCGAGACCATCGTGGGGACGACGATCAGCGATTTTTAGCAATGTGTTGTTTGAGCCGACGCCTTCCCGGATAAATCCGGTCCCACGGGATTGCGCCTGTTTCGAGGTTGCCAGTTTTATTCGCGAAAGGGTGGTACATCCGCCACATCTGGCGATTTAAGCCTCGCGGCATCGCGAGCCGGTGGCAGACCAAACAGGCGTGCGTATTCCCGGCTGAATTGCGAGGCGCTTTCATAGCCGACGGCAAACGCGATGGATGCTGCATCGCGAGGATCGAACAACAGCAACCAGCGCGCTCGCAGCAGGCGCAGGCGCTTTTGGTATTGAATGGGAGTCATGGCGGTGATGGATTTGAAATGCCGATAGAACGCCGCAACGCTCATATCGGCCATTGCTGCCAGTGGCTCAACCCGGAAGGGTTCGGTGTAGTGCTCCCGAATCCATTCAGTGACGCGACGGATCTGCGCCAAGCGACCATCGGGCCGCGCTATGTCGCGCAGCATGCCGCCCAACGGGCCTTGCAGTACGCGAAACAAAATCTCCCGCTCGATCATCGGCGCCAATACCGTCGCTTCGTTCGGGCGGTCAATGAGCCGCATCATGCGCAACCACGCATCAATCATCTCGGCGGGCGCAGGCACCGCAGCGAAGCAACTCGGGACCCGCTGCACGCTGGTTTTTACCTCGTCATCCAGCAACGTGGCGATGACGCAGGGGTTCAAGGTCAGGCTGATCGCAAGATAGGGCAAGTCCGCCGCGCACGGGTGAATCTGACCCGTGGCAGGAACATCCACGGGCACCACGAAATAACTGCTCGCCGGGTAATTCGAAAGCTGATCGCCAATCGACAACGTCTTGGTGCCCTGGAGCACCAGATGCAGCATCGGCTGATAAACCTGATCCGCGCAGGCTTCGGCACACACCATCGCCACGCGCGGCAGGCCGGTATCGGTCCACTTGTTTGGCGCGCGCATCACGATGCTGCGCAGTTCATCCATCGCATTTTTCATGGGTTGGAACATGCGGCAGTGCGCCGGACAAAGCAAGTCAGGCGAGAAGAATAGGCAAGCATGGGAGAAGAACCGGCAACCGCTCGACAGGTCGTTGCCCGAATACTGCCACCCAGCGCAAACATCACTCATTTTGAAAAGGTAACTTCCATGAAGCTCGCAGGAAAAATTGCTGTAGTCACCGGCGCATCAAAAGGTATCGGTGCCGGGATCGCCAAAGCGCTGGGTGCTGCTGGCGCCACCGTAGTGATCAACTATTCGTCGAGCAAAAGCGACGCCGACGCCGTTGTCGCACAGATTCAAGAGCAGGGCGGCTCAGCCATCAGCATCCAGGCGGATATGAGCAAGTCCGCAGACGTAACCCGTTTTTTTGCCGAGGTCGGCAGCAACTACGGGACGCTGGATATTCTGGTCAATAACGCCGGAGTCGCGGTGTTTCAGATGATCGAAGACCTCACCGAGGAAGCCTTCCACCAGCAATTCAATCTCAATGTATTGGGTTATCTGCTGGCGGTCCGCGAGGCGGTGAAACTGTTCGGCGAGTCGGGCAGTATCATCAATATCAGCTCCATCCTCAGTACCGATCCGTATCTGGCTTCCAGCGTTTATTCGGCCACCAAAGGCGCCGTCGATACCTTGACCTTCGCCTTGGCCAGAGAGCTGGGGCCGCGGGGTATTCGCGTCAATTCCATCTTGCCTGGCCACACCAATACGCCTGCGACTGACGGCAACTTTGCCGGTGAGTTTGGAGAAAAGCTCATCGCGGGTACGCCATTGGGCCGTTTCGGCGAGCCGGAAGACATCGCACCGCTGGCGGTTTTCCTGGCATCCGAGGACTCGCATTGGGTCACGGGCGAATCCATCCGGGCGTCAGGAGGCGTGCGCGGCGTGGGTTACTGAGGAACGCTAAATGCCGAGCGGGAACCTTTATCGAGGGTTGAGTCAGATACTGGGTACCGCAGGCACGCAGCATAATCGCATCGAGGAAAAATCTTATGGCTTCTGACACCGATAGAGTTGACTGGTACGGCACCCCGAAAGGCGACGACATTGACGACTTCTACGGTCTCCACGACGTGATTTATGGCGGCGAAGGCAACGATACGCTGGCTGGCGGATTCAAGAGCGGCAGCACCAGCATTTTGATCGGCGGCGCAGGCCGTGACGTGCTCAATGCTGTCAGCGAACACAATACGCTGCGTTTCAGCAGCATCACCGACAGCTACCGCGACGCAACGACCTCGCACTCAGACACGATCAAAAGTTTTGATACCGCGCAGGACAAGCTCGACCTGACGGCGTTGGGATACACAAAGCTCGGCGACGGCCACGGCAGCAGCCTGAAGCTTTCATACAACGCGGCTCAGGACGCGACGTATCTCAAGAGTTTCGATGAGAATGCCAGCGGACAGCGATTTGAGCTGGTGTTCAAAGGTGACTACAGCGACACATTGACCAACGCCAACTTCCAGCCATTGGTATCCGGGACTGGCTCCAACGATTCGCTCCAGGGCAGTGATGTTGCTTCAGTCACGCTGGCGGGGCATGACGGCCGCGATTCGTTGACGGGGGGCGCAGCGGACGAGCGTCTCGACGGCGGCGCCGGTGGCGATACGCTCAAGGGCGGTGCCGGAGCGGATGCATTCGTCTACAGCAATGTGCTCGACAGCGTTAAATCAAACAGCGGCAGCACGCAGGGTCGAGATTTGATCTCCGACTTTTCTGCCACTGAAGGCGACACCATTGATCTGTCCGCGCTGGGTTTTTCCGGCTTCGGCGACGGCCATGACGGTACGCTCAAGGTGTCGGTAAACGCCGCTGGCGACACGACCGCGCTGAAATCCCTGGATACCGACAGCGCCGGCAATAACTTTGAAATCATGTTCAGCGGCAACCTTGCAGATGACTTGAATCGGGACACCGTGATCTTCGCCAATACCGGTGGCGACAAGGTGATAAACAGTCTGACTCGGGATGATCAGGAAATTGTCGGCACCGCAAAAGCTGATGTGCTGGTGGGCGATGCCGCCCGTGACGAGATTCTGGGTTTTGAAGGCAACGACAGCATCAACGGCGGCGGCGGTCATGACTCCATGGCAGGCGGCAAGGGCATTGATACGCTTACCGGCGGGGCGGGCCGAGATGATTTTGTGTTCTATAACATCGGTGAAAGCTATCGCACCGCTACCGAAGATCATTCCGACGTCATCACCGATTATGAGTCTGGCGATATTCTTTATGCGCTGGATTTAGGCTTCACCGACCTGGGTGACGGCACCAACGGTACGCTCAAGCTTGACTATGACTCAGGCAAAAATCAGACCTACCTCCACTCATTGGAAGCCAACAAACAGGGGCAATTCTTCCAGGTGACCCTGGCGGGTGAGCACACAAATGTGTCGATTGCCCTGGATGGGTTGTATGTGGATGAGCAACCGATCCAGATT
>LNAP01001024.1_pt1 | contig 30361 bp, 29 predicted proteins | sample 602601 | NCBI WGS metagenome assembly LNAP01 (sample SAMN02440304, study PRJNA202911) | soil metagenome | biome: Subtropical and temperate rainforests or woodlands; isolation source: soil samples (1 kg each in a 20% v/v slurry with milli Q water) were... ...
TATATCCCGGCTGAAATCGTTCCCCTGCTGGCTGAAGGCTTGCAGCTGTCGCGTGCCGAAATACATGGCGTCATCAGCTTTTATCCACACTTCCGCGATTCCCCGGCCGCAGCCGTGGTGCTTGAAATATGCCGCGCAGAATCCTGTCAGGCCATGGGCGGTGAAGCCCTGGCACAGCATGCCCGGCAACGGCTGGGCTGCGACTTCCATGGCACGGCCTCCAGTGGCGCCGTCACGCTCGAACCCGTCTATTGCCTGGGCTTGTGCGCCCAGTCACCGGCGGTCATGATCAACGGCCAGCCGCACGCACGCATGACCCCCGCCAAGCTCGACCAACTGCTGCAGGCCGAAGGGGTACAACCATGACACTCGCCGTCAAAATTTTTGTCCCCGCCGATTCCTCGGCCATGGCCGTGGGCGCCCAGTCCGTCGTCCACGCCATCACAGAAGAAGCACAACGCCGCGGTGCAAGCATAAAGATCGTCCGCAACGGCTCGCGCGGGCTACTGTGGCTTGAAACGTTGGTAGAAATCGAAACGCCGGCCGGCCGTGTGGCTTACGGCCCTGTCGAGGCCGCTGATGTCATCGGCCTGTTCGAGGCCGGCTGGTTGCAGGGTAAAGAACATGCACTGTGCCATGGCCTTACCGAAGAAATCCCCTACCTCAAGAACCAGGAACGGCTTACTTTCGCACGCGTGGGCATTACCGACCCTTTAAGCCTTTACGACTACCAGGCACACGGCGGGTTCCAGGGGCTGGAAAAGGCGCTTGCCATGCCGCCCATGGCCATTGTCGATGCCGTCGTCGACTCCGGCCTGCGCGGCCGCGGCGGCGCTGCGTTCCCCACCGGAATAAAGTGGAAAACCGTCCTGGCTACCGCTGCTGACCAGAAATACATCGTCTGCAATGCCGACGAAGGCGATTCCGGCACCTTCTCCGATCGTATGCTGATGGAAGGCGACCCTTACGCCCTGATTGAAGGAATGACAATTGCCGGCCTTGCCGTGCAAGCCACGTACGGCTATATCTATGTACGCTCCGAATACCCCTACGCCATTTCCACACTCGAAGCAGCCATCGGGCACGCCCGGGCAGCGGGCTGGCTGGGCGACAGCATCCAGGGCAGCGGCCAGGCTTTCGATCTTGAAGTACGTGTGGGCGCTGGCGCCTATATCTGCGGAGAAGAAACATCATTGCTGGAAAGCCTGGAAGGAAAACGCGGCCTGGTTCGCGCCAAGCCACCGCTGCCGGCAATACGCGGGCTTTTCGGCAAGCCGACCGTCATCAACAATGTCATTTCGCTTGCCACCGTGCCCACTATTCTCGCCCACGGCGCCGACTTCTATCGCCACTACGGCATGGGGCGTTCAAAGGGCACACTGCCCTTCCAGCTCGCTGGCAATCTCAAGCAAGGCGGGCTGGTGGAAAAAGCCTTTGGGGTCAGCCTGCGCGAACTCCTGTATGACTTCGGCGGCGGCAGCGCCTCGGGCCGCGCCCTGCGCGCGGTACAGGTCGGCGGGCCCCTGGGCGCCTACCTGCCCGAATCGCAATGGGACGTCCCGCTGGACTACGAAGCCTATATCGCCATTTCTGCCATGGTCGGCCATGGCGGCCTGGTTGCTTTCGACGACACCGTCGACATGTCGAAGATGGCGGAATACGCCATGGAATTCTGTGCCATCGAGTCCTGTGGCAAATGCACTCCCTGTCGTATCGGTGCCGTGCGCGGCACCGAGGTCATCGAAAAAATCCGGCACAATGAGCAACGCGAACAACATGTGCACCTGTTGCGCGATTTATGCGACACCATGCTCGCGGGCTCGTTGTGCGCGCTGGGCGGCATGACGCCTTACCCGGTCCTGTCCGCGCTTGAGCACTTCCCCGAAGACTTCGGCCTCCCAAGCACCGCCCCCGCTACAGAACAAACCGCCTAACGGAGCCAGCCATGTTAGAAACCGTCGTTAAACGTGACCGCGATTTTGGCACCCCTGCCTCGCTCAGCACGCAAACCGTTCAAATCACCATCGATGGCACCGAGGTTGACGTAGCCATAGGCACCTCCGTCATGCGTGCGGCCGCTGAAGCGGGCATCAATATTCCAAAGCTCTGTGCCAGCGACAATCTTGAAGCATTCGGCTCATGCCGCTTGTGCCTCGTGCAGATCGAAGGCCGCCGCGGTTATCCTGCCTCGTGCACCACGCCAGTCGAAGCGGGAATGGTCATCTGGACCGAAACGCCCAAGCTGCATGAACTGCGCCGCGGCGTCATGGAATTGTACATTTCCGACCATCCGCTAGACTGCCTTACCTGTCCGGCCAACGGCGACTGCGAACTGCAAGACATGGCCGGTGTCGTCGGACTGCGCAATGTGCGCTATGGCTATGATGGCGCCAATCACCTGCACGACGCCACCGACACGTCCAACCCCTACTTTGCCTACGATCCGTCCAAATGCATCGTCTGCAGCCGCTGCGTACGCGCCTGTGACGAGGTCCAGGGGACTTTCGCACTGACCGTGGACGGGCGGGGCTTCGCATCGCGCATCACGGCGGGTCAGAACGACTCCTTCCTCGCGAGTGATTGCGTTTCATGTGGCGCCTGCGTTCAAGCCTGTCCAACCTCGTCGCTCACTGAAAAGACCGTCATCGACATGGGTCAGTCTGAACATTCGGTCATCACGACCTGTGCCTACTGCGGCGTGGGCTGCGCCTTCAAGGCCGAAATGAAGGGCCAGGAAGTGGTGCGCATGGTGCCCTGGAAAGACGGCAAAGCCAACCATGGCCACTCGTGCGTCAAGGGCCGTTTTGCCTGGGGTTATGCCACTCACCAGGACCGCATGCTCAAGCCCATGATACGCAGCAACATCTCCGACCCATGGCGTGAGGTCAGCTGGGAAGAAGCCATCGGCTACGCAGCGTCCGAACTCAAGCGGATACAAGCCAGGCACGGGCGTGATTCCATAGGGGGCATCACCTCTTCGCGCTGCACCAACGAAGAAACCTACCTGGTTCAAAAACTCGTGCGGGCCGCTTTTGGTACCAATAACGTCGATACCTGCGCACGCGTGTGCCACTCGCCGACCGGTTATGGGCTCAAGGCCACTCTGGGCGAATCGGCGGGCACCCAGACCTTCGATTCAGTCATGCATACCGATGTCATCATTATCATGGGTGCCAATCCCACTGCGGCTCACCCCGTATTCGCCTCACAGCTGAAGCGACGGCTGCGCCAGGGCGCAAAACTTATCGTCATCGACCCGCGCCAGATCGAACTCGTCAATGCGCCCCACGTGAAGGCCGACTACCACTTGCCGGTCCGACCGGGCACCAACACCGCCTTGCTCACGTCCATGGCTCATGTCATCGCCACTGAAGGCCTCATCGACGAAGCGTTCGTTGCCGAACGCTGCGAAACGCCGGCATTCCAGCAATGGCGCGATTTCGTATCCCTACCCGAAAACTCGCCGGAAACCATGGAAGCCGTAACCGGCGTTTCAGCGCTCGACCTGCGCGCCGCAGCACGATTGTTCGCCACCCATGGCAACGGCTCCATCTACTACGGGCTGGGCGTCACCGAACACAGCCAGGGCTCCACCACCGTCATGGCCATTGCCAACCTGGCAATGGCCACCGGAAACCTGGGGCGCGAAGGCGTGGGCGTCAACCCATTACGCGGTCAGAACAATGTTCAGGGCTCCTGCGACATGGGTTCATTTCCACACGAACTTCCCGGCTATCGACACATATCCGACGACGCCGTACGCGCACAGTTCGAACAAGACTGGGGTGTAAAGCTCCAGCCAGAACCCGGCCTGCGTATCCCGAACATGTTCGACGCCGCCATCAGCGGCTCGTTCAAGGGCTTGTATTGCCAGGGCGAAGACATCGTGCAGTCCGATCCCAATACACAACACGTGGCCAAAGCCCTGGCTTCCATGGAATGCATCATCGTCCAGGACATCTTCCTGAACGAGACTGCCAAGTACGCACACGTATTCCTGCCCGGTTCGTCGTTCCTTGAAAAAGACGGGACATTCACCAACGCCGAACGACGCATATCGCGCGTACGCCAGGTCATGCAGCCGAAAGCGGGCCTGGCCGACTGGGAGGTCACGTGCGCCCTGTCCAACGCCTTGGGCTACCCGATGGACTACCGCCATCCCAGCCAGATCATGGACGAAATCGCCCGCCTGACACCCACATTTTCCGGTGTCTCGTTCAAGAAAATCGATGAGCTCGGCGGCAGCGTGCAATGGCCGTGCAATGCCGAAGCTCCCGATGGCACGCCCATCATGCACGTCGACGAATTCGTGCGAGGCAAGGGCCGGTTCATAATCACCAAATATGTGCCCAGCGACGAACGCAGCACGCGCAAGTATCCTCTGCTGCTCACCACAGGACGTATCCTGTCGCAATACAACGTCGGTGCCCAGACCCGCCGTACGCCGAATGTGCTTTGGCATAGCGAAGATGTACTTGAAATGCATCCTCACGATGCCGAAGACCGTGGTATCCGTCAAGGCGATATGGTGGCCATCCAGAGCCGGTCCGGAGAAACCGTGCTGCGCGCCGATATCACCGAACGCGTGCAGCCAGGCGTGGTGTACACCACTTTTCACTTCCCCGAATCAGGTGCCAACGTGGTCACGACCGACAATACCGACTGGGCAACCGACTGCCCCGAGTACAAAGTCACGGCGGTGCAGGCAAGGCTCGTTGCCGAACCCTCCACCTGGCAGGCCGGATGGTCGCGCTTCAGCGACGTCCAGCAAGGCTTGCTCGATGAACGACAGCGCGAGGGGCAGACATCGCCGCAGTCTGCCGGCAGGCCGGCACAGCCCGCAGAGCCGGTACCGGTTCCCGAGCCAGCTCCCGTACTAAGCTCGCAGGAATAGCCAAAGGTGGAGCTTGCCGAATCTTCCCTTGTGCCAACAGGCTCCACTGCCCCGGCCGCGGGGCATGCCACCTGCCACGTATTGCGTGCGGGGCGCAACGTGGCCGCCCGTACCGAACTCGACGAACTCGCCCAAGAGGTACCGGTCGCGCTTGAATTCAACGGTATCAGCCATGCCACCTTACTAGCCACGCCTGCCGACCTCGAAGATCTCGCCTATGGTTTTTCCTTCACCGAAGGCATAATCCGCAAGGCTTCCGACATTTACGATCTAAACATTGTCGAAACGGAACAAGGGCTCATCATCCAGGTCACTATTGCAAGTGCGTGCCTGAACGAACTCAAGCTCCGGCGCCGCAGCCTGGCCGGCCGGACAGGCTGCGGCCTGTGTGGCATCGAAAGCCTGAATGAAGTACGTCGCATACTACCTGCGGTCGCTTCACGGGCCGCCGGGTATGAACCCGCCGCCATCGTGAAGGCAGCAGAACAATTACGCGCCTTGCAGCCACTGCACTTGTTGACCGGCGCCACGCACGGCGCGGGCTGGGCAACCAATACGGGCGAAGTCCTGCACGTTCGCGAAGACGTCGGACGGCATAATGCGCTGGACAAGCTCATAGGACATATGCTGCGGCACACTCACGACGCGGCTGACGGAATCACCGTCATCTCCAGCCGCGCCAGCTTCGAAATGGTGCAGAAGGCCGCCGCCGCGCGCATGCCGGTGCTTGTAGCGGTCTCGGCGCCTACCACCTACGCAGTAGCCATGGCCAATGAACTGAACGTACTGCTGGCGGGCTTCGCTCGCGGAAATCAATTCACCGTATACAGCCATCCCGAATATCTCGACAACAAAGGAGAACAGCCTTGAACAATGTCGACCACTTAATCCGCCTGGCGAACCGCATTGGCAGCTTCTTCGAGGCCATGCCGGATCGCGAGGAAGGAATAGAGGGCATAAGCAATCACATACAAAAATTCTGGGCGCCCCGCATGCGGGTTGCCATGCTCAGCTTTCTCCACGATCACCCCGATGGCCGCCACGCAGACCTTGCCTTAAACGAGCTGGTCCTGATCGCGCTTACCCGGAACAAGGAAAGGCTGACACCCAAAGCCGCCATGACAGATTGATTTTTTGCACTATCGATACAAATCCACATGCATGTAGATATACAGTCTCGTACTTGGCCTGCGTAAAGCTGCTTGACTCCTGATTGCTCTCGCCGGATATGCTGTTAAATGGCGTTTCCGGCTTAAGGGCTGACAGGCCAGTCCTCCCCGACCCTTCATAGTGTGCGGCCCGCCTGACACATCAGGCGGACTATAAGCTGTGCATATAGGTCTATAGGAAAACGGTATTTTTCACACAGGCAGTGAGTGACTAGAATCATCGGAATCCAATGAATAAGTACGGCGACGCCAGACTAGAGGAGACCGAGCTTAATGCATATCCGTTTCATCACTAAGAACAACACGAACCCGGCCTACCAAGGTGCGATTGCGGGCGCAGCCGCAGTAGCCCGACACCATGGAATTCGTGTGGATTGCGTGGCACCTGACGTTCCCGACGATGTAGCGCAGCAGAATGAATTGATCGATGCGTCCATCGCCGAGCATCCGGATGCCATCGTTTTGCTGCCCGCACATGCTACCGGAATCAATGAGGGCATAGATCGTATCAACAAGGCAGGTATACCGCTAGTACTAATGGTCAGTGAGACATCTGCCGGTCGCTGGGCGAGCTATGTGGGTACCGACAGCGAAGAGATGGCGCATGAGCTCGGCGTTGCTATGCTCGCCACCCTGGTCGACGACGCCCATGTGGTCATCATTGATGGCCACCCAGGTTCAATCACAACTCCCGAACGCCATCGTGGATTCCAGCGCGCACTTGAACAGCATCCACGCATGGAACTGCTGGAGAGCGTATCGGGTGACTATCAACAGGCACCGGCACGCGCGGTTGCATGTGGCCTGTTAGAGAAGTACCCGCGCATTGATGGAATTCTGGTTGCTAATGATCTGATGGCTATGGGCGTACTGCAGGCATTGGAGGAAAAGAATCGCAAGGCCGCTGTGTGCAGCATCAACGGTACTCCCGATGCGATTGCTGCGGTAAGGCAAGGGCGATTATATGCAACCGCTTCGTTCAATACCCATGCGTTCGGATGTCTTGCAACCGAGACGGCCATCCGGCACCTCAACGGCGAGGACGTGTCACGTCGCCTTTTGCTTCCCACCGCCATCATCGACAGAACGAACGCCGCTGAGTGGGATATTCCATACGAAAAGCGCGACTGTCCCGCCTGGAATGAAATGCAGGTCTACGCTGTCTAGCATCCGTTTTCACAACTAGAAACTATCACAGGAGATAAAAATGATTCATAAAGTTCGTCGTGCCACCTTGGCACTCCTGGCGTGTATGTGTGTCGTAGGTACGGCCAGTGCGGCCGACGATGCTTATCCTACCAAGCCCATCCGGCTAATTGTTCCCTTTACCGTAGGCGGCGGATCTGATGCGGCAGCGCGTTATTTCGGCGAAAAACTGACTCCGTTGCTTGGCCAAACCGTGGTGGTGGAAAACCGGGCTGGCGGCGCGAGCGGCTCCATTGGTTCTATTTACGTGAAGAATGCACCCGCAGACGGCTATACCGTACTAGTGGGCAGCAGTTCGCCAATAGTAATCAATCCTCTTGCGGTCAAGAATATGCATTACGATCCTATCAAGGATTTCAAACCCGTGTATGGCTTGACAAAGAATACGACAGCCGTTGTTGTGAGCAGTGAATCTAACTACAAAACGCTCGCTGATCTCATCAACGCTTCCAAGAAAAACCCGGATATGAATGCAGGCACAGCTTCGGCAGGTTTTCATCTGGCAACCAATTGGTTTGGCGAAGTCGCTGACTTTAAATTTACACACGTTAATTACAAGGGATTGAACCAAGTACTGACTGATGTGGTTGGCCAGAACCTGGACTGGGCTATCGTGGATCTAGCTGGGGCTAGCCCAATGATCGAAGGCGGACGTCTTCGCGCTCTGGCTGTAACTGACGAGCGCCGTCACCCACGTTTTCCCGAAGTGCCGACGGTTGTCGAGAGTGGTTATCCTTCCTATGTATATAGCACCTGGACATCATTTCATGTGCGCGCCGAAACACCCGATAATGTGGTGGCCACTCTGGCTGCGGCCATCGACAAAGTCATCCACAGTGACGACGCCAAAGCATACGCTGAACGGGTTGGAACGGAACTGCTGCCGCTAGATTCGGATGACTTTGCTGCCTATCAGAAAGAAGAATTTGAACGATTTACGAAGGTTGCCAAATCTACTGGCTTTGAGCCGAAGTAATCGGTCCGATCACGTTATTGTAATTATTGAAAGGATGGAATTATGCGTTTGAAAGATAAAGTGGCCCTGATTACCGGAGCCGGTGCAGGGATCGGTGCAGCGGGGGCCAAGGCTTTTGCGCGCGAGGGAGCGAAAGTTGTCGTGGCCGATATTAATGACGAAGCGGGTCAGTCATGCATACAAGAAATTCGCGATGCTGGCGGCGAGGCCACTTATTTGCATTGTGACTTCACCGACGAGAAAGCGGTAGAGGCAACCATCCAGGCGGTGGTCGACACTTATGGTGGGTTTGATATTTTGTACAACAATGTAGGCGGCTCTACGCCACGGGATAATCTTATTACCGAGCTGCCAATGGAAGAGTTCTGGCATGCCATTAACCGCGATTTGCTCACCACCTTTCTTGCAACACGTTTTGGGTTGCGTACAATGCAGAAACTAGGACGGGGTGGCTCCGTTATCAATACCAGCTCATTTGTAGCCGTCATTGGCACCTTAGGTTGTGATGCCTATACAGCTGCCAAGGGTGCCATTAATGCATTGACCCGCTCGCTTGCCCTAGAATACGGTCCCGAAGGCATTCGCGTTAACGCCATCGCACCCGGTGCGGTGCAAACTGATCGTATGGCGCGCTTTCAAGCCAGTAATCCCGACCATGTCAAGTTCGCCGAAAGCAACCGCCATCGCCGTCCGGAAGTGAAGTCGCATGTGCTTGGTTTGATAAGTGTCGAAGATATTGCGTATATGGCAATATTTCTTGCTAGTGATGAATCGCGCAGAGTTACGGGAACTATTCAATTGATTGATAGCGGGGCTTCAGTAACCTGACGATCGCTGCGGCTAGTTTCCTGAGCACATTGCGTCAATTTCCTAAGCCAGTGACGGAGTGACCACGCAGTTACCGCCTCAAGTCCTGTCATGCACCAACGCCAGCAGTACGTTGCTGGCCATGTTGCTCACCACCCAGTACGTCGATGGTCTGCCGCTATCTAGGCGATATGGCTTCTGATTCGCTTGTGCGGCACATGAACGAATACCGCGGCGCAAGTGCTCCAGGCACAAGGCCGGGCGGCCACCTCCAGGACCTATATGCAGGTACGGGTCGTCGAAAGAAATCGTGCGGTGCTTATGTTGCGGAAAAAACTTGCTGATAGCTTCCGCGCTGACGCATGGAGTAGTTTACGGAAGCATCTTCCAGTAAAGTTTCCAAGGTTGCGAGCGTATCGGCTGCCTGGCTTTGATGATTGGTGTCGATAAGAATAGCAGCGTCTATCTCCTGGTTAGATCCTCTACGCAGCCGGCTTTCCTTAGTCGAAGGCTGTGCCGTGGTTTGGTCTGCCCGTGCAAGCCAACTACAACGCAAGGTGCCCTGCTGATTCAGCAGCTGGCCCGAAATCTGCCCGATCAACTCCGGATCAAGTCTCTCGGTACTGCCAGGTTCCAACGCCATGGCCAGCGCGGCGACCCAGCCCCCGCGCCCTCGTCCGGCCACGTGGGAAACCTGGCATATAGTCCGTGAAAAATTGCGATACAGGGGCATAATGTCCTGTGTCCAGGTCGTCGGGTCATTGACGCGTGCCAAATAAGCAGCCGTCGACAATACTGCTGGATCCTTTGTACGGTAGAGACACATGTAGCGGCGACTAGTTGCTTCGGGAGCCTGATAGCGTGTTGCTTCGCAAAAGCCCGATATCCCCAGTCGTTCAAAATGATGTTCGCTGTTGTACCAGTGCTCAACAGCGGCTTCATGTCCTGACACCACATCGTGCCAGATGGCAAGCATGCCAGCACCTACCGTTAAGTTGATCACACTGATCCTGTGCCCACGGTTAGACCGCCGCAAACGTACAGTACTTGTCCGGTCACAAACCCGCTTCTTTCGTCCAAGAAATACGATGCAGCGTGTGCAACGTCTTCGGGAGTGCCCATGCGTTTTACTGGAATACTATCGAGGTAGGCGCGTGTAGCGGCCGAGTCAGGGGTGCCCTGGGAAAACAGGGCTGTTTTAATTGGGCCTGGGCCAATAGCATTAATAGTGATACCGTTGCCACTCAGTTCCAGAGCCCAGGTTCTGGTCATGCCTACCAAGCCGGCCTTGGTAGCAGCATAAGCACTGCGCAGAACCTTACCTAAGGCCGCTCGCGATGCAATATTGACGACACGGCCGAACTTCTGCTGTTTCATCCCAGGAATGAGCGCCTGGGTGCATTGAAATGCGCAGCGCAGATTGAGCGCAACGGATTTATCAAACTCCGCAAGTGTCTGGTTCTCTATTGATGCCGGGAAAACGACACCGACGTTGTTGACAAGACGGGTGATGGGGCCGTCTCTGAGCGCTTGATTTAATGCCTGAGCGGTCTGCTCCGGATCTGACAGATCGGCGCAAATGTCGCCGCCCTCCCGGTCAATGACGATCACTTCATAGCCATCTTGCTGGGCCCTCGCTGCCGTGGCGGCTCCGATGCCGGAAGCACCGCCGGTGATGAGAATACGTTTTTTTGCCATAATTTTCTGCTTGATGCTTATATCAATAATATGTAGTTAAGTAGATGCAATAGGTGGACATTCAATCGAGTTTAATGTCTGCCTGCTTTACGACTTCGTCCCAGCGTTTCATTTCCTGGGTTAGGTAGGCGGCATACTCGTCAGGGGTTGACCCCAAAGGGATCGTGCCTTGCTGGGCAAGTTTCTCGCGTACATCGGGCGATGCAAGAGCGGCGCGCAGTGCCTTATTTAGCCGATCGACAATTTCTTTCGGTGTACCGGCGGGCACCATTACGCCCGACCATGCGCCTGCTTCAAAGTTGGGCATACCAGCTTCGTCGAACGTCGGAACATCCGGGAAAAGCGCCTGACGCTCATTGGTTGCAACGGCCAGCAGCTTCATGCGGTTATCGCGCACGAAAGAGGCGACGTTATTGAGAGTATCGGTCATGAACTGAATATGATTACCGGCCAAGTCCACGTTGGCCGGGCCGCTACCACGATAAGGGATATGCGTAATATTTAGGTTGTTGGCCCGCATGAACTGGAACGCCGTCAGTTGAGTAATGTTGCCCACCCCTGAAGACCCATAAGACAGTTTGCTTTCGTTTGCTTTGGCATAGCGAATAAACTCCTTCAGCGTATTGGCGGGCACCTCAGGACTTACAACCAGCACCATAGGGATGGTCGCTGACAGACCAACCGGAAGCAGATCACGCGTCACTTCATAGTTGAGGTTCTTGTAAAGCGCCGGGCTGATGGCAATCGAGGAGGTGTTGTAAAGCACGGTATAGCCATCCGGTTTCGCTTTAGCGACGTAGCTGCTGCCGATATTGCCGTTGACGCCCGACTTGTTTTCGACAACCACCGGTTGACCAAGGTCTTCAGACATTTTTTGACCAATGACTCGGGCAACCAAGTCGGTACCACCGCCTGTCCCAAAAGGTACGACCAGCGTGATAGCTTGGCTGGGATAATTGGCGTTTGCAAAGGCCGATGGTGCGACTGCGGCCGTTACGGCGGATACCACCAAGATGCCAAACCCGATCTTGGTCGTCAAGCGCACATTGTGGTTGAGGTGGCGTGATGTCATGGGCTTTCTCCTTTTGAATGTATCGATTATTTTTTAGTTGTGGTAATTGGAATAAGGGGTAGTCTATTTTTCTAAGGTTGGCGCGACAGGCAGAACCGCCAGGCCGGGCCAACCAATGGGTGCCCCGGCTTCTTCAGCAGCAACTGAAGGCTGCAATGATGGATCCCACTTGATGCCGATATACCGGCGGCTCGTGACGCCATTCGCCTCGTCCGAAAGTAACCAGAATAGTGGCGGAAGCATGATGTCTGGTTGAATAAGCTCTTCGCGTTTGAAGGGCGCGTTATCCGGAACCATCGGCGTGTTAGCCGTTCCGCCTGGAATGATGACGTTAACCGTTACACCCGTATCGGCGAGATCGGCCGCCATGACTGCACTGAGCGATTCCGCAGCAGCCTTACTCGGACCATAGGGTGCGGTTCCGTAGCGCATCATCGTACCCAGGCTGGTCGTCACGTTAATAATGCGGCCCCAACCTCTTTCCACCATCGGTTTGACCACGGCATGGCTCAACATGAACACTGCAGACGCATTCACGGCGATTGCCTTTGTCCATTGCTCCGGCGGTACATCATAGAAACGTGGGGGATTGACGTGGTAGTCTGGCCGGAATTGGCCGACGCCGATACCTGCATTATTTATGAGGATATCGATATGTTCGAACCGGTGCCGAATACATGAAATCAATTCGGCTGTGTCATCAAGGGCCAGATCGCTCGCAAATGTGTCCAGAAGTCCGTCTTTGTATTCGTGCGCCAGCTCGGTTTGCAATGTGCTTAATGCGTGTATATCGCGATCAACAGCGGCAACGTGCAATCCCTGTCGCAGTAGGCCGATCACCATAGCCTTGCCGAGTCCATTGGCGGCCCCGGTGATGACGGCAACTCTTGTGGCATGTTTATTCATTATGGCTTCCCCCTACTTACTTCGACATCGCCAACACTTCATCCAGCGTCAAAACACTGCGATTTTCGTAGGGCTGATCGTACTCATGACAATTCTTGCCGTCGACGATTTGCACCGGTAACTGGACACGTTTCGGCATGGATTCGCCCCGAAGGTGGCGAACGGCGACTTCGGCAGCCAGGTAGGCCATACGCATGGCGTTGAAATCGGCAGTTGCCAGCAGTTCGCCATTTTTCAACGCTGGGATCGCTTCAGGAATGGCGTTCACTCCGACAACAAGCGCCGTACGGCCAGCTTCCTTGAGCGCATCGATCACGCCCAGGGCCATGATGTCATTGGCGACCAGGCAAGCGTCGATGGGATTATCTACGTGAGCGGCGAGCCATTTTGCGGTGTTGGCATAAGCCGCCGGGCGGATGTAGTCGCCGACGACTGTGTCGATCAGTGTGATGCGGGGATATTTCTTGGCAGCATCGTGGAAACCGCGCAGGCGTTCCAGACTGGTAGACGAGTCTACGTGGCCGCTTACGACCAGCACCCGGCCTTGGCCGTCCATTTTCTTGAAAAGGTGGTGGGCAATTTCCAGCGCCAGCCCGTAGTCATCCGAATTAACGAAGGACACACAAGGCACAGCGTCGACGGGGCTGACAAGAGACACAATGGGAATGCCGGCAGCATGAATTCGCTGAATGGCGGCGTTAACCTTTGTAGGATGTACCGGTGACATCACAATGGCGTCGGGGTGCAATGCCAAGGCTTCATCGATCAGCTTGATCTGCTGCTCGACATTGTCCGGTTCTTCCGGCACAAAATGAATCGTCTCTGCTCCATGCAGCTTTGCAGCGCGATCAGCGCCAAGTCGGGCACCCGTATAGGCCGGGTTGGTTCTATTTTTGGTGAATACAGCAAGTTTCACAACATCTCCTGTTTAGATAAAGAACGGGAAGCTCGAACAGGCGTCCCGGCTAATACTGTTTAGTGTCGGGCGGTGTGCATCGCCGCGATGTAGCCAAAGGTCATGGCTGGTCCAATCTGGGCACCGGCGCCAGGATATTCGCCACCGAAGACGGAATCGGCATCATTACCGCATGCGTACAGGCCAGGCAGCGGATGGCCATCCTGGCCCAGTACCTGCGCACACCTGTTGATTGCCAAGCCAAGGCTGGTACCCAAAGGGGTCGGATGCACCTTAACGGCAAAGAACGGTGCTTTTGCGATTTCGCCCAAGCAAGGATTAGGCTTGTGCTGCAAATCGCCATTGGCGCGTTCGTACAGCGTCCCGCCCTTGTTGAAATCTTCGTCCACTCCCACGCGTGCAAAGCCGTTGTAGCGCTCCACGGTTGCCGTCAACTTGGCGGGATCCAACCCCAGCATGCGGGCCAGTTCAGCCAGTGTTGGCGCCGTGATCAGGTAACCGTTCCGAATGTAGCGGCGAATCGATAGCGCTTGCGGCCGAACCATGCCAAGACCGTACTTCCACAGAAAATGACGATCACAGATCAGGATGGCAGGAATGGCCGGAACGTCTTTATGTGAGCTATACATTGCACGGGTGAACTCATGGTAGGAAACGGCTTCGTTAACAAAGCGCCGTCCGGCAGAGTTCACCGCAATCAATCCTGGCTTCGGCCGATCCAGCACAATATGCGGGTAGACGGCGGTCGACCCATCGTCGCGTTGGGCAACGGATGACGGGAACCACAAGGCATTTTCGGCCGACCCCTTCCCCATTGCGGCGCCGGCTTCGAGGGCCAGCAGCATGGTTCCGCCTGTGCTGTCCGGGCAGGCAGGCGTATATTGCGCGACCGGGCTGGGCAGATATTTATCACGCATTTCCTGGTTCGCAGGGAAACCTCCGCCTGCCAGAATAACGCCGTGACGCGCCTCGATCCGTTCCAGCTTTTCGTTATGCATTACTTCAACGCCGATAACCTTGCCGCTGTCGACGATCAAACGCTCGGTGGCGACCTGAAACCAAATGTCGACGCCATTATCTTGCAGGCTCTTGTACAAGCGCGCGGCCAGAGCATTACCCAGCACCAACCGCGTGCCGCGCTTGTAGGCCAGCCTGTCCATAAAGTGACGGGCCAACAGTCGAACACCCAAGCTTATCGCGCTAAAAGATTTGACACCGCGCAACAGCAGCGATGCTTCTCCCCGGGTCAGCATCATGCCGCCGAAGATGGTCAGTTCGGGAATTGGAGAGCGGAGTTGATTGAAATGCTTTCCCAATAAGCGCCCGTCGAATGCCAGGGGTTCCATGGGGCGACCGCCTACGCCTGCGCCCGGTACATCCTGACGGTAATCCGGCATTTGCGGGTAGGCTTTGAAGCGCACCGCTGAATGATCTTCCAGGTACTGCACCATTTTCTGGCCCTCCGCGACGAACGTCTGCCGCAGCGCGCGATCGGCATGATCGCCGACCAGCGCATCGAGGTATTGCATGGATTTTTCGGCATCATCAGTCATGCCCATCCGGCGCATATGCGGATTATCGGGAATCCATGTGGTTCCCGAAGAAAAAGCCGTCGTGCCGCCGACAGTATCGCTTTTCTCGACCAGTAAAGCTTTCAAGCCCTGCGTGGCGGCGACCAGTGCTGCCGTCATGCCGCCGGCACCTGCTCCCAGAACAATGACGTCAAAATGAGCATCCCATTGCTGGTCTTGCACCGAAGCGGCTTCAGGTTGTGGCAGATTCATGCTTACTTTTAGAGTTGACTTGAAGGGGGGCCGTTAGACCATGCCGCCGTTAGGTTGGAAAACCTGTCCGTGCACCCAGGATGCACGTTCTGATGCCAGGAAGCTGACAACGTCGGCGACTTCCTGTGGCTGTCCAATACGGTTAAAGGGGCTCATGGCTGCGGCTCGATGCTTAGCTTCGTCAGTCTTACCGGCATTGAACAAATCGGTCTCCACCGGCCCTGGCGCAACGGCATTGACGCGAACGCCGCGCACAGCCAACTCTTTGGCCATGGAACGCACCAGGCCTTCGACAGCAGCTTTGGAGGCTGTGTAGGGGCCACCGCCAGGCACAGCGTGGCGCACCATGGAAGTCGTAAGAGCAATAATGCTACCCCCGTCAGGTACGTGGCGCGCGGCTTCACGCAGAATATTGAATGCGCCGAACAGGTTCACGCTCATCAGTTCGTGAAATGATTTGGGGTCAAACTCTGCCATGGGTGCTGTCGCAACATTGATGCCCGCGTTGGCCACCACGCAATCCGGCATGGCGCCAAAATCGCGTTCAACCGCTTTGAAGACGTTGGCAACCGACTCGGCGTCGCGTACGTCAACTTGGTAAGCCTTAATGTTTTCGGGAACATCCACAGCCGGCGCATTGGCCAAATAGGTCCATGCGACGTTAAACCCGTCGCGCAACAAACTGGCTACACAGGCTGCCCCAATACCGCGGGAGCCACCGAACACCAGCGCTGTTCTTTTGCTCAGGTTCATGATCTTATTCCTCAAGGTTTGTAACGGACGAAAAGGACAGTTGCCGGCACCTTGGCTGTGCCATGTCCCTTTATGTCATCAGATACAGGGGTCGTCGTCGGTGGGCGGGCTAGTGATGACCAGGAACACCAGCGTTTCGATACCAGTGCAATGAAACTCGTGGACGACACCAGGCGGGATGAAGGTCACATCGTTCGCCCTGACGAGCCTGCGTTCGCCATCGACCACCAGCACACCTTCGCCACTGAGCACGTGATAGATCTGTTCCTGAACCTTGTGCACGTGGGCTTCGACATGCGCACCAGGTTCATAACACGAGATCCGGTGATCAAAGTAACGGCTACCCACAGTGGCCGGTGTGACGATCGCCTTGGACAGCGCCTGGTTGAAGTGCCCGGGGTACTGTACCCAGAGCAATTCACCCAGATTACGCGTAATGGCCTTGCTCGCCGTGATCGTGTCTGTATTTTCGAGTGAAGGAATGTTCATTACATGCTCATTGAGTTAGTTATATGCCCCGTCAAGCGGTGTGTGGCTTGCCAAACGCAGGTTCAGGGTATTTCAGCGGCGGCAACTGCCAGGTACCGGTTGATGGCGGACGTACGTTGGAATCCACGTGCACATCGATAACGCAGGGGCGGCGATTCTTCAGCGCCGTTTCAATCGCACCGCGCAGTTGTTGAGGGTGAGTGACGGTCATGCCGTCCGCGCCGCAAGCGCGTGCCCAGGCAGCAAAGTCGGGATTGTACGATTCACCCGTCTGTCCGTGATAGAAAGCCGTGCCGATTTCTCGGCCGTCGAATAATCCATATTGCAGGTCGCGGATCGCACCCCATGCAAAATTGTTCCAAACGATCCAGACCACCGGCAGGTTGTATTCCACTGCGGTGCACAACACATAAGGAGCCATGGTGAAGCCGCCGTCACCAACCACTGCCACGCAGGGACGGTCCGGTGCAGCCAACTGCGCACCGAGTACGCCGCATACGCCAAAGCCCATGGATGAATAGCCCCAGCTATTGAGCATGCTTTGCGGGCGCTTGGCTTTCCAGAATTGCATAAACCAGTTGTGATGCACACCGGAATCCAGCGCGAGGATTGCGTTGTCAGGTAGCATCTCTTGCACGGCGCCGACAACAAACTCGGGGCGCAGCGGGCTGGTGGAGTCTTCGAAATGAGGTTTGACGAAAGAGTCCCATTCGGAATGCCAACCGTTGACATCTTTGCGCCATTCGCCATACTTGGACGACTCGATATCCTTACGGGCGGCCACGCCAACCAGCAGTTGGCGCATGAAGACTTTGGCGTCGGCAATAATACCAATGGTCGGCGGATAATTGCGGCCTAGCTCAGTGGGGTCGATGTCCACATGCACCAGCTTGGTTTTGGGAAAATTCCATGAATAGCCCACATGCCAGGTCGATGAGGAGCGGTCGTCGAAACGGGTACCAATAGTGATGACCAGGTCGGAATAGCGACCTGCCTGATTCGCTGGATAAGCACCATTGCGACCGATAAAGCCCAGAGCGAGAGGGTCGTCCATCGGCACGCAACCCATTCCGTTGGGAGACGTAATGACAGGAATCCCCAGACGTTGCGAGAACTCGGTGAGTTCCGGGCCGGCTTCGGATAACGTCGCTCCGTGGCCGATGAACAGCACGGGGCGGTGCGCGGCAGCAAGCAAATCCAATACAGCGGTGATGTCCGATTCCGCTGCGCCCGGCTTGGGACGCTTATCGAGGTGCGATGCGGGGGGCAGCTCTACGTCGGCCTCTTCCTGGAATACGTTGTAGGGTATGTCCAGGTTCACCGGACCCGGTCGGCCGGTTACCATGGTATCCATGGCTTGGCGCAACGCCAATGGCAGCATGTCGACACGGGTTGGCTGGAATGACCGTTTGACCACGGGACGCATGACAGAGGCGAAATCTGCCTGGTTGTGAGCGTACAACTCCTGAAACGGGCCGCGATTGTGCTGCGAAGTTGGCACGTTGGCAGTGATGGCCAGGAATGCCGACGAATCCGCCAGGGCCGTCGCCAGTGACATCACCATATTGGCCGAACCTGGGCCGGTGGAGGTCAAGGTGACCACCGGGCGGTGCTTAACGCGGTAATAGGCGTCAGCCATATGCCCGGCACATTGTTCGTGACGAGGCGAAATCAGCTTGACCTTGTCGCGCACGTCGTGCAACGCATCCAATAACCCTACGTTGCCATGACCGCAAATGCCAAACACATATGGCACTTTCTCTTGGACTAGGTATTCGGCGATAACTTCGCCACCTTTCATCTTGGACATTTTCTGCTCCTATTCAATTCTGTATGGCCTAGGCCAGTAAAGTCACCATGCGCTCTTCGCTCATCTCACGAACGGCATGGTGTGGGCCTTCGCGACCAAAGCCGCTATCCTTGGAACCGCCGTATGGCATAACGTCGACGCGAGAACTGGATGTCTCATTGATATGCACGCCGCCCACCTGTAGCTTGCGCACCGCATGAAGGGCTTGGTCCAGCCGGTTCGTAAACAGGCCCGTAGCCAAGCCGAAGGGGGTCGCGTTGACTCGCGCGATCGCCTCGTCCATTACATCGAAAGGGACCATCGACATAACGGGTCCGAAAATCTCTTTGCAACTAGTCGGCATGTCTGGGTCAACATTTGCCAACAACGTGGGGGGCACGACGGCACCCTCACGCGGACCACCCGTCAAGCGCCTGGCGCCGCGTGCAACGGCTTCATTGACCCAGCTCTCGATACGTTCTGCCGCATCGACGCTGATTACCGGCCCGACAACTGTATTTGGATCTGCCGGGTCCCCATATGGTAGCGCAGCGACCAAAGCAGTAAGGCGTTCCTCGACCCGAGCCGCAATCGAGCTGTGCACCAGCAAATTCTGGATGGACGTACACACCTGGCCGGCTTTGCGGTAGGCTGCGTTTACGATCTTGGGCAGCGCGACGTCCAAGTTGGCATCATCGGCCAGGATCGTGAAGGCAATGCTGCCCAGTTCCATCTGGGTACGCCGCAAACCGGCACACTGCTGGATGTGGCGGCCAACTTCCGTGCTACCGGTGAAGGCGTAAAAACGGATTGCCGGTTCGTCCAACAGCCATTGGGCAACTTGGGCATCGCCGTGGATGACCGTAATCAGGCCAGCCGGAAGACCTGCCTCAAGCAGGGCTTCCGCCATGATGATCGATGGCGTGGGGGTATGCGCGGAGGGCTTAAGCAGCACGGCATTGCCTGCAGCCAGTGCAGGCGCGACCTTATGCGCAACAGTGTTTAAAGGAGCATTGAATGGCGTGATAGCACATACAACACCCAGCGGCACGCGCAGGGTAAACCCAATGCGGCCGGCCTGGTTGGGTGCCCCTTCAATGGGAACCATCTCGCCAGTAAGGTTGCGAGCTTCTTCGGCCGACAAGCGGAACGTCTGAATGCAGCGAGACAACTCGCCCAGCGAGTCGGAGCGCGTAAAACCCACCTCGGTGATTAGCGCACTGACGAGATCTTCTTTACGCTGATCCAGGATGTCGGCGGCGCGATCAAGAATGGCGCCCCGTTCCTGTGCGCTTAACGTGCTGGCTTCGAAACCCGCAAGGGCAACCTCAACAGCTTCACGAACCTGGGCGTAGCTAGGAAGATGCAGTCGCCCGCACGGGTCCTGGGTGTATTTGTTCAGCACCAAACGTGTCTCGGCGCCATGATGCCACTGACCATTGATTAATAACCGGCAATCTGGCAATTCTAGGGTTGTGCTCATTTGCTGCTTTATCCTACGTTGGCGTGCTAATTGGCTAATGAAAAAACTGGGTATTGGCAGCGCTGACTTCGCATCAGGTCAGCGCTGCCCTTATGGCTTAGTCCAACTGGATGTTGGCAGCCTTGATGACGATCGTCCACCGTTCCGCTTCCATCTTGTTTCGCGCGATAGCCTCTTCCTGGGTACTCACGACGGCCTCCACACCTAGATCATTCATGCGTTTGGCGAATACCGGCGATTTCACGACTTCATTGATGTCGGTATTCAGCTTTTTCTGAATATCAGCGGGAACCCCTTGAGCGACGGAGATCGTGTACCAGAGTGTCATGAAGTAATCGGGCACACCGGCCTCTGCAATCGTCGGCAGATCGGGGAATGCCGGCGAACGCGTCTTGCCTGTAACCGCCAAGGCGCGAGCCCGGCCTGAGCCCACCGCCTGGTTTGCCGTCACGCCGGTTTCAAAGTTCAGGCCAACCTGGCCGCTCAACAATGCGGTCAGCGCGGGCGCACCGCCTCGGTATGGAATCGCAGTGATATCGACTTTGGCCATGTGCTTGAACAGTTCAGCCGCCATATGGGTTCCACTACCAACACCAGCCGACGCATAATCCAGCTTGCCGGGATTGGCGCGTGCCGCATCCAGCAGATCCTGTACCGACTTGAATGGCGAAGTGGTCGGTACGATTAACACATTGGGCGCTTCTGCAAACATCGCTACAGGAACCAGATCGGTTGCCGGGTTGTAGCGCAGATTTTTATACATTGCGTACGCGCCATTATGTGAAATGGTGCCGAGCATTAATGTGTAACCGTCGGCAGGCGCCTTTAATACATAGTCTGCACCGATATGGCCACCTGCACCACTGCGGTTCTCAACGACGACCGACTTACCATAGCGGGTAGTCAGGCCGTCAGCCATTAGCCGTGCCAATACATCGGCCGACCCGCCAGCAGGATATGGCACCACCAGGGTGATAGCTCGTTCAGGATAGGCGGAATGCGCGGGTGCCGCCAGCGCAGCGACTGCCAAGATCGGCGAACAGATTAGGGCCTTACTGAGTTTTAGCATTTGAATAGATCTCCGGTATTGTTTTTAATCGAGCTTGATTCCAGAAGACTGGATCACTTTGCTCCATTTTTCTGTCTCACTGGCAAACAGACTGCGCGCTTCGGCGGGCGTGTTAGCGACCAGTGTGATACCCATATCCAGTAATTTGGATTTCATTTCGGGAGTCGACATGACTTTGCGCAGATCGGCAGATACCTTGTCAATGATGGGCTGCGGTACCCTGCTGCCCATCGCAACCGTAAACCACGACTCGGCGTCATACGCAGGAATGCCGGATTCAGCGATGCTGGGAACGTCAGGAATCAAAGGGTGCCGGTTTTTGCTGGTAATGGCCAGAATGCGCAGCTTGCCACTCTGCACGTGAGGATAGCCGGTTGGCAGGTTATCGAACATCACGTCCACACGCTGACCTATCATATCGATCAGGGCTGGGCCACTGCCCTTGTAAGGGACATAGGTTAACTTGGACCCGCTCAGCTGCTCGTACAGCGCCGTTACCATGTGCACGGAAGACCCAGGGCCGGCCGTCGCGTAGTTAAGCTCGCCCGGATGTTCTTTTTCGTGGGCCAACAGCTCGCCGAACGTTTTGAAACGGGAATTGACCGGCACCAGCACAATGTTGGGTGACGTACCCAACACGGTGACGGGTTGAAGGTCTTTGGACGGGCTATACGACAATTTGCTATAGCTACTGTACGCGGCATGCACCCCAATGGTGCCCAGCAGCATGGTGTAGCCATCGGCTGTGGCCTTGGCAACCTGATGCGCCCCTACGTGGCCGCTGGCTCCGGCGCGATTCTCAACCACCACCGGTTGCTCATACAAGTTGCTGAGCTGATCGGCCGCGAGGCGGCCCAGCAGGTCGGTCATGCCTCCGGGGGCGAAGGGAACAACCATCCGCATCGCCTTGTCGGGAAAGCCGGCTGCAACTGTCGCGTCGGTGGCATAGGCAGGTTGAGAAGCCGCCATGGCCACAACAGCACCAACCCAAACGCGAGCTTTGGAAATAAATTTCATATTGTTTTCTCCAGAACTTAACTTTTTGTAAAATTACGGCGTACGAGCATGCTGACTTTTTAGGACGCCACCATCTCGGTCCAGCTCGGTATTGGGCGCTGTTCGTACGGCAAATCCCATTCGATAAAGTTGTTTCTATTAACGATTTCAGCTGGAATAATGATTCTTTTGAGAGTCGGCTCGCCGTCCAGGTGTTTAAGCGCGGCTAATAGTGCCAAGCAACCCATAGCCATGGCATTGAATCCCGCGGTAGCCACGATGTCGCCATTCTTAATGCCCGAAATACCGTCTGGCGTAGCGTTGACGCTTCCGATCTTGGCATTGATGTTGCGTTCTTTCAGCGCATCAATTACACCTAGCGACATGAAGTCATTTGCTACTAGAACGCCGTCGATGTCGACGTGCTCGTCTAGCAACGAGTGCATGGCTTCGTTCGCTGGTTGACGCAGGAAATTGCCGATACGCGTACCGACCAATGCGACGCCCGGGTATTCGGCGACGCCGTCCCGAAAGCCTTTCGCACGATCGCTGAAATTGATGCCTAGCGGGTTGCCATCGATGATTGCGACCTTACCCTTGCCCCCGAGATCTTCGCAGAGCGCGCGTGCCACGTCGCGAGTCATGGCATGGTCGTCTGAACCAACAAAGGTGACGTAGAAGTCATCGGCGGTATGGCCGACAAACATAATGACCGGAATCCCAGCTGCTTTCACTTTAGCCAACGTAGCGTCTAGCGCCGAGATGTTCGCGGGGGCCAGTAAAATTGCATCAGGGCGCGATACGAGCAGCTGCTCCAAGAAATCGATTTGCTCTTCGATGCTGTCGGGTACAGTGGGGACTAAATGCTGAACATTGATACCCAGTTCAATGGCTAGGCGGTCAACACCCTTTCGTGCGCCTTGGTACGCTGGGTTTGTTCCGTTCTTGGTAATCGTCATAATTTTTCTAATCATGATCTGGTTTAGTCTCCGTCCAGTACCGATGTTATTAAAGGGTGCTATGGTGTTTGAGGTCACCCGACCACACTAGTGTGCCGCATGATGCTGTCTTCGAACGGCGCGCCATGTTGGGGTACCGGTAATTGTATGGAGCTGGCATGTCAAAAGAAAATACCGTTTTGCGCTCGGGGGGATAAGCGCAAGTTATAGCCTCTTATCTCATCGAGCATCGCCATGGATCTTCGTCAGCTTCGGTATTTCACAGCCATCGTAGAAAGCGGTAGCTTGACTAAGGCATCGCGCCAGCTTTATATCGCGCAACCTGCGCTCAGTCAGCAGCTCGCCAAGCTTGAAGAAGAGGTTGGCAAACAATTAATGACACGATCGCCCAAAGGAGTAACGCCAACTGATAACGGCGTTGCCCTCTATCATCACGCGCTATTCATACTGCGGCAGATGGACCAGGCACTAACGATCGCCCGTAAAGACTCCACGGAAGTTCATGGCATGGCTTCGCTTGGCTTACCCGCCACCACTGTTATGGCCATCGGCTTACCGCTCATGCGGCGTCTGCGTGAACGCTATCCAAACGTCTTGCTGAATGTGGTGGAAGGCATGAGCGGTCACTTGGGGCAAATGCTGCGTGCCGGCGCGCTCGATATGGCGATTCTGTTCAGTCCCGACGCCGCGCCCGGTCTCCCCGCCACTCCTCTGCTGGACGAAGACCTTTTCATATTGCTACCCAAGTCCAGTACGCTCGTCGCGCCGGACCGTGACAGCCTGACGCTAAGTGAAACCGCTCAGTTACCGTTGATACTGCCAACCGGCACACATGGCCTGCGGCGTCGTATTTCAGCCGAATTCGAGCGGTGTAACCTATTGCCGAAAATCGTTGCCGAAATCGATTCACTATCTTTGCTGATGCGCTGCGTGCACGACGGCATGGGTGCAACGATCAAGCCCATGTCGGCCCTGAATCATGAGACCGATCGCGGTAAAGAGTGGCGCGCATTACCCATTTCCGACACGCGGATCAGCAGGCAGAATTATCTGTTCACCGCACCGACCACCATGCTGTCGCCCGCGGCATCTTTAATCGCTGCAGAATTTCTATCAACGGTTCGCTGGCTGGTCGACACCGGGGGCTGGCCCGGTGTTCGATTGTTGAATACGTAAATGGTGCTTTGAACCGCTGCTACGATGGCGCTGATGCGACTCGCCTGTGGCGATGTCTAAAAAGCCACCGCCGTTCAGCTTTCACTGACGGGCGGTGGCTTTTTTGCAAATACCCTTCAGGGCTCTACTTTTCGGTTTCCTTGACGCGATAAACCAGCACGGCAGTCTTGGCCAGGCCCAGCACCTTTACCGTGACGCTACCCAGAAGCAAACGCGACAAGCCACTGCGGCCGTGGCTGCCTATGAAAATGAGGTCGCAGCCTTCGTCTTCCGCAGCCTGTACCAGGCCGTCAGCCACATTGAAATTGGAGACGGCCTTGCCCGTAGCCTTTACGCCTGCGGTTTCAGCACGATCGAGAACTGCTTTCAGATACTTCTGTGCCTGTTCCCGCGCAGTCTTGTCGTAGTCTTCGTCAGTGATCGCATACGCCGCGGCCATGCCGTCGAAACCTACCGTGGCGGCAAAGGGCTGCGTCACGTACAACGCCACGACTTCTGCGCCCATTTCGCGAGCAAAACACACACCCTTGTTGGCAGCCTGCGCCGACAAGGCGGAGCCGTCGGTTGGAATTAGTATCTTTTTGAACATGGTGTCGTCCTTTTGTTGTCGGATACGTCGAGCTTAACCGGAAGTGACGTTAAAAAACACAGGGTAACCACTGCTGAATTGATGAAGATCAAGGTGTGGTGGCCGCTTGAAAGAGGTGCGAGCAACGTGTACCCGTACGGCAGTAGGCCAGGATCGGTTCCGGCAGCGTTTTCAGAAGCGCCGCAAAGCGGACGACATCGTCGGCGGTCATGGCTCCGGAGACAACGGGCTGATACTCGACCGCCAGGCCGGCCGCCCGCGCCGCGGCCATCACGTCCGTTGAAGAGGGTTGATCCGGGCCGCCTTCAAGGTCTGGTCGATTGATGATCACACTCTTGAAGCCGGCCTCGGCGACTGCCTGCATGTCTTCCGGCGATAATTGCGGCGCAACGGCGAAGGTTGCGCTAAGGGAGTTAATAGGCAAAGACATGATGGACTCCTGGTGTTTATACTAGCTACTGGCAAGAAAAAAAGCGGATGTTCACTGGCGAAGCTTAGTCTGGCCTTATAAGCCAACGCCTCACGGAAAACCAGCGCATGCCGCCATCGATACATTTGGGGAAAATAGTATGACCAGCGCCAACATAGCGCAAACGGCAGCACGGCCGGGGCCGCTCGCAGCAACAACGCCCCACCCTGCACTGATCATCCGCGATGCGACGCCCGGCGACATGATAGCCGTACAGCGCATCTATTCCGAGCATGTACTGCATGGTACGGCAACCTTCGAGGAAGTACCTCCCTCCGTCGACGACATGCTGCAGCGCCGCGCCCAGATACTCGCTGCAGGAATGCCTTACCTGGTCGCGATAGTCGATGGTGAGGTGGCGGGATACTGTTACGCCGCGCAATATCGGCCAAGGGTCGCATACCGGTACACGATTGAAGATTCTATTTACCTCGCCGCGAATCAGGCGGGAAAAGGCCTGGGCAAGGCCCTGCTCGCCGCCCTTATTGAACGGTGCGAACAAGGACCATGGCGTCAAATGATCGCCGTCATCGCCGGCAATAATAATTATAGTTCCATCGGATTGCACCGAAGCATGGGCTTCACCCATGCAGGAACGCAGGTCGCTACCGGATTCAAATTCAATGAATGGATCGACGTAGTATTCATGCAGCGTGCGCTGGGGGCAGGAAAGAACACCCTGCCGGATCAGTGATGGATCATTATTGACCGTGGCGGAATGACGCTACAGAACTTCCGACGATCTCAACGCACTGCACCATGATTTATTTATAAGATTACTCTACAATATATCTTATAGCTCACCGCTTATGTTCGTGGGCCCCACTCCCAGGCAGGACGACCCCGTGAATAGATCGCAGCTCTGTACCGAAGAAGAAATCAGCACCCTCGTTTATGGTTTTTATGATCGCGTCCGCGCAGATCCCATCCTGGGTCCCGTTTTCAATCAGCACATCTTCGATTGGGACGCCCACTTGAAAATAATGCTGCGGTTCTGGTCATCATTATTGATCGGCGCCGGCACCTATAGCGGAACCCCCATGCCCAAGCACGTGGCCTTGCCCCAGCTGAACGGAAATATGTTCACGCACTGGCTGGCACTATTCCACGACACCACCCAAGAACTGCCAAATCGCGCATTAGCCGAACGCGCCGAAGAATACGCGCAACGCATTGCCCGCAGCCTGTGGTACGGCTACCAAATGAATAACGAACCCAATCGCATCCCATCGGAGCTCGGAAATGGCTGACCTGCAACAAAGCAAAAAAAACATCGCAACGCCGGCCAGCCGCCCCAACATGACGGCCTTCCTGGCGCTCGGATTTCGCCCCCTTTACATCGCCGGTGCGGCCTGGGCACTGATTTCGATTGCATTGTGGATATTTACCCCTCAGTTCATCGGGCATCCGTTATCGGCCGTGGCATGGCATGCCCACGAAATGCTGTGGGGTTTTATCGCCACGATAGCCGTCGCCTTTCTTCTCACCGCCAGCGCTACATGGACCGGATTCAATCCACTGAAGGGAATGCCCCTGGCGCTAGTCACCGTGCTTTGGGTGGTTGCGCGCCTGGGCTATCTGTTCGGCGGCACAACGGGGTTCTGGATAGCCGCCATCAGCGAATCAGCATTCTTTGCCATCAGTGCGATATGCCTGATGCGCGTCATGCTGAAAGGAAAAAGTCGCCGCAATTACGGCGTTCCGTGGCTGATCTTTGGCCTGGGCGCCGCCAACGTGCTGTATCTCAAGGCAGCACTGGCAGGCGACTACATATTGCTCATGCAGCGTTTTGACCTTGGCCTGATCTTCATGGCCATCATTGCCCTGCTGGTCGGCCGGCGTGTTATTCCCTTCTTCGCCATGCGCATGGTCCCAGGCCTTGAACTGCCCATGCAGGTACGCAGTGGCCAGGTGCAGCTTGCGCTGAGTGCAGCCGCTGTGGTGCTGGGTCTGGCGGGCCTGCCTGTGTATATGGCGGCTGCACTTGCCGTTGTCGGCATCATCAGCCTGTGGCAGGTAAGCAGCTGGAAACCCATTGCCGTGCTGCATAAGCCCATGTTGTGGATACTGTATCTGGGTTACGTGGGCATGGGCATAGGTCTGCTATTTGCGTCGCTGCACAGCAGCGGCCTGGCCGCCGGCGTACTGGCGCGATCGGCAGTGCACGTTCATATTATCGGCATGGGCGGATTTGCGGTGCTGATCATTGGCATGCTCACACGCACGGCCCTGGGCCATCTTGGCCGCCCACTGGCGCTCGATGGCAGCATGCTTGCCAGCTACTACTTGATGATTGCCTCGGTCGTTTTACGACTGGCGGCGCTGTGGCCATCCGTGGCAAGCGGCGGACTGCTGCATGCCGCCGCGGCCTGCTGGATTCTGGCCATGGCGCTTTATCTATGGCGCTTCGTGCCCATGCTTATTCGCCCGCGCTATACCGCTCCCCCAGCTAAAGACACTGTGGCAACCACCATCCTGCAGAAACAATAGAACTTGGAATCCGAGACACCATGCGCCTGACCACCATGACGGACTATGCCATGCGCCTGCTCATGTATGTGGGCAGGCACCCGGAGCGCCTGTGCACGATCTCCGAAATCGCTCAGGCCTACGACATCTCCGAACCGCACCTTATGAAGATCACGCACCGGCTGGCGCAGCGTGGCTGGATCGAAACCGTGCGCGGCAAAAATGGCGGCATGCGACTGGGGCGCCGTCCCGAAGACATTGTGCTGGGCGCCGTGCTGCGCGATACCGAAAACGACCTCGCCCTCGTCGAGTGTTTTGCGACGGGAAGTCGATGCACATTAAGCGGCTATTGTGGGCTGACCGGCATTATTGAAGGTGCACTGCAAAAATTCATGGATCACCTCGACGGCTATACGCTGGCCGATATCCTGCCGGAACACACTGGCTGCGGACCCGCGTGGTCCGAACATCCCATCAAACTGGTGGACATGACGTGACCCAAACGCCACACAATGCGCTTAGTCGTGGAAGTGATTCAGCAGGTTTGCAAGCAAAGGTCGCACTGCGCGCAATTCATTCAGGTGCGCGCTGGCCAGGATGGCAAGCTTGTCTTCCGCCAGCGGAGTAAGCGCCACGCGCACTCGCCGACGATCTTTCAGGTCGCGGTAACGCTGCAGCAAGTCCATGCGAACCAGGCGGTTGATGAGCTCGACCGCACTATGGTGACGTATGAGCAGCTGCTCGGCCACATCACCCACACTTGGCGAAGAGTCCAGACTAAGCGTCTTGATGACGAGCAGGGCCTGGTGCTGCTGTGGCATAAGTCCCACTTCGGCAGCGGCCGATTCGCTGAATGCAATGAACCGCCGCAAGGTAAGGCGGAACGTGGCCAGCGCGCGGTAATCGGCGGCGGTGGGCGTTCCGTCAACGCTGCGGGCGGGATCGTTGTACGAGGTCATGGCCGGCCCACGCCGTCTTACACCAGGTCGCAGCGCACCGTGATCGGATGCGACCGCAGTACGGATATTACTGTGTCGTCGACATTGCCTTCGACGTCGGAGATGACATAACCAATAGCGCCCCGAGTCTGCAATTGCTGACTGACGATGTTCAGGCCATGCTCGGCCATCATGTTGCTGAGCGTACCCATGGCGCCGGGCAGGTTGCGGTGCACATGAAGAATGCGCGCAGTGCCGGCCACTTCCTGATACGGAATTTCGGGAAAATTGACTGCGCCTTTGGTCGTCCCGCTTAGTACAAAGCGCAGTAGTTTTTCAGCGACCTCACGACCGATATTTTCTTGAGATTCCTGCGTACTCCCACCAATATGCGGTGTAAGAATCACATTACGCATACCGATAAGCGGGCTGTTCAAGGGCTCGTTGACCCCTTTGGGCTCGGTCGGGAACACATCGATGGCAGCACCGGAAAGGTGACCCGATTCGAGTGCGTCGTGCAAGGCGTCGATATCGACCACCGTACCGCGCGAGGCGTTGATGAGAATAGAGCCGGGCTTCATGGCGGCAATGGTTGTGGCATTCATGATATTGCGGGTCGCGTTGCCGCCAGGTACGTGCAGGGTCACCACATCGGACTGCGCCAGCAGCTTCAGCAGGGCCGTACTGGGACGTGCATTACCTAATGGAAGTTTGGCCTCGACATCGTGGAATATGACGCGCATGCCGGCCGCCTCGGCCAGAGTACCCACCTGCGACCCAATATTGCCGTAACCGATAATTCCTAGCGTCTTGCCGCGTGCTTCGAACGCGCCATCGGCTGTTTTGTCCCAATGGCCGTGGTGCACGCGGTCATTCTTTTCGGGGATGCGGCGCAAAAGCAGTATGGCCTCGCCAAGCACCATCTCGGCGACCGAACGCGTATTGGAAAAAGGGGCGTTGAATACCGGCACACCATGCAACATAGCGGTGTCGAGATCGACCTGGTTTGTTCCGATGCAGAAACAACCGATAGCCCGCAGATCGACCGCCTCGGCCAGCAGCGCGGCATCAAGGTGCGTGCGCGAACGAATTCCCACTAGGTTGGCACCGCGCAACGCTTCGCTTAGCGCCTGCGCAGGCAACGATGACGCGTGCGTGACGATGTCGTTGAATCCGGCCGCGACAAAAACTTCTTTTGCGCTGGGGTGAATGTTTTCAAAAAGGACGATACGGGTCATTAAATCAAAGCTCCGGCAAACAGCAAAACTGTATTGTGACGCATCTTCGCGTTCAGCACATACCCGGCCCTGCTTCGATCAGGGACAAGGCCATGCCCGAGCGGGCAGGCGTCCTGAATACACTCACTGCTGTGACCAGTTCGTCGGCCTGCTCCTGCAGGGCCAGCGTTGCGGCGGCGCCCTCCTGAACCAGGGCGGCATTCTGCTGCGTGACCTGATCCATTTGCGCGACAGCCTGGTTCACCTGCTCGATCCCGCAAGTCTGCTCGTGGCTGGCCACCGTAATTTCGCCCATGATATCGGTAACGCGCTTGATGCTGTCCACGACTTCGTCCATGGTCTGGCCGGCCACACTGGCCAGTTCGCTGCCCGTACCCACCTGTTTCACCGACTCGTCGATGAGGTCCTTGATTTCCCTGGCTGCCGCGGCGGACCGCTGAGCCAGGCTGCGCACTTCAGACGCAACGACGGCAAACCCGCGCCCTTGCTCACCGGCGCGCGCGGCTTCCACGGCGG
>LNAP01001291.1_pt1 | contig 30355 bp, 26 predicted proteins | sample 602601 | NCBI WGS metagenome assembly LNAP01 (sample SAMN02440304, study PRJNA202911) | soil metagenome | biome: Subtropical and temperate rainforests or woodlands; isolation source: soil samples (1 kg each in a 20% v/v slurry with milli Q water) were... ...
ACCAAAGTCGGCTGGGAAATTACGCCCGAGCGCAAAGGCTTATCGAAGGCCTATATCCTGAAAACCGTGAACGAGTCCTTGCAGCGCCTGCAAACCGACTACATCGATTTGTACCAGGCCCACAAAGACGACCCCGACACGCCACTGGAAGAAACTCTCTCGGCGTTCGATCAGCTTGTGCGCGAGGGCAAAGTGCGCCGCATTGGGGCCTCGAACTACAGTGCAGCCCGCCTTGCCGAAGCGCTTGCCATTAGCCAAGCCAATGGCTGGGCCAGCTTTGCCACTATCCAGCCGCTCTACAACCTGTATGACCGGGACGAATACGAAGGCGAACTGGCTCAACTGACGGTTGAAAAGAAACTGGCGGCCATCCCCTACTACTCGCTTGCCAGCGGATTTCTTAGTGGAAAGTATCGCACTGAAGCGGACCTGACCCTCAGCGCACGCGGCGGCGGCGTCAAAAAATACCTGAATGAACGCGGCCTGAAGATTCTGGCTGCGCTGGACGCCGTCGCGCAAAAGCATGGCAGCACGCCTGCGAGCGTCGCGCTGGCCTGGCTCATGCGCCGGCCAGGTGTCGGTGCGCCCATCGCCAGCGCCACCTCGCCCAAGCAGCTTGCCGACCTGGTGGCGGCGACAACGCTGACGCTTGAAGTGCAAGACCTCGACTTGCTTACGCACGCAAGCGACCAAGACGTAAAAAAATGAGCCCGAAACAGTCTCGCCTTTTCTACGCGATCTGGCCCGACAGGACCACTGCAGAACGGCTGCTGCAAGTGCAGCAGCACGTGGCGGGGCGCAAAACGCATATCGATGACTTTCATCTTACGCTGGCTTTTCTGGGGGAACGCCCGCCCGAACTGCTTCCGGTTCTGGCGCAGATTATGCAGACCCTGCCCGCCTTCAACAGCACCTTTGTACTGGACCGTTTTGGCTACTTCCAGCACAACAAAATCGTCTGGGCGGGCATGACGCAGCCCCCGTCAGAGCTTTTCCAATTGCAAGCCGGATTAATGCAGGCTCTGGCGCAACACGGCATTGCGATGCATGACGAGCCTGCGTACACTCCCCATGTGACGCTGGCGCGCAAGGCCGCTGCACCACACGCCAGTGATTGTTTTACGCCAATTACCTGGCGCGCCGACACGATTGCGCTAGCTCAATCAGTCAGCGAAGCACACAGAGCCAAATACGAAATTCTGTATGCACGCTGACGCCTACGCCACCATCCTCTAGTGCCCTATCTCAGGAATTACCCCTAGCGTACCGCGTACGACTCATAAAAACATACAAGTCGACGCTCTCATTGCCTGCACGTGGGAACGGATTAAAAAGCTTACTCACGACCGATTCGAATAGGCTGATTTCATGAGCTCACGCGCGATGATCAACTTTTGCACTTCGGTCGCGCCCTCATAAATTCTTAAAGCACGAATATCACGGTAAAGGCGTTCCATAATGGAGCCCTTTCTAAGACCCAAGCCACCAAACATCTGCAAGGCACGGTCTATTACCCATTGAGCTGATTCCGTTGCCGCCATCTTGGCCATGGCTGTTTCCGCTGTAGCGGGCTGACCGACAACGTCGCGCACCCAAGCTGCCCGATACGTCAGCAAAGCGCCTTTGTCGATCTCGGCAAGCATTTCGCCCAATGCAGCCTGAGTCAACTGAAAATCCGCCAACGTCTGGTCAAACATTTTGCGCTGCCGCGCATGATTCAACCCTTCTTTAAGCGCTCGCCGCGCAAACCCCACAGATGCCGCGGCAACTGAGCTGCGGAAAATATCCAGAGTCCGCATGGCGAGCTTGAAGCCCTGATTGATTTCCCCGAGCATTTGGCAGACAGGTACACGGCAGTCAGTGAAACGCAGACGAGCCAACGGATGCGGCGATATGACATCAATTTGCTCTTCGATCTCCAGACCCGGTGTGTTGGCGTCAACCACGAATGCAGAAATGCCACGCGAACCACCGTTGGGGTCAGTGCGCACGAATACGCAGTAGAAGTCTGCCAATCCACCATTAGATATCCAGGTCTTATGACCGTTCAGGACATAGGCATCATCATCCAGCGTGGCGGAGCACGATAGCGCTGCCACGTCCGAACCTGCCCCCGACTCGGACAAGGCAAATGCTGCAATGAGCTTGCCGGTAGCCACGCCGGGCAGATAACGCTGCTTCAGCACATCGTTGCCGCCCAATGATATCGCCCCTGAACCCAACCCCTGCATGGCGAAGGCGAAATCCGCCAATGCATGGTGTTGGGCCAGAACTTCGCGAATTAGACATAATGAACGAGAGTCAAGAGCAGGCAGCCGACCGCCTAGCTCACCGTGCTCACCGGATGGAACGCTATAGCTCAGCCAACCGCCGTCGCCCAAGCGACGCACCAGTTCCCGACAAGCGGAAAACAGGTCGTCATAATCCACGCCTTCCAAATTTTCCTCACACCAAATGCTCAGATCGTTCGCCAGTTCCCTATGCCCATGATCAAAGAATGGCCATGTAAGATGATCTACGCTGAAAGTCATGATTGCCTCAGTCCACTTTAAGATTTTTAATTACAGGAGCCCAAGTATCGATCGTCTTCTGTATGTATTGGGTGAACTCGCCAGCATTCTTGTAGTCTGTTTTCAGTCCAAACAGGTCAGTGCACTGATGAAACTCCGGCGTGTCGATGGCTGCTTTGAACGCGGCATCAATTTTAGCTACCACCTCAGGATCCATACCCTTTGGGCCAACCAATCCTAGAACACTGGGAGCCACTAGTTTGTATCCTGCCTCGACCAGGGTTGGTGCGCTTTCGAAACCTTTGATACGCTGCTCGGTAAATACATTAAGTAAACGTAGACGACCATCACGCACATAAGGCACCCACTCGGCTGTCTGCGCCATTACATCAACGTCGCCACGCAGCAACGCCATCGAAGCCTCTACGCCGCTCTTGTACGGCACGTGCGTCCACTTTGCGTTCACAATTTCACCCAATCTCTCCATTGTCAAATGCTGCGGTGTACCCACCCCTGCTGTGCTGAAAGCGATCTTGCCAGAGTTGGCTCTGGCGGCCTTGATGATGCCTTCCAGCGAATTAAACGGTGAATCCTGGCGCACCAGCAGACCGACCTGGTACTGAGCCACCATGGCAATAGGCGTTAAATCCCGTATAACGTCGTAGTCTATGCTGGGTACAAGATAAGGATTCAATACTGCGCCGGTAGATAGCGCCGCAATGCTATAACCATCAGGCTTCTGGCGAGTGATATAGCCTATTGATAACGATGAACCGCCGCCAGGCTTATTTTCGACCACAATACTCTGACCGAGCTTTTTGCCTGCCGTAACGGCGAGCGCACGAAAGCAGGTGTCGGTACCGCCGCCTGCTCCATAGCCTACGACCAACTGAATGGGTTGAGACGGGTATTGAGCTGCTTGTACGCTTGCAATCCCCAAGCCAGCTCCGACCATCGACATACAAAAAACAGTACGACCGAGCACGAATTGATAGGTTAGTTTCATGGACTTGTCTCCTTCGTTGAAAAGAATTATGCAATCAATAATAGCCTAAAGTCTAGACTTCTAGACTACTATCGGTTAAATTTTCGTGCATAGCATTGACGCAATTCAATCTAAAGGTTTGTGCCTGAGTCCGTCGTATTTTCCATTCACCCAGGCGCCCTATCAACTTTTTTGATCTGCCTAATTTATGAAACACACACTGAAAGTGCTCGTTACCGGTGCAAGCCGAGGTATAGGCCGCAGTATTTGCGAGCGTCTCGACACCGAGGGCTATGAGCTGGTGGGTATCGCGCGCAGCCGCCCAGCTGACTGGCCAAAACACATAACTTTTCACGAGGCCGATCTTTCTGATCACGAGGCCGTAAAAGAGACATTGGTCCGCCTAGTACAAACCGGCCCATTCTATGGATTGGTGAACAATGTGGGGTTTGTACCCACAGGCACACTCGAAAGTGTTGATGCTTTGGATCTGCAGCGCAGCGTTGCACTCAATATTGAAGTCAGTATTTTGTGTGCGCAAGCCGTGCTGCCCGGTATGCGCTCCCTGGGGCAGGGCCGTATCGTCAATATCAGCTCGCGAGCCGCTCTGGGCAAACATGGCAGAACTCTCTACAGCATGGCCAAGGCCGGTCTCATCGGCATGACCCGAACCTGGGCGCTCGAACTTGCTGCGGACGGTATCACCGTCAACGCTATAGCGCCAGGCCCCATTGCCACTGATTTTTTTCAAAGCGCAAACAATGAAAACGCAAACAGCACTCGTAAGCTACTGGCTGGCATTCCTGTGGGACGCGTTGGCCAGCCGCAAGATGTCGCCCATGCCGCCGCTTATTTCATTGACCCGCGTTGCAGTTTCGTTACAGGTCAGACGCACTATGTCTGCGGCGGGATCACGATAGGTGCGGCGTAAACGATATCTCTTACAGACCGAAAATCGGAAACTTATTCCTTAATCAGCCAACGTGCAAACGCCACGAGCTCATAATTTTTCAGGAGACAACATGACACAACGATGGACTACCCGACCCGAAGGCTCTAACTGGGGGGATTTTGGACCCGACGATCAGCTCGGGCGAGTCAACCTTCTTACTGAAGATCAAGTGCTCAAGGGAATACGCGAAGTACGGCAGGGTAAAGTATTCTGCCTTTCTCTGCCTCTTGACTTACCAGGAGGCATGGTATTGAACCCACGTCGCAAGCCGCCACGCCTAGCCGCAACAGAACGCGATGGCGTCCCTTACATGAATTTCTCTATGGAAAATCTTGACCCTTCTTCGATCGACATACTGAGCGATGACCAGGTCACGCTGTCGCTGCAATACTCCACTCAATGGGATGCGCTGGCGCATGTTGGCGCTCAGTTCGATACCGATGGAACCGGCCAGACTCGTAAGGTTTACTACAACGGCTATCGCGCTGGCGCAGATGTACTCGACGCTACCGAGCATGGGAATGATGATTGCTGCAATGGAAACGTGCATAGCTTTGGCGCAAAAAAACTTGGCATTGAGAACTTCGCTGTCAAGGGGATGCAGGGCCGTGGCGTACTGGTGGATTTCGTACGCCACTTCGGGCACGGCCGCACACTAATCGGCTACAAGGAACTGGCCGAGATCATGGCTGCGGACCAGATCAAGGTAGAGCCAGGGGACATGCTGGTTTTGCGTACAGGCTTTGCCGAAACTGTAGTCGACATGAACGGCAAACCGGATGCAGACACTTTACACAATGCCGGCGCTGTTCTCGATGGAGCGGATCAGCTCCTTCTGGATTGGATTACCAACAGCGGCATAGCAGCCATCTGCGCCGACAACTATGCCGTGGAAGCCTATCCCGCGCGCAACCAAGGTGACAGGAAATCGATCCTGCCGTTACACCACCATTGCCTATTCAAGCTCGGCCTGCCTCTCGCCGAACTTTGGTACCTACGCGACCTGGCTCAATGGCTGCAGGAGAATCAGCGCAACCGATTCCTGCTGACGGCACCGCCGTTGCGTCTTCCAGGCGCCGTCGGCTCGCCTGTAACGCCCATCGCTACCGTTTGAGATGACATTATGAATTTTCCCAAACTACTTACAAAACATAAGGCAGAGCGCCCGGACGTTGTTGCCTTGTACGACACGGATCAGCCTATCACCTACCGGACTTTAGATGATGAGGTCAATCGCATCGCTGCTTTGCTGCATGAACAAGGAGCGCAAGCTGGAGATCGGCTGGCACTATGGCTACCGAATTGCACTGCTTGGCTTACGATATTCTTAGCCTGCGCTCGCCTAGGCATCACCGTTGTAGCAATGAACACACGCTTTCGCAGTCGCGAAGCCGGCGACCTGATATCACGCGGACGCTGTCGCTGGCTGGCCATGTGGCCAACCTTCAAGGGCTTGCCATTTGCTCAAATACTGAGCGATATCGACCCCAACCTTCTATCTGCCGTAGAAGGTGTTCTTGTTTTGGGCGACACAGTAGAAACGTCTCCCGTTCCCGCTGCACGCATGTTCAGGTACGACGATAGGCCCATCGCAAGGCTTCCTGAAAGCTTGCCTTTGCCTGCGGACACCACGCATGCACTGGTTTACACAACTTCCGGCACTACCTCACAGGCCAAGCTCGTTGTGCATGATCAGAAAACCATGATTGAACACGGCTTCGCGGTGGCGCGCTTTCACGGAATCGTACCGGGCGATGCCATACTCATGGGAGCGCCGTTCTGTGGAGCATTCGGTTTTTCCGCAGCGCTCGCCGGCCTGGCGTCTGGAGCCGCACTGGTGTCCTCACCAGTGCAGGATCCTGTGGAGTGCGCACGTCAGATCAAGCAATACAAGGCCACTCATATTTTTGCCAACAACGAGTTGTTGGATCGCATACTTGACTCTGCTGCTGACGAAACCAAACCGTTTCCTTCGCTCCGTATCGCAGGCTTCGCCAGTTTTGCTCCCTCGCTTGGTGATTTGCCCGCGCGCGCAGAAAAAGCCGGCATTGCACTAGTCGGACTGTACGGTTCAAGTGAGTTGCAGGCACTGGTGGCCGCTCAGCGCGCAGACGCCCCCCTTGCTGAGCGAGAGCTGGCAGGCGGCCATCTGGCGTCGCCCAAGGCGCGAGTCCGTACACGCGACGCTGAGTCAGGAAAAATCCTACCTCACGGCGAAGTAGGCGAAATAGAAATTCTATCCGCTAGTTTGATGAAAGGGTATCTTGACAACGAGGAAGCTACCCGAAAAGCAATAGACGCCGAAGGCTATTTTCGCACTGGCGATCTGGGTCACACCGTGGACTCACAAACTTTTGTATTTCATGCTCGAACAGGGGACTTTCTAAGGCTCAGCGGTTTTCTAGTCAACCCAATCGAGATCGAACAATTCATTGAAACCCTGAGCGGCGTGGCGGCATGCCAAGTGGTCGGAGTGACTCATCAGGGGAAAACTGTGCCTGTCGCCTTTACGCTTGCGGCCGATGGCTCCAGCCTAAAGGAACAAGACATCATTGACTATTGCCGCACTAGTTTGGCGCGTTTCAAGGTGCCTGTGCGCGCACCGGTCATTGAGGCCTTTCCTGTTGTGGAAAGCGCCAACTCGAATAAAATCCAGCGCGGCAAGCTACAGGAAATGGCACTAACTATGCTAGGTACAATAAGTGCAGCCTAGGTCGAGGCACAACATATGCCATCTACGGCATGGCATATGCCATAACACTAGGAAACGAAGGTAATGTCCACCACCGATTTGAACAATGCTGTCATGAAACGCAGCAGGTTACCACTTTACCTGCAACTAGCGGCCGAGTTCCGGAGTTGCATTGACTCCGGCGCTTGGCCAGAATCCGAACGCTTGCCTTCGCTAGAAGCACTCATGGAGTCCTACAGCGTTTCGCGTATGACGCTGCGTCAAGCGTTGAGCATACTCGAAAGCGATGGTCTCATCCAAAGATCGCGTGGCAAAGGCACGTTTGTCCAACCACGAGGGGAAAATCCGCCCGCACTTGCGATCCCCACCTCATGGAAGGAAGCCGTCGCCCTAAGCGATGTTCTGGGCACCCAGAGTATCCTTGAGGCCGAACGTGTCATTAGCACGTTGCCCGACTCAGGCATGCATTTCCAGTCGCAACCCGCACAAAAATACCAATATCTGTGCAGGCTGCACAGTGCTGGCGGCCAGCCGTTCTGCTACAGCGAGGTCTATATAGAGAACTCGCTATTTCGCACCCATCGCAAGAAATTCAAAGCTCAGGCAGCCGCCTCTGTTATTGCGCGTGTGCCTGGACTGGAGATTACGGAATCCAAACAAAAGCTCACAATCATTCACGCCGGGTTTCAATCCGCCAATGCACTGCAACTCAATCCGGGTGAGAGCGTCGCCGAGGTGCGACGTGTGGCTTGCGCCGACGGCATCATCATCTATTATGCGCGTCTCGAGTTTCCGCCACGATTCGTCGAGCTGGAGCTTGATCTCCTGGCTGCTCGATAAGCATGCCAAACAAATGGCCTCTAGTACGAGCTTGGCATTTTTCTAGTGGGCTGTTGCATGACTTAGTTTATTTTTGGCATCGACGCCGGTCGCGACATAATCCATAACGACCTTAACCGTTTTATTTCGTCAAATAGGCTCGACTGCGGTCCGGCCTATAGCCCGTTCGATGCCAAATTGGCGAACAGCATGATGTGAAGCCGACGTAAGAACACGGCCGACCAACGGATCGCAACCGCTACGATGCCACAACAGCATATTTCCATCGTGCCGAGCTATATTAGCAAGCACCGCAGCACTAACATCGACTTGCGAAGCGATCTGACCATTGCGTTTGCCTGTAGTGAAGACCTCTGTAAGCAGATCTTCCATAACCTGATAGTAATCTCGAATGGCTTTGCGAACCGGCGTGTCGGCATTATGAAACTCCAGGCTTGTAAGAATCAGGATCACCAAATCATCCGGATACATAGCTGCCCACTGGGCCTGTAGTTGGACGAATGCCTCCAGCTTCTGGATTGCACCTCCCTCCATCTCACGTACACGCAGCGCTGTCGCGACGATTGAGCGCTCCTGGATACGGGCCAGCAAATGCAAAAGCAGAGCTTCCTTCGTTTTGAAGTAGTAGTAGACCGCCCCTTTTGTAAATCCGGCTACGTCTGCCAGCCGCTCCAGGCTTGTATTTGAGTAGCCCTTTTTCGCAAAAAGCCTTAAGGCTGCACTTTCAATCTTCTCTATACTTTCTTCGCTATCGCGTCGTTTACTTGCCATGACTTCGTCACTCCCTCTTTGTTGATGTGTTGCCATCATCAGCACTAAGATCGCGCAAGGCCACTCGTGCGTGTTTTCGGTCCCACACATCCGGCTCGGAAACGATGTCATTCAATTTAACGCGCTGCAGCTTGCCAGTGACAGTTCTGGGCAATGCACTCATCTTGCGCAGATAGCGTGGCACCATGAAATGTGGCAATTCGCTCACCAAAAACTTCAAAAGCTCCACAGGCTCAAACTCGCTCTCCGGTCTCATCACCACACACAGCAGAATATCATCGTCACCCTCAAAACCGGACGGCACACCTAGTGCGGCTGCCTCCTTGACCATGGGATGGGCGAGCGCTGCCACCTCGATATCTCCAGCGGAAATATTCTCGGCACGCCTGCGAATTCGTTCTTTGGCACGATCTATAAAGTAGACGTATCCTTCAGCATCGACGTAGCCACAATCTCCGGTATGAAACCAAAGATTCCGCCAGGCTTCCAGCGTCTTTTCCGGCATGCCCAGGTAACCTTGCATCATGGTCCAGGGTACCCGCGGACGCACGATGAACTCGCCAACTTGCCCGACGGGCAACGGCATATCTGTAATCGGGTCCACTACGGCAAACTCGTACCAGTTCGTATCCACCCGCCCACAGCTGCCCACTCGCAATGGCTCACGCGTATTGGCCCAGCAGGCCACGCCGATTTCCGTCATTCCCCAAACTTCCAGGCCCCTCACTCCAAATCGTTCTTCAAATGCATTGGCAATCCGTTTGGGAAAAGGCGCGGTGCGAATCACACGCAATTGATGGTCTCTGTCCGACCTGGATGGTGGCTGTGCATACACCATCTCCAGCATCGGCCCATGCGCCGCCGTTACTGTAGCGTGATATGCACGTATCTGACTCAACCACTCAGAGGGCGTAAAACCGACGTCAATCACGATTTTCCCGCCAGCTGACATGGTAGCTAGTACCGACATGAACTTACCCGCCATGTGATACATCGGGTAGAAGGAAAAGAAAATATCATCAGACCTCAAGCCGGTATTGGTCGCCGAAAGGCGGGCCAATAACGAAACCTGCCCATGAGGCATCATGACGCCCTTGGCGGGACCGCTGGTTCCAGAGGTATAAATAACAGACGCGATATCCCAAGGCATTGCTGTGCACATGCCCATACACTCCGGAGAAGCGGGAACAACGTCATGAATGCTTATGACGTCCAGACGAGTATCCGACAGGCTGAGCGCCGATAGCGCATCATCCAGCAAAATGACTTTACGCAGACTCGTAAATCGAGATTCTGAACGTAAAATCACAGCCAAATGATCAGAAGTCGTCAGTATGACCTCTGCGGCACTCAAATTTACCGCGTGCTCCAGACTCTGGCCCTTGTATCCAGTATTTATGCTCACATCGACCGCGTTAATCAAATTAACGGCCAGCCAGCTGTGCACCGCAAGATGTGTATTCGGCAGCAATATCAACACATGCTGTTGCGAGCACACCCCGATTGCAGAAAGGCACCCAGCCAACTGGGTAACGCTCCGCCAAGTTTGATCGTAGGTCTCAGAGACCCCCTGGACAGCCTCAAGAAAGGGTCGGGACCCGTATTTCTGGACGGCATCTCGAAATATACCCGGCACAGTCCAGCTTGAATCCATGGCGTCAGGCACGTCCAACGCTGACTTGAAAGCCTTTGGATCGGCTCGTTCCGTCGTTATCACCATGTATTTATCCACCTCGGGTAGCATTTTGCCTCTTGAATGTAAATCATTAATCGAACATCTCGCCCCGATGCGCATCGAGCGCTGGCGGGCCTCGCCGTACTGTTGCAGGCGTTCGCGAGAGCTTCAGGGGATTGGCAATGACCTGCATATCTGCCTGCCCCTCTACTGGAACCGCAGTTATTAAACCATTATTTTTAGTCTGCACATGAGCTAACGCCGCTTCAAAACTCAGGATCGGTGCGGCCAGCACCCCTGCGTCCTGTAACTTGTTTACACAGTCTTGCACCGCCATATTCCTGAAGGCAGGCCTGAGCTCGGCGGCTATCTCGTCCTTATGACGAGCCTGTGCATGTTTGTCGCTCCACTCGGACCTGGCGGAAAGGTCAGGGATATCCAGCGCACGACAGATCAGTTGCAGCGGATTGTCGCGGAAAAAACCAATAACGCTCAACCAACCGTCGCTCGCTGCCGCCGTGAAATTCAGCGCCCGCTCGTACCATTTTGTTTCATAGCCATAGTTGAGCAAAGTGGACGCCTCAAGACTTTGCATTGCTATCAGCGAGCTAAACAACGAAACACTCACCTGCTGACCTCGACCGGACTTGGTTCGCTCCAAAAGAGCCAGCAATATTCCCTGAGCAAGCAAGACGCCTGATGTGTAATCAGCGATCGGCACATTAATAAATGTCGGCTGATCGCCCCCTGCCGTAGTTTTCCAACCAATGCCTGAAATTGACTGAATCAAAAAATCTTGGCCGGCCATCCCGGACAGCGGGCCAGTATCGCCAAATCCACTCGCAGCGGCATAGATCAGCTGCGGATTCAAGGCCTCCAACTCGGCGTATCCAAAGCCAAGCCGCTCCAATACACCCGGCCGATAATTATGCATAAGAACGTCTGCTTCTTTGACAAGCACAACAAACGCTGCACGATCGGACTCATCCTTTAGATTCAGACAAACAGAGCGCTTATTGCGGTTCACCGCGGCAAAGTATCCTCCCATTTTCCCCTGTGCCGAAGCGACTGTGTCGCTACGACGCAAAGAGTCACCCATGACAGGCTTTTCAATCTTTATAACGTCAGCCCCGAAGTCCCCCAGTATCTGTCCTGCCAATGGTCCCTGAAATACTTCGCAAAGCTCTACTACTTTGATGCCGTCCAACACTGATGCCATATCGCGCTCCAATTAGCCTTTGTAAACTTCCTTCGCAATCATCAGACGCTGGATCTGGTTCGTCCCCTCCCAAATCTGGGTTATCTTTGCATCACGCAACATGCGTTCTACCGGGTAGTCCTTCAAGTACCCATAACCTCCGTGCAGTTGAACCGCATCAGTGGCCACAGACATAGCGGCATCGGTACACATAACCTTTGCCATCGACGCATACTTCTTGGCGCGCGGGTCGTTGTTTACAACCAGTGTAGCGGCATGCATCAAAAGCCCTCTACCTGCCTCGACTTTCATAGCCATGTCGGCAATCATCCCTTTTATCATCTGAAAGTCCGCTACCGGGCGACCGAACTGCTCTCTGTTTTGCGTATATGCAACAGCCTCATCAAGTGCACCTTGTGCAACTCCCAGCCCATGGGCGGCATACTTTAGGCGCGAGGCAAGGAGTCCGGCCTTAATATACTCCCCCCCCTTGGCAGGATCGCCCACGACACGATCCAAAGGTATTAGACAGTCTTCAAGAATAACATCGGAGGTGGGGCTGCCGCGCAACCCCATCTTGCGTTCAGGTGCACCGAATGAAACACCGGGATCCTCCTTGTTCACCAAGAAGATACCGAAGTTATCCGCTTCTGTGCGAGCAAAAATTAGGTACCAATCTGCCCAGCCACCGTTGGTGATGAATCTTTTCGTACCATTGAGCAGCCAGCCTTGCGCTGTTTGCTTGGCGGAACTCACAACTCCCATGAGGTCAGAACCACCTTTGGGCTCCGTCAGCCCCCAGGCGGATCGATGTTTCCCCTGGACCACCGGTGGAATAATCGTGCGCTTTTGCTCCTCGGAGCCGAAGCGTTGCACAAGCATCATGATCCAGCACGTAGACACGGTCGTTGCGGTAGATGCACACACCCGGGCCAATTCTTCCACAGTGATGACCTGAGAAATGACGTCCCCTTCCTGTCCTCCGAACTGTTCAGAAAATGGGAGGCCGGGCAAGCCAAGTTCCAAGCTGGCTTCATATGCGTCTAAAGGCGGGCGTTCCTCTTCATCGACCTTGGCTGCGAACGGCGCAACCTTCTCCCTGGCGAACCGACGAACCTGCTCGCGATAAGTCTCGTACAGGTCATCGTAGTGTGTAATTTCCATATATGTCTCCTGATAATCCTATTGAAATGTTTTATTTATTGAGAAAGGTCATTTTGGGAGGCCAGGTTCGAGAGGGAATGCGATTACGCTCCGACTCAGGGCTGGCTAACAAAATTTGTTCAGGCGTAAGGCCGACACCACTCAGAATCTCATCGGAACGATCGGTAGTATCTGTTCCTGGCGGCAGAAAAGACTCACGCCCGAAGCGGGGAATGACCGGAACACTAGTTGGCGACGCTTGAGCATGTCGCTGAGCGATATGTGGATGAGACCAGACCTCTTCCGGTGCCAATACAGGCATGACACAAGCATCTTTGCCTTCAAAAAGTCGGGTCCATTCATCTCGTGGTTTTTGGGCAAAGGCGCTCTCGAAAGCGTTGCGAATGTCAGGCCACACCCGCGTGTCCATGTGATCGGGCACTGAGGAGTCCATCATTGTTGACCACAGACTCTTGAAAAATTGTGTTTCAAGTGCGCCGACGGAGATATACTTCCCATCTGAACAGCGGTAGCAACGGTAATAAGGTGCTCCACCGGCAAGTAATCCCTCGCCACGGTCCGGAAGAATAGGCGTTTGCCAGACTGGCCAGTGCATAGCCATAAGGGAAAGGCAGCCATCAATCATCGCCGCATCGATATACTGGCCCTGTCCTGTGCGCGTACGATCGAACAGCGCCGTCACAATACCGAGCGCAGCGATAAAGCTGCCTGCGGCAAAGTCGGCCAACAGGTTCAAAGGCGCAGAAGGAGGTCCGTCCTGAGGGCCAATAGCACCCAGCACGCCCGTTAGTGCCAGATAGCTCAAGTCGTGCCCGGCTTCTTGAGCCAGTTGACCTTCTTGGCCGTAGCCAGTCAAAGAGCAGTAAACCAGACGCGGATTGATTTGCTTCAGGGTATCGTACCCAGCACCCAAACGCTCAGAAACTCCTGGCCGAAAACTCTCGACAAAAACGTCCGCCGTACAACACAAACGCTGTAATGCCTCTCGGCCTTCTGGCGCTTTGAGATCCAGCTTAATGAAATGCTTACCGCGCGAAAACGTGGAAATGGGATTACCTGCCCGACCGCCACCCACGACAATGACCTCCGCACCAAGGTCTGCAAGCAGCATGGTGCAATACGGGCCAGGAGCCAGCCGCGACATATCGATAATTCGAATTCCTTCCAGGGGTTTTCGTGTATTGGAACGACCGCTCGGGACTTCCTGCTTGGAAGTATTCATATTCAGAACTCCAGCTGGAGAAGTTGATGCCGTAATGCATAAGCAGCCAACAAGAAAAACCCTTGTCCAAAAAGGGTCCAATCAAACGGCACGCCTGGGCCACCCGGCACCATGGCAACGCCGGGAACCTTTCCTGATGCCTCCACACTTCCAGCCACTACAGTAAATGCCCGAATGGCTTTCTCGCGCAGTTGCGCATGTGACAACCCAGGCACTTCTATACCCAGTCGTATCGACTCTTCAGCGCTGTAGGCAAACATGAGCGTTGATGAGGCTTCCAGATTCGATAACGGATCATCCAAAACGTGGAAGAAATACCCCGACGAGTCCTGCAATGCTGCCATGGCGCCCAGCACCTGGGCAAATACCGTTCTGACTACACCTGCACGCTCGTGCTCGGGCGCAATTTGGAGCAGTTCCACGCAGCATGCTAATAACCAGCCATTGCCACGAGCCCAGAACGTTGATTGAGGAAAATGGTTGGGCTTTTCGCACCATGCGTGCCTGGCTAACTTGAACTCGCTATCAATCAACCTGTGTGCATGCACCTCAAACTGTTTGAATGCCTCGGTAATGGCATCTGGACGGTCTGCCAGAACGCCGTACTTCGCCATGAACGGACACATGAGATAGGTAAAGTCAATCCAGAGCTCGGGCCCTTCACCTCGGGACCACACACCTCCTTCAGATGTGCGAGGCGCTTCACAAAGCGCCTGATACTGCCTTGCCGCACTTGCCAAATACCGTCCATCACCATTACGCGCATACAAATCGAGCATAGGCGCACCCACTGCGGCAGTTTCACTCGCCAACGGCGTGAAAGAACGGATGTGCCCACCGCTTGATGTATGCCAGTCGCCGTAGCTCAAGTTGCCATCCGACTTCTGGGTGGCAACTATCCGGTTTATCCATTTAAGCACTGTGGGCCGAAAATCCTCCTTATCCCAGGCAAGCAACCCGGTGAGCGCCGGCCCTTTCTGCCAGCAATCACGTTCGTTTGGATTGTCTCGGATATAACCACTGACAGCCCTGACCAACTCTTCCAGATTCATCTTGACTTCCCTCGATTTTTAAACATACTATGTAGCCGGTATGTTATTAACGCTATCGTGATCTGTCAAGCAAACGCAGCGAATCATTCACGCAACATGATTCGCTGCAACAACGGAAACATTGCCGTGCAATAGACACTGTTTCATGGTTCGATTATCAAGAGGGAGAGTTAGAAATGAATGGTTCAGAAGCAATGGTGCACACCTTGCTCAACAATGATGTTTCAGTCTGCTTTGCCAATCCCGGCACCTCGGAAATGCATTTTGTTTCCGCACTTGATCGCGTTCCTCAGATGCGCTGCATATTAGGGCTATTCGAAGGTGTAGTGACAGGCGCAGCCGATGGCTATTACCGGATGGCTCAGAAACCCGCCGCCACGCTCCTGCATCTTGGCCCCGGACTGGGTAACGGACTCGCCAACCTGCACAATGCTAAGCGCGCCCGTTCAGGCATAGTTAATATCATTGGGCAACACGCACATGACCACATTGCGAACGACGCGCCGTTAACCTCCGATATTGAAGGCATTGCCCGTCCAGTATCCCACTGGGTACGCACCTGTGCATCAGCAGCGACAGCCGCCATAGACACGGCCACTGCCGTGCACACGGCCTCTGGTACAACCGGACGTATTGCATCGCTTATCCTGCCAGCTGACGCGGCATGGGGAGAAAGCCCTGCCGGTGGCGCCAGCAAATTACCCCAAAGGCCAGCAGCGCCACCGGCAAGCGCGGTTATTGAAACAATCGCCAAGCAATTGTTATCGGGAGAATATGCACCTGAATCGATTGCATTGCTACTGGGTGGGCGCGCAATGCGAGGCCAGTCTCCGCGCCTGGCTGGTCAGATTGCTGCACGCACCGGATGCAAACTATTTGCTGAAACCAAAAATGCGCGTTCGGAACGAGGTGCTGGCCGAGTCAATATTCCACAAATACCTTATCCAATCAATGGGGCGCTTGAAACACTAAAGGACATCCGGCTCATCATTTTGGTGGACGCCTGCAAGCCAGTCGCATTTTTTGCTTATCCCAACATGCCGAGGTTCCTGACACACTCCGATTGCCAGATAGAAGCATTAGCGACGCCTGACGAGGATGTAGAGGCTGCTCTTGTCGCCCTCAACGACGTTGTCGGGGGGCATCGAGACCAGATTGCCTATATGGTTGAACGCAACACTCCGCCAGCCTGGAACGATGGCGCCCCCAACTCCGTCGAAATGGGTCGCGCACTCGCCTCGTTGATTCCAGAAAACACGATCATCGTTGATGAGGCGATTACCACCGGCCGCCAACTGCAATCGTCCGCTGCGGTAGGCAAGCCTCATGACTGGCTCGAAATTACTGGCGGATCCATCGGCTACGGACTGCCGTGCGCCACAGGGGCAGCCATTGCATGCCCTGACCGGAAGGTTGTTGCCATCATTGGAGATGGCAGCGCGATGTACACCGTCCAGTCTCTCTGGACCATGGCTCGCGAAGGTTTGGACGTCACAGTCGTCATTTGTGCCAACAGCAAATATCAGATTCTGAGCGGCGAACTCGATGCCATGGGCGGGCCCCCGCCATCCGGAAATGCTAAACGCATGCTGTCAATCGGTTCGCCCACGCTCGACTGGGTCCATCTCGCACGCGGCCACGGCTTACAGGCAACACGCACTGACACCATGGCAGGCTTCGCCAAGGCGCTAAGCAACGGATTGAGTGCGGGAGAACCAAACCTGATTGAAGTGATTATTTAACGGACGTTACCGTCTATCAGTTTACATATAACGATTCCCTGAAAGGAGACACTCGTATGTTGCATCCCAAAAAAATGAAAACAAGTATTGGAAAATTATTTCTGGTTTCGTCTGTAGCCACTATAACGGCCATGACTGTCGCACCGGTCATGGCACAGTATCCGGACAAGCCAATTACTATCGTCGTGCCGTTCTCTCCCGGCGGATCAACCGACCAGATCGGGCGCTTGATCGCACAGCGCTTCACTCAAGACCTGGGTGTATCCGTTGTAGTCGAGAACAGACCAGGGGCCAACGGAACAGTCGGCAACTCGCATGTAGCCCGCTCGAAACCAGATGGCTATACGTTATTGATAGGCGGCACCGACATAGCAGCTAGCCAGTTTCTATATAAAAACCTTCCCTATGACCCCGAAAAAGCGTTTACGCCAATTGGTATCGTGGCGGAATTTCCATTTTTAATGCTTGTTGACAAGAACAGCGGCATAAAAACTGTGCAAGAGTTCGTCAAATTTGCAAAAACGCATCCTGACAAACTCAGCTTCTCATCCGCCGGGATGGGGAATTCCACGCACTTGGCTGGAGAAACATTCAAACATGCTGCCAAATTGAATACCATGGTTCACATTCCCTATAACGGCAGCTCCCAGGCGCTAACCGCCGTCGTTAGCGGCCAGGTGAACACTGTATTTGACACCGCCATTACTGCCGCTCCACTCGTTACCGGAGGCAAAGCAAACGTATTGGCTGTGGTTGCAAAACAGCGCCTAGCAATGTTTCCGGATGTGCCTACTATGTCGGAGCTTGGCTACAAAGAATTCGACTTGTTATCGCCTTGGTCCTGGAAAGGCTTGTTCGCGCCAAGCAACACACCTCAGGCAATACTAGGTAAGCTCCAGCACTCCCTGGCTCGTGTCCTTGAGGATCCTGAGTTCCAAAAACGCATGGAAGAATCCGCTTCGCTGGCAGTCTCTCCTCAGTCTGTAGCAAGCTCGCAAAAATTTCTAGCCGACCAGCGCAAAGGCTGGAGCAAGTTGATCAAAGACGCTAATGTCCAGGCCATGTAACTCTAATTCCGCCCGCAAGGATAAGCTTGTAGATACTATTGGCCGGAAAAGCTTGCGGGCGATCAATCCATTCTAAAAAAGAAAGTACAAATCGCTTTCAAAGGAGAGCATATGAGACAAGTATCGTCGCTTCGTAAATCATCCGTCCGAGTTTTTTCGGGACTACTATTAGCAACCTGGCTGATTGTCCCAGCAGCGGCAAGCGCAGCTGAGTTTCCAACGCGGCCAGTCCATCTGATTGTGGCGTATCCGCCAGGAGGCGTAACAGATACCCAAGCACGCATCGTCGCGCAGAAACTGGCCGAACGCTGGGGCCAGCAAGTAATTGTTGAAAACAAACCCGGCGGCAATACCGTCATCGCAACGTCCCAGGTAGCGAACTCAACACCCGATGGCTATACCCTCTTGATGTCAGCCATGCCCTTTGCCCTCAACCCGTTGGTTATGGACTTCCTACCTTACGACAGCAAAAAGGACCTGGCACCGGTAACGTTACTGTCAACCGTACCGGGTGTACTTATCACCTATCCCGGGATGAACGTAAAAAACGTGCACGACTTCGTGGAAAGCGCCAAGAGTAGCAATCATGGGCCTATACCTTTCGGTTCGGCAGGCACGTTAACTTTTACCCACCTGGCTGGCGAGTTATTCGCAAGCCGCTCTGACATCAAGTTTCAGCATATTCCCTATAAAGGCAGTGCTGCCGCACACCAGGATTTAATTGCCGGGCGGATCAAAGTTATGTTCGACAACGGTGCGCTTACTCAGATCAAGGCTGGACGAGTCACCCCATTGGGCGTTACATCGTTAAAACGCCTACCCTGGCTGCCCGATGTCCCAACCATAGCTGAGCAGGGCTACCCTGGCTTTCAGGCAGAAGCCTGGTTTGGCATATTCACAAAAGGGGGAACACCAAAAGGCCTGACTGACAAGATAGCACGGGACATTACTTGGGCCATCCGCTCGCCCGATGTCGTCGAAAAGCTTGCAGTGTCTGGTGTTTTCGCCGAGGGAGGCACTTCAGAGGAATTTCAGCATTATCTGGAGGCTGAAACCCAGCGCTGGGGTGCGATTATCAAAGAGAGGAACATTCAAATCGAATAACCCGCATTCAGGTCGTTAATCACAGATGAGACTTTCAGTTACCCCAATCTCACCGAGCTTATTTCCATCCTGCCCAGATGCTCAATAACCAGAACGGCCCTCACCACATCACGGCGTTATTGAGCAAAAAACAGCTGTAAAAAATAAAACTAAGATACGCAAAATAAAAACGGGGCGATGCCACTCATCGCCCCGTCCAAGTCAGTCGTTAGAAGGTACGTGCCCCTAAACCGACGCGGGCGGAACCCTGACCGCCGCCAGGCACTCGGTATCCTGGGAACTAGCCTGGGTTACCTGCCCGCCCGGTGGAACATCGCTGACCAACCAGACGTTACCGCCAATGGTGCAGCCCTTGCCCAGCGTGACACGACCCAAAATGGTGGCGCCCGCATAAATGACCACATCGTCTTCGACCACAGGGTGACGCGGCAAGCCTTTTTTCAACTGGCCGTTGGCGTCGGCGGGGAATCGCTTGGCACCCAAGGTAACCGCCTGATAAATACGCACGCGCTCGCCAATAATGGCTGTTTCGCCGATGACGACGCCCGTGCCGTGATCGATAAAGAAGCTGCCCCCGATTTGCGCACCCGGATGAATGTCGATGCCGGTCTGCGCATGCGCCAGCTCGGAGGATATACGAGCCAGAAGCGGCAGGCCCAGTTTGTACAACTGATGGGCTATGCGGTGATAAATCATGGCCTGCACGCCCGGGTAGCACAACAGCACCTCGTCGACGCTATGGGCCGCCGGGTCGCCCGCGTAAGCCGCCAGAACGTCGCTGTCGAGCAAGGAACGAATGCCGGGCAACGCGCTGGCCAATGCATTCACAGCGGCTACGGCCTGGGCCTCGACTTCGGTCTCGCTAAGCGGCGTATGGCGTGCGGTGTACTTGATTTCAAGCCGCACCTGTTTCAGCAGCGTATGCAAAATGCAGTCAAGGGTATAGCCAATATAGAAGTCTTCGTTTTCTTGCCGCAGGTCGGGCGGCCCCAGGCGCATGGGAAACAGGACGCCCTTCAGGCCGTCAAGAATGTTCGCGATCTCGTTCAACGAGGGCAGCTCGCGCCCGCCCGGGTCACGCGAGCGCTGCTGCGACTCGCGCCATACTTTACGAACGTCGCTCAGTGAAGCGACGATACTGCTGACATCGAAAGTGGCCATATAAAGGTTTATCGCAATACAAGTACGGGAATTTTAGATTGAGTTAATACATTGAGCGTTTCGCTGCCCAGCAAAATGCGATTCACGCCGCGACGGCCATGGGAAGCCATCACAATCAGATCGCACTCGTACTTTTGAGCCGCTGAAATAACGCTTTCGGCGATGAGGTCGGATTTAACTGTGATTGCCTGAGCCTGAACGCCTTTGGCCTGTGCCGCCTCTTTGACGGCATGAACGATAGCCCGTCCGCTTTCTTCATGACTATCGTCGATGCGGCTGGAGTTTTCCATGGCGCGACGCGTAGTACCCTCCCAGTAACTGACTTCGGTAGGAACAATGACCGTCAGCGCGACGAGCTCGGCACCGGCCAGCACAGCCAGATCGATTGCATTATTTACCGCTTTGGCGGATAAGTCGGAACCGTCGGTTGAAACCAAGATACGTTTATACATAGTCTGCTCCCATCCAAAGATTAAGTACCTCTATGATACCTTCGACCCCCGCTTTAGGGGCATGAAAACAAAAACAGCCATTACGCAAGCGCCACGCAGCGCAGCAGTTCTTCACCATAGGCGTCGCGCTTGCGAACCCCCACGCCGCTAATCAGGCTTAAATCATCCAGCGACGACGGACGGTTAAGCGCTATTTCGCGCAAGGTCGCGTCGTGAAAAATAACATAGGCCGGCACGCCATGATTGCGGGCCACCTCGGCTCGCCAGGCGCGCAGCGCCTCGAAGCGTCGCTGCGCGTCGTCGGGCAGCGCAATTTGCGCCTCTTTGCCGCGCGAGCTCGTCGAACGAGACGTACGCGCTTTTTTCTCGGATTCCCGCCGGAACATCAGGGTCGCCTCGCCTTTCAGGACGGCGCGACTGCCGTCCGTCAGGGCCAGCGTACCGTAGCCTTCATGATCCACAGACAGCAGGCTTTGCGCCAATAATTGCCGCAGCACACCGCGCCAGGCCTGTTCAGACAGATCGGCGCCAATGCCAAACACGGTCAACGACTGGTGCTCATATTGCTTGACCCGATCGGTGGCTTTGCCGCGCAAAATATCGATCAAGTGCCCCGCGCCGAAACGTTGACCTCGTTCGCGCCACAGGCGATAGACCGCCGACAGTATTTTCTGCGCGGCCACCGTGCCGTCCCACGCCTCAGGCGGCTCCAGGCAGGTATCGCAATTTCCGCAAGGCGCGATCGACTGGTCGAAATAAGCCAGCAAGCGCTGGCGCCGACAGGTAACGGTTTCGCACAGACCCAGCATGGCATCCAGTTGCGCGCCAAGCCGCCGCTTGAACGCCTCGTCCCCCGGCGACTCGTCGATCATGCGGCGTTGCTGCACCACATCCTGCAAACCATAAGCCAGCCACGCCGTGGCGGGCTGGCCATCGCGTCCCGCGCGGCCGGTTTCTTGATAATAGCCCTCGACCGACTTGGGTAAATCGATATGCGCCACAAAACGGACATCGGGCTTGTCGATACCCATGCCAAACGCAATGGTCGCCACCATGACGATGCCGTCTTCACGCAAGAACTGCGACTGATTGGCCGCCCGCACCTGGGCGGTCAGGCCTGCGTGATAGGGCAGCGCCGTAATGCCGTGGCTGCATAAAAAATCGGCGGTTTCCTGCACCCGGGCGCGCGACAGGCAATACACAATGCCGCAATCGCCGGCGTGTTCGGTTTGTATGAACTTTAAAAGCTGCCGCTTCACCTCATTTTTCTCGACGATGCGGTAACGGATGTTGGGCCGGTCGAAACTGGCAACAAAATGCCTGGCGCCGGCAAGGCCAAGCCGTTGCGCGATCTCGCGCCCCGTCACCACCGTGGCCGTCGCCGTCAGTGCGATCCGGGGCACATTGGGCCAGCGCTCCGATAAAATGGAGAGCCCGAGGTATTCGGGGCGGAAGTCATGCCCCCATTGCGAGACGCAATGCGCCTCATCGATGGCGAACAAAGCGACATCGCCCTGCGAGAGCATATCCAGGCACCGTTCGGTCAAAAGACGCTCCGGCGCAACGTACAGCAAATCAATCTGACCGGCCAGGAACTGCTGTTCGACTTCGCGTGCCGTACGCCAGTCCAGCGTCGAGTTCAAAAAGGCCGCGCTCACCCCCAGCTCAAGCAACGCATCGACCTGATCCTGCATCAAGGCAATCAGCGGCGAAACCACAACGCCCACGCCCTTGCGAATCAGGGCGGGTATTTGATAGCAGAGGGATTTACCGCCGCCCGTAGGCATCAGCACCAATGCATCGCCGCCCTGAGTCACATGCTCAACAATTTCGTATTGATCGCCACGAAACGAGTCGTAGCCGAATATTTGCTGCAAGGTGTCTAGGGCGGTTTTACTGGTAGCGGGCATTAAGAGAGAAAAAATAAATAAGACAGATTAAGCGGCGCGAAAGACTGCTGCGAAAAGCCATTTTAGCCCGTATAGCCGATACGCCTAATGAATCGGCAATGAGAAGCGCAGCGCAACGCCATAATCGCCGCTGACCAGTTCGTGATCGGCCTTGAGGGCAATGCGAAGGTTGGGGCTATACCAGAATTGCTGGGTCAGCCCGAACGACTGCTTGAGCATGCCGGTCTGGGCGCCGACCTCTTCGTACGAGCCGCGCAAGTCGCCCCAGCGTCCCATCGGCACCGTCGCCGCCCACAAATTGCGATGTCGGCCGGTGTCGGCCGAAAAATTCCGATAATTGGACAAATCGGTAAAGCCGCCGCTGCGCTGCTCGTTTACCCACGACAACTTCAGGGTATCAAACAGGCTGACGTCATAACCGACGCGGTAGCGCCACCCCTCAGCCATCTGATGACTGGCTTTGGCCACGCCCGCGCTCCAGGCGCCCCACTGCTTGAGCGAATACTCGCCGCCAACGCCGACCATGGTCAGGTCTGACGCCAACTGCATCTGGCTCTCTAAGGTAAGGTCAGACGTAACACCGTATCGGACCAGGCTGTCGCTGGCCGTCGGTCCAAACACCAGCCCCCCGCTGGTTCCCTTTCCCGGCGAGTAATCGAGCGCGCCCAGCGCCACGGAATATTGCCACTCGCTTTCAGCGGCCCCCCCTTCGGACAGCGAGCGCGACAGGGAAATTCCACCCAGACGGGTCGAATTACCCCATTCGGGCGCCTTGGAGGGGGCACTGCCCAGCGCCACATTGAGCCCATCGGAGCGTCGAAGACGCCAGTTCTCAGCGCCAAACGACCAGCCCACCGTTGAGTCCAGGGAAGAAAGCACAACGGGCGGTTGCTTCGACCGCTCGGCAACAGGATTGGACATCCCGGGCGCGACATCACGGGCATAAGAAAGCTCGGAGGCCAAGGAATCGGCAAAACGTTCGGACAGGGATTGGCCCGGATCGCCGTCTTGAAATTGATTCGTATCGGGTAACGGTATGGGCGCCTGAACCGATACCAGCGGCGTGGCATACACCTGTACCGGAGCCAGTTTTTGCATAGCGGCCGAGGAAGCCGAACCGGCTTGAACCATCAACCCATTCGCCGCACGCGGCTGCGCCTGAGCGGCGCCAGCCCCCAGCCCCAATAGCCCCGACAGCAAATAAATAAACAGACTCAATCCCTGCATTCACTTCAACCTGATTTAAAACCCACCATGACCACCCGAATCGCACGCTGGCTTAGCGCCGATTAGCGCCAACATCCAGCATGACCTCTCCGCTGGTATCGAGCGATTTTTTCAAGGCACAGTACTTTTCGAGCAATGAGGATTTGTACACCACACCTAACAACGTCGGTTTCTCGTCGCGACTCACGACAGGCAAACGCTCTCCCTGAAACTCCACGAAAAGGCCCTGTGCCTCATCAAGCGTCATATCGGGATAAACCGTCTTCACGAAGTCCAGGCGCAACACATCGCCCGCGTATTTATCGTCCACATTGCCGTGATTCAGCAGCATGCTGGTCAGGTCTTGCTGGGCGATCACCCCCTGGAAAACATTACTTTCGTCGACCACATACAAATACTTGACCGGATACTCGAAAAACATCTGCAACGCTTCTTTTACCGGCGTCGTGGTGACCACGACGGTTTCCGCCGGCTTGATCAGGTCGCGCAAGGTGGTGTGACGCAACTGATGGCGCAGCAAAATATCGCGCTCGCGCACCAAGGTCACGTCGTACATCACCACCTGAGCGACCCCGCGCGACACGAAATACGCCACGACGCAGGCCAGCATCAACGGCAGCACAATCTGATAGCTCAGCGACATCTCGAAAATCATGAGTATGGCCATAAGAGGCGCACTGGTCGCCGCCCCCAGAAAGGCGCCCATGCCAACCAGCGTAAACATATACAACGGCGCATCTATTTCTGGTACAAAAAACACAACGATTTGTCCAAACAGCGTACCGAATACAGCCCCCACGAAGAGCGCCGGCGTAAACACCCCTCCCACCGCCCCCGAGCCGACCGTAATGGCGGTGGCGAGCACCTTGCAAACCAGGACGAGAATCACGGCATACCAGGTCCATGGGTTATGCAGCAGCGAGGTCACCACGCTATAGCCATTGCCCGACACCTCGGGCATGACGATTAAAAGCAAACCCAGCAACAACCCGCCCAGCCCCAGACGCAGCGGCAAAGCCAGCTTGGTGCGCTTGAATTGCCCTTTGAAGAAGTCGAGAAACTTTAAAAACTGCGGCGCCGCAATACCCGACAAAACGCCCAGCACGACGAAAGGCAGGGCGTTTTCCAGATTGAGCCCGGGAATGGGGCCCACCTGATAATTGATATGGTAACTGCCCACGGTCCTCATGACGATATTGGCTGAGGCCGCCGCGATAAGCAAAGGCCCGAAGCTTTGCATGGCCATGGTGCCCAGAACGATCTCCGCCACGAACAAGGCCCCCGCAATCGGAGCGCCGTACGCGGCGGCCACCCCGGCTGCGGCGCCGCACGCCACGAGCAGCCGTAACCGCTCGGAACTGAAATAAGTAAACCGGCCAATCGCCGAAGCCGTCAGCGACGCCAGGTGCACCATGGCCCCTTCCCGTCCGATCGACCCGCCCGAGGCCACCGTGCACAACGAAGACAGTGAGCGCAACAAGCCCTGTCGTATTGACAGGCGGCCGTCACCGATGGCAACGGCTTCCATATAGTCGGAATTGCTGCCTGCCTTGATTTTGGCCGCCCAATGCAAAAGCGTTCCGGCTATGACCCCGCCCAGCATCGGAAACAAAAGACGACCATACCAGGGCAGGCTTTGCATCGACTGGACTATCGAACCGCTCCTTCCGGTAAAGAGCCGCTGAAAGAAATAAATTCCTTCGTAAAATGAAATCGTCGTCAATGCGCCCAAGACGCCGACCAACGCCGCCCAAAACAGCATCGCAGGCGAGTCCGAAAGCCATAAATAGCCTTCCAGACGCTTGCGCATTGAAAGCACCGATAAGTTAATCATGCTGCATCACTATATAAACTTGCGTTATCAAATACGTGTCCGCCATCATAAACGTGAACGGCAGCGGCGACGAGGCACGATCAGGTATTTCAATCGATTTCCAGCCGCTTGCCAGGCGCATCGTCAGTAGGCACACTTACTCCATCATGGACAAAACCCTAACGAAAATCCTCGTCGTCGACGACGACCCTGCCCTGCGCCAGTTGCTGGCCGAATACCTGAATCGGCACAACTACGACACCTTGCTTGCTCCCGACGCCAGCGATCTCGAACTGCGCATTCAGCGTTATTCGCCCGACCTTGTCGTGCTCGACCGCATGATGCCCGATGGCGATGGCGCCGAAGCGTGCCGCCGGCTACGACAGCAAAGCGAGGACATTCCCGTTATTTTACTGACTGCGCGCGACGAAACCGTCGACCGGGTCATCGGACTCGAAGCCGGGGCCGACGACTACCTTGGAAAGCCCTTCGATCCGCGCGAACTGCTCGCCCGCATAGAAACGGTTTTGCGCCGGAAAAAAGGCGCGTCGGCGCTGACCAAGGAAAAACCCGTTGAGTTCGGCCCCTTTATATTCGATCCGGCCAAGCGCCAGTTGTTCAAGGAAGACACTCTGATCAAGCTCACCGGCGGCGAAACCAATCTTCTGGAAGCCCTGATCAACAACCCGGGCCGCCCACTGTCGCGCGACCGTCTATTGACCCTGGCACGCGACGATGTCGACGGCGAGCGCAACGACCGTGCGATCGACATCGCCATCCTGCGCTTGCGCCGCGCCATCGAGGACGACCCCAAACAACCCCGCTGGATACAAACCGTTTGGGGCATCGGCTACCGATTCGCACCTTAGCTCTTATATGCGCCTTCCTCTCCCCCGCTCGCTGCGCGCCCGCCTGATCCTGTTCACGCTGGGCACGATATTCCTGGTTCAGGCCGCAACCATTGCCACCGCGAGCTACTATCGAAAAAAGGTCACCAACGACGTGACCGTCGACGTGACGGCCACCACCATACGCACCTTGCGTGCCGCCCTGGCCGAGATTCCCGCCGAGGAACGCAGCGACTTTGTGCAAAAAGCATCGCAAAACGAATGGCATCTGTGGTCACGCAGCCTGCCTGCCGATCACCGGCTTGGCCAGTACCGGCACGAAAAACGCGACGCGGCCCACCGGCGCGATCCCCTGCCTTTGCCTAACGATCTACGCGACGGTCTGCGCTCTTTCGTCAGGGCGCTCAACGCCCGGTTAGGCGACGATACCCGGGTGGGACTATCACGCGGCCCCAAGCCGCAACTGTATATTTCGCTGATCGCCGGTGAACAAGAGGACGACCCCCGATACAACCGCGAATGGCTGGTCATCCCGCTGGACCGCCTTGGCCACTCCGATCATCATCGTCTGGCTGGGCGGCATGGGCTTGTTGCTCATTATTGCCGCCGCCTTTTCCTGGCATATCACGCGCCCCCTGACCCGACTGGCCAAAGCCGCCGACCAACTGGCCGCCGGGCAACCGCAGCGCGTCACGCCGGCCGGGCCGACTGAAACACGCATACTGGGGCAGCGCTTCAACGCCATGCTCGACGCGCTGGCCGAATCGAACGCGGTGCGGCACACGCTGCTGGCCGGCCTGCCGCACGACTTGAAAGGCCCCCTGTCGCGCATGTGGCTGCGCATCGAGATGATCGATGACTCGTCATTCAAAGACGGCATCCGCAAAGACATCCAGGATATGCAACGCATGGTCGACCAGTTTATCGGTTTCGTGCGCGGCACCGACCCGGGCACCTACCACTTTGCGCCGCTGAAGCTCAATGACTGGCTGGAAGAACAAACCTCGGCCTGGGAAAGCGCCGGCAGCGACGTGCATCTTACCGGGCTGTGGCCGTCCGCCCTGACGCTTAACGCCGACCGGCATGCGCTCGGACGGCTGTTGGACAACCTGATTACGAATGCGCTGAATCACGCCAAACCGCCGGTGGAAATAACGCTGACAGCGCAAGAGGACTATGCCGTCATTACCGTTTCGGACCATGGTCCCGGCATTTCGCCCGAGCGGCGCAATGAAGCGCTGAGACCCTTTTCTCGCCTGGACGATGCACGCACCCGCACCGGGTCCGTCGGGCTGGGCCTGGCGCTGGCCGATGCCATCGCCCGTGCTCATCACGGCAGCCTGACCCTGGGTACGAGCGGGTCGGGCGGCCTGGAGGTGACCATCAAGCTGCCGCTGGCAACACTCGACGCCAAGACCTGACATTGGGCGTCCCGGCGGATTAGTTCAGAGCTTGAATTCCGGCGGCGTGGGCGCCTGCGACAAGCCGAACATGCGCCAATAAACCCAGATATTGAAAATCAGCGCCACCGGCAAGGCCACGACCGCTCCCGCCAGAATCAGCCGTAACGACGACACCGATGCCGCCGCGTCCCAGATGGTGATATCGTCCAGCACCAAATACGGAAAAAAGCTGTAGGCCAAACCGCCCAACAGACAGGCAAAAATCAGCAAGGTCATGGCAAAAGGCAGTGCCGTCGTGCGATAGCTGCGAATGACCATGCGCTGCAGACACATCTCAATCGATACGAAACACAACAGAATCCCGCCCCAAAGCCCCACGACCACAGGCCACTCGGGTCCATCGCTCCATTTCAGGAACACGCCAACATTGGCAAAGGCCAGCACCACCGAAACGCCGATCGAGCCCGCCGCCGTCCAGCGTACGGCATGACGCCCCCACATCACGGCACGCGCCCGCAACTCGCCCGCCTCGCGCATAATGAGCCAACTGGCGCCCAGCAAACAATAAGCCGCGACGGCACACAGACCGATAAACGCCGTGAACCAGAAATAACCCGATTCGGCCTGATACGTGACGACCAATTGAGCCAATAAGAAGCCGTGCGCCAAGGCGGTAATCACGGAACCCACGGCAAACCCAAGCTGCCAGCGGCCTTGCATTTCAATCGGCGCGCGCAACCGCAACTCGAACGAAACGGAGCGCACCAAAACCCCCAGGGCAAGAACGCAAAGCGGCAGGTAAAGACTGCCCATGACACTCCCCCAAGCCTTGGGAAACGCGGCAACAAACAAACCCATGCCTAAGAACAGCCAAAACTCATTCGCATCGCGCCACGGACTGAGCAAAGAAAGCATGCGCGGACGCAAGTCCCGGGGCGCAAACAGGGCCAGGCAACCGACGCCAATATCAAAGCCGTCCAACACCGTGCCGAAGACGATAATGGCAAAGAGCAGGGCCATGAACACCAATGGCATCCAAAAGGCGGGGTCATGCGCATTCACCCCCAGCGAGGCCGCTAATGACGCGATCATGCGCGCCCCCTGCGTCGAGCAATAGGAACGACGCCGTAACTGGCAATATGTTTGAGCAACTGTAAAAATCCGATAAGAAACATGCCATAAACCAGGCAATAGGCGGCGATGCCACCCAGCAATAGACTGGGCTTGACCGCCCCTGAGATCTCACTGATCGTAATCGTGCCATTCACGGCGTAAGGATATAAGCCAAACAAAATATAGCCAAGGCCGCTGGCGCAGACCACCCAGCCCGACAGCGTCATGGCTCCGTACAGGCGGCGCCAGGCGGCCGGCAATGCGGCAGGATCAAAATTCTTTTTTCGCAAACGCAAAAAAGTAAGCCCGCTAAGCAGCCCCATCAGCAAGCCCATGATCACCATCACCCGAAACGACCAAAACGTAAAGGCCACTGGTGGCTGCATTCCCGAAAACTCGTCCAGCCCGCGCGATTGTCCCTTCTCATCCCGGCCCAACCAGCGCCCGGATCCGCCAGGCAGCGCCAAAGCGGCCCGATTGCGCTGACCGTCGGCATCGGGCCAGCCGAACAACACCAGGCCCGACGTCGAGCCGCTATGCCAGTACCCGGCAGTGGCTGCCGCTTTAGCCGGTTGATGCTGCGCCACGACGCGGCCCATTCCAGCCGTGGACAGGGCCAGAACCATCACCGCCGCCATCGCCATGGCGAGCGCGGTTTTAAATACCAGGCGCTCGCTATCGTCCAGCGAGCGGCGAAAACTTTGACGTGCCGTGACGCCCAGCATCAAAAATGCCGCCGTTAACGCGGCCGTCGCCGCCAGCAAACCGACAGACCAGCCAAACGACGGATTCAGCAGGACGCTCAGCCAGTCCGTGACACGGTATTGCCCGTCGACCAGGCTTGCCCCGGCCGGGGTCTGCATCCACGACTGCAACGCAATCAGCCAAAGCGCCGACAACGTCACCCCAAGCGCCACCATCAGCACCATCACCGTATGCACACGCTCGGACAAACGGCGCTGGCCAAACAGCATGGCGCCCAGGAAACACGATTTGAAAATAAAGGTCGTCAGGATTGAAACCGCCAGCAGCGGCCCCGCGACCTCGCCGATACGATCCATCAGCGACGGCCAAAGACTGCCGAACTGAATCAGCACCGGCATGCTGGAGGCCAAGGTCAACACCAGCGCAAGGGCGAAAACCCGCACCCAGAATCGATAGGCGGCCGTCCATCCCGCCTGCGCGGCGCCATGCGAGCGCACTTTAAAATACAGCAACGTCCACGCCAGCCCGAGCTCGATGACCAAAAATAGCGACATGAAGCTCAAACTAAGAAAAAACTGTATCTGCGATAACCAAGAGGTCGAATTCATCATAATGGCCGCTAGTTTAGAGCCTCTTTACGTTTAACGGCCACCGCATTCAAGCAAATAAACAGGAACGTGGCAAAATGCTTACTTCACCTGATTTTTTTGCTGACCTTCGTATGACATCTGCTCCGACTCCGACACCGC
>LNAP01001569.1_pt1 | contig 30351 bp, 26 predicted proteins | sample 602601 | NCBI WGS metagenome assembly LNAP01 (sample SAMN02440304, study PRJNA202911) | soil metagenome | biome: Subtropical and temperate rainforests or woodlands; isolation source: soil samples (1 kg each in a 20% v/v slurry with milli Q water) were... ...
GCTGGCGAGCGCCACGCCTCCACCGCTGCCGACGCAGGTTGCCGGTCCCATCCCCGCGCCGGTCGCCACCAGCCCGGCGCAGGCACCTGTCGCCATGCAGGCGCCGCTGGCAGCAGTGCCCGCTCCCCCACCTGCGCAGAGTGACGCGCAGCTGGCCCAGTTGCGCGATGAGCTGGCCCTGATGCGGCAGATGATCGAGCGGGAGATGAACCGCCTGACCGATGAGCGCCTGCGCGGCTCGCCGGTGCGGGCCCAGGCACTGGAGCTGATGGACGACTATGGCTTCGATGCCGGCCTCACCCGTGATGTGGTGATGCAGATCCCCGCAAACGCGCAGCTGCATCGCGGCCGCGGCCTGATGCTGGGCCTGCTGTCCAGGCGTCTTCCGATCTCCCCCACCGACCCGCTGGAGGAAGGTGGCGTCATCGCCCTGGTCGGCCCCACCGGCGCCGGCAAGACCACCACCATCGCCAAGCTGGCCTCGCGGTTCCTTGAGCGCCACGCCGCGCGCGACGTGGCGCTGGTCACCACCGACACCATCCGCGTCGGCGGCCGCGAACAGCTCCACAGCCATGGCCGGCAGCTCGGCATCGCCGTCCACGAGGCCGACAGTGACGCCGGCCTGCAGCAGCTGCTGCAGCGCCTGAGCGACTACAAGCTGGTGCTGATCGATACCGCCGGCATGGGCCAGCGCGACCGCGCCCTGGCCGCCCAGCTGAACTGGCTGCGCGGCTCACGAATCGTCCGCTGCCTGCTGGTGCTGCCGGCCAACGCCCATTTCTCCGACCTGGACGAGGTTGTCCGCCGCTTTGCCGGAGCCGCGCCGCAGGGCGTGATCCTGACCAAGCTGGATGAAACCGGTCGTTTCGGCAGTGCCCTGTCGGTGGTGGTCGACCACCAGCTGCCCATCACCTGGGTCACCGATGGCCAGCATGTGCCCAACGACCTGCACCGCGCCAATGCCCCCAGCCTGGTACTGCGCCTTGAAGATTTGCGGCGCGATGCCGATAAGCCCTGTACTCCGGAGCAGACCCATGCCGTCGCGTGACTACGCAAACCTGACCAACGCCTTCCCCCTGTCGGCCACGCGCAGCGAGCCGTTGGGGCCCGTGCGCACGATCGCCGTGACCGGTGGCAAGGGCGGCGTGGGCAAGACCAATCTCTCGGTCAACCTGTCCATGGCCCTGGCCGACATGGGCAAACGCACGCTGCTGCTGGATGCCGACCTGGCGCTGGCCAACGTCGACGTGCTGCTGGGACTGACGCCCAGGTTCACCCTGGCTGACCTGGTCGCCGGGCGCTGCACCCTGGAAGATGTGCTGATCGACATGCCCAACGGCCTGATGGTCGTCCCCGCCGCCTCCGGCCGCCGGCACATGGCCGAGCTGCCGGCAGCCCAGCATGTGGGACTGATCAACGTGTTCTCCGAACTGGAACGCGAGCTGGAGGTGATGGTCATCGACACCGCTGCGGGCATCACCGACAGCGTGCTGACCTTCTGCCAGGCCGCGCAGGACGCGGTGGTGGTGGTGTGCGACGAACCGGCCTCGCTCACCGATGCCTACGCCCTGATCAAGGTGCTCTCACGCGAGCGCGGCGTGGACCGGGTCCAGATCGTGGCCAACATGGTCCGCGACCTCAACGAAGGGCGGCGCCTGTACGACAAGCTCAGCCGAGTCTGCGAGAAGTTTCTTGGCGATGTCTCGCTGAACTATCTGGGCTGCGTGCCCCAGGACGACTGGCTGCGGCTGGCCGTGCAGCGCCAGCAGCCGGTGGTCAAGGCCTACCCGTCCAGCCCATCGGCACAGGCGATTTCCGAAATCGCACGTCGCACCTCGCGCTGGCAGGCGCCCACCGCTCCGCGCGGCAACGTCGAGTTCTTCGTCGAACGCATGATCAACCGCGGAGTGGCCGCATGAACGCCGCCGCCCAGTACCGTGCCGTCCAGCGCAACCACGACAATGACCACCTCACCCTGCACGCGGACCTGGTCAGGCGCATCGCCCACCACCTGGCGGCAAGGCTGCCGGCCAGTGTCGAGATCGACGACCTGATCCAGGCCGGCATGATCGGCCTGCTCGACGCCTCGCGCAGCTATGACGCCGAACAGGGCGCCTCGTTCGAAACCTATGCCTCGATCCGCATCCGCGGCTCGATGATCGATGAGATCCGTCGCGGCGACTGGGTCCCACGCTCGGTGCACCGCCGTGCCCGCGACGCGGCCGCGGCCATTCGCAGGATCGAGCAGAGCACCGGCCGGGCGGCGGCGGCCAACGAAGTGGCCGCCGCGATGGGCATGCCACTGCACGAGTACATGCGCCTGATGGAAGACGCCTCCCGCGGCCATGTGCTGAGCCTGGAGTCGCGGATCGAGGACCATGGCGAACTGGACACCATCGCCAAGGGTGGTCCCGACCCCCAGCAGATGCTGGAACGGCGCGAGTTCGGCCGTGAACTGGCCAAGGCCATCGGCCAGCTGCCCGAGCGCGAACAGCTGGTCCTGTCGCTGTACTACGAGCAGGAATTGAACCTCAAGGAAATCGGCGCGGTGCTCGGGGTCAGCGAGTCGCGCGTCTGCCAGATCCACGGCCAAGCCACGGTCCGCCTGCGCGGACGCCTGAAGGCGTTCCAGATGGCCGATTCGGGCCTGGAAGACGAAGCATGAAGCCGGGACTGGGGTGTGGGGACTCGCTGCCCGGAAAAGCGAAAGGCTTCTGCCGCGGCCTTTGACGCTCCCGATCTCGAGTCCCCAGTCCCGGCCCCACCGCAAACAAGATTAAGTTTTTCCAGGAATTCATATGAACAAAAACATGCGCATCCTGATCGTGGATGATTTCTCGACGATGCGGCGCATCGTCAAGAACCTGCTCACGGATCTGGGCTTCACCAACACGGCCGAAGCCGAAGACGGCAACAGTGCCCTGACGGCGCTGCGCACATCCACCATCGACTTCGTCGTCACCGACTGGAACATGCCCGGCATGACCGGCATCGAGCTGCTGCGCAGCATCCGCGCCGACGACAAGCTCAAGCACCTGCCGGTCCTGATGGTGACCGCCGAAGCCAAGCGCGAGCAGATCATCGAAGCGGCGCAGGCTGGCGTGAACGGCTACATCATCAAGCCATTCACCGCCCAGACCCTGCAAGAAAAGCTGGGCAAGATCTTCGAACGCCTCGGGACAGCGGCCTGATGGAAGCCACCACCGAGCGCAACGCCCTGATCGAACGCCTGCAAGGTGCGCTGGACGCCCTGGAAAGCGGTGACGAAGCCGGCTGGCGCCGGGAAATCGACACCCTCGCCGCGTGGCGCACGCGCCCGATGATGCTGGGCCTGAGCCGGCTGGCGCGCGATCTGGGACAGGCCCTGGGCGAACTGCCGAGCGTCCCGGCCGAAGCCGGCGAGCTGGATGACGCCTGTTCGCGCCTGGACCACGTGGTGGCGATGACCGAGGAAGCCAGCCATCGCACCCTTGACCTGGCCGAGCAATGCGGCATGCTGGCCGAACAGCTGCGCGCCGCGGGCCTGACCGGCGAGCAGGGGCAGATCCTGGACAAGATCCGCCACAACCTGACCGAGATGGCCCTGACCCAGAGCTTCCAGGACCTGACCGGCCAGATCATCCGGCGCGTGGCCGGCATCGTCCGGCGCGTACATGAAGGCCTTGGCGCACTTGGACTTCCGCCCAAGGACAGCAAGCCCGGCGATGGCCTGACGGGCCCGGCCGTGACCGGCCTGGACCGTCATGGCGTATCGCAGGGCGATGCCGACGACCTGATGTCCGGCCTGGGACTGTAGGCCCTGACCATGAGCGCCGTTCCCGACGACATCGCCGCCGACTTCATCATCGAAGCCCGGGAAATCCTGGACCAGCTCGGCGAGCAGCTGGTGTTGCTGGAACAGGCGCCGGAAGATGGCGAGCAGCTCAACGCGGTGTTCCGCGGCTTCCACACCCTCAAGGGCGGGGCCGGCTTCCTGGCCATCCATGCCATGGTCGAGCTGTGCCATGCCGCCGAAGAAACCCTGGGCATGGCGCGCGCCGGTCAAGCCAGCCTGCAGCCGCGTCATTTCGACGCGGCCCAGCAGTCGCTTGATTACCTGCAGTCGATGCTCGATGCATTCGCCGGCGGCGACCAGCCCGCGTCGGCGCCGGCCGAGCTGATCGCCCGGTTCGATGCGAAGACCGAGCAGCCGCAACCCGGCAAGACTCCTGCCGCCGCCGTCGCAGCGAGCCAGGACGATCTCATCAGCGACGATGAGTTCGAAGCCCTGCTGGACCAGTTGCACGGCGCTGCAACGCCCGGTGGCGCGCCTGCTCGAGTGCCCGGTCCCCGGTCTCCGGCCCCTGCCGCACCCAAGCCAGCTTCTCCGCCAGTCCCCAGGCCGGTCTCCGAAGCAGAACAGACCGTGCGCGTGGAAACCAAGCGCCTGGATGCGATCGTCAATCTGATCGGCGAACTGGTCCTGGCCAGGAACCGGCTCAAGACCCTGCGCGTGCGCCTGCGCGACGAGGAGCTCGATCGCGCCGTCAGCGGCCTGGACGTGGCCACCGCGCGCCTGCAGTCGGCCGTGATGCGCACCCGCATGCAGCCGGTCGGCAAGGTGTTCTCGCGCTTCCCCAAGGTCGCGCGCGATGTCGCACGCACCCTGCAGAAGGAAGTGGAACTGGAACTGCTCGGCGCCGAGACCGAACTGGACCGCAACCTGGTCGAAGCATTGGCCGATCCACTGGTGCACCTGGTCCGCAACTCGATCGACCACGGCATCGAGGCGCCGGACCTGCGCGAGGCCTGCGGCAAGCCACGCAGCGGCCACGTGCGGCTGTCGGCCCAGCAGGAAGGCGACTACGTCAGCATCGAGGTCCAGGATGACGGCGCAGGAATCGACCCCGAGCGCCTGCGGTCCAAGGCGCGCGAGAAGGGCCTGATCGACCCGGAAGCGGCCGCGCGCCTGAGCACCGAGGAATGCCTGCACCTGGTGTTCCTGCCGGGCTTCTCGACCAAGACCGAGGTCACCGACATCTCGGGCCGCGGCGTGGGCATGGACGTGGTGCAGTCGCGCATCCGTGAGCTGAGCGGGCAGATCCAGATCCAGTCCGAACTGGGCCGCGGCAGCCGTTTCCTGATCCGCGTCCCGCTGACCCTGGCGATCCTGCCGACGCTGCTGGTCCAGGCCGGCGATGCGGTCTATGCCCTGCCACTGGCGCGCGTCCTGGAAGTCCTGCACGCACCGCAGCACTCGCTGGGCTGGTTCGACGGCCGTGCGGTCCTTGACCGGCAATCGCATGCCTTGCCGCTGGTGGACCTGCGCCAGTGGCTGAACATCGATGCGCCCAAAGCGGCGCTGCTGACCGTGGTGGTCCTGCAGGTCGGAGAGTCGCGCATGGGGCTGATCGTGGACCAGGTGCGCGGGCGCGAGGAAGTGGTCATCAAGCCGCTGCCCCGTGCGCTGCGCGGATTGCCCGGCTATGCCGGCGCAACCCTGATCGGCGACGGTCGCCTGGCGCTGATCCTCGACGTGGATGGCTTGAAGGGCTGACGCGGTGCCCCCCCCTGCAGGGCCGGGCTTGCTCGGCCGCTCTCCGGCCACGACCCGCAGCAGGCTGCGCCCTGCACGCGGGAGGCGAACCGCCGGTTTTACATCGCCTCACATCAAGTCTCCTGAATCGCTGCCGATACCTGCTGCATGGACAAACTCAGCCTGACTGGCCTGCTGCTGGCGATTGCCTCACTCGTGGGCGGAAGCATCCTCAAGGGCGCCGGCATTTCGGCGCTGTGGTCACCGGCTGCCTTCGTCATCGTCATCGTCGGCACCATTGCGGCAATCCTGGTACACACGCCGCCTGCGGTGTTCAAGCGTGCGTTCCAGATCGTCCGCTGGATCATCCGCCCCCCCGCCAGCGACCGCGGCGCACTGCTGGCCCAGATCGTGGAGTGGAGCAACATTGCACGCCGCAACGGCCTGCTTGGCCTGGAGTCGCAGGTCCAGGGCCAGCAAGATCCCTTCCTGCGCAAGGGTCTGCAGATGCTGGTCGATGGCGTGGAACCAGAATCGATCCGGCACATGCTCGAAATCGAGCTCGGTGGCCAGGAACAGGTCGACCTGGCCGCCGCCAAGGTGTTTGAAGGCATGGGCATCTACGCACCGACCATGGGCATCATCGGCGCGGTGCTGGGCCTGATCGCGGTGATGAAGAACCTGGCCGATCCCAGCAAGCTGGGACACGGCATCGCGGCCGCGTTCACCGCGACCATCTACGGCATCGCCTCGGCCAACCTGCTGTTCCTGCCGATGGCGAGCAAGCTCAAGAGCGTGATCCACGACAGCAGTGGCGAACGCGAGATGATCATCGAGGGCCTGATCGCGATCGCACAGGGCGAGAATCCGCGCAACATCGAATCGAAGCTGGCCGGCTTCCTGCATTGAGCCTGTGACCATGGCCCGCAAGCGCCCGCACGAAGATCACGTCAATGCCGAGGCATGGGCCATTCCGTATGCGGACCTGATGACGCTGCTGCTTGCCTTCTTCGTGGTGATGTACGCCCTGTCCACCGTGAACGAAGCCAAGTACCGGGTCATGGCCGACGCGATGAGCGCCGCCTTTGGCGGCACGCCCCGCACCGTCAGTCCGGTCCAGGTCGGCGATCACCTGGTCCGGGGCCAGGCCGGCAAAAGGCCGACACCGATCAAGTCCAGCCCCCCACTGTCGCTGCCCGACCCCGATCGCCTGGTGTCCGCATCGCCCATGGCATTGGCCGTTGCGCAGCGCCAGATGGATGCGGTGGCACAGCAGCTGAGCCGCGCCCTTGCACCGCTGATCGACAGCAAGCTCATCACCGTACGCCGCGCCGAGCTGTGGATCGAAGTGGAGATCAACAGCGACATCCTGTTCGGCGTCGGCTCGGCCACCCTTGAACAGGACGCCCGCCATACCCTGGTCGCGCTGGCCGACGTCCTGCGGCACGCGCCCAACCGCGTCCGCGTCGAAGGCTATACCGACAACACCCCCATCTCGACCGCCCAGTTCCCCTCCAACTGGGAACTGTCGGCCGCGCGCGCGGCCAGCGTCGTGCACCTGTTGGCCGATCAGGGCCTGCAGCCCTGGCGACTGTCGATGATCGGCTACGGCCAATTCCGCCCGCGCGCGGACAACGGGACCGAGGCCGGGCGCAATGCCAACCGTCGCGTGGTGCTCGTCATCCTGGCCGACGGCGGTGAAGTGCCCGCCGATGCGCCTGCCCCACAGCAGAGCCTCCATGCCGCCGCTGCGACGGCGCCGGTTCCAACCACCACCCCTGCAGGCTCCAGCAACAACCACGAAGCCATCCCCGCCGCCATTGAAGGAGCGAACTGATGCACATCTGGGCCATTGCCAACCAGAAAGGCGGCGTAGGCAAGACCACGACCACCCTGGCGCTGGGACGTGGCCTGGCGATGCTGGGCCACCGCGTGCTGATGATCGATCTGGATCCGCATGCCTCCCTGACCCGCGCGTTCGACGTGCCAGCTGAACCGCCGCCCAGCGGCGTACTCGAGCTGTTCGCCAGCCCCCCCGGAGACCTGTCCGCCCTGGCCAGGGTCAGTGAAGTGGAGCGTCTTGACTACGTCTGTGCCCAGACCGCCCTGGCCACGCTGGAACGGCGCAGCGCCAACCAGCCCGGCCTGGGACTGGCGTTGCAGCAGGCGCTGACCCGGCATGCGGGCCAGCACGACCACATCCTGCTCGACTGTCCGCCCACCCTGGGCCTGCTGATGATCAATGCGCTGGCCGCCGCTGACCGGGTCATCATTCCGACCCAGGCCGAACCACTGGCGCTCCATGGCCTGGCCAGCATGGTGCGGACCGTGGACATGGTCGAACGCTCGCGCCGCCGCCCGTTGCCCGCTTCGATCCTGCCGACCTTGTTCGACAAGCGCACGCGCGCCGGCAACGACACCCTGCGCCAGATGCGGGACAGCTACGGCGATCGCGTATGGAGTGACGCGATTCCGGTCGATACCAGGCTCCGCAACGTCAAGGCGCTGACCCTTGCCACGATGCCCAATGGATATGCCGGCCGCGGCCTGGCTGCTTACCGCCGCGCCCTGGAATGGCTGATCGCCAGCAATGCGGTACCGATGGAACAAGCCGCATGAGCACCCCGTCCCCCGGCGTCATCGACGACTATCTGGAAGGACTGCTGCACGACATGGCCACGGCCGAGCAGGACACGTCACGACCGGTGGCCGCAGGCACCCCGGGCGCGCTTGACGCGGACCAGTTTGCCGCTGCGGTCCCGGCTGAAGCAGACGCCGACCCGGCCCTGGCCGGTGCCCTGTCCACCCAGGTACCCGCAGCGGAAAGGAAAGGCCCCACGCCCGAAGCACTCGCCGCTGCGGTCCTGGCCGAAGCAGACGCCGACCCGGCCCTGGCCGGTGCCCTGTCCACCACATCGCGAAACCTCGCCGAAGCCGACGATGCAGCTGCGATGCAGGCCGCCCGGCGTCGGCCGACGGCCATCCCTCCGGAACGCCGTGCCGAGGCCGAGCGCTCGAGGGATGCGTTCGCATCGCAGGTGCCAGTCAACCTGCAGTCATTCATGCCTCCAGGCGCCTCCAGCGATGCCGGAGCCCCGCCCCACAATCGCCGCGCGCCCGAACGCAGCACGCGCTGGCTGCGCCTGCGTTGCGGTGAACAGGCGTACGCGCTGGAACTGCTCAAGGTGCAGGAAGTCATGCTTCCCGTGCCCCTGCTGGCGCTGCGTGGCACCCCGCCATCGATGCTCGGCATCATGAATCTGCGCGGCCAGGTCGTTCCGGTCATCGATCTGGGGCTGCGCCTGGGCGCCGCACCGATCGAGATGGACATCCTGACCCGAATCGTGGTCCTGGAAGAAAGCGGCGAGACCCTTGGTCTGCGCGTGTCGGCGGTCGAGGACGTGACCAGCCTCACCGAACACCAGATCGAGCTGCCGGACACCGCCCGCATCTGCCGCATCTCCAACGACCTGTTCCGCGGCGTGGCCCGCGTGGCGGGGCCGCCGATGATCCTGCTCGATGCCGGACAGCTGCTGCATTAGGGAAGTCCGGCGTGTGTCGCCCGGCGTTCCCGCGCAGGCGGCAACCCAGGGACACCTGTAGAACGCAAAGGGCAGCCGAGCAAGCTCGGCGCTACAGGTACTCCGCGAACCGGCTGGTTGTAGCGCGCAGCTTGCCGCGCTGCAGCCTTGCTGCGGTCCAGACAGCAAACCCCATCGCGGCCATGGGATGCTCCTGCACAAGCCGCATCCGCCTAAAGATGTCCAGGCCCCGGCCGATACCTGCGTAGAACCACTGCATGCGGGGCCACGATGAGCACAGTCCAACTTGGCGAGGATCTCGGCATCGAGAACAGCGCCGACCTGAAACAGGCGTTGGCGCCGTTGCTGGCCTCGGATGCCGAGCTGCGACTGGATGCGGGGCAGGTGCGCCGCATCCATACCGCGTCTGTGCAGGTGCTGTGCGCCTTCGTCGACACCCGGCGCAAGGATGGCAAACGCACCGTTTTCGAAGCCTGCAACGACACGTTCCGTGACGCGGCACGGCTGCTGGGGGTCAGCGCCGCGCTGGGCCTGCCTGCAACAAACGACAAACTGGATTCCGTGGAGAACGCCGCATGAGCGCATGTATTTTGGTAGTGGACGATTCGGCGTCGATGCGCCAGATGGTCTCTTTCGCCCTCACCTCCGCCGGCTTTTCCGTCGAGGAAGCCGAGGACGGCGCCATCGCGCTCGATCGCGCCAAGAGCCAACGGTTCAACGCCGTGGTCACCGACGTCAACATGCCCAACATGGACGGCATCGCGCTGATCCGCGAGTTGCGCCAGCTGGCCGGATACAAGTTCACGCCACTGCTGATGCTGACCACCGAATCGGCGGCGGACAAGAAGTCCGAAGGCAAGGCCGCCGGCGCCACCGGCTGGCTGGTCAAGCCATTCAATCCTGACCAGCTGGTGGCCACTGTCCAGAAAGTCCTGGGCTGAGCCGCCACCTTCCCTTCCGATCCGGACCGCGTGCCATGAGCATGGACCTGCAACGCTTCCACGTCACCTTTTTCGAGGAAAGCCGCGAAGGGCTGGATGCGATGGAAGCTGGCCTGCTGTCCCTGGAACAGGGCAGCCGCGATCCGGAGGTCATCAACTCGGTCTTCCGGGCAGCGCATTCGATCAAGGGCGGCGCCGGCACTTTCGGATTCGAGGCCATGGCCGGCCTGACCCACGTGCTGGAGACGCTGCTCGACGAGCTGCGCTCGGGCAAGCGCGAAGTCGAGCTGCAGGCGATCGATGCAATCCTGGGATCAGTGGACGTGCTGCGCGCACTGCTGCGAGAGGCCGAACACGGCACGCCAGCCGATCCGGTCGCGGTCAAGGCCATGCACGACCGGCTGCAGCGGGCACTGACCGGAACCGCACCGGTGGCCGCAGCCATGCCGGCAAGCAATCAGGCGGCCGAGCCCGAGGCCTGGCAGATCGGCTTCACCCCCGCCCCGTCGCTGTTCATGAGCGGCAACGACCCGCTGCGCATCATCCGCGAGCTCGAACATCTTGGCCCGCTGCAGGTGGCCTGCCGCAGCGCCCGCCTGCCCGGCTTCAGCGATCTCGAACCGCTCCAAGCCTATCTGGCCTGGGACCTGGGCCTGATCGCAAAGGTTCCGCGCAGCGCGATCGAAGAGACCTTCGCCTGGGTCGTCGACGACTGCGAACTGGAGATCCGTGAAGTCCCGGCGCCAAGCCTGGCCGCCGAGCCGGCGCCAATGCTTGTCCAGGCGCCGGGCAGCGCCACCTCGGCGCCCGCGGCCACCGTGGCCGCCAACGCACCGGCAGCAAACGCGGCCGCGCCGGAAGCGGAGACCTCGATCCGCGTCAGCGTGGACAAGGTCGATGCACTGATCAACCTGGTCGGCGAACTGGTCATCACCCAGGCCATGCTCAAGCAGATTTCAGGCGGCATCGATCCTGCCCATGCCGAGCAACTGTTCGCGGGCCTGGATCTGCTGGAACGCAATACCCGCGACCTGCAGGAAGCGGTGATCGGCGTGCGCATGCTGCCGGTGGACGCGGTCTTCCGGCGCTTCCCGCGCCTGGTCCGCGACCTCTCCACCCGCCTGGGCAAGCAGGTCCGCCTGCGCACCGTCGGCGAGAGCACCGAGCTTGACAAGGGACTGATCGAAAAAATCGCCGACCCGCTCGTGCACCTGGTCCGCAACTCCATCGACCACGGCCTGGAACTGCCCGAGGCGCGCCGCGCTTCGGGCAAGGACGAGACAGGCACCATCACCCTGGCCGCCTCGCACCAGGGCGGTCATATCATCGTCGAAGTCAGCGACGATGGTCGCGGCCTCAATCGCGTCAAGATTCTGGAAAAGGCGCACGAGCGCGGCATTGCCGTACCGGACAATCCCACCGACGCGCAGGTCTGGGACCTGATCTTCGCACCGGGTTTCTCGACCGCCGATGCGGTCACCGACCTGTCCGGTCGTGGCGTCGGCATGGACGTGGTGCGCCGGAACATCCAGGGGCTCGGCGGCGAAGTGCAACTTGAAAGCAACGCCGGCCACGGCACGCGCGTGCTGATCCGCTTGCCGCTGACCCTGGCGATCCTCGATGGCATGACCGTCTCTGTCGCCGGTGAAACGGTGATCCTGCCACTGGCCCACGTGCTTGAGGCGCTGCAGCCAAGGCCGGACGACATTCGCACCATGGGCGTCACCGGCCGGGTCCTGCGGGTGCGCGGCGAGTACCTGCCGATCGTCTCGCTCGGCGACGCCTATGGCTACGGTCGCACGGTGCAGAGTAATCCACTGGTCGTGGTGGTCGAGGCCGAGGGACAGAAGATCGCGCTGGAAGTGGACGAGCTGGTGGGCCAGCAGCAGGTCGTGGTCAAGAACATCGAGAATAACTACCGCCGTATCGCCGGCATCTCCGGCGCCACGATTCTTGGCGACGGGCGGGTGGCGCTGATCGTCGATGTCGGCGGGTTGGTGCGGTCACTGAAGGTGCCGCAGGCCGCATGACCGAGCGCAGGTGAAAAGTGCCCCGGGAACACACCGGTTTCGGCCGCGGACCTGCGCGCCGGTACATCGTGTTGCAGAAGCGAGCCTGCCGCTTGACCTTCCGGCGCCTACTGGAAATCCAGCGGCCGGCATTACGGCGCGCGCAAGGCATCTGCGGACGGGCAACAGTCGCATCAGAGCGCTGCTGGACAGCGCCAGCGGCAATGCCCCTTCAAAAGCAGGTGCCGCCGGAAACCCGCAGCTCTTCCGATTGAGCGCACTTTTCAAACAGCGCAGCTCCTTCCCAAGGCAACGCTCCTGACCAGACCTCCAGCGCCGTGGATATGATGACCACAGAAGACGACAAGTACCTGGTGCGCCATCCGCGGCAGGTCCGTCGCCTGCTGCAGGCCCTGATCGAGCAGCGCTCGACCGTCACCGCGCACGTGGCGGGACGGGACCAGTCGTTCCCGACCGCCCTGCTCGAGGCCGACGAAGATCAGGACTGGATCCTGCTCGACGGCAGCCACAACGAAGCCTCCAACCGCGCCGCGGAGCAGGCCAGCCACCTGCTCTGCTTTGCGCAGCTCAACCACGTCAGGCTCCGCTTCCGGGTCGAGCAGATCGAGCGGCTCGAGCGGGACGGCCGGGTGACTTTCCGCGTCCCGCTCCCGGAGAGCCTGCACTACCTGCAGCGCCGCGAGTTCTATCGGCTGGAAACGCCCATCACCGAATCGCCCACCTGCAAACTGCCGATTGCGGGAGATCCGGGTGAAGAGCCCTGCCAGTTCGAACTGCGGGTAGTGGACATCAGCGGCGGCGGCATGGCCGTTGCCATGAGCACCGACATGCCGCAGCTCGTGCTCCGTCGGACCTATCCCGATTGCGTGCTGATACTTCCCGACCAGCCACCGATCTGCCTGCCGCTGACGGTCTGCAGCCAACTCAGGCAGACCATGCCCAGCGGGGTGGAGTACGTCCGTGTCGGCATGCAGTTTGGCGCCCTGCCCCGCGGCGCCGAAACGTCGATCCAGCGCTACATCTTCCGGGTGGACCGGCAGCGCAGCGCCAGGAAGCGCGGCATGTTCTGAGTTGCGCTCCAACACCGGACTCAAGTCTTGCGGAAGCCCGCCGATGTTGAGCATGCGCACGCCGCTTCCCGAGGGCGTAGATGGCACAAGCCGTTGGCGCGCTCAGGTTCCCACCACTATCCGCCTACGCTTGTGGAGTGATCAATGAACAGCAAGAACCCAGCCGCCGAAAGCGGTGGCGAATTCCTCAGCTTTGCACTGGGCCAGGAGCACTACGGCGTGGACATCCTGAAGGTCCAGGAAATCCGTGGCTACGACGCGGTCACGCGCGTCCCGGACGCACCGGATTACATCAAGGGCGTGATCAACCTGCGCGGCACGATCGTCCCGGTGATCGACCTGCGGCTGAAACTGCGCCTCAAGGAAGCCCGGTATGACGCGTTCACCGTCATGATCGTGCTCAACGTGGAGGACCGGGTGGTCGGCATCGTGGTCGACAGCGTCTCGGACGTCATCCCGCTGGACCAGGACCAGATCCGCCCGACCCCCGAATTCGGCGCGGCCGTGGACACGCGCTTCATCAGCGGCATCGGCACGCAGGAAGACCGCATGTTGATCCTGCTGGACATCGAAACCCTGCTGGACAGCGCCGATCTGGTGCATTCTGAAAGCGAGGCGGCCTGACCCACGGCCGGCCTATCGGGAGACTTGCCGATAGCGCCCTGTCGCCTTCGACAACCGCGAACCATGTCACTCATTTGGCACTTCAGGATCGCACGAAGGGCGCCGATAGCAGTCACGACGCAGGTCCGATTGCACCAATCCAACACCGCGCCCACGCCCCTACTTGTTATTTGGAGAAACCGAAATGAAGTGTCTGCTCTCGCTGGTTCCGCTCGTGCTTCTGGCCAGCATCCCGGTGGCAACGCTCGCACAGTCCCAGGAAATGATTCCGGCAGAGCTGGCCACACGCTTCGTCGGCAAGGAGGGGATGGTCTGCGGCAGGGTCGAAAAGGCCAAGTACGCCCAGAACTCCGAAGGCGAGCCCACGTTCCTGTACATGGGGGGCGTGTTCCCCCGCCACAAGTTTTCCGCGCGCATCGACGGGGTCAATCGCGCCAAGTTCGGCTTCGCCCCCGAAACACTGGAAGGCAAGGATATCTGCGTGATCGGCAGGATCCAGCGCCAAAGCCAGCGCGCTGAAATCGAGGTCAGCTCGCCGTCTGAATTGAAGCTGGCAACGATCAAGTAAGCGCAACGGGCTGATCTCCCCAGGGCGGCGCCTTGGGGCCATCGGATTGTTTTCCGCCCTTCACCAGGGGCGACTGCCAAAAAAGGAAAGACCGATGCAGTGGATGAAAGACCTGAAACTCATGCCCAAGCTGATGTTCGCCTTCGGCCTGGTGCTCCTGTTGATGCTCGTGCAGGGGGTCGGCTCCTACCTTGGCATGAGGACGATCTACAACGTCGCCGACGAGGTTTCCACCATCACGGTGCCCAGCGTGCGCGCGGGCGGGCAGATGCGCAGCCTGGTCGGCGAATACCGCAATGCGAGCTACCAGGGCCTGATCCGCAGCAGCGCAGCCGTCAAGGCCGACGCCAAGACCCGCAAGCAGCAGATCCAGGCCCAGCTCGCCAAGCTGATCGCTGACTACCCGGCCCACATCACCAGCGACAAAGAGCGCGCGCTCTTCAACAAGATCGTCCAGGACTGGGACAAGACCCAGGCCTCCTATGCCTCGATCACCGAAATGGTCGAGCTGGACCTGCTCGACGATGCCATCGACACCTTCATCGGCGAAAACCAGAAGACGCACGATGCCCTGGCCAAAGACATCGACCAGCTGATCGCCGAGAACGACCGGCAAGCTGCGGCCGCCAACGACGGCGCCCACCGCGCCTACCGGAATTCGTCCGGCCTGGCCGCCATTCTGCTGGCCGCCGGCATCATCGGCAGCATCGCCCTGGCATGGCTGATCGCCAGGTCGCTGGCCGGTGCCATGCGCGGCGCGGTCAAGGTCGCCAACGAGGTCGCATCCGGAAAGCTGGACGGTCACATCGTGGCCGACCGGCGCGACGAAATCGGCGAACTCATGCTGGCCCTGCAGCGGATGCAGAAGGATCTTCGCGAGCGCATCGAACGCGACCAGGTCGTTGCCAATGAGAACCTGCGAATCCGCACCGCCCTGGACAGCGTCAGCACCAGCGTCATGCTGACTGACAGCGAGCGCAACATCATTTACGTCAACCGACCCGTCGTCTCCCTGCTGCACGAAGCGCAGTCGGACATCCGCCGCGACCTTCCCGAGTTCGATGCCTCAAACCTGCTGGGCCAGAGCATCGACCTGTTCCACAAGCATCCTGAAAAGCAGGCAAAAATGCTCGAGCAGCTCAAGAGCACGCATCAGGCCCAGATTCACGTCGGCGGCCACACCATGCGACTGGTGGTCAATCCGATCCTTGATGAGGCCGGTCAATCAGAGGGCTTTGTCGTGGAGTGGACAGACCGCACCGTCGAGGTGATGGTGGAGGAAGAGGTCGCCGCCATCGTCAAGGCAGCCGCCGCCGGTGAAATGGAGCAACGCATCCGCACCGACAACAAACAGGGGTTCTTCCTTGAACTGGCAAGCCAGCTCAACCAGCTGCTGGATGCCAATGCAACGAGCATCGAGCAGATCTCCGGACTGCTGGCAGCCCTTGCGCAGGGCGATCTCACCGTGCGCATGAACGGAGATTTCCGGGGCGTGTTTGCGCAGATGCGTGATGACGCCAACGCCACCGCCGAGCAACTGGCCGACATCGTCGGGCGCATCAAGCATTCCTCCGGCGCCATCAATGCGGCCGCCGGCGAGATCGCCTCGGGCAACAGCGACCTGTCCCAGCGCACCGAGCAGCAGGCGGCCAACCTGGAGGAAACTGCCGCCTCGATGGAAGAGCTGACCTCAACGGTCAAGCAGAATGCCGAGCACGCGCGCCAGGCCAACCAGCTTGCTGTCGGCGCGGCCGATGTCGCGGCCAAGGGTGGCGATGTCGTCAGCCAGGTGGTGACCACCATGACCGGCATCGAGGCCTCGTCCAAGAAGATTGCCGACATCATCTCGGTGATCGACGGCATCGCCTTCCAGACCAATATCCTGGCGCTCAATGCCGCCGTGGAAGCCGCGCGGGCCGGCGAACAGGGCCGCGGCTTCGCCGTGGTCGCCAGCGAGGTCCGTACCCTTGCGCAGCGTTCGGCCGGCGCAGCCAAGGAAATCAAGGGCCTGATCGACGACTCGGTCTCCAAGGTGGCCGACGGCACCAAACTTGCCGACAAGGCCGGTAAGACCATGGCCGAGATCGTGGCTTCCGTGCAGCGGGTCACCGACATCATGGGCGAAATCGCCGCCGCTTCGCAGGAGCAGTCTTCGGGCATCGAACAGGTCAACCTGACCATTACCCAGATGGACGAGACCACCCAGCAGAACGCAGCCCTGGTGGAGGAAGCCACGGCGGCGGCCCGTTCCATGGAGGAGCAGGCCACCCATCTGGCGCAGGCCGTGTCGGTCTTCAAGCTGGATGAACCCGCCAGCGAGCCAGCGCCGGTCGTGGCCTTCCAGGCACGACCGGTAGCGCCCAGGCCGAACGTCGGGGAAACCGGCAAGCCCGTGCGCACGCTGCGCACGCCCAGGCCCGAACAGAGCAAGCAGGCCGCCCTCGCCGCTGGCGAGTGGCAGGAATTCTAGGAATTCACTGCCAGCGATCCACCCACGCCACGCCCCGGCCCGACAGCCGGGGCGTTCGCTTTTCTTGCGCTGTTCACGTTGCATGAGGATGTGCTGGACCGCGCAGGAACGCGCGTGATCTCGTGGGAGCGGCCCCGGCCGCATCGCTGGGGTGTTGCTCCCTCTCCCCCGCATGCGGGGAGAGGGTCGGTGTGAGGGGGCGGTGGTGACAGCGATACTGGCGACGACACATCAACGTTAGATCAGGGTTTTCGTAGGAGCGGACCGCAGGGCCGCGAGGGGCTTTACCGGCGGGAGAGCCCCATCGCGGCCATGGGCCGCTCCTACGCACAAACCGCAAGAACAGCCGATCCCCGTAGGAGCGCACCTCAGGGGCGCGATGGGCTTCACCGGTAAAGTCCCATCGCGCCCCTGTGGTGCGCCTACCCAAACCCATCGCGGGCATGGTTGCTCCCACCGATGGCTGCGGCCGGCACGATGCAGCGCGCACAGCGCTTCCCTTTCACGCAGCCGCCGTGGCGATCGCCCTCAAGACCTGCCGTCCAACGGCCGATAAACACGGGCATCCGCATTCCGGCACGCATCCATGGCTGCAATGTCCTGCGCCCCGACAGAGTCACGCGAATTCGAATTTTCAGATCGTGACTTCCGCCGGGTCTGCGACCTGATCTACCGGCGCGCCGGCATCGCCCTGGTGCCTGCCAAGCGCGACATGGTCTATGGAAGACTGTCGCGCCGTCTTCGCAGCCTGGGACTGCGCGCGTTCAAGGATTACCTGGATCAGCTGGAAGCAGGCAATGACGAGCAGGAGTGGCAGGCCTTCACCAATGCGCTGACCACCAACCTGACCTCGTTCTTCCGCGAGCCCCACCATTTCGAAAAACTCAAGGATGACCTCAGGCACCGCAACGGCCAGGGCACGTTGCAGCTGTGGTCGTGTGCGGCCTCCACCGGGGAGGAGGCGTACTCCATGGCGATCACTGCCTGCGAGGCCTTCGGAACCCTGGCCCCGCCAGTCAGGATCCTGGCAACCGATGTCGATACGCAGGTGCTGGAAACCGCATCACGCGGCGTCTATCCCGTCGAACGCATCGACTCGCTGGACGCACCCATGAAGCGCAAGTACTTCCACCGTGGCGCCGGCCCCAATGAAGGCAAATGCCGGGTGATCCCGCAGTTGCGCCAGATGATCGAGTTCCGCCCGCTCAACCTGTTGTCTGCGCGCTACGACGTGGGCGGCCCGTATGTTTCGCTGTTCTGCCGCAACGTGATGATTTATTTCGACAAGCCCACGCAGCGGGCGATCCTGTCCCGGCTGGTGAACCACCTGGGCGATGACGGCCTGCTCTACACCGGCCATTCTGAAAACTACCTGCACGTGGCCGACCTGATCCAGCCATGCGGAAGGACCTTGTACCGCCGCGTTCGCCCGGACGGGGCAGCGCGATGAACAGCACGGTGCCGAGGGTCGACGATGTCATGCGCTACCACGACACGCGCTTTCAGATCATGGCCGCCAAACTGCTTCCCACCCAGTACCTGACCGTTGACGATGACACCGCGCTGACCACCATCCTGGGCTCGTGCGTGGCGGCATGCATCCGTGACCCGCTGCTCAAGATCGGCGGCATGAATCATTTCCTGCTGCCGGAAGGACAGGTGGGCGATGGGGCCCCGGCGCGCTACGGCAGCTACGCCATGGAGCTGCTGATCAACGACCTGCTCAAGCGCGGGGCCCACCGCAAGCGCCTGGAAGCCAAGGTCTTTGGCGGTGCCAACGTGCTCAAGGGCTTCACCAGCAACCCGGTCGGCACGCGCAATGCCGAGTTCGTCCGCCAATACCTGCTGGCCGAACACATCCCGGTCCTGGCCGAGGACCTGTGCGGGATCCATCCGCGCAAGATCTGGTTCTTCCCTTCGACCGGACGGGTCGTCGTCCAGCGGCTTGCACATGCGCACGAAGCCGAAGTGGTGGCTGCCGAGTCTGCCGTGCGGGCCCGCCTGTCCAAGGCACCGGTGACCGGTGGCGTGGAGTTGTTCGAATGAGGATCCAAACCCCGATCCGGGTCCTGATCGTCGACGACTCGGCGGTGGTCCGGCAGATCCTGGCCGAGATTCTTGGCCGGGACATCGGCATCGAGGTGGTCGGTACGGCCGCCGATCCACTGATCGCGCGCGAGAAGATCAAGCAGTTCAACCCTGACGTGATCACCCTGGACGTGGAGATGCCGCGCATGGACGGGCTGGCCTTCCTGGCCAACCTCATGCGCCTGCGCCCCACCCCGGTGGTGATGATCTCCTCGCTGACCGAGCGCGGCGCCGAGACCACGTTCCAGGCCCTGGCCCTGGGCGCCGTCGACTTCGTCTCCAAGCCCAGGCTCGACCTCGCGCGCGGCCTGCAGGCCTATGCCGATGAAATCATCGGCAAGATCAAGGCCGCCGCACGGGCCAAGGTCCGCCCGCTCGTCCGCCCGGTCGCCAGGGGCGCCGTCGATCCGGTCGCGCCCGCACCCGGGCCTTCGCTGCGCTTCCGGACCACCGACCGGCTGATCGCGATCGGCGCCTCGGCAGGCGGTACCGAGGCCCTGCGTGTGGTTCTTGAGGGCATGCCGGCCGACGCGCCGGCCGTGGTCCTGACCCAGCACCTCCCAGCCAGCTTCAGCAGCGCCTTTGCCGAACGCCTGGATCGCCACTCGGCCATGTCCGTGCGCGAGGCCAGCGACGGCGAGGCGATTCTTCCGGGCCACGCCTACCTGCCCAGGGGCGGCCAGCATCTTCGGGTCATCCGCGATGGTGCCCGCTGGCGCTGCAGGCTGGATGACGGGGACCCGGTCAACCGGCACAAGCCTGCGGTGGATGTCCTGTTCCGCTCGGTCGCCCAGAATGCGGGCGGCAACGCGGTCGGCGCCATCCTGACCGGGATGGGCGACGATGGCGCCCGTGGTTTGCTGGAAATGAGGGAGGCAGGCGCGGCGACTTTGGTGCAGGACGAGGCCACCAGCGTGGTATGGGGCATGCCCGGCGCCGCCTGCAAGCTGGGTGCCGTACAGGAGACCTGGCCCTTGGAGCGTATTGCAGAACGCCTGCTCACCTTGTCCGGCCAGGGCCATTAGCCATGCTGCCCCGCACGCCGGTGGCGGCGGGTAACGACGGGCCGGTTGATGCGCACGGCGATGGACATCGACAACCCAACGGGCCCGACAATCCTGAAGCGATCCAGGCTGCGGGCATCTCGCCGTCGCTGGACGACTTCGACCACCGGTTACTCCTGCTCCAGCCATCTGCATCGGCTGCCCATCGACGAACTCAAGCTGGACATGAGCTTCATCCATGACCTTGAACACGGCGAGGCAGCGCACCCTGACCAATTCGATCCTGCGCATTGGCCAAAGCCCCGGCAAGCGCGTGGTGGCCGAAGCTGTGGAAATCCATGGCCCGCGCAGGTGCTGGCGGGACCGGGCTGCGAAGTGCTGCAGGGCTTCCTGTTTTGCAGGCCGTTGCCCGCACCAGCGCACTGGAGCAATGGATTGAAAACCGGCTCGCATGAGCAGGCTGATGACGCTGGTTGAAGCGCCTTTCGACAAAAGGCCCGACGAATTGCCGGGCCTTTTGTTCGCCGTCTGCAGGTCAGGCGGCGGTTGCCTCGCTGCGCTGGTAGTCCTCGATCTGGTCGAAATTCATGTAGCGGTAGATCTCGCTGCTGCTGGCATCCAGCACGCCCACGCCTTCCATGTACTCGGCCTTGGTCGGGATGCGGCCCAGGCGCGAGCAGATCGCGGCCAGCTCGGCCGAACCCAGGTAGACGTTGGAGTTGCGGCCCAGGCGGTTGGGGAAGTTGCGGGTGGAGGTGGAGAACACCGTCGCGCCCTCCTTGACCTGCGCCTGGTTGCCCATGCACAGCGAGCAGCCCGGCATTTCCATGCGCGCGCCGGCGCTGCCGAAGGTGCCGTAGTGGCCTTCCTTGGTCAGCTCGGCCGCGTCCATCCTGGTCGGCGGGGCCACCCACAGCTTGGTCGGCAGGTCGCGCTTGCCTTCCAGCAGCCTGGAGGCGGCGCGGAAGTGGCCGATGTTGGTCATGCACGAACCGATGAACACTTCGTCGATGGTCGCGCCGGCCACTTCGGACAGGGTCTTGACGTCGTCCGGATCGTTCGGGCAGGCCAGGATTGGCTCGTGCACGTCGGCCAGGTCGATCTCGATGACCGCGGCGTATTCGGCATCGGCGTCGCGTTCCAGCAACTGCGGATCGGCCAGCCAGGCTTCCATCTTCTCGATCCGGCGCTGCAGGCTGCGCGGGTCCTTGTAGCCCTCGGCGATCATCCACTTCAACAGCGTGATGTTGCTGTTGATGTACTCGATGATCGGCGCCTTGTTCAGGTGCACCGTGCAACCGGCCGCCGAACGCTCGGCCGAGGCGTCGGACAGCTCGAAGGCCTGTTCGACCTTCAGCTCCGGCAGGCCTTCGATCTCCAGGATGCGGCCGGAGAAGATGTTCTTCTTGCCCTGCTTGGCCACGGTCAGCAGACCGGCCCTGATCGCATACAGCGGGATCGCGTTGACCAGGTCACGCAGGGTCACGCCCGGCTGCAGCTTGCCCTTGAAGCGCACCAGCACGCTCTCGGGCATGTCCAGCGGCATCACCCCGGTGGCCGCGGCGAAGGCCACCAGGCCCGAACCGGCCGGGAACGAGATGCCGACCGGGAAGCGGGTGTGCGAATCGCCGCCGGTGCCGACGGTGTCGGGCAGCAGCATGCGGTTGAGCCAGCTGTGGATCACCCCATCGCCCGGACGCAGCGAGATGCCGCCACGGGTGGAGATGAACTCCGGCAGGGTGTGGTGGGTCCTGACGTCCACCGGCTTGGGGTAGGCGGCGGTATGGCAGAAGGACTGCATCACCAGGTCGGCCGAAAAGCCCAGGCACGCCAGATCCTTGAGCTCGTCGCGGGTCATCGGGCCGGTGGTGTCCTGGGAACCGACCGAAGTCATCTTCGGCTCGCAGTAGGTGCCCGGGCGCACGCCCTGGCCTTCCGGCAGGCCGATGGCGCGGCCGACCATCTTCTGCGCCAGCGTGTAGCCCTTGCCGGTATCGGCCGGCTGCTGCGGCAGGCGGAACAGAGCCTGCCCCGGACCTGATCCGGGGTCGGTCACCGGCAGGCCCAGTGCCTCGCGCGCCTTGGCGGTCAGGCCACGGCCGATGATCAGTGGAATGCGGCCACCAGCGCGCACCTCGTCGAACAGCACCTCGGACTTGACCTGGAACTCGGCAATGACCTTGCCATCCTTGAGCGCCTTGCCCGCATACGGATGCAGCTCGATCACATCGCCCTGCTCCATCTGCGACACGTCCAGCTCGATCGGCAAGGCGCCTGCGTCCTCCATGGTGTTGTAGAAGATCGGCGCGATCTTGGAGCCCAGGCAGACGCCGCCGAAACGCTTGTTCGGAATGAACGGGATGTCCTGTCCGGTCCACCACAGCACCGAGTTGGTCGCCGACTTGCGCGAGGAACCGGTGCCGACCACGTCGCCGACGTAGGCCACCAGGTGGCCTTTTTTCTTGAGCTCCAGGATCTGCTGGATCGGGCCACGCTTGCCGTCTTCCTCCGGAGTGAACGGCGCGCCATCGCGCTTGTTCTTCAGCATCGCCAGGGCGTGCAGCGGGATGTCCGGGCGCGTGGTCGCGTCCGGCGCCGGCGACAGGTCGTCGGTGTTGGTCTCGCCCGGCACCTTGAACACGGTCAGGGTCATCGAGGCCGGCACTTCCGGCTTGCTGGTGAACCACTCGGCATCGGCCCAGCTCTGCAGCACGGCCCTGGCGTTGGCGTTACCGGTGTCGGCCTTGTCCTTGACGTCATGGAAGGCGTCGAACACCAGCAGCGTGTGCTTGAGCGCATCGGCTGCGATCGCGCCGACGGCGGCGTCATCCAGCAGCTCGACCAGCGGGTGCACGTTGTAGCCACCCAGCATGGTGCCCAGCAGCTCGGTGGCGCGCTCGCGGCTGATCAGGGCGTTCTTCTCGGTGCCAAAGGCCAGGGCGGCCAGGTAAGACGCCTTGACCTTGGCAGCATCGTCCACCCCGGCCGGCACGCGCTGGGTGATCAGATCCAGCAGGAAATCCTGTTCAAAAGACGCGGCTTCGCCCGCCGGCGGGGCCTTGAGCAGTTCGATGACCTGCGCGGTCTGCTGCGCGGTCAGCGGCAGCGGCGGGATGCCCAGCGCGGCGCGCTCGGCAACGTGGTGACGATAGGCTTCCAACATGATCAAACTCCCGGTACGAAGGTGCGAATATGGAAATGGTGAAGCGTCAGGCCTGCGGCACGATCAGCCGCAGGCCCTTGAAGTAGTCTCGGTAGAACGGCTGGCTGTGGGTGATCAGCGCGTCGCACTGGAGCAAGGCATGGGCGCCCACCAGGAAATCGGGCAGCGTCTGCGGGCCACCGCCGCGCTGGCGATAGCGCCGCTGCATCTCCCCGGCGCGCAGCGCGGACTTGGCCTCCAGCGCACTGAAGTGGATGCCCATTTCCTCCAGCACGCCCAGCGCCTCGGCGCCATTGCGCAGCGCGCCGCAGACTTGGGCCAGGGTGACATCGCAGACCACCACACGGCCGCTGGCCAGGCACTGGCGCAGGCAGGCTTCGGCGGCGTCGGCCTGCGGACCGTTGGCCAGCAGGTCCACCAGCACGGCAGAATCGATGGCAATCACGTCGCGTTCGTCTTCAGGACTTGGACGGCTCGCCGGTGGCGCGCACGGCGGCCTCGGGCGATTCGAACCCGTCCAGCGCAAATCGCCCGCGCGCCCTGGAAATGGCATCGTCCACGCTCTTGCGCAACACGATCCGGCTGCCGTCCAGCTCGACTTTCAGCAGCGTCCCCTTGGTCAGGCCCAGCGCATCGCGCACGGCCTTGGGCAGGGTGATCTGACCTCTCTCGGCGACGGTCGCTTCCATGGGAACCCCTCTTGAAGTATGCATGGATTATACATACTTCTCGTTCCATACTGGGCGCTGACCACATTGTCCTGCCCGTGCCCTGCGGCCGATACCCGTTTGTCACGCCGCGGCGTGGATACTGAACAGGCAAGGAGTCTGTCGGGCTTTGGCGGTCGAGGCGAAAATTCGGCTGCGCGAGGACAGATTTTCGGCGATTCGCCGCCCCATAGTGGTTCTATGGGGCAAGAAACCGCACAGCCGGATTTGCAGCCCGGCCGGCCAAAGTCCGACAGGCTCCTAGGTCATCGGACCGCCAGCGCCGGACGGTCATGCCCACCGCGCACGTCACATCGAACAGGAGCCTGACATGAGCGATTCCTTCAAGACCCGCAGCCAGCTGGACGTGGCCGGGACCTCTTACACCTACTTCAGCCTGCCCACCCTGGGCCAGCGCTTCGATATCACCGGCCTGCCCTACTCCATGAAGATCCTGCTGGAGAACCTGCTGCGCTGCGAGGATGGCGTCAGCGTCACTCCCGAGCACATCCAGGCCGTTGCCACCTGGGACCCGGAGGCCGAGCCGGACACCGAGATCGCCTTCATGCCCGCGCGCGTGGTCCTGCAGGATTTCACCGGCGTTCCATGCGTGGTCGATCTGGCCGCCATGCGCGATGCGGTGGTCAAGCTGGGCGGCAATGCCGACCAGATCAATCCGCAGATTCCTTCCGAACTGGTGATCGACCATTCGGTCCAGGTGGACGTGTTCGGCAGCCCCGACGCGCTTGACCTCAACGGCAAGATCGAGTTCCAGCGCAACAAGGAACGCTACAGCTTCCTGCGCTGGGGCCAGAAGGCGTTCGACAACTTCAAGGTCGTCCCGCCCAGCACCGGCATCGTCCACCAGGTCAACCTTGAGAATCTGGCCCGGGTGGTGATGACCCGCGAGCAGGACGGCACGGTGTTCGCCTATCCCGATACGGTGTTCGGCACCGACTCGCACACCACCATGATCAATGGCCTGGGCGTGCTGGGCTGGGGCGTGGGCGGCATCGAGGCCGAGGCGGCGATGCTGGGCCAGCCCTCGTCCATGCTGATTCCGCAGGTCGTCGGCTTCGAGCTGACCGGCAAGCTGCCCGAAGGCGCCACCGCCACCGACCTGGTGCTCACCATCACCCAGATGCTGCGCAAGCATGGCGTGGTGGGCAAGTTCGTCGAATTCTTCGGCCCGGGGCTGCAGCACCTGCCACTGGCCGACCGCGCCACCATCGGCAACATGGCGCCCGAATACGGCGCCACCTGCGGCATCTTCCCGATCGACCAGGAATCGCTGAACTACCTGCGCCTGTCCGGCCGCGAAGAGAACCACATCGCCCTGGTCGAGGCCTACGCCAAGGCCCAGGGCCTGTGGCACGACGCTGGCAGCGCCCCTGCCAGATACAGCGCCACCCTGCGCCTGGACATGGGCGAAGTGAAGCCCTCGCTGGCCGGCCCCAAGCGCCCGCAGGACCGCGTGCTGCTCAGCGACATGAAGGCCAACTATCGGCAAAGCGTGGCGCCCCTCGTCCAGGCGCGCGAGAACAAGCGCAACAGCGACCTCAAGCAGGAAGAGCGCCTGGCCAACGAGGGCGGTGGCGGCACCGCGGTGGGCGCCGAAGCAGCGCACCGCGAACCGGCCGGCGACACCGGCTCGGGCTGGCAACTCAAGGATGGCGCGGTGGTGATCGCCGCGATCACCTCGTGCACCAACACCTCCAACCCGGCGGTGATGCTCGGCGCCGGCCTGCTGGCGCGCAACGCGGTGGCCAAGGGCCTCAAGGCCGCGCCGTGGGTCAAGACCTCGCTTGGCCCGGGCTCGCTGGTGGTCACCGATTACCTGAAAAAAGCCGGGGTGATGGATGATCTGGAGAAGCTGGGCTTCTACCTGGTCGGCTACGGCTGCACCACCTGCATCGGCAACTCCGGTCCGCTGCCGGACGATGTATCGGCTGCGATCGCCGAGGGCGACCTGGCGGTGACCTCGGTGCTGTCGGGCAACCGCAACTTCGAAGGTCGCGTGCATCCGGAAGTGAAGATGAACTACCTGGCCTCACCGCCGCTGGTGGTGGCCTACGCGATCGCCGGCACCACCGACATCGACCTGACCTGCGAGCCACTGGGCAAGGGCAGCGACGGCAAGGACGTCTACCTCAAGGACATCTGGCCGACCAACAAGGAAATCGGCGACTTCATCGCCAGGACCATTGGCCCGGAGATGTTCAAGAAGAACTATGCCGACGTGTTCAAGGGCGACAGCCGCTGGAACAGCATCCAGTCGCCCGACGGCAGCCTGTATGTGTGGGACGCCGACTCGACCTACATCAAGAACCCGCCCTATTTCGAGGGCATGTCGGCCCATCCGGGCACGGTCGACGACGTGCACGGCGCGCGGATCATCGGCGTGTTCGGCGACTCGATCACCACCGACCACATTTCCCCGGCCGGCAACATCAAGAAGGATTCGCCGGCAGGGCGCTTCCTGCTGGCCCGCGGCGTCCAGCCGGCGGACTTCAACAGCTATGGCAGCCGGCGCGGCAACGATGATGTGATGGTGCGCGGCACCTTTGCCAACATTCGGATCAAGAACCTGGTGTTCGGCGGCGAGGAAGGCGGCAACGCGCTGTACTACCCCAAGGCCGGCGGCAGCCCGGAAAAGCTGGCGATCTACGACGCGGCGATGAAGTACAAGGCCGACGGCGTGCCGCTGGTGGTGCTGGCCGGCAAGGAGTACGGCACCGGTTCCTCGCGCGACTGGGCGGCCAAGGGGACCAACCTGCTGGGCATCAAGGCGGTGATCGCCGAGAGCTTCGAGCGCATCCACCGCTCCAACCTGGTGGGCATGGGCGTGCTGCCGCTGCAGTTCAAGGAGGGCGAAAATGCGCAGTCGCTGGGCCTGGATGGCTCGGAGGTCATCGATGTCACAGGGCTCAACGACGGTGATTCCAGGACCGCCCAGGTCGTGGCGAAGAAGGCCGATGGCTCCGAGGTGAAGTTCGAGGCCCGCGTCCTGCTGCTGACGCCGAAGGAAGTGGAGTACTTCCGCCACGGCGGCCTGCTGCATTACGTGCTGCGCCAGTTGGCTGCGAAAAAGGCCGCCTGACGCCGGAACCGGCGCAAGCCGGCCCTCGCGGTGCGCGAGGGCGTTCGAGGGCGCGCGAACCAATGGTTCGCAAACGCGCCCTCTCACCCACCACGGCGGCCTGCTGCATGACGTGGCTGCGAAAAAGCCCGCCTGAAACCGGAACCGGCGCAAGCCGGCCCTCGCGGTGCGCGAGGGCCGGCTTGCCGCATGACGCGTCGCACCAGTTGGCTGCGAAGAAAGCCGCATGGCGGGGCGAAAGTGGGACCGCGATCGGCGCAGCTGACCTGATTGACATCGCAACAACGCGAAAGGCCCGCGATGCAGGGCCTTCCGCGATCAAGCCAACGCCACACCACCGCCTCGGCGCGGGCATAGGAGTCGGGATGAGCCAGGATCAGGGCCAGCCAGGTCAACCAGACCATGCGCCCGGGTACTGAAAGATTCCGGTTTGGGCCGCCTGCCGGTATGCTCATCGCCACGATTTTTGCAGGGGGCACCGGATCGCCCGGCTGCACCCGAACCGAGCACCCCTGGGAGGGGCACACGATGATGCAGGACCGACCCTGGTTTGCCAGCTATCCCGATGGCATGCCGCACGAGATCGACGTTGAACAATACCGCTCCATCGTCTCTGCCCTCGAGTCAACCATCGACAAGTACCGCGACCGGCCGGCCTACCTCAACTTCGGCAAGATCCTGACCTACGCTGACCTGGATCGCCTGAGCGGGCAGATGGCCAGCTATCTGCTGCACGAACTCAAGCTCAAGCGCGGTGCCCGCGTCGCGGTGATGATGCCCAACTGCCTGCAGTTCCCGATCTCGATCTTCGGCATCCTGCGCGCGGGTCTGACCGTGGTAAACGTCAATCCGCTCTACACTTCGCGCGAACTGCACCACCAGCTGCAGGATTCCGGCGCCGCGGCGCTGATCGTGATCGACAACTTCGGCGACACCGCGGCGCAGGCGCTGCCCGGCACCCAGGTCAAGCACGTGGTCAGCACGGCGCTCGGCGACATGCTCGGCTTGCCGAAGGGACCGCTGGTGAACTTCGTCCTGCGCTACCTGAAGAAAATGGTGCCGGACTATGAAATCGACGGCGCGGTGCGTTTCCGCGATGCGCTCGCCCTGGGCAAGGGCAAGTCGCTGCCCAAGCTGGACATCCAGCCCGACGACATCGCCTTTCTGCAGTACACCGGCGGCACCACCGGCGTGGCCAAGGGCGCGATGCTGACCCACCGCAACCTGGTGGCCAACATGCAGCAGGCTTCCATCTGGGTGGGCAGCAAGGCCCGGCCGGGCGAGGAATACATCATCACCGCGCTGCCGCTCTACCATATCTTCGCCTTGACGGCCAACTGCCTGGTCTTCATGAAGTTTGGCGCCCTCAACCACCTGATCACCAATCCGCGCGACATGAAGGGCTTCGTCAAGGAGCTGTCCAAGGCCCCATTCACCGCCATCACCGGCGTCAATACGCTGTTCAACGGGCTGCTCAACACGCCCGGCTTCGACAAGGTCGATTTCAGCAGGCTGCGCCTGACCCTGGGCGGCGGGATGGCCGTGCAGCGCGCCGTGGCCGAGCGCTGGAAACAGGTCACCGGCGCGACCCTCGTGGAGGCCTACGGCCTGACCGAAACCTCGCCGGCCGTGTGCATCAACCCGATGAACCTGGCCGACTACAACGGCTCCATCGGCCTGCCGGTGCCTTCCACCGACTGTTGCCTGAAGGACGACGACGGCAACCTTGTCGAAGGCGACGAGAACGCGGTGGGTGAGCTGTGCGTCAAGGGTCCGCAGGTCATGAAGGGCTATTGGAACCGCCCCGATGAGACTGCCAAGGTCATCGATGCCGATGGCTGGCTGCACACCGGCGACATGGCACGCATGGACCGGCAGGGCTTCTTCTATATCGTCGATCGCAAGAAGGACATGATCCTGGTGTCCGGCTTCAACGTGTACCCGAACGAAGTCGAGGACGTGCTGGCCGGGATGCCCGGCGTGCTGGAAGTGGCGGCAGTCGGCGTGCCCGACCCACATTCTGGCGAGGTGGTCAAGGTCTTCATCGTGCCCAAGGACCCCGGCCTCACCGTTGAGCAGGTCAAGGCGTTCTGCCGCGAGAACCTTGCCGGCTACAAGCAGCCGCGCCAGGTCGAATTCCGCACCGAGCTGCCCAAGACCAATGTCGGCAAGATCCTGCGCAAGGAACTAGAAGCGGCACGCTGAGCGTGCGGCTGCGCGCCCTGCGGGCGCGCATCTGGAGCCTGCTCAGCCCTGGCAGGGTGCCCGGGCGACGCGTGGCCTGCGGGCGCGCCGGTGCTTTTGTGACGAGCATCCCATAAACAATGGCGATCCTGCTGAACGGCATAAGCCGTTGAGTTAATTCATTTTTCCGAATTATTTAACAGTCCGTTCAGGTGTAGCATCGTTTGCGCCGCGGCCAACGTGGCGCTTGCCTTCCCACAGCCTCCAGGATATCGCCATGAACCAGATCGAAAAGCTCCAGCGCACTCGCCCCTTCTCCACCATCCGCACCGAACTGACCCACGAGGACAGCAGCCATTGGCTGTTCATGCATGCCGATGCCGCCGAAGGCATCCGTCCGTGCTGCCGCTCGGAAATGCTCGACGAGATGTGGGCATTCATGAGTTCGATCACGCGCGCGCCTGCGCAGCGTCGCAGCGGCGAGTTGCGTCATTTCGTGCTGGCCTCCGATGCCAATGCCTACAACCTCGGTGGCGACCTGAACCTGTTCACCAGGCTCATCCGCGAAGGCAATCGCGATCGCCTGCTGGCCTACGCGCAGCGCTGCGTGGAAGGCGTGCACCACCTGCATGTCGGCTTTGGCGGCGACGTGCGCAGCATCGCGCTGATCCAGGGCGATGCGCTGGGCGGTGGCCTGGAGATGGCGTTGGCCTGCCACACCATCGTGGCCGAGGAAGGTTCCGGCATGGGCCTGCCGGAAGTGCTGTTCGGCCTGTTCCCGGGCATGGGCGCCTATTCGTTCCTGTGCCGTCGCGTGGCGCCGCAGGTGGCCGAGAAAATCATCCTGGAAGGCCGCGTTCATAGCGCCGAGGAAATGTACAGACTGGGTGTCGTCGACATTCTCGTGCCCAAGGGCCAGGGCGTGGCCGCGGTCGAGGACCTGATCCGCCAGCAGCGGCGTATTCCCCATTCGTATCTGGCAATGAACCAGGCGCGCAACCTGGCCCAGGCGGTTAGCTACGACGAACTGCTGGAGATCACCAAGGTCTGGGTGGAAACCGCACTGGCCCTGGGCGACAAGTCGCTGCGCACCATGGACCGACTGGTCAAGGCGCAGACCCGTCGCGCCACGCTCGAGGTCGTCGCCTGAGCGCGGTACCGGTCTGAGGAAGGGATTCCGGCCCGGCCCTTGCCGGGCCCGTGACCACGCTTCGCCGATCGCTGCGGCCACCGCGTCTGCCGGTGGCCGAGGCTAGCAGCCTGTCGGGCTTTGGTGGTCGAGGCGAGAATTCGGCTGTGCGAGGTCAGATTTTCGACGGTTCGCCGGCCCATAGTGGTGCTATGG